>OGFR01000622.1_pt1 | contig 25043 bp, 24 predicted proteins | sample 1571001 | NCBI WGS metagenome assembly OGFR01 (sample SAMEA2582064, study PRJEB24529) | metagenome | biome: Human gut stool | place: China | collected 2011 | reverse complement strand
AACTTCTGTTTCATACCATAAAGGTACAAAAAATATTTAAGAAAGACAAATTATAGGAGGAGTTTTGCAGAGGTCTCACTCCATAATAGGGATGAAAAGCCCCTTTTAGGGGATTGGGGGGCTGTTAGTGGGTAAAGTTAAAAAAAAGGGAAGCACTTTCATGCTTCCCTTGCCACGGCAAAGATACAAAATAAATAACCCGAATGCAAATGCGCAGAGAATAATGTTGACAGATTCAGTCATTCATATTTCACTTGTTTAATTTATATGTTTACTTTTTTGTTTGTTTGGTGGTTTGAAAAATAAGCCCTATCTTTGTGAACAGATATAATTATTTCAAGTAATGAAAAAAAAGACTTTTATCGAAGGCCTTATGGTTGGCGTGGCAACAGGAGCATTTGGGGCAATATTATATTTCTTGCAATAGAAGTGTTATGAATCAGCGCAAAATCACCGTCAATTTAATTTGGGCCAATGTTTTTGGAGTCATTCTTTTCTTGGTTGTGACAATCCTAAGTTGCTCTACATGGTATTTTATGTGGGGGTATCCTACACTTGACGACTTCAGAGTAAACAGTTTTCTCGGTCACAATGCATTTCTTGCGGCCCTATTCATCTTGATGCTGTTTATAATGGGTGCTATAGTACACGAACTGATACACGGCATCACATGGGCATGTTTTGCCACGAATAAGTTCAGGAGTATTCATTATGGCATTATCTGGGGAGTACTTACTCCATATTGCCATTGCGACGAGCCACTGACCGTGCGCCAATATTCCATAGGGGCCTTGATGCCGTTGTTCGTCTTGGGAGTTATTCCATTGGTAGTAGCCTTTCCTTTCAAGAGTATACCACTCCTCGTTTGGGGGATAATGTTTGTTTCGGCTGCCGCGGGTGACATATTGATAGTATGGAAATTACGTAAGGAACCTTCCGCGTGTTTGGTGTTAGACCATCCAAAAGAAGCCGGTTGTATTATTTTTGAGGAATAGCAAGCAACATAAATTATTATTTAATCCGTTAAGAGAAATGAATACAGAAATCTATAAGTTGTGATCTTATATTTTAAAGAGTGCAGAGCGACACACTTCTTTAAAAATTGGTTTGATGCTTTTGGCAGGTGTCATGATCTACCAACTGGGAAAGAGCGCAGGTGAAGCGTTTTATTATATATTGCACTGATGCGTGAAAAGGGATGGAATGTGATTATGTCCATCCTTCAGTAATGCCATACAAATAATTGCAGATAAGTATTGTTGTGAATTACAATAAGGGTGTGTCAAAATCCTGATGCCCCTCAATAATACACATTTTCTCTGCTTGATATACAAAATATTCCCCCTTAGAGAGTGTTTCTTTTTTAGGGCATGTGTACTTTCATCCACACTTTTTATGCCACTTATCAACTGAAAATCTGTGTTTTGGGCAGAAAGAAATCTATCCCAATGTTTTTTGGTTGAACCTCAAAAAGGGTCGCTCTCCTTTTATTGCCATTCATGCAAAGTTTGATACCGTAGACTGTTTGCTGTATCGTAAATGGAAGTTAATTCGTTAGAATAATCATTAATGGGCACTTTGTATTTTTTTCTTTTTTGAATGATTTTGTTACATTTGCGTCGATCAAAGTCTATGTAAATAAGCTCAAGGTAGTAAATTTATTATTAATTAAATTAATGAAAGTTATGAAGAGAACAATTAAAAGTAACGCCTATGTGAAAGAAATGTCATTAATAGACATGCAATCGGTTGAAGGAGGTTCTGCATTAGGATTTCTTTTGAAGATTGCAAAAGATATATGGAAAGTATTAACAGAAAATGGGCGTCCTAAATATTAATAAATAGTCAATCTCTTTATAATCCGAAGATGCAGGGGAGAACCCCTGCGTCTTTTTATACAATAAAAAACAATATGGTTTTACAGAGGTTTCTGGCTTATAAGAATTAAGAATGCTCATGTGAAGACGCATATTTTGTATTCATAATAACACATACTCAAAGTATATTGTGGCGAAACGGCAGAGCATATAGAAAGTGACATTGCTCAAGTGATCTTTCACGAGGTGGAGGAATCAGAGGCAAAAAGTGGCATTTAAAATAAATGGACAGTAGAAATGAATGAAACTTATTTTCTTGATAAAGAACAACTAAACGATAGCATAGAAACCTATTTATACCATCATCGTGCTAAAAACAAGATAATTTATTGGACTGTATTATTTTTCATTACGGCGTTAATTGTTGCTTTGCCTTTTATTTATGTTGATATTACCGTGCAGAGCAGTGGTGTTGTGAGGCCCAGTGGTGAGATAAGTCGCATCACAGCTCCTATGACAGAAATAGTGGAGACCGTCTGTGCCAAAGAGGGGGATATGTTGAGACAAGGTGATGAAATATTGAGATTCAGAACAAGCTCATCTGACGGCAGAATCAAGTACCAGCAAGATCGTGAAGCAGATACACAGGCACAGATTACCGATCTTGACTTGTTGTCGAGAGGTCTGTGTCCTCATGTGTTCGCATCGGCTGCCCGTCAACAGGAGTATGCCAAACATCAATCGGAGACTCATCGTTTGCAGACGGAACTGCGCCAACTTGAAACGGAATGGAAGCGGCATAAAGTACTTTTTGGCAAAGGACTGATCAGCGAGAGCGAATATAATGAGCATTACTATCGGTATCAGGACAAACTAAATGAACTTAACTTGCTGAATGCCAATCGGATGAGTGCCTGGAAGACGGAACTTGCAAATCTGCGGATGCAACTGTCGGAGACTGCATCCAATCTTACAGAAACACGTAGCAATAAAAATCTGTATATCGTGAGAAGTCCTATCAACGGCACGTTAGAACAGTTTGCAGGCATCTACCCCGGCAGTAATTTGCAGATAGGCACCACCATTGCTATGGTAAGTCCCGATACTACTCTGCATATAGAGGCCTACGTTGCGCCACGGGATATCGCCTTTATTACAGAAGGGATGCGTGTAAAAGTGCAGATAGAATCTTTTAACTATAACGAATGGGGGACGCTGGAAGGAAAGGTGCAGAGTGTGTCGTCTGATTATGTAAGTGACGGTAACGGCAACACTTATTACAAGGTGAAGTGTATGCTTTTAAAAAAATATCTCGAATTGCGCAAGCAAAACCGCAAGGGATTTGTCAAGAAAGGCATGACGGGGGTGATTCACTTTGTGGTCACACGCCGTTCTTTGTTCGACTTGCTTTACAAAAGCCTCGATGATTGGATGAATCCCACACAATATCAATCAACCACATCTGCTGGGCACCATTCACATAAACAAACAACCGATCATGTATAATAAAGGTATCAAAATAAGACAGCAGGACATTACCGACTGTGGAGCAGCCTCGCTGGCCTCTGTATGCGCTCACTATGGTTTGAAATTTCCCATCGCCCGCATACGCCAATATGCTTTTACCGACAAGAAAGGAACCAATGTGTTGGGGATGGTTGAAGCGGCCGGAAAGTTGGGGTTGAGTGCGAAAGGTGTGCGGGCACAGCCCGAGGCTCTGAAGATAATACCACTACCTGCCATCGCCCATGTCGTTGTGAAGGAAATACTCCACCATTTTGTGGTCATCTATAAGGTGACCGACAAGTATATTGAGTATATGGATCCGGGCGATGGAGGAATGCATCAGGTTGTGTGGGAAGAGTTCCAACGGATTTGGACTGGTGTCCTGATACTCTTGGAACCCAAAGAGACCTTTGTGCGAGGTGATATGAAGACCAGTATTGTGCGCCGTTTCTTCCAATTGTTGCGTCCCCACAAAAGTGTGATGGTCGAGGTTCTGTTTGGAGCTGTCATCTGTAGCATCTTGGGATTGAGCACGTCGGTCTATGTCGGCAAGATAGTAGACTACGTGTTGGTAGATGAAAATGTCAACCTGCTCAATCTCATGGGAGTGGCAATGGTGGCGATTATTCTTATTCGCATATTCATCTCGACGACAAAAAGCATTCTGGCTCTGAAGACCAGCCAAATGATTGATGCCACGCTTATCCTCGGTTATTACAAACATATATTGCACCTTCCTCAACAATTCTTCGACACGATGCGTGTGGGGGAAATCATCTCTCGTGTAAATGATGCGGTAAAGATTCGCACGTTTATCAACAACGTATCGGTAGATTTGGTGGTCAATGTGCTGATATTAGTTTTTTCCACCGGTGTGATGTTTGCTTATTCATGGAAACTGGCACTGGTGACATTGATTTCTGCTCCATTGTTTCTTGTGGTATTCTTTTTATTTAACCGTCTCAACAAGAAATATCAACGTGAAATAATGGAAACGGCTGCCGATTTGGAGGCCCAACTCGTAGAATCGCTTAACGCCATTACAACCATTAAGCGTTTCGGCATTGAAGAACATGCCAATCTCAAGACAGAGGCACGCTTCGTGCGCCTGCTTCGCAATACATACGTCAGTGCACGAGGCTCCATATTTGCCGGTAACGGCATTGACCTGATATCATCGGCAGTCACGGTGGCCGTGTTGTGGGTGGGAAGTAAGTTGGTCATTGACCAGACGCTCACTCCGGGTAGTCTTATGATATTCTACTCGCTGATAGGATATGTCCTTTCCCCCATCGGTTCACTGATCACATCCAACCAGACCATACAAGATGCACTGATTGCTGCAGACCGACTGTTTCAGATTCTTGACTTGGAAACAGAAGACTCGGATGAAACTAACAAAGTAAACTTAGCACCGGAAATGATTGACAATATCACTTTTGAGAGCGTTTCGTTTAGGTATGGTTCACGAAAGCAGGTGTTTGAGTCTCTCAGTCTGACCATTCCGAAGGGCCGGACCACAGCTATTGTCGGAGAGAGCGGGTCGGGCAAGACCACGCTCATATCCTTGTTACAGCGTATCTACCCCATTCAATCCGGGCATATATACATTGGAAAATATGATATAGCGATGGTGAGTAACGACAGCCTGCGCCGTGTCATTGGCACTGTACCGCAGAAAGTGGAATTGTTTGCCGGTACTTTGCTATCCAACATCTGTCTCGGTGACCTGCAGCCCGATATGCGTCGAGTGCTTGACATTATAGAACAATTGGGGTTAAGGGACTTTATTGATGGGTTGCCACGAGGATTAGACACCATCATCAGCGAACAGGGTACTACTCTATCGGGAGGAGAGCGGCAGCGAATATCCATTGCCCGTGCCTTGTATAAGCAGCCGGAAATCCTGATTTTTGATGAAGCCACCTCTTCACTCGACTCCATCTCCGAGCGTTTTGTCAAACAAACACTCAACACTTTGGCTGCAAAAGGCAAAACTATCATCGTCATAGCCCATCGCCTGAGTACCATCAAGGATGCCGACATGATAGTGGTCATAGACAAGGGAATGGTTGCCGAAAGTGGTACGCATGGTGAGCTGATTGCTCAAAATGGAGTGTTCCAACGCTTGTGGCGTGAGCAATTTAACGTAATAGATTAAAGAACTATGGAATTGAAAAATGAGATTTACAGGTTGAAAGTGTTGCATCGACTCATTAAGACACACAATACCGGCTCGCCTCAGGAACTTGCCGAGAAACTGCGTATTAGTAAGAGACACCTCTACAATGTATTGGACAACCTTCGACTACTTGGCGCAAAAATCGACTACAGTCGCAGTAATTTCACTTTTTATTATACCAACCATTTTGAGTTACACCTTGAATTACAAGTGGAATTTTTGGATGAGGAAGAAAAAAAATATGTATTTGCAGGATTTTTTTTGCATAATGCAATGTTTGTGCACGGAAAGGCTTTATCTTTGTAATCGTAAATGGTTCCGGAGCCTGATACAAACAATCACATTATTAACAATTTGAATATCCAGAATGACTGTTTCGCCGAATAAGAATTCTGGTTTTCAAAAATAACTAAAATTACAGATCATGGAAGCAAAGATTAAAGAATTGTCTTTTAGTGAGATGCAGAAAATTTCTGGAGGACTTTGGATTGTTAGGGTTGCACGATTTGTGCTCGAAGCTCTTGCAGGTGATATAATTTGCAATCCCAAACAATCTTGGGCTGATTTTAATGCAGGAAGAGAAGCCGCTAATAGGCAATGGCGTAAGCATTCTAGATAACAATATAAAAATACTATAATTATGAAAGAGCCAATAATAAGAGAATTGAAAAAAAAGGAACAGATTTCTATTTCTGGTGGAAATTGGTTTACTAAACTTGTAGGGTATTTATTGCAAAGTCAATATAATGGAATGGAGCGTAACAAATTCCATCCGTCAGTAATGCCATACAAATAATTACAGATAAGTATTATTGTAAATTAGCATAAGGAGCATTGTGGATAACGATGCTCCTTATCGTGGTTTAAGCGTTATGAGTGTAATGTGTAAAAGGAATATTTATGAATGGGGATGTTTTCTATTTATAGGAGTTATGCTTTTTATAATTCTGTCAGGAATCTTTCAAGAGATTTTGATACATGACTATCTTGTTCTCATCAAGATTCTCTTGGCATTGTTGTTTTCCTGTATTCTTCTATACCTTTACAAAAGGTTTTTGATTCTATATTATGACGACAACACCATTCCTTTAGTTATTAACCAAATACAAAAGATAGCAATAGGTTGGTTAGTTATTTCCGCATTTTTTTCTGGAACGATAGGAGTCTTGTATTTTGTCAACTGTTATACGCCTGAGAAAATAGAGTTTAATCTATACTCCCAATTTGAGGGATTGTCTATTTTCGGAATAGTTGCAGTCAGTGAGGAAATAATCTGCCGAGGCGTTATTTACAGACTTATATGTGACAGGTGGAACATTTCTGTTGGTGTGATTGTGTCCTCTGCTCTTTTTGGAATTATGCATATATTTAATGATGGTGCCACGATATGGTCTGCATTGGCCATTGCAGTCACCTCCGGGTGGCTATTGGCCATAGCTTATACTTATCACGGTACGATATGGGTTCCGATAGGAATGCATTGGGCTTGGAACTATCTTGAAGGCTGTATTTTTGGTTGTCTCGTCTCGGGACAAGTGCCTATTGGCATTCCCCTTATAACACCCTCGATAACAGGTAATGAGATACTGACGGGCGGTGCGTTTGGGCCTGAAGCATCGATTGTTGTCGTTGTAATGGGAGCGATTATCTCGGCTGCATATACCATGTTGTATTTCAAATCTAAGATAAGTTGCAAGGCTGTCGTGGAAATACCATTTTAATATCTAAAAACAAATAAAAAGATGCGTGAAATTGTGATAGGCTGAAAAAGAAGCAGGGGCTGCACCATAATCGGTGCAGCCCCTGCGATATATATGCGGTCGGGTGGGCGATCAGCCTACCTGCGAACCGGGTTTCACTTCATCGAGTGTGGTGGTCACGCGGAGCGAACCGTCGGCATCGACGGCACTTAGAATCATGCCTTGGCTCTCGATGCCCATCATTGTGCGTGGCGCGAAGTTGGCCACGAAGAGCACATCCTTGCCCACAAGCTGTTCGGGCTCGTAGTAGGCGGCGATGCCGCTGAGGATGGTGCGGTCGGTGCCGGAACCGTCGTCGAGGGTGAACCGGAGCAGTTTCTTGCTCTTTTTCACTTTCTCGCAATGCTTGATGTGCCCCACGCGGATGTCGAGTTTCTCAAAATCCTCAAACGACACTTCGGGTTTCACGGGCTCGGCCTTGTGGGCAGCAGCCTCGTTGGCCTTCTTGGTGTCGGCGAGTTTTTGCAGCTGCTTTTCGATAACATCGTCTTCCAGTTTCTCAAAGAGCAGCTCGGGTTCGGCAAGCTGGTGTCCGGGCTTCAGCAGGTCGGTGGCTCCCAGTCGGCTCCAGTCGAAACTTTCCATGTTGATAAGCTTGCGCAGTTTCTCAGAAGAGAACGGCAAGAATGGTTCGAAAGCGATGGCGAGGTTGGCCACGAGCTGAAGACTGATGTAGAGAATGGTCTCTACGCGCTTGGGATCGGTCTTCCACACTTTCCAAGGTTCACACTCGGTGATGTATTTGTTGCCGATGCGGGCGAGATTCATGGCCTCTTTCTGCGCTTCGCGGAACTTGAATGCGTCGAGATAGCCCTCCACCTTCTCCTGTACATCCTTAAATTCGTGGATGGTCTGTTGGTCCACCTCAAGCAGTTCGCCGCAGGCCGGCACCACGCCGTCCCAGTATTTCTTGGTGAGTTGCAAAGCACGGTTGACGAAGTTTCCATAGATGGCCACGAGTTCGGAGTTGTTGCGCTCCTGAAAGTCCTTCCAAGTGAAGTTGTTGTCTTTGGTCTCCGGGGCGTTGGCCGTGAGCACATAGCGCAGCACATCCTGCTTGCCCGGCAGTTCGCGCAGGTATTCGTGCAGCCACACGGCCCAGTTGCGCGAGGTGGAAATTTTGTCGTCCTCAAGGTTGAGAAACTCGTTGGCCGGCACATTGTCGGGCAGGATATAGCCGCCGTGGGCCTTGAGCATTGTCGGGAAGATGATGCAATGGAACACGATGTTGTCCTTACCGATGAAGTGGATGAGCCGGGTGTCCTCGTCTTTCCACCATTTCTCCCACGAGCCCCACTTCTCCGGTTCACGGTCGCACAGTTCCTTGGTATTAGAGATGTAGCCGATGGGGGCGTCGAACCACACATAGAGGACTTTGCCCTCGGCCCCTTCCACGGGTACGGGGATGCCCCAGTCGAGGTCGCGGGTCATGGCGCGCGGCTGCAAGTCCATGTCGAGCCAACTCTTGCACTGCCCGTACACGTTGGGCCGCCACTCCTTGTGCTCATCGAGAATCCACTGCTTGAGCCATCCTTGATAGTCGTTCAGCGGCAGATACCAGTTCTTGGTTTTCCTCACCACGGGTTTGGAGCCACTGATGGTGGAGTGTGGATTGATCAGTTCCATAGGACTGAGGTCGGAACCGCATTTCTCGCACTGGTCACCATAGGCGTTTTCATTGTGGCAGTGGGGGCATTCGCCCATGATGTAGCGGTCGGCCAGAAACTGGTGGGCCTCCTCGTCGTAGTATTGTTCGGTCTCTTTCTCCACGAGTTTGCCGTCGTCGTAGAGTTTGCGGAAGAAGTCGGAAGCCAACCGGGCATGAGTCTTGGAGGTGGTGCGGCTATACACATCGAACGAGATGCCAAACTCCTCAAACGACTCCTTGATCATCTTGTGGTAGCGGTCTACCACGTCTTGCGGAGTGATGCCTTCTTTCTTGGCGCGGATGGTGATGGGTACGCCGTGCTCGTCCGAACCTCCGATGAACACCACCTCCTGCTTCTTCAGCCGCAAGTAGCGCACGTAGATGTCGGCAGGCACATACACGCCGGCCAGGTGTCCGATGTGTACGCCACCGTTGGCGTAGGGAAGTGCCGCCGTGACGGTGGTGCGCTTGAATTTCTTTTCCATATCTTTCTTTTTGTTCTATTCTTGTTATATGGTGCAAAATTACGATAAAAAGGGCAGACTGCAAAATGTATGCCCAACTTCTTGCCTACAATCCCCGTTCGGCCCAGTCGCCCCGGTCGAGGTTGCGGTAGCTGATGGCTTCGGCCAGATGTTCGGGCTGTACGGAAGGTGAGGCTGCAAGGTCGGCGATGGTACGGGCCACCTTGAGGATGCGGGAGTAAGCCCGTGCCGAGAGTGAAAGACGTTCCATGGCCGTGCGGAGTAGGTCGATGCCGGCATCGTCGGGTTCGGCAAACTCGTGAATCATACGTTCCGACATCTGCGCATTGCAGTGTATGTCTTTGTAGTCGCGGTATCGTTCGGTTTGGATAGCCCGTGCGGCAATGACTCGCTCGCGGATGTTGGCACTCGGTTCGCCGGGCGAGGCCTTGGAGATGTCCTTGAAAGGCACCGGAGTGATTTCGCACTGGATGTCTATGCGGTCGAGCAGTGGGCCCGAAATCTTGTTCATGTAGCGTTGTATCTGCCCCGGCGTGCAGACACAATGGTGGGTTGGGTCTCCATAATAACCGCAGGGGCAGGGATTCATGGAGGCCACAAACATGAAAGAGCAAGGGAAGTTGATGTTATATTTGGCGCGGGAGATGTTGATTTGCCGGTCTTCGAGTGGTTGGCGCAGCACTTCGAGCGTGTGCTTGTTGAATTCCGGCAGTTCGTCGCAGAAGAGCACACCGTTGTGTGCCAGTGATATTTCGCCCGGTTGGGGATTGGAACCACCGCCCACAAGGGCCACTTCGGAGATGGTGTGGTGGGGCGCACGGAACGGCCGTTGGGAAATGAGCGACACGTCCCGCCCGAGTTTGCCGGCGATGGAATGAATTTGTGTGGTTTCAAGGCTCTCGGCCAGCGTGAGGGGAGGCAGAACGGAAGGCAAACGCTTGGCCATCATCGATTTACCGGAGCCGGGAGGACCCACCATGATGAGGTTGTGCCCTCCGGCGGCAGCCACTTCGAGGGCCCGCTTCACGTTTTCCTGTCCGCGAACGTCGGCAAAATCCTGTTCAAACCGGCTCTGCTGCTCGTAAAACTCCTTGCGCGTGTCGACCACGGTGGGCTCGAAAGCCTTTTGATCGTTGAGGAACATGATTACATCAAGAATGGTCTCCATGCCGTAGACTTCCAATTTGTTGACCACGGCAGCCTCCCGCACATTCTGCTTGGGCACAATGAGACCTTTGAAATGCTCCGCACGGGCCCTGATGGCGATGGGTAGTGCCCCTTTCACAGGCTGTAGTCGACCGTCAAGTCCCAATTCGCCCACAATCATGTATTCGCCCAAGTGGTCGGCAATGATATTGCTGTTGGCAGCCAAAATACCGATAGCCAACGGCAGATCAAACGATGAACCCTCTTTGCGGAGATCGGCAGGAGCCATGTTAACGGTGATGTCGGCCACGGGAAACTTGAAGCCGTTGTATTGTAAGGCTGCGGCGATGCGGTCACGACTCTCGCGCACGGCTTCGTCGCCAAGTCCGGTGAGATGGTACATCACTCCCTGTGAGAGACTGACTTCTATCATCACCGTGGTCACTTCAAGTCCGTTGACCGCGGCGCAGTATGTTTTTACCAGCATAGATGGTGTTTTCTTTGTGCCACCCGGGTGGCGTTGGGAGATATGGTGTTGCTGTTGCGGGGGCTCCCCGGCCGATACTTATTTCAGTCCGAGCAGTTCCTTGACCTTCTTTTCCAGTTCATCGGCACGCAGACTACGGGCCACGATGCGTCCGTTTTTGAGCACGATATTGTCGGGAATGGCTGTCAGGCCGAGTTTAGTCACCGTCTTGTCTTCGAGCATTTCTCCACTGCACACATTGGCGTAGGTGATAGAGTCGCGGCGCAGTGCATCCTTGCAGTCGGACTTGCCTGCATCAAGCGAAAGGCCGAGCACGGAGAGCCGACCGCCAGAACGTCGTTGAAGCGATTGCAGGCGGCGCTGGATGTCCTGACTGTCGTAGTTCCACGATGCCCACACGTTGATCACGGCTACGGGAGCAGCGGCAAGAGTGGTGCTGGAGACGAGGCGTCCGCGGGTGTCATAGGCTGTGAAGGTTGGCAGTCGACTGCCAACAGTGGTGGCCCCTACGCCCCGCAAGAGCTGTTTCATGCGGGTGAGACTGCCGTTCTTGGGCTGTTCGCGGAGCATGAGGTCGATGAGTGAGAGTGCCTGCCGATAGTCGGGAGTCTGACTTTTTACGAAATATTGCCGCACGAGACAGACACTCACGAGTGATGCAGGGTGATCTTTGATGAATTGGGTGGCATGTTTCTTGAGTTGTGGAGGAGAGTCGGAAGTTGTCTGTTGGCGGAATTCCGTCATCAATTCGTTTTCATCCGTCCCCGTCACTTCCATTTCTTTGAGGTGGGAAGCGTCGGTCTTGATTTCTGCCGTCTTACCGGAAGCGGCGAAAATGGGGTGTTCGGAGAAATTTGGGAAGACCAGCATGAGTGTGCCTTCATTCTTGCAGGGTGTTTCAAAGGTGAAGCGTCCGACTTCGATCTTGATGGTGTCCATACCTTCCATCACCCCGTCGGGGCTGTAAACATATAGTTCGCCCTGATTGATGTGGAGTATCTTGCCTTTTAATCGAAAGCGTCCTTTGCCGGCTCCGCATGAGACGAGCGATGAGATGACGGCTATCAAAAAGAGGTATGAGATGTGTTTCATATCGTAAAAAAGCAGGGAGAGTGCCGCGAGCGGGACTCGAACCCGCACAGCCATTACTGGCCAAGGGATTTTAAGTCCCTCGTGTCTACCAATTCCACCATTGCGGCATTGTTATGAGCGATGGATAAAAGGCGCATCGCCGATGGTTGAAAGAGCGGAAGACTGGACTCAAATCCGCATTCCGACTCGGGGAAAGGTCGTGCTCTATCAACTGAGTTGTTTCCGCAAGTCACCTCTGTGCGTTGTCAGGATGTACTTTGGACCGTGCTTATCCTCTCCGTCACAATGGCTTGTTGCGGTTGCAAAGGTAAAGCTATTTGTCGGAACTGCAAAACGATTAACAGATTTTAAGAGCCATAGATGGCTGGTTGTCAGTTGCCTATTCGAAGCATTGAGTAAGGCCCGGTATAGTTGACAAGATAACGCATGAGCGGCTTGCCGTTGTTGCCTCCGGTGATGGTCCCCGTCTCCAAGGAGTAGGTTCGTTTGCATTTGTTACATTTCACTTCGCTCACCGTCGTATTCCATGAGAGCGGGAAGTCGACCGAGGCGTATTGCTCGATGCAGTTGGGGCACATGCCGTCGTAGGCCACCGGCCCATTGAAGTTGGTCAGCCCCACGATGATAGATTTGTTGGCACCGAGATAGATGCCGCCCGTGAAAGCGTAGATTTCAGTTTGGGCCGTTAAGGTGAGGTCTTCGGGGTTGTTCTGTCCGTCTCGGCTGTAGGTCACGACATGAAAGGCCCCCGAGCGATAGTCTACGGTGGTCTTCACATAGTAATTGTAAGAGGTGACGGCCGTGATGAGTTTGCTCACCGGATGGATGCGTGTGTCGAGATAGAAGCGGCATGGATAGGTGCGGCTGACGGGGGCTTCGGCTCCGCAAGAGGCCAGAAGTGTCAGTGCCGACACTATGGCCGGCATCTTCAGCAGGATATTCTTTATTGCCTTTTTCATCTGTCCATACGTTTGTTAAAGGGTGGGTCAGTCTTTCAGCAGTTTGCTTTCAGCCTGTTCCACGCGCTCAAAGTGAAAGCCGGCGAGAGTCTGTTCCATGAGCGCCTGAATGCGGTCGTTGCAAAGATTGCCAATAGAGCCTTCATGCGTGTGTCGGATGTGCTTGTCGGCATGGAAAGTTCCTGCCTCGATTTCCAACCCCACTTGTTTGTAGGCGTCACGGAACGGCATACCGTCGGCAGCCAACCGATTGACTTCTTCTACGGAGAAAATCGGGTCGTACATCTCATTGTCGAGGATGTGTTCGTTTACTTCCATCTTGTTGATGATGTAGGCCGTCATCTGCAAGCAGTCTTTCAATTCGCCGAATGCGGGCAGGAAGACCTCTTTGATGATCTGCAAGTCGCGGAAATATCCGCAGGGCAGGTTGTTCATAATGAGCATCACCTGTTGCGGGAGCGACTGTATCTTGTTCGACTTGGCTCGTATCAGTTCGAACACATCGGGATTTTTCTTGTGTGGCATGATGCTCGAGCCGGTTGTACACTCCTTGGGCAGCTTCACAAAGGAGAAGTTCTGCGAGTTGAACAGGCACGCATCGAAAGCCAGTTTGGCCAGTGTGCCGGCCACGGAAGCTAAGGCAAAAGCCACATTGCGCTCCATCTTGCCGCGCCCCATTTGGGCATAGACCACGTTGTAGTCCATCGAGTCAAAGCCCAGCAGGCGGGTGGTCAACTCTCTGTTGAGCGGAAACGATGAGCCATAGCCTGCCGCCGAACCGAGCGGATTGCGGTTGGTCATGCGGTAGGCGGCTTGCAGGAACAGCATGTCATCGGCCAGACTCTCGGCGTAGGCGCCGAACCAGAGACCGAAACTTGATGGCATGGCTATCTGCAAGTGAGTGTAGCCCGGCATGAGCGTGTTCTTATAATGGTCGCTCTTCCGTATCAGTTCGTCGAAAAGCAGCTTTACGGCATCGGCAATCTCTTTGAGCTCGTGGCGTGTGAAGAGCTTGAGGTCTACCAGCACTTGGTCATTGCGTGAGCGGCCGGAGTGTATCTTCTTGCCCATGTCACCCAATCGGCGGGTGAGCATTAGCTCCACCTGCGAGTGGACATCTTCCACACCGTCTTCGATGCAGAATTCTCCGCGCTCGGCAATGGCGTAGATGCGTTTGAGCTCGGCAAGCAGCGGGGGGAGTTCGTCACGCTTCAACAGCCCGATGCTTTCCAGCATGGTGATGTGGGCCATTGATCCAAGCACGTCATATTTGGCCAAATAGAGATCCATCTCGCGGTCGCGGCCTACGGTGAAACGCTCTATCTCCCGGTTCACCACAAAGTTTTTTTCCCAAAGTTTGTTCGCCATAGTCTTTTCTGTTAGTCCTCGTAGGGAATCATGGCCAGTGCCTCAGCTATTTTCTCGATGCCTTCTTCGAGCGGTTTCTTCACCATTCCCTTGATGAAAGGGTTGAGGTCGGCCTTGATGGTGAGTTTCATCTTGCAGGCCGCCTCATCGGTGGGCAGCAGTTGGATCCAGAAGTTGAACGGTACGGGGCTGTTCTCCGTTTCAAACTTGATGGTCTTCGGGGCCTCGCGTTCCACGATGCGCATCTTGATGTCGCCCACCATGGGAGCCTTGATGGAGATGCTGTCGCTGTCAAACGAGAAGTCTTCCACCTTGTTGGTGGGAATCTTATCCTTGATGCGTTCGAGGTTGCTGAGGTCGCTCAGCGTGTTGTAGACTGTCGTCTGGCTGTGCGGTATCTGCTTTACGGAGCTTTCAAATGTAGAGCTCATATATCTTTCGGTTGTCTTTTGTTAATGATTCTTGTCGACTGTGGCAGAATGGCCGGGTCACTTGTTCCAGTTGGCCGGATCTTTCCTCCATTCATGCAACAGTTCCACTTCGTCATCGGCTATGTAGCCTGTCTCCAGTGCTTCAGCCACCACGTGCTCGTAGTCTGTCAGTGTGACAAGCTTTACACTGGCTTCCTTGAAAGCTTTCTTGGCCACGGGGAATCCGTAAGTATAGCTGGCCACCATGCCGATGACTTCGCAGGCGTTCTTGCGGATAGCTTCCACCGCCTTGAGCGAACTTCCGCCCGTGGAGATGAGGTCTTCTATCACCACCACCTTCATGCCCGGACGCAGTTCTCCCTCGATGAGATTTTCCAGTCCGTGGTCCTTGGGCTTGGAGCGCACATAAACGAATGGCAGATGGAGGGCATCGGCGACAAGTGCTCCCTGTGGGATGGCTCCGGTGGCTACACCCGCAATGGCCTCGACTTCGGGAAACTCCTCAAGAATGGTGTGGACAATTTCGAACTTCACATAGTTGCGCAGATCGGGATAGGAAAGGGTCTTTCTATTATCGCAGTAGAAAGGTGACTTCCAGCCGCTTGCCCAAGTGAACGGGTTGTTGGGCTGCAACTTGATGGCTTTGATTTTCAATAGCTTGGAAGCGAAATTCTTTTTTAGCTTATCCATAAGATTTGTTTTTTACAAAGTGTTATATTCGTGCAAAGTTACTATTCTTTTTTTGATTGTCTGTTGTGTCAGAGTTAAAAGTGCTTAACTTCCGGCAAAACCGAGGGTGAGCACACTGATGCGCACATTGCCCGCTTTTTTTATTTCCATGCCACACGACGACAAAGTGGCTCCGGTAGTACATACATCGTCAATGAGTAGCACATGTCGGCCATGCACTGCTTCGGGGTTCAGCAGTCTGAACACCCCTTCCACATTCTCCCGGCGTGCCCATGCATCCCTGTCGGTCTGACTTCCGTGGAAGACGGTGCGCTTCACAATCTTCTTTTCAATGGGTGTTCCCGTGATGCGGCTCACTCCTTCGGCAATGAACTCGCTCTGATTGTACCCCCGCTGCCGCCGGCGATCCCGGGTCAGTGGGATGGGCACAAGCAAATCTATGCCTTCGAAGAAACCTGTAGGTAGGATTTCTTTGGCCATGAGTTCACCCATCATGTCGCCATATTCGGGATGGCCTCCGTATTTGAGATTGTAGATCAGTGCGCCCGATGATGAGTGTGAAAGGTGCCGGTAGAGTGCTGTGGCGCGTTCTACAGCCATCTGACTGCTGATGGTCTTGGCCATTGCATTGTCTTCCGGATCTTCTGTGAAACGAGTGCGTGGCAGGTTGACGTTGCACACGGCACAGAGTGCTTGCTCGCCAAGAGCCAGCCGTTGTCCGCAGATGGCGCAGGCACGGGGGAACAGCATATCGTAGAGGCGGCGCAACATGGGCTCAAAAATTGTCTTCAGTCATGTCAAGGTCGGCATCAGAGAGTTCGTCGATGCACTTGCGGATGAGGTCAAAGCCAAAACCGCGACTCAGAGCATACTTGATGACTTTCATCGACCGTTCATAGTCTGTGGCAGCTTTTGTGGTTTCCCACTTCCGACGGATGACGGGGCGGAGGGCTTCCAGAAAGTTTTCATCACCGAGCTCTTCAAAGATGGGGTCGGAAATATCTTTGGGTATTCGTTTCAGCCACAGTGCCTGTTCCACCTTGCGGCGGCCCCAGTGGTTGTATTTGATTTTGTCATTGATGAAAAAGCGGGCGAAGCGTTTGTTGTCCACATATTTATGTTCCGTGAGATAGGCCATGTTTCGGGTCCGGGCTTCCTCGTCCAGTCCCCAACGCTGCATTTTGTCAAGCATCTCTTGCGTGCAGTGTTCCCCCCTGGCACAGAGTGCGGTGAGCTTTTGCAGGGCGTGTTGTTCGGATAGGGGCTTGTCGGTTATCGTTTTCATGCTTGTTTTTTTCTTCTTGCTTGGACCATCCGTTGTTTGCCAAACAGGTCGGTCATCAGTTCCACATCGTTGAAGCCTGCTTCTTGTAGCATCTCCTTCAACTCCTCCGCAAAGAGCGGATTGATTTCAAAGAGCAGGCATCCTGATGGTTTCAGAGCCTTGACGGCATAATGGCTGATGGCTTTATAGAACAGCAACGGGGTGGCGTCGGGCACAAAGAGTGCCACGGTCGGTTCGTAGTCGAGCACGTTGGGGTCCATGTTCTTGCGCTCGCGTTCGGCTATGTAGGGTGGGTTGGAGACAATGATGTCATACTGTCGGCTACCGGGGAAGGTGTTGTCTGTGTAACTTTCGGCTGCTGTTAGGGCATTCTGCTTTTCAAATGTCACCCGTGCTCCAAGCCTTTCCGCATTGTTCTGTGCGATGTGGAGTGCCTTGTCGGAGATGTCCCAGGCTGTCACCTGCGCTTCGGGAAGTTTGAGTGAGGCCGTGATAGCAATACACCCCGACCCTGTGCCGATGTCCAGAATGGTGACCGGCGACGATGGCGATGCCTTTGCAGCCTTGCAGATAAGCGGAAGGAGCATTTCTGTTTCGGGCCGGGGAATGAGCACGCCCGGCTCTACATGGAAATTGTGCCCGCAAAACGGGGCCTCTCCGAGTACATACTGCACAGGCTCTCCCGTTTCCAGCCGTCGGACAATTTCTTCCAGCAAACGGGTGTCTTCTGCGGATAAATCATTAACTTTGCCGCAAAGAACATCGGTCAGCGACAATCCGAATCGCATGTCAAGTGCCATGCGGGCAATAGCTTGCGCTTCGCCGGCAGCATAGAGTGGGGTCAGTCGGTGCCAAAATTCTTGATAAGTCATGAGTGTAACAATGCAAAGGTACAAAAAATGAATAACAATCAGCTGTTGACAGACGAGAAATTCATGCGCCGTTGTCTCCAATTGGCACGCAACGGCCGGCAAAACGCCAAACCAAACCCTATGGTGGGGGCCGTCATCGTGTCTCCCGACGGGCGCATCATCGGCGAAGGCTATCATGTGCGATGCGGTGAGGGACATGCCGAGGTCAACGCCTTTGCCTCCGTGCGCCCCGAGGATGAGGCGCTGTTGCATGAGAGTACGATCTATGTGTCGCTCGAGCCCTGCTCCCACTTCGGCAAGACCCCTCCTTGTGCCGACCTCATCGTCAGGAAAGGGGTGCGCCGTGTGGTGTGTGGTTGCATCGATCCGTTTGCCGAAGTCAGCGGTCGTGGTGTGGAACGCATTCGCAAGGCGGGCATTGAGGTCACCGTGGGCGTGCTCGAACAGGAGTGTCTGACACTCAACCGGCGGTTTATCGTCTGCAACGAGCGAGACCGGCCCTACATCACACTCAAGTGGGCGCAGACGGCTGATGGCTTCCTCGACGATCACGGTAGGGCTCTGCCCATTTCCTCACCTTTCACTAAAATGCTTTCCCACAAGCTCCGTGCCGAGAACGATGCTATCCTTGTGGGACGGGTGACAGAGGAGCGCGAGCATCCCCGGCTCAATGTTCGCGAGTGGTCGGGGGCCGATCCCGAGCGCATTGTTTTGGGGCATGGAGCTTCCGTCACCGGGATATTGGCTCGGCTGTATGAAGAGAAAAAACAATCGCTTATTGTGGAGGGGGGGGCACAGACCCTACAGTCGTTTCTCGATGCCGGCCTTTGGGATGAACTGCGTGTGGAGACTGCACCTATCACGGTGGGCGACGGTACGCCGGCTCCCTCGTTGCCCGATAGCGCAGTGCCTACCGGACAGCAAATTTATGATGCCAATGTAATAAGGTGGTACGGGCATGAAAGCTCCATGGGTGCGTTTAGGGCTCGTCCCTGAACCGCCGCAGATAGTGGGCATTGGTGCCCCGGGCGTCGAATGTCCATGTCGGGGTGACGAGATAGTGCTCATTTTCCGACTGTATCCACTCTGGAAATATCTCGATTTCTTGTGCCGGCATAAAGCTTTGAGCCAATAGCACGATGCGTTTGCCCGCAGCATTTTTGGCCACGTCGACTACCGTCTCGGCATGTCCGGGGAATCCTCCCTTGATGATAATGTCGCCCGCTTGGATGTCTTTGGCCCAACAGATGCCTACGGGTATGAGTTCCTTGCTGAGTGAGGCCGTACCGGCATATTGGAACACGAGGTCGAGATATTTCCTGAATGTGGCGTAGGAATAGTCGCGTTTGGCCGACTTCACCCACGAGTTGTAGTTTTTCACGCGATAGCCTTCGGCCCATTTGCTGTAGCGGGCATCAAACCCATTGGTGAAGTGGAAATGAATCTTGGCATATTGACGGGTCTTCCATAAATAGGAAGCGCGGAGAAAGATAGCTGCATCGGCGCATTGTTCATTCTTCTTGTTCCCGAAATCCATGTCCACCACGGCTCCCCGGTATCGCTGTTCTTTCACACTGCCGTTGTAATAGTGCAGATCAGCATTTGCAGGTTTCAATGGCAAGTTGCGCAGAAATTCGGCATAGCTTCCTTTCGCTACTTTCACCCGCGTGTAGCCTGCCGGTGTGGGGAAACGCGATGTGATGTTGTTGGCCTGCACAGCAGCTGCCGCCGGTTTTCCGGTTTCTTGCCGGCGTGTGGGCTGTGCGCCGCAACTGCCCACCAGTATGGTTGCAGTCGCAGCCAATATCCATTTGCTGAAGTGTCTTTTCATGACTTTTTTGTATGGTCGTTATGCCTGCAAAGATAGCACGAATGGGCAAAAATGTTTTTCTTCCGAGAACTATTTAGTGAAGATTAACACCCGGAAATGTTGTAAGATGCAAAAGGTGAAAAATCCAAAGATTCAAAAAACAATGCAGATAGCTAAAGAGTTGCATTTTTTGGATCTTTGGATTTTTCACCTTTTGCATCTTATACGCCTATTTTTTCAGGACTACCTGTTTGGAGGTGAAATCCGAGGCAGCGTCAAGCATTTGTAGTATCTTGTTCCAGTTGGCCACAGGTTCGGTCTTGTGCTTATACACCTTGGTGGCATGGAGCGTGAGTGTGTTGCCTTTGCCGGTGGCTGTCGCTTTGAACGAACCGCACTCGTTGTCCACTTGCGTGTTGAGTTTGGCAAGACTTTCGGGGGCGGCATGGTAGCCGGCAGGCAGTGTCACGGTGATATTCCATTCCATCGTTGTGGGGGCAGAGCGGTAGATGTCGGCTGTGCGCTTGCGGGCGTTGCCCTCCACTTTAAGCTGTTCGCCTATGAGTTTGCCCACGGCGAGGATGAGGTTGTTGCCGGCCTTCTTCACATAGCCGTCCATGGTGTAGTCCACTCGGTAGGTGAATGGGGCGTTGATTTTCTCATGGCCCATGCTCACGATGTCGTAACTTTCCACCGATTTGGCGTCCTCGCCCTGATAACCGCCTACTTCGTCTTTGAATCTCTCCTTCTGCAGCTCTTTGTCTTTGGCTGCATTTTCCGGTGCTTTGTTTCTTGCTTTCTTGGTATAGAGGTCTTCATACGTGCGCAGCAGCGGTTGGGCGGCAGCGTAGGAGTCGGCTATTTGCTTGTGGGTGGGCAGATAGGCAGAGAGTGTTTCCTTCAGTGTGCCGGTACGGGCCTCCGTGCGGCTGATGTGCAGCAGGGTGCCTTCGATGGAAGCCTTGAGTTCCACCTTGTCGGTGTTGTCGGCTGAAGTGCTTGTGGGCAACGTGGATTTCTCGTAGGTCCCGCCGTCAAAGGGTTTCTTCACGCTGGTGTTGAAGCTCACCTGTCGCCCTTGCAGGGAGGCGGGGATATATCCGGGAGCGTGCATACCCGAAGGTGGCGTGTAGATTTTGCCGTTGTTGAGCCGGATGACCCACGTGGTGTTGCGGTAGCTGATGAGCTGGTCGAGCGGTTCGCTGCCGTCGTCGGTGGTGATGCCTCGTTGGAAAGGTATCTTGGCCTTGGTGAGGAGCTGGCCGAAGGAAGAGATGAAATAGGATGGAGAATAGTTGATGTCGTCCAGACTCAAGTCGATATCATTGTAGAAATTATAGAAAATATCGGCTTTTTCCTCATCCGAGATAGACTGTTTGGCAAGCTCTTTGACCAGTTTCTTCTCGTTGGAATCGAGTCCATACAGCAGCCGACTTCCCCAAAAGCGCCAGTCGTCCTTTTGTATGGCCTCTGCCGATGGGTTGGCCTGCAGTCCTTTGTCCTTGACACTCTCCGGCACGTAAGCTCCCGTGATTTTTCGTCCTTGTATATATAATAAGGTGAGCGGAGTCTGTGCAGCGGTGTTATACCAGAGGTCGGGTTCCGATTTGTCGATGTTGGTCATCATGGCATCAAGGATGATGTTGCCCTCCGCATCCGTCGACTGTTTGAAGTCTGGAGCCCCGTTGAGTTGGCGGTATTGCGTGGTGAGTTTTGGGTCGATGGAGCAATGGATGCGGTAGGAGAGTGTGGGATAGTCGTTGATGAAGGCGAAGACAACCGGGGCGATATTCTCCTCGCGTATTTGCTTCATCTCCGAGGTGAACACGTCTAACACGTCGCCCACTTGCAGGCCCGGTACGGCGAGTTTCTCGCCCTTGTCCTTGTCTTTCTTGCCCTCGTTGGCTGTCACGTAGTCGTCCGTGCTCACTTCTTTTATAGTGCCGTCGGGTTTGATGATGCGCACTCCCAGCACATTGCGCACGATGTCGTCGCCCAGTCCGGCGAAATGTTTCTTGCTGTAAGTCTTGTAGTCGAACTCGCTGAACTTCTTCAACGAAGCCTGGTCGTTGATGTAGATGAGCTGGCGGTTGAGCCGATTGTAGTTGAGCTGTTTCACGGTATAGAAGTTGAGGCCTGACATACGCAGCTTCGATTTCTGGTCAAGCAGCATCTCGTCGTAGGCGGCCAGCACCACAGCCGATTCGTTCTTGTACTTTGCCGGACATTTGTAGTTTTTGAACTCGGGTAGACTGTCTTGTGCCCATACGGCTTTTCTCATCTCTTGTGCATACGCCTTGTAGTCGTCGTTGTCGAAGGCGGAGCCCTGCGTTGCGCATAGCAGCAGGAGGGCTGCCATACAGAGTCTTGTGATTTGTTTTCTCATCGTGATGGTATGTTGTTTTTTATAAGTTCCGTTCTTTTTGTCTGTGAGTGCCCTTCTCTTTCTCATTTCTTCAATATCAGTTGGTCGTTGCAGGCATCCGTCCATTGACTCACGGCCTCATTCCACCGTGGAATGTCGTTGCGGGCTATGCGCTTGTTGCTTATCTGCATGCGTTGGGTGAACACCACTTTGTTGGTTCCCTGCCGGGCGAAACTGCACGAGAGCGTGCCCTGTGGCACGGTCGTCTTGAAATCGGCAGGCAGATGGGTGATGCGGTAACCCGCCGGGATGGTGAGTTCCACCTGCCGGATGACGTTGCAGGGCTGGGGCAGACAGAAGTCGTTTACCCTGTCGGTGGTGTCTATCTTGGCGATGAAGAGGTTGTTGTGCGGATTCAGTTCGATGTAGCACTCGTTGTCAATGGTTTGCACAGCATTCGCGTTGGTCACCTGTCCTGTGAGCACTGCCCACTTTTTCCACGGCGAGTTTTGTTTCCAAGCCACCTGCGTCACCGTGTTGCTGTGGTTGTCGGCATTCAGGTTGTTGGCCAGAAAAGCCTCCTTGTCTCCCTGTTCGGCAGTGTGATAGGATGTGAGGAAGTATTCTTTCATGTCGCCGCACAGTTCGTAGGTCGCCTCGCCTTCCAACCGATTGCCCGCCACGAGCCGATAGCGGTAGGTCAGTTTGTCCACCGAGGTTTCGGCAGGCAGCGAGGGTACGGTCGCCAACAGACAGTCGTCGCCATTTTCTATCATGGCCTGTTGGCCCTGTATGTGCAGGGGAACGTAGTCGTAGGGAATGTAGCTGTAGGTGGCATCGAGGTAGTAGGTCTTGCCGCCGTGCAAGAGCGTGCATATCACATGGTTGGCCGCTGCCAGCGTGGGCAGATCGCTCATGCGGTAGGGGATGGAGGTGGTACCTATGTCGGTGAGCCGGGCGTCGAATCCCTGTTCCCGGAGCAGTGTCCGGAGCAGCAGGGCCATGCCCTTGCAGTCGCCGTAGCGTTTGCGTATCACCTCGGCCGGTCTGTCGGGGCGATGGCCGGCCACCCCGGCCTCGAAAGCCACATAACGTATGTTTTGCTGCACCCATGCATAGGTGGCGGCGATGCGCTCCTCATCGGTCTTGCAACCGCGCGTGATGTCGGCTACAAGTGTCTTGATGTCGGGCACGGTGCAGTCTACATCGGCCATGTCGCGCGACCAGCGGTAGAGTGCGTGGTAGTCGGCAAACGGCCCCACGACGACTATATGGGGATAGATTGTGCCGAAAGGCGGCATGTTGTCTTCGTCTCTTTCGGCCGGCAAGTCGGTCACGGTGTAGGTGAACACGGAGTCCTCGCCCACCTTGGCGCGGTGGGTTGAGATGTGGCCGTTGAAGTTGCGCTCCACCAGCCGGTAGCCTTTCAGTTTGGTTGGGATGGTGATGGTCACCGTCTTGTTTTTCACCAGATAGTCTTCGGAAAGGTAGATGCGCGTGAAGTAGTGTATGTCCTTGAACGTGCGGCGGAATTTTGCCGTGGCTTTCGGGTGTTTGCGCCACAATTCGTCGTTGAAGAAGCACACCTTCGTGTCGTCATAGAACACGTTTTCGGGGGTGACGCTCTTGTAGGCAGCCTTGCAACTGCCGCACTTGGCGTAATCGAGCGAGATGAACTCCCCGTAGTAGACACCGGGTTGTATCTTCTGGTTGACGGCACTGTTGAGCGTGTGTTCCGTCTCTGTGGAGTTTTCCACTACAGGCGTATTGCCATGCGTGGTGAATTTGTAGTTGTCGGTGCAGGCCGAAATGAATACGTCGTCGTGATGTGGGCGGGCGTAGGCTGTGAGAGACAAAGCGCCTATCAGCAGGGTGAAAATCTTGTTTGTCATGACTGTATATGAATATCGTCTCCTTCTAAGATGTGCAAATATAATGTTTTTTCTTCACATAGAACGCTTTTTTATTGATGTTTTTCGTTTTTTTTCTTTGGCCTTCTCGCTATTATCTTGGATTGTTTTATGTTTACAAAGAATGTAACAAAGCATTTGGTAAGAAGCTTCTTACTAAGCGTTTTGTTACTTTTTAACTCGTTTTCCTCCGTTTTTCATCTTTCTACCTGTTGTCTCCGGCTCCATGTATCTTGTCACGCTGCTGCCGCGATTGTATTTTGCGGATATTCATCTCTGCAATTTCGTCGAGCGTGTAGCCGAGGTCGTTGGCCAGCGTGGACAGATACCACAACACATCGCCTATCTCCTTGGCGATTTCCTCCTTTGTGTGGCCGTCGCTGAAGTCGCTTCCTTGGTCTCTGATAACCTTTTTCACCTTGTCGGCCACCTCACCGGCTTCGCCCGTCAGTCCGAGAACGGGATATACGATGGGGTGTGGATAAATGGCTGTTTTCAAGGCCTGTTTTTGATATTCGTTCATTTCCATGATTTCTTGCGTCTTTTGTGTGATGTTATAGGATTTGTCCGTATCTGTGGTTGCCGGAATCTCGGGGACGATTCTTTTATTCCCCCAATCCGTCTTCCTGACAGGATGCAAAGTTAGCCGATTTTGTGTTATCAGGCGATAGTATGCTGATTTTTTTCATTTTGGAAGCCTGAGGAATGCCGGTTTGTAAGCCGGTTGTCTTCGGAAAAAGCCTTTTCGAGCGGTCGGCCTCATCTGTTTAAGGAGTGGGAGACACGCTTTCCGTCTGTCAACTTATTTCGTATTGCATTTGCTTTTTGCCTGAAAATTTGCTATCTTTGCATAAGCAAGGGAAGCACATGGGTGTTTCCCTTTTTTTAGTTGTCAAAGTCTTTAAGAGCTCCTCCACCCCCTAAAAGGGATTTTTCGGTCAAAACGTCATTGTGAAACGGGCTCTTTTGCTTTCTCGTTATGGCTGAATGAGCTTTCAAGTGTGGCCGTTTTGCAATGTCGGTTGGGCTTGGTGGGAAAATCGATGGGGCGGATGAAGGTGATAAGGCGAATGGGGAGACCCGAAAAGATGGGGGTGAAGAAAATGCGTGTAAGGCTTTTTCGAAAGATTTAATAGTTCGTGCTATAGGGAGCCTCCCCCGACCCCTTCAAAGGACTACTCTTTATACACATCTTTTAGGTTTGTATAGAAGGCCACTTGGTATCCAAAT
>OGFR01000617.1_pt1 | contig 25181 bp, 20 predicted proteins | sample 1571001 | NCBI WGS metagenome assembly OGFR01 (sample SAMEA2582064, study PRJEB24529) | metagenome | biome: Human gut stool | place: China | collected 2011 | reverse complement strand
GCGTCGAAATCGCTGGTGGTTTTCTGGTTCTCTTTTGACATCAAAAGAGAACAATTAGCCTTAATGAAAAAGCGATCTGCCCCGCGCCCACCAGCGCGAGAGCAAACTTTATCTTCACTTTATTTTATATCACGAGGTATCACAATGGAACTTTTTCTGGATGTACTGAGCGAAACTCTGGTGGACACCGCCAAGATGCTCCCCTTCCTGTTTTTAGCCTATCTCTTTATTGAATATGTCGAGACCCGCCACGGTGAGCGCATCGAGACCCTGCTGGCGGGCGGCGGCCGCTGGGGCGCGGTGCCGGGCGCGGTGCTGGGCTGTGTGCCGCAGTGCGGCTTCTCGGCCATCGCCTCCAACTTCTACGCCTCCCGCGTCATCACGCTGGGTACGCTGATGGCCGTCTATCTCTCCACCAGCGACGAGGCTGTCCCCCTGCTGGTGTCCATGCCCGCCTACTGGGATAAGCTGATCCTGCTGTTGGTCATCAAAGTCGTGTACGCTGTCTTTGTGGGCTTTCTGCTGGACTTCGTCCTCCGCAAGGCCCTGCCCCGCAGCCTGCGCGGCGGCTACACTGGCCACGCCGACGAGGTGGACTGCCACGAGGAGCACAGCGACGAAGAGGGCCATCCCCAGCCCATCTGGAAGGCCGCGCTCCGCCACACCCTCGAGATCTTTGTCTTTATCTTCGTGTTCAGCCTCGTGTTCGGCCTCATCGTCGAGGGCGTCGGCGAGGATGTCTTCGCCTCGGTGCTGGGCCGGATGGGCTTCTTCCAGCCGGTGGTGGCCGCACTGGTGGGCCTTGTCCCCAACTGTGCCGCCAGCGTCCTGATGACCCAGCTCTACGTCGAGGGCGCACTCCGCTTCTCGAGCCTCGTGGCCGGTCTCTGCACCGGCGCGGGCGTGGGCCTCGCCGTGCTGTGGCGGGCGAATCCCTCCTGGAAGCAGAACCTCTTCATCACCGGCCTGACCTGGGCCTGCGGCGCCGCTGTGGGCGTGGGCATCCAAATCGTGGTAGCATTTATCGCCTGAGTACTTGCAAAGCACCTGCACCTTTTCTTCGGAAAAGCGTGCAGGTGCTTTTTATTTTGGAGACAAAGCCTCTATTTTGTGATATACTCAGCTTATATATCGATATAAGGAGAACACCATGCAATATAAAATTCTCGCAAGCGATTACGACAACACCCTCGTCCCCTTCGGGGAGAGCCAGCCCCGTCCGGCCATGGTCAAGGCCGTGAAGAAGCTTCAGGCCGCCGGGGGAAAATTCGTGCTCAGCACAGGCCGGGCCTGGTCTGCCATCAACCGGAAAGGCCAGCTGGGCGGCATCCGGTTCGACTATGCCATCACCTGCAACGGTGCCTGCGTCGTGGACATGAACGGTGCCATCGTGGCAGAGCACCCCATGACCAGTGAAGAGATGTACGCGCTGGTGGATTTCTGTGAGGACTACAACTACCCCCTGCAATTTGACTTCAAGGATGCATCCTACGCTTACTGCGAGTATGATATCCTCCACAAGTACTACGAGCAGATGAACAGCGTCGGTCTGGACTGCGTGGACGGCGAAGACCAGGACCGCCACCTCATCGATATGCCTCACGCGGCGTTCTGCATCTTCCCCGAGGGGGCGCTGGAGCGGTTCCACGAAAAGTACGTCCACCTCGGCCTTCACTTCGTGCAGGCGGGCGGCCAGCTGCCCGACGGCTCCCACTTCTACGACATCGTGCGGGGCGGGATCGACAAGGGCGCGGGCCTCGCAGACCTCTGCGAGAAGATGGGCCTCTCCCTCGCCGAGGCCGTGGCGGCAGGCGACTCCGCCAACGATGTGGGGATGCTGAAAGCAGCCGGCCTCGGCTGCTGCATGTCCAACGGCACCGACGAAGCCAAAGCCGCCGCTGACCGCGTCATCGGCGACGTGCGGGAAGACGGACTTGCTGCCCTTATTGAAGAGCTGTGGTTCGACGGCCCGAAGGCGGAGCCCTCCGACCGCAGCTTCGGCTCTGCATGGGAGACGATGGAACGATGAGCTTCGCACCCGTTTACTCTGAAAACAGCCGCGCCCTCATCCTCGGCACATGGCCCAGCCCCAAAAGCCGGGAGATGGCCTTCTACTACGGCCACCCGCAGAACCGTTTCTGGCCCATGATGGCGGCCCTCACCGGAGAGCCTGTCCCCGCCCGGGAGGACATCGAGGCCAAAAAGGGCATCATCCTCCGCCATGGCCTCGCCCTGTGGGACACGCTGGAAAGCTGCACCATCACCGGCGCGTCGGACGCCTCTATCCGGGACGTGGTGCCGAACGACATTGCATCTCTTTTGGCAAAAGCGCCCATTGAGGCAGTGTTCTGCAACGGGGCCACGGCCCACCGCATCTATACCAAATATCTGCTGCCGGTGTCCGGCATCCCGGCGGTCAAGCTGCCCAGCACCAGCCCCGCCAACGCCGCCTGCCGCCCCGAAACCCTGCGCGAGGTCTGGGGCGAGGCCCTCAAAGATTATATAACCGTTTCCAACCTGTAAATTATTCATGAAACACTTGCGTTTTGTGGATAAAAGGATTTATTATGGAAGAGTGCAAGGGGCGGTGCGCCTCTTCGGGAAAGGAGAAAATGCATGAGCAAAGTTATCCGCACCCAAAAGCCCAGCGTCCTGCCGTGGTATGCGGCGGCGCTGGTGTTTGCGGTGCTGTGCGCGGTGCTGCCAGTATATAAGCTGTGGGCGCTGCTGATAGCGCTGGGCGGCGCAGCCGTGATGTTCGGCGCGGCAAAGAAGGTCTGCCCGCCCCGGGTGGTGGAGCATGAAGTGCCTTTCCACACCGGCAGCGGCGATGTGGACGAGATGCTGGCCGACATCCAGCAGAAGCTGGATGCCCTCCACGCGCTGAACGAGGCCCTGCCCGACCCGGAGCTTTCCGCCGCCATGACCCGGATGGAAAAGGCAGGCCGCTCCATCGTGGAGACGGTGGAGGCCAGCCCCGCCAAGGCAAAGCAGGTACGCCGCTTTGCGAACTACTATCTGCCCGACGCGGTGAATGTGCTGGAGCAGTACGCAAAGCTGGCCCGCCAGGGCGTGCGGGGCGAAAATGCCGCTTCGATTCGGGCAGAGGTGGAGCGGAACGCGGCTTCCATCGCCACTGCATTCGAAAACCAGCTGGATGCACTGTATGCCGCTGAAAGCATGGACCTCTCGGCGGATCTGACGGTGCTTCAAAATATGATGAAGGGGCAGGGCCTGAGTTGAAACCGGCTTGCCCTCTCAGGCGCTGACGCGCCAGCTCTCCCAAAGGGAGAGCCTCTGGAGGAAACTTGCAGCATACCGGCCCCCGGAAAAGCCTCTCCCTCTGGGAGAGGCGGCAATGCGAAGCATTGACGGAGAGGGCAAGGCCGTGTATCGATTTGGAAAGGAAGGAATCTCTCATGGCTGATAATACGTTCAATTTTGACTTAGACGCACCCGCTGTCCCCACCCTGACCCTCGACCCGGTGGAAGCACCTGCCGCCGAGGAGAAGCAGCCCGAACCCGCTGCGGCCCCCGAGGCCGAACAGGTCAAGCTCAGCCCCGAGGAGCAGGCGATGGTGGACACCTTCGCTCAGAAGATCGACATCACCAACAGCCAGCAGGTGCTGCAGTACGGCTCCGCCTGCCAGAAGAAGATCGGTGACTTCTCCGAGACGGCACTTTCCAAAGTGTCCACCAAAGACCTTGGCGAGGTGGGCGGCATGATCACCGACCTTATCGGGGAGCTGAAGAACTTTGACGCCGCCGAAGAGGAAAAGGGCATCCTCGGCTTCTTCAAGAAAAAGGGCAACCAGCTCGACAACATGAAGACCAAGTACAGCAAAGCGGAAACGAACGTCGAGACCATCCAGTCCGCCCTCGAAAAGCATCAGGTGCAGCTGCTCAAGGATATTGCGATGCTGGACAAGATGTACGAGCTGAACATGGCCTATTTCAAAGAGCTGAGCATGTATATCCTCGCGGGCAAGAAGAAGCTGGCCGACTTCCGCGTCCACGAGCTGCAGCAGGCGATGGACAAGGCAAAGGCTTCCGGCCTGCCTGAGGACGCACAGGCCGCACGCGATCTGGCCGACCAGTGCGAGCGCTTTGAGAAAAAGCTCTACGACCTCGAGCTGACCCGCACCATCAGCCTGCAGATGGGTCCTCAGATCCGGCTTTTGCAGAACAATAACTCCATGATGGCCGAGAAGATACAGTCCACCATCGTCAACACCATCCCCCTGTGGAAGAACCAGATGGTGCTGGCACTGGGTCTGGCCCACAGCCAGCAGGCCATGCAGGCCGAGCGTGCCGTCACCGACATGACCAACGAGCTGCTGAAAAAGAACGCCGACGCCCTCAAGATGGGTACCATCGAGACGGCCAAGGAGTCCCAGCGCGGTGTCGTGGACATCGAGACCCTGCAGCAGACCAACAAGAGCCTCATCGAGACGCTGGACGAGCTGAACAAGATCCAGAGCGAGGGCCGCGCAAAGCGTGCCGCCGCCGAGCAGGAGCTCACCCGCATCGAAGACGAGCTGAAACAGAAGATGATGGAGATCCGGAGCTGAAATGGCAAACGCAGATTTTTCCAGACAACAGAATCGACCCACCGGCGGCTTTGACGCTTCCAGCTATCGCGCCGCAGCGCCCGCCGAGGAGGAAGTGCGGCTGACGCCCTTCCAGCAGAAGCTGGCAGGCCTCGAAAAGGCCCTGCCTGCCGCGCTGCGCAAGCAGGCCGTGGCCGTGGCGCTTTGCATCGTGGTGATGCTGGCCTGCTTTTTCGGCTTTGGCGGGGCGAAGCTCCGGGCAAAGTACGACACGGTGAAGAACGGGTTCACCACCGGCGTGGCCGCAGACAGCGGCTATGCCCTGAATGAGGAGTTGACCACACGGCTCAACACGGCCGCCAACATCATCACCACCGCGTCCAACACACTGGGTGCAGACAGCGCCGAAGTGCAGACGGCACAGGCTGCGCTGGACTCTTTTTCCGCCTGCCTCGGGGCGGTGCAGTCCGATGGCAGGATCCACGCACCGGACTCTCTGAGTGTTTACACCGGCGGCAGGATGCATATGCTCTACCAGTCGAACGAGACGCTTGGCACAGCCATCAGCCAGCTCTACGCAAAGCTGCAGGAGCAGGCCGCAGACCCCATGAAGATGGGTGCGGTGCAGGGGCAGTACAGCCAGTTCAACGGTGCGCAGACCATCATCAGCAACCTGCATTATAACGATGCGGTCCAGGGCTACCAGAAAGACGTCGGCGGCTTCCCGGCCAGCGTGCTGGGCAAGCTGTTCGGCATACAGGAGGTGGAACTTTTCGCATGAAGACGATGAAAACATTCTCCCGCCACATTGCGGCACTGCTTCTTGTCGTGACCGTCGGCATCACGGCGCTGGCACCGGCGGCTTCGGCTGCCAACATCCAGCTGCCCAGCCTGCCGAAAGATCAATGCGTGGTGGACGACGCCGGTGTGCTGAGCGACAGCACCACCTCGGAGCTCGAGACCCTCAACGCACAGCTCTCTTCCAGCTGCGACGGCGCACAGATCGTCGTACTGACCGTGGACTACACCGGCAGCGCCACCACCGAGGACTACGCTGCTGAAGCCTTCAACACCTGGGGCATCGGCAGTTCCAGCAAGAACAACGGCGTGCTCATCCTGCTGGTGATGCAGTCGGACCAGTACGCCGACGGCGACTACTATCTGACCTACGGCGACGGCTTCCGCAGCACCCTGCTGGCCGATCAGGCAAGCTCCCTCGTGCAGACCATGGAGGACGATTTCGCCGCCAAGAAGTACGACGCCGCCGTCCTCACCTGCGCCACCAATGTGGCCAATACCATCGCAGAGGTGTACGGGGTCACTCTGAGCGGCGGGACTATCTATTCCGACGGCTCTGACACCCAGACCACCCGGCCCTCTGTCGAGCCTGTCCCGCCCCAGAAGCACTACTCCATCTGGGAAGGCTTTATTGGCGGCATTTTCTCCATGCTTGCTTATATCATCCTGTTCATCGCAGTTTTCTTTATCTTTATCACCCCTCTCGGCCACTCCTTCGGCTGGTTCTGGGGGCCGTTTGGCTGGTTCGGCGCACGGCGTTGGCACAGAGGTCCGCGCCCTCCCCGCGGCCCTTACGATGACTTCGGCCCCGGCGGTGGTTTCTATGGCGGCCCTCGCGGCCCGAGAGGCCCCCGGGGGCCTCGTCCTCCCCGCGGCGGCGGCTTCGGTGGCTTTGGCGGTATGGGCGGCGGCTCCGGTTTTGGCGGAGCCGGGCGCGGCGGCGGCTTCGGCGGCATGGGCGGCGGCAGCAGCCACGGCGGCGGAGCCGGACGCGGACGCTGATATTATGACAAAAGGGAAGCCCCATCTGACGATGGGGCTTCCCTTTTGTCTATTTGTTATTTGATGCAGCTCGAGCAGGGGCTGTAGCCAGCGGCCACAGCTTCATCATAGCTCGAGAACAAAATCTGGTTCTTCTCCGCCGGGAGGTTGGCGCAGCTGGGCAGATGGAACTTTTTGCTGTTCACGTTGCCGATATACGCCTGCTGGGCCGCGCTGGACACTGCCGGGTCGGTGGGGTTCAGCTCAGCGTCGGTGGCGAAGTGTTCCGTTGCCACCGTGTAGTTCCGGCCGTCACTGGAAACGGTGATCGTCCCCAGCAGGTCGGTGCGGTAGACGTCCACACCGGCGTCCCGCAGGATGCTCAGGGTCTCCTCGTGGGGGTGGCCGTACTTGTTGTTGACCCCGCAGGAGATGATGCCCATCTCGGGCAGGACAGCGTTCAGGAAGACGTAGCTCGTCGAGGTGCTGGAGCCGTGGTGGCCCACCTGTAAGACATCCACCTTGAGGTTCGCGCCGCTGTTCACGAGGTCGCGCTCGGCGTCGGCCTCCATATCACCGGTGAGCAGGAAGCTCGTAGCACCGTAGTCGATGCGCAGGACGATGGAGGTATCGTTGGTGTCATCGTACTGCGCCACAGGGCCAAGCATGGTCACAGTGGCGCTGCCCAGCGCCCACTGGGTGCCTACGGCAGGTACTTCGACCTGTAAGTTCTGCTGCTGGGTGTACTTGACGAAATCCTTGAAGCACTTGGTGGAGGCTTCCGTTACGGGGCTGTAAACGTGGTAGGCCGGGAAATAGGCCAGCGCAGCGGCCAGACCGCCCACATGGTCTTCGTGAGCATGGGAGCAGAAGACATACTCCAGCTGCTCGACACCCTGGCTCTGCAAGTAGGAGACTACCAGACTGCCGTCGTCCACATTGCCGCCGTCGTAGAGCATGAACTGTCCGTCGCACTCCACCAGCACGCTCAGCGCCTGCCCCACGTCGATGAAGTGCATCTGGAAGGCGGCGTCCTGCCCGTCGGAAGGCGTCGTTCCGGTCTGAGAAGCTGCCGGGTTCGGCATGACGCCGCCGCTGCCTCCCGGGACGATGGAAGAGGTGTCACAGCCCACGAGGCCCAGCGCAAGGGCTGCGGCCAGCGCCAGCGCAGCGAGGCGGCTCATGAGCGTTTGAGCGGTCACTTTTTCTTTTTTGAAGTTTTCCACGATGTATTCTCTTTCTGTTGATTGCTTTTCGGTTTATGCCCAGGAGCCGAATGGGGCGCAAAACGTGCGCCGGGGCTGGGCTGACGGCCTGCCGGGCTGCGGCCCGCCGGGGCGGTGGAGCGGCTCTGGGGCTTGCCGCCCTTGCCTCTGGGCCGGACGGTGTAGGTGCCGTCGCCGTGGATGGTCACATCGGCGGCCTCAGCTCTGCGGGCCGAACGCTGGACCGCAATGCGGCCCTCAGCGGGAACCAGCAGGGGGATGAGGTCTTCGCGGTGGGTCATTTTCAGCGCCTTGATGACCTTTTCGGCGTTGCGGGGCTCATAATACTGGAGCAGGGCGCGCTGAAGTGCCTTGCCCTCAGCGGTCTTTTCCACAAACACCGGCTTCAAAGTATAGGGGTCGAGGCCGGTGTAGAACATACAGGTGCTCACGGTGCCGGGCGTGGGATAAAAATCCTGCACCTGCTCGGGGCGCATATGGTTCTTGTAGAGGTATTCGGCCAGATAGACGGCATCCTTGAGAGTGCTGCCCGGGTGGCTGGACATGAGATACGGCACGAGGTACTGCTTTTTGCCCGCCTTCCTGCTCAGCTCGTAGAACTTATCCTTGAACTTGTTGAAGGTCTCGATCGGCGGCTTGCCCATGTAGGCGAGGGTGTTGGGGGCGCAGTGCTCCGGCGCGACTTTCAGCTGGCCGGAAACGTGGTACTCCACCAGCTCCTTAAAGAAAGTGTCATCGGGGTCGGCCATCAGGTAATCGAAGCGGATGCCGCTGCGGATGAACACCTTCTTGACGCCGGGCAACTCCCGGACGCGGCGGAGGATTTTCAGGTAATCGCTGTGGTCCACGATCATGTGGGAACAGGTGGTGGGGGCGAGGCAGTGCTTGCCGCCGTTGCACATACCCCGCAGCATCTGCTCGCGGCAGGATGGGAAACGGAAGTTGGCGGTGGGGCCGCCGATGTCGTGGATGTAGCCCTTGAAATCCGGCTCGTGGGTCATCCGCTCTGCTTCGGCCACGATGCTGTCGGCGCTGCGGCTGGTGACGCGTCGGCCCTGATGCAGCTGGATGGCGCAGAAGTTACAGCCGCCGAAGCAGCCGCGGTTCTGGATGATGGAGAACTGCACCTCGCGGATGGCAGGCACACCGCCCATGGCCTCGTAGATGGGGTGGTAGCGGCGGGTGTAAGGCAGGGCGTAGACCTTATCCAGCTCCCAGCGAACGAGGGGCTTTGCGGGGATGTTCTGCACGAGGTACTTCTCGCTCTGCTTCTGGACGATGATATTGCCGCTGACGACGTCCTGATTGTCCATCTGGATGCGGCAGGCTTTCGCATAAGCCACCTTATCGGAGGCGACCTTCTTGAAGCCCGCGCACTCCACATACCGCTCGGGCAGGTGGTCGAAGTCGGTCAGGTAGCAGGTGCCGTCCACATCGGTGATGCTCTCCACCGGCTCCCCTGCCGCCAGACGGCGAGCAATTTCCACGGTCTGGTGTTCCCCCATGCCGAAGCTGATGATGTCCGCGCCAGAGTCCTCGGCGATGCTGGGCAGGACGGTGTCCAGCCAGTAGTCGTAGTGGGCAAAACGGCGGAGCGATGCTTCCAGACCGCCCAGAATGACGGGCAGGTCAGGGTATGCCTGCTTGGCAAGTCTGGTGTAGACGGTGGCGCTGCGGTCGGGCCGTGCGCCGCCCTTGCCGCCGGGCGAATACTCGTCCTCCGCGCGGGGGATCTTTGCGACGGAATAGTGACTCACCATGCTGTCCACATTGCCGCCGCCGATGAAGAAGCCGTACTTCGGCTTTCCGAACCGCTTGAAGTCCTCGCAGTCGGTGTAGCGGGGCTGGGCCAGCACGCCCACCTTGTAGCCCTCGGCTTCCAGCAGGCGGCTGATGATGGCGGTGCCAAAGCTGGGGTGGTCCACATAGGCGTCGCCGCCCACCACCACGAAGTCCAGCTGGTCCCACCCCCGGGCCTCCATGTCGGCCCGGCTGATGGGGAGAAATTCGGTGTAATGTTCCATAGTTATCCTTTTTTCTTTCATTATGCCTGCCCTATACAGCAGGACTCTATTGCTTCCGAAATCAAAAATTCTATTCATCCAGCGTGAGCCTGTCCGGTACGCCAGTGGCTTCCCTAGTAGGGGAGCTGGCAAAGCCGTCCGGCTTTGACTGAGAGGTTATTCATCCGGCTGATTCATCTGCATTTCCAGCCACTGCTGGCGGCTGATGAGGACAGCGCGGGGCTTTGCGCCCTCGTAGGGGCCGATGATGCCCTTTTCTTCCATCTCGTCCATGATGCGGGCGGCGCGGGCATAACCCAGCTTGCAGCGGCGCTGCAGCAGGCTGGTGGACGCCTGGCCGGCGTCGATGACCACCTCCACGGCCTGCTTGAGCATCGGGTCACTGCCGCCCTCCTCGTCGGAGTCGGCGGAACTGCTGCCCTTTTTGCCGTCCTGGATAGCGTGTTTTTCCATGGCCTCTATCATGGCCTCGTCGTACTGGACGGTGGCGCTCTTCTTGATGAAGTCCAGCACACGGCTGATCTCCTCATCCCGCACGAAGGTACCCTGGATACGGGTGGGCTTGGGTGCGCCCACGGGCATGAAGAGCATATCGCCCATGCCCAACAGCTTTTCGGCACCGGCACCGTCGAGGATGGTGCGGCTGTCCACCTGACTGGACACGGCGAAGGCGATGCGGCTGGGAATGTTGGCCTTGATGAGGCCGGTGATGACGTCCACGCTGGGGCGCTGGGTCGCCACGATGAGGTGCATACCGGCGGCGCGGGCCTTCTGGGCGATGCGGCAGATGGAGTCTTCGACATCCTTGCCGACGACCATCATCAAATCGGCCAGCTCGTCGATGATGATGGCGATATAGGGCATCTTCTCGAGGTTCGGGTCTGTTGCAGCCAGCTTATTGAAGGACTTGATGTCGCGGACGTTGTTCTCCGCGAAGAGGTGGTAGCGGCGCTCCATCTCCTGCACTGCGCCGCCCAGTGCGCCGGCCGCCTTGCGGGGCTCGGTGACGACGGGCATCAGCAGGTGGGGGATGCCGTTGTACTCAGCCAGCTCGACGACCTTGGGGTCAATGAGCAGGAGCTTGACGTCCTCGGGGCTGGAGCGGAACAGCAGGCTCATGATGATGCTGTTGACACAGACCGATTTACCGCTGCCGGTGCTGCCCGCGATGAGCAGATGGGGCATCTTGCACAGGTCGGCCACCTGGGCCACGCCGGCGATGTCCTTGCCCAGCGCAATGCCCATCGGCGAGGTCATCCGCAAAAAGCTCTGGCTCTCAAAGACGCTGCGGATGTAGACCGGCGTTTTCTTATGGTTCGGCACCTCGATGCCCACGGCAGGCTTGCCGGGGATGGGTGCCTCCATGCGGACATCGGCCACCGCCAGGTTCAGGGCGATGTCGTCCGCCAGCGAAGTGATGCGGCTTATCTTGACGCCCGCCATGGGCTGGACTTCATACCGGGTGACCGACGGGCCGCGGGAAATATCCAGCACACGGGTGCGGACGCCGAAACTTTCCAGCGTGTCCACCAGCTTCTGGGCGTTGGCTTTCAGCTCGTCTTCCGCGCCGGAGTCGCTTTCCTCCGGGGCGCGCTCGAACAGCTCGATGGACGGGTACTGATACTGGAAGCTCTCCTCCGTCTCCGCCTCTTCGGCGGGGGCGTTCGCGGCCTGCTCCTCGGAGACAGCAGGCTTTTCCATGGCGGCTGCCACCAGCGTGTTGAGGTCTTTTTCCTCCACCGGGTCGCTGGTGATGCTGATCCAGCCGTCCTCATCCGGCTCAGAGCGGAACGCCACCGCATTCTCGGCGCTGACCGGCTGCGGGGCCGGTTCCGGAGTCGGGGTCAAATCATAGAGCGGGATGCCGAAGGAGAGCGGCGGCTCAGGCGCGGGCTGCTGTTCCGGCTCTTCTGCCGGGGCAGCGGGCGTAACGGTGGGCATCACCGTCGGCTCGGGCTGGGCCGTGAAGAAGTCCTCGGCGGCGGTATCCACAGCGTCCGGGACGATGGGCGTCACGGTGGCGCGGATAGGCGCACGGCGGAGCGGGTCCATGCCGAAGGTGCCGCCGGGGCCGAGGATGATGGGCTCGATGGGCTCACTGCCGCCCTCGGTGACGGTGGTATGGTCAGGGCCCAGATCAATATCAAAGGGCGCACGGGGCCGGGACTTTTCCACCTGTACGGGGGCAGGCTCGGGCTGAGGCGGGGTCTGCACTTCCGGTGCGGGCGCAGGGGCAGGCTCTGCCTGTTCGCCGCCCTGCATCACCTGATGGCCCCAGTGGAAGACGCCAGCCAGCCAGCCGGGAGGCTGGATATGGAAGGCGGGCGCGGCAGGCTCTTCGCCGCCGTAGTGGTCCTCACCTTCGCCCACTTCGTCTTCCGGCAGGTCGTCATAGTCCTCATATTCCTCTGCCGCGGCCTCCTCGGCGGCGCGTTCTGCCAGACGCTCGGCCCGGCGAGCGGCATTCTGCTCGTGGACGGCAAGGCCCTTTTCGTGGACGCTGCCGCCCACATTGCAGATCCACTGCCAGCACTCGGCGGGCGTAACGTCGAAAATGTACAGGCTGGCGCAGGCCGCCAGCGCCGCCATGACCAGATTGGCGGCGGGTCTGCCGCAAAGCAGCAGGAGCGTCCCGCCCAGCACAGCGCCCAGCGCACCGCCCGAGAGCCATGCGCTCATCCCATTATGATAACAGGCAGCGGTCATCTGCGCGGCGGTCTGGTCGGTGGGGATGTCAGAAAAGACGATGACCGTGCCGCTGGCGAAGATGAGCCCCAGCGCAAGCTTGGCGATATGGGGCAGCAGGTCTTCGCCCCGGGTGTAGAGGATAGCCAGATAGCACAGCGCTGCGCCCAGCACGAAGCTTCCGCAGCCGAACACGCCGAACAGGACATCGTGCATCGTGCGCCAGGCCGAACTGCCCGGCACGAAAGCCAGCGCCATGAGCACCAGCCCCGCAAACAGGGTGATAAGCCCCGCAGGCATCCGGTCCTGTGTCCGGTTCTTGCGGCGCGAGGCTGTGCTGCGCCCGGAGGTCTTGCGTTTTCTCTTTGCCATGTTTCCTAAAACCCGTTCCTTATTTTATATAATGAAGCAGGGCGCGCTCAGGGCGGCTCTGTCGGTGACGATGGAAGATTTTCGATACTACTCGATTCTTTCATTGTACCACGGGAAAAGTCAAATGGCAATTTATTTCCCCTCGATTTCTCGGTAGAGCCATGCCAGCGCATCCGACAGCCCGCCCAGCTCGTCGATGAGCTTTTCCCGCACGGCTTTTCGGCCATCCAGCACGGTACCCACGTCCATGACCAGCTCGCCCGTGCGCATCATCAGCTCAGTATAACGCTTCTCCGAGATGCCGCTGTGGGACGCCACGAAGCCGGTGATGCGCTCCTGCATCTGCTCGAACCAGCGCATAGTCTGCGGCACGCCCAGTATCATGCCGGAATGGCGGACGGGGTGGACCGTCATGGTGGCAGTAGGCACGATGAAGCTCCGCTGGGCGCTGACGGCCAGCGGGATGCCGATGGAGTGGCCGCCGCCCAGCACCACCGCCGCACTGGGCTTGGAGATGCTGGCGATGAGCTCCGCCAGCGCAAGCCCCGCCTCCACATCCCCGCCCACCGTATTGAGCAGGACCAGCAGGCCCTCGATGGCGGGGTCTTCCTGCACGGCCACCAGCTGGGGGATGACGTGCTCATACTTGGTGGTCTTCTGTCCCTGGGGCGCTTCCACATGGCCCTCCACCTGCCCGATGACCGTCAGGCAGTGGATGGCGTGAGCTCCCCGGGTACGGTAAACGCTGCCCATATCCTCGATCTGCTCTTTTTCCAGCCGCTGCTGCTCCACGGGGATGTTCTTCTCTTCCTGTGACATTCTGCGTATCCTCCTTTTTGCTTCATTTCAGCTTGTCCGGCATTCCTGCCGGTTATACTTCGGCAAAGATTTCTTTTCTTTCTCAAAAAAATGTGCCAAATGGTTTGACATTCTGTCTTCGCGCTGTATACTTTATACTAGAGATAAGATTGTCAAATATGTATCATTATTGTACAAGAAAGTACAAATCTTTTGCCGGAGCACCCTGCCGCTGCGCACTTCTCCCCGGCAATGCTGCGGATAAAAAGAAAGGAGACCCCCCTATGAACACTCCCGGCAAAGCTTCTCTGCCCGTCATCAAGCGCCTGCCCAAATACTATCGCTACCTGCGCACCCTGAAGAACGACGGCATCACCAGCATCTCGTCCCGTGAGCTGGCCGCCCAGATGGGTACCACTGCCTCTCAGGTTCGGCAGGACTTCAACTGCATCGGCGACGTGAATGGCCGTCAGGGCATCGGCTACTCGGTAGAAAACCTGCTGAGCATCCTTGAGCATCTGCTCTTTGGCAACGGCGACCTCCTGCCCACCATCCTCATCGGCTGCGGCCGTCTGGGCAAGGCTGTGAGCCGCTTCATCACCACCGACACCAACGGCTACAAGCTCATCGCCGCCTTCGACAACGCCCCCGACGAGGTGGGCAAAGAGATCAACGGCATCCAGATTTTACACATTGATGAGCTGGAAGCTTTCTGCGCCGAGCACCACCCCGAGGTGGCTGTGCTCTGTCTGCCCCGCAGCGGCGCAGAGGAGATCAGCGGCCGTCTGGTGGCTCTGGGCATTCAGGGCTTCTGGAACTTCTCCCACTACGATCTGTCTGTCTCCTACCCCGACGTGGTGGTGGAGAACGTCCACCTCGGCGACAGCCTGATGAGCCTGGGCTACCGGCTGCGCAATCAGGACTGAGCACATACTATCGATAATACAGGCCCTCTCCGTCAGGCTTTGGCTGAGAGAGTCCTTTCATGAGGAGACTTTTTCGACATGGCAAAGCTTTATTTCCGTTACGGCGCAATGAACAGCGGCAAGAGCACCGCGCTGATGCAGGTGGCCCACAACTACGAGGAGCAGGGGATGCGGGTGCTCATCCTCAAGCCGAAGGTGGACACCAAGGGCAGCGGCGACCTCGTGAGCCGTCTGGGCGTCCGCCGCCCTGCCGACCTGCTGGTGCCGCCGGACATGGACCTGGTGGAAGCCGTCCGGGCCGCCAGCAGCGAGGGCCGGCCTCTGGCCTGTGTGCTCTGTGACGAGAGCCAGTTCCTCACCGCAGAGCAGGCCGAACAGCTGTTCATGGTGACGGTAGAGCTGAACATCCCCGTTATCTGCTACGGCCTGCGCTCCGACTTCTCCCTCAAGGGCTTCCCCGGCTCCACCCGGCTTCTGGAACTGGCCCACACCATCGAGGAGATGAAGACCATCTGCACCTGCGGCCGCAAGGCCACCTGCAACTGCCGCAAGGTCAACGGCCGCTTCGTCTTTGAGGGCGAACAGGTAGCCATCGACCTTGAGAACGACGTCCAGTACGTCAGCATGTGTCCCCAGTGCTATTTCCGGGAGCGCAGCGCCTTCTACGCCGCCCGCCGGTGACTCTTTTTCCTGATTTTATGCCGTCCGCACGCCGGACGGCATTTTTGTATCTTTTCTGCATCCGTGATATATCAGTCGGGGCCTGATTCGCGCGTTTTTTGCACTATTGATATATCAGCTCAGGGTCGGAACTTTCTGTTATCGTCGCTTTTGATGTATACAACGCTCTTTCAACAAATTCTGCCTCGGCTACAAAATTCTTGCAATTCAGGCCAATCTTCTCCTGTTGCATCCCAGTTTTCTATGCAAATCGTTGAAGTATACAAGTTGCACAGTTTTTCGGTCCAAGTTTATTCATTATGGCAATGACGTCAAAAGCGGGCAAAAAATAAGCGCAATATTTGTACGTTTTCTGCCGCTATCACTACAATTTGCATCTTTCTTTTTTTTCTGCCCTTTGGTATTATATTTGTATACAACGGATGCTTTGCAGAGGCGTCCGTGCAAGAAGATGTTTTCTACATAGGAGGAGAACGAAAATGAGCAAGGCAATTTCTCGTCGTGACTTTCTGAAGGTCTCTGGCGCTGTGGGTGCTGCCGGCCTGCTGGCCGCCTGCGGCGGCTCCAGCAATGCTGGTTCTACCGCCACTTCCACCGCTGCTTCTTCCGCCGCAGCTTCCGTGGCTGGTCTGTCTTCTGACCCCGTCACCCTGACCATGAGCTGGTGGGGCGGCGAGTCCCGTCACAACGCTTACCAGGAGGCCATCAAGGCTTTCTCTGCTGAGCACAGCACCATCACCGTCAACCCCACCTTCGCTGCATGGTCCGGCTGGGAGGACACCATGTCCACCAAGTTCGCTGGCGGCGTCGCTGAGGATGTCTGCCAGATCAACTGGAACTGGCTGTACAACTACTCCAAGAACGGCCAGACCTTCATCGACCTGAACAGCGTCTCCGAGTACCTCGACCTGACTCAGTGGGATGAGGCCAAGCTGGCTGCTTGCAACGTGGCCAACGCCCAGCAGTGCGTGCCTGTCTCCATGACCGGCCGTATCTTCTACTGGAACAAGACCACCTTCGACAAGGCCGGCATCTCCTTCCCCACCACTCTGGACGAGCTGATGGCTGCCGGCAAGACCTTCCAGGAGAAGCTGGGCGATGACTACTATCCCCTGCACCTGGGCGCATACGACCGTATGATCCTGATGGTGTTCTACCTCGAGAGCAAGTACGGCAAGGACTGGGCAGACCCCACCACCTCCACCCTGAACTACGATGCCGACCAGATCGCTGAGGGCATCGACTTCATCAAGAGCCTTGTCGAGGGCCACGTCATCATGAGCCTGCCCACCTACTATGGCTCCAACGGCGACAACGCCGCTCACCAGTCCACCGAGTGGATCACCGGCAAGCTGGCCGGCTGCTTTGAGTGGGACTCCTCCGCTACCAAGTACGCTGACGCTCTGGACGAGGAGAACAAGGCTGGCTTCACCGTGGGCGAGGAGATCAAGTTCGGCGATTACAACGGCGGCTTCTCCAAGGTCTCCATGGGTCTGGCCATCACCAAGACCTGCGAGCATCCCGCAGAGGCAGCTACCCTCATCAACTTCCTGCTGAACGAGGAGAAGGGCGCTTCCATCATGGGTTCTGAGTGCGGCATCCCCGCCTCCAAGGCTGGTCTGGCTGCTGCTCAGAGCGCCGGCGCTGTCAAGGAGCTGGTCGCTGAGGCAAACGGCAAGGTCATGGCCTTCGTTTCCAACCAGCTGGACCCCCTGTTCGAGTCCAACGACCTGAAGGCTACCGGCACCGGCATCTATCAGGAAGTGTTCGACACTCTGGATTACGACAATGCTTCCGGCGCTGACCTGGTCGATACCCTGCTGGACGGCATGGAGTCTGTCGGCTACACCGTCTAATTTCCGCCTCACGGACTTTTTGCGGCCTGCACACGCGCGGTGTTGACACGGGCCGCCCCGCATAAAGGAGTCTTGCAAGGGGCATCCCTTCCACCTACGGACGGATGCCCCTTTTTTGCAAGACGGTGATGACATTTTTTTGACAAAAATGTGTCCAAACTATTGTGCGGCGTACGAGACATATCCTTATAAAAGGAGGATTCCCGGATGAAAGAAAGCAAAGCGCCCTCTCTCGGGCGTACCCCGGCCCAGAAGTTTTTTGACAAATGGCAGGGCCTGTTCTACCTGATCCCCTGGATCATCGGCTTCGTCGTCTTCAAGGCCATTCCGTTCGGCCAGTCTCTGTACTACAGCTTTACGGATATGGACTTCTTCAACGGCATCCATCAGTATGGCATCATGAACTATGTGGACGCCTTCTCCACTCCCAAGATCACCAAGGCGCTCATCACCACCTTCAAGTACAGCTTCATCACTGTGCCTCTGAAGCTGGTCTTCGCACTGTTCATCGCCTACATCCTGAACTTCAAGATCGCCTGCGTGAACGTGTTCCGCACCGTCTACTACATCCCCTCCATCCTCGGCGGCTCTGTTGCTATCGCCGTGCTGTGGAAGGCCGTGTTCCGTGATGACGGTCTGGTCAACACCCTCATCCGTATGCTGACCTTCGGCCACTTCCAGGGTCCCTCCTGGCTGAGCGACCCCAGCTACGCACTGTGGATCATCTGCTTCCTGCGTATCTGGCAGTTCGGCTCCGCCATGGTGCTGTTCCTCGCCGCTCTGAAGGGTGTGCCGGCCGACCTGTACGAGGCCGCCACCATCGACGGCGCAGGCAAGTGGCGTCAGTTCTTCTCCATCACCGTCCCGATGATCACCCCCATCATCTTCTACAACCTGGTCACTCAGATCTGCCAGGCTTTCCAGGAGTTCAATGGCCCGTTCATCATCACCAACGGCGGTCCCCGCGGTTCCACCACCCTCATCTCCATTCTGGTCTACAACTACGCATTCAAGTCCAACCAGATGGGCATGGCTTCCGCACTGGCATGGATCATGTTCGTCATCGTCTGCATCCTGACGATCATCGCCTTCACCAGCCAGAAGAAGTGGGTCTACTACTCGGATGAAAGGTAAGGTGTGACAGTATGGGAATGAAAGCTTCTAACGCCATCGCGACGTTTTTCAAGTACTTCGTCCTGATCCTGGTGGGCCTCATCATGATCTATCCCCTGCTGTGGATGATCAGCGCCACCTTTAAGGACAACAGCGAGATCTTTGCAGGCATCGGCCTGTGGATCAAGAACCCCACTCTGGAGGGCTATAAGAACGCGCTGAACAACTTCGGCGGTTCCATCAACATCCTGCAGGCCATGCTGAACACTTACAGCTACGTCCTGCCCAAGGTCATCTGCACCGTGGTCTCCTCCTGCATTGCAGCTTACGGCTTTGGCCGCTTCGACTTCCCGGGCCGGAAGATCCTGTTCAGCATCATGCTGGCCACCCTGTTCCTGCCTCAGGTCGTCCTGAACGTGCCTCAGTTCCTGCTGTACACCAAGTTCGGCTGGGTCAACAGCCCGTTCTATCTGGCCATCTGGGTCCACTGCGCATTCGCAACTGAGACCTACTTCGTCTACCAGCTGGTGCAGTTCATGCGCAACGTCCCCCGCGACCTGGACGAGGCTGCCGCCATCGACGGCTGCTCCTCCTTCCAGACCCTGTACAAGGTCATCGTCCCGATGCTGATGCCCGCTCTGGTGTCCTGCGCACTGTTCCAGTTCATGTGGAGCTGCAACGACTTCATGGGTCCCCTGCTTTACGTCCAGACCCCTGCAAAGTACCCCATGTCCCTGTTCGTCAAGCTGTCCATGGACGGTGATACGGGCTTTGCCTGGAACCGTATTCTGGCCCTGTCCCTGATCTCTATCCTGCCGCAGCTCATCGTGTTCTTCTGCGCACAGGATCAGTTCGTCGAAGGTATCTCCGCCGGTGCTGTCAAGGGCTAAGCTGAAGTCCCCGCCGTTCGGATCATCCCGACAAACATGAATGCCCCCTGTGCCTCTTCCCGTAGAGAGGACGCAGGGGGCATTTTTTGCGGAGGTATCAACCTCTCAGTCTCGCTATCGCTCGACAGCTCCCCTACCGAGGGGAGCCTCTGGCGAAGAGGTGAAGCTTTATGAAATGCCAAGGCCTCTCCTCGATAGGAGAGGTGGCACGCCGTCAGGCGTGACGGAGAGGTTTATTTCCTACTTTTTCTATATTGCAGCGGCCCGACGCCCATCGTCTCCCGAAAAACGCGGCGGAAGTGGGCCGCAGAGGCGAAACCGGTCTGCTCGGCCACGCTGCCGATGCTCAGCTCTGTCGTTTCCAGAAGCTTCTGTGCCGCCTCGATGCGGCGGGCGTTGATGTAGTCCACGATGGACTGCCCCGTCACCCGCCGGAACAGCCGGCTCAGATAGTAGGGCGAGATGTAGAACCGCGCTGCCACCTCGGTGAGGGAAAGCTTCTGCTGGTAGTTTGCCGCAAGGTAGGCGCATATCTGCTCCACCGTCTCGTTGCGGGGGCGGGCGTCGGCGGCGCTCTGCGCCCGGTGCTCCTGCTCCACATAGTGGAGCGTCAGTGCCAGATACAGCCCGCCGGGATACTCCGGCTCGCCCATGGCGCCCCGCATCATCTCCAGCAGCGTCCGCAGACGACTGGCCCACTGGACGCTGCCGTAAAGGGCCATCTGGCTGCCCGGTGCAAAAAGGCGGAGGAAATCTTCGCCGGTGGCGTTCTTCATCTCGTGGAGCACTGCCAGCGGGAACTCGCACCCCAGCATTTCCGGCTGGGTGTGGCCTGCCTGCGATACCACCCACGCCCCCGGCCCCAGCAGCAATGCGCAGCCGGGGCTGACCAGGAGCGACATGTCCCCGCACTGGACTGTGCAGCTGCCGCCTGAAAACAGAACGATATGGCACATCTCGGCAGGCAGCTCGAGCCGCCCGCCGGACAGCTTGAGCGCTCCCGCCGTGATCTTCGCGTTGAGTTTTTCCCGTTCGGCGCGCATCCGCCCTTCCCCCTTCTTGCTATGCCTGCCCCGCTGGGGCAGTGCTCTGATATTCTTATCCCCAGTGTACCATGTCCGCCCTCTGCGGGCAAGCCGCAAATCTACGCAAATAACTCAGGAGGCTGTAAAAATGAATCTGTCTCTCATCCGTTCTATGACCCGCAGCGCCGTCTTCGAGCTGGAAAATGGCAAGTGCTTCCGCCCGGAGCATCCCTTCCCCGTGGCTCTGAACGGCAAGACCATTTACGAAAGCTGCAACACCAACGTGTTCTCCCTCTTCTCTCTGACTCCGTCCACCGCCTACACCGTGGAGGTAGACACCGAGGGTGAGCACCTGAAACTGGATTTCACCACCGAGGCCGAGAGCTTCTTTGTGGACGCATCCCGCTACGGCCTCGTCGCCGATGGCGAGACCGACAACACCGGCAAGCTGCAGGCTGCTCTTTCCACCTGCCCCAGGGGCGGCACGGTATATGTCCCTGCTGGCCGCTACCGCACCGCCAGCCTCTTCATGAAGAGCTGCACCACCCTCTACCTCGAGAAGGGCGCTGTGCTGCTGGGCGACAATGACCGCACCCACTACCCCATCCTGCCCGGCGTCATCCCCAGCGAGAACGAAGTGGACGAATACTACCTCACCGGCTGGGAGGGCAACCCGCTGAACAGCTTTGCGGGCCTGCTGAACATCACCCAGGTGCATGATGTCGTCGTCACCGGCGAAGGCACACTGGACTGCGACGCCCAGAACGGCGACTGGTGGGTCGACCCCAAGGTCAAGCGCATCGCATGGCGTCCCCGCGCCGTGGCGATGGTGGACAGCGAGAACGTCTGCCTCCACGGCATCACCGTGCAGAACAGCTACTCCTGGACCATCCACCCCATCTTCGTCAAACACCTCGACCTGCTGAACTTCAACATCAACAACCCCTACAACGCCCCCAACACCGACGGCATTGACCCCGAGAGCTGCGAGTACACCCGCATCATCGGTGTGAACATCCACGTCGGCGACGACTGCATCGCCATGAAGGCCAGCAAGGTCTTCCTCGGCATGAAGCTCAAGAAGAGCTGCGAGCACACCGTCATCCGCAACTGCCTGCTGGACAAGGGCCACGGCGGCATCGTCATCGGCAGCGAGATGAGCGGCGGCGTCAAGGACATGGTGGTCACCCAGTGCCTCATGGACCACACCGACCGCGGCCTCCGCGTCAAGACCCGCCGCGGCCGCGGCAACACCGCCGTCATCGACGGTCTGGTGTTCCGCAACGTGGAGATGCGGGGCGTCAAGGCTCCCTTCGTCATCAATATGTTCTACTTCTGCGACCCGGACGGCCACGGCCCCTATGTCCAGTGCCGCGAGGCTCTGCCCGTGGACGAGTACACCCCGAAGCTCGGCACCCTGACCATGGAAGACATCGTGGCCACCGACGCACAGTTTGCGGGCTGCTACTTTGACGGCCTGCCCGAGCAGCCCATCGAGGGCGTCTCCATGAAGAACGTCACCATCACCTTCGACCCCGACGCAAAGGAGGGTCAGGCTGCCATGGCCGACAACCGCCCGCTGGTCAAGAAGCTGGCCATCTACGCCGAGAACGTCAAGAACATCGAGCTGCACAACGTCAAGATCGAGGGCTACGAGGGCGAGCGCCTGCGCTTTGCCAACGTCGGCCATTTTGAGGAGGACTAAGCCATGACTCATGAAGAGATTTTGTCCATGCTGGGCGATTATGTGGACTACCTCATCGCCAATTCCAGCGCCGAGGCACCCATGTGGAACATCGAGAAGGTCCGCAGCGGCAAGCCCAACAAGTGGAACTACATCGACGGCTGCATGATCACCGCCTGCCTGAGCCTGTATAAGACTACCGGCGACGAAAAGTATCTGAAATTTTCCAAGGATTTCATCGACTGGTTCGTGCAGGAAGACGGCTCTATCAAGACCTACGACCCGAAGGAATACAACCTCGACAACGTGAATCAGGGCAAGAACCTGTTCATCCTCTACGACATCTTCGGCGACGAGAAGTACCGCAAGGCCATCGACACCATCCGCAGCCAGCTGCTCACCCAGCCCCGCACCAAGGAGGGCAACTTCTGGCACAAGGACATTTATCCGTGGCAGGTCTGGCTGGACGGCACCTACATGGCCCAGCCCTTCTATATGGAGTACGAGACCCGTTACAACAAGATGCAGGGCTGCATCGACAGCTACAAGCAGTTCATGAACATCAAGAGGCACATGCGGGACGAGAAGACCGGCCTGTACTACCACGGCTACGACGAGAGCCGCCAGATGTACTGGGTCGACCCCGTCACCGGCTGCAGCCCCAACTTCTGGCTGCGGGCCATGGGCTGGTTCATGGTGGCGATGGTGGACGTGCTGGAGCGGATGGATGAGCAGCTGTACAACGAGTACCGCGGCATCATGGCGATGTTCAAGCAGACCATTGAGGACGTCCACAAGTTCCAGGACGAGGAGACCGGCATGTTCTGGCAGGTGATGGACCACCCCGGCGTCGAGGGCAACTACCTCGAGACAAGCGGCACGGCCCTCTTCGCCTACGCCGTGCTCAAGGGCGTGCGTCTCGGCTACCTGCCCAAGCGGATGGCCGCATGGGCCGAGAAAGCCTTCTACGGCACCTGTGACAAGTATCTGAGCAAGAACCCGGACGGCAGCCTGCAGCTGGATGGCATCTGCCTCGTGGCCGGCCTCGGCGGCAAGGACCACCGCGACGGCTCGCTGGCTTACTATTTCAGTGAGCCGGTGGTCTGCAACGACGCAAAGGGCGTCGGCCCGCTGGTGCTGGCCTATACCGAGATGATCGCACGGAAGTAAGAAAGACCGTATCGCGCAAGAAAGCGCCCCGGCTCCCTCACTGCACGAGGGAGCCGGGGCGCTTTTTGATGCAGAAAAGAGAAGTACAAAGGGGTCTTTATCTCTTTCTGGTATGATTCACCAGATATTTCAACATTTTCCGGACTTCGGGATTTCTGAAATGCACTGCGTTTACAATGACAGATAACCAGAATCAGGTTCATATGGGCCGAAATTATGATTTTAAGCTGGACACTTCTGCCATGCTTGTGTACTGTACTCCCCCAAATGGTTACAAATCTGTAGCCTTCGCGGCACTTGATAATATTTCTGCCAATACACCTGATGAAAGCACGAAGAAAAAACTTTCCACCTTGACCTCTCCTTTCATTTGCCTTGATGGTATGAACGAAAAAGGTGTTTCTATTGCAGTACTTACACCCGCCTACTACACAGCCGTTTCTACTGCCAAACTGGAACAACGCTCTTTTTGCTCTGCACAAAATCCTACATCGTTTGGCGTAAAATTGGCGTATGGCGTAGTTTCCGCTGGAAATTCGCAAAAGGAAAAAGCCAGAAACTTCTCGGTTTATCAAGAAGTTTCTGGCTTTGCTTTGCTTAAATTGGAAATTTACTGCTCAATCGGCTTCATCGTGGGGATACTTTCCGGAACCGGCTTACAATGCTTCGTGATGCTTCACAATCGCGTTTTCACTTGCGTTCCCGGTATTCACAATCCTTCGTGATTCGCCGTCATTCTCGTAGTTTTGCTGTCAATTTGCTGTCCTTGGAAGAATTTTGCTGTCAGACAAAACGCTCAGTAAGAGCCCTTCTTTGCTATCAAAAAATATCCAGTGTAGCAGCCAAACGCTCAAATGATTCCTGTTTTTTCTCCTCGGTCGCCTCGGCATAAATGTCCATCGTGGTCTGAATATCCTTATGCCCCATGACCGATTGGATGACCTTCAGGTTGGTCTCTTTTTCGCAAAGCCTTGTGCAGAACGTGTGCCGCAGATTATGGCAGGAGAAGGGCGGCAATAACTGCGGTTCCCGCTTTGCCTTTTCGGCCTTTTCCAGTTCGGCTTCATTGTAAGCCACACTGATGCGCTTGATAGCGCGGTTCACAGACTGCGGATTCTGCGGCTGACCGAAGCGGTTTAGAAACACAAAGTCCGAGATGCCGTCGATTTCGTACTCACACACCAGTTCCAGCTCCTGCTGGTTAGCTCGTTCCTGCTCCAACGCTTTCCGAACTTCGGGCAATATGGGAATTTCTCGCTTGCCTGCGGCAGTTTTGGGCGTGGACATGGTGAAGTAGCAACCACCGACTTCGTGGTCGTGATAGACCAGATTGTGCTGGATGGTGATAAACCCACTCTCGAAGTCGATGTCACCCCAGCACAGGCCAACCGTTTCCGAGATGCGGCATCCGGTACCCAGCATGAAGGTGAACATCGGGAGCCAGTGCTGGAACTTCGGCGTTTTCTTGATGAAATTCAGAAACGCCTGCTGCTGGGGCAGGGTCAGAGCGTGGCGTTTGGGCGTTTCGTACTGGTGGGCAGCTTTAATGGCCGTCAGGACACCATCCGTGGGATTCACACGGATGTACTCATCGTCCACCGCCACCGCAAAGACCTGATGAAGAACATTCTGGATGGTTTCCAGCGTGTTCAACGCCATCTTGCCATTGCGGACGATGCCATTGTAGTAGCTGCGGATATCCGACTTGCGAATGTCCTTGAGCTTCATCATGCCGATCTCATCCCGGACGAACCGATTGTACATATAAACGTAATTGGCGAAGGTATGCTCTTTCAAGCCCACCTTGTTCTTACGCCACAGTTCAAATAGGTCATTCAGGGTCAGGCTGCACTCCGGGATGCGGATGCCATCTACCAAATCGCGTTGGATCTTCTCTTCCTTTTCGCGCAGTCCCTCCAAAGTTGCATCATAGATGGTGTGGCGTTTTCCGCTTTTTGCAGTCCAACGGTACATATACAGCCCGTCGCTCTTGCGGTAGACCTCGCCATCTTTCAAAACACGGCCTTTATTATCTTTACGTCTTTGCATATAAACTCTCCTTTTCATTCACAGAATGTTGAAAAGGAGCCTTACGCCATGAGTATACCATGACGCAAGACTCCCTGCAACATCAAACGGTCAATTTTCTACACCGCATCAGATCGAGAATGCCTTGTCCAGATATTCGTCCAGCTTACGGCGTTTGATAAGCCGTTTGGTTCCGTTCCAAAGGACGAACTTGCATTCATCGCTATCGGTCATCGACCGCAGTTTATTGACACCGATCCCGGAGTACGCCGCCGCTTCCTCCAAGGTCAGATTGCTCTTTTGCCAAATCGGAACTTCCTTCACTTGCACCTCCATATCCTTGTAACCGGGTGCCGGGGCAGAAGGTGCCAGCT
>OGFR01000614.1_pt1 | contig 25298 bp, 20 predicted proteins | sample 1571001 | NCBI WGS metagenome assembly OGFR01 (sample SAMEA2582064, study PRJEB24529) | metagenome | biome: Human gut stool | place: China | collected 2011 | reverse complement strand
TCTCTTCAGGATATCAAAGCTATATGCATAACCCCCACCTTTTTCCTACTGAGCCTTAATAACTCAATAATATTGCGGCTCAGTCGATTTTCAAATCAAACAAGGGACACCTTTTTCGGTGTCCCTTCCCGTGATTCCGTTGGGATTCGAACCCAAGACCCACAGCTTAGAAGGCTGTTGCTCTATCCAGCTGAGCTACGGAACCAATATTGCCAAATTAATATAAGCGAATGCAAAAGTACTGCTTTTTTGCCGTTTAACCAAACATTTCCACAATTATTTATGGAAAGACGGGGTGAAGAGAATGCAACTAAAGAGTCTGAGAGATAATAAACCAAACCAAGGAAAAAAGCAAGGGAAAACTTACTTGTATTTATCTATTAGCCCTTGTGCTCGGCTGTCACCAAGCGATTTGGCTTTTTCGAGGTTTGCCAACCCTTCTGCTTTGAGTTTCTTCTGTATCTGTGCCAGCCCGAGGAAGATGTATCCATCGGGATATTGTGGTGCCAGTTCGACGCAACGAGTGGCAGCAAATACAGCTTCATCAAGTTTATTCACGCGCAGATTCATCGAGGCCAATTCCACCCAATAAGTAGGTTCCTTGGGGGCAAGAACACAAGCGTGAGCAATATCGTTGAGAGCTTGCTGGTACATACGTATCTTGCTCTCACACTGATAGCGGGTATAGTAAAATTCAGCAGGCGCTGTACCGTAGAACACGGTCATGATCGTATCGTAGAGATTGTAGTCGCGCATAGCATCACGGTATTTACCATCGGCATCGAGAGCCTTACCTCGAGCGAGGATATAGGGTGCTCCCATCTGCGTTTTGCCACTCACATTGACAGCACTGTCAAGCAGGGCTATGATTTCTGCAGAACCGGCCTTTAGGTTTGCTTTAGCTTGCGCAGCCTCGAAAAAGACTTCACCATTGCGAAGACCCGACTTGGCGAGTGCCATAAACTGGTCGTAAGCTGATTGATAGTCGCCTTTCATGAAAGTGATTTGGGCCTGAAGATGCCGATAGATGGGCAGTGGATTGGCATCATAGGCAGCTTGAGCCTCAGCCATAGCCTTATCCAGAGTCCACGCTTCAAAGATCTTTCCGCTCTGACTGTAAGCCAAATAGCGATAGATGAGGTCAGCATAGTTGTAGTGGGCTTCATCTTTGAGAGCCGCTTTGGCGATACCGAGTTCCATATAGTGGGCTGCTTCGGCAAAGTCACCTGCGCGGAAAGCAATGTCAGCACGTTCTTTGTAACCATCAGCAGCCGCAGGAAACTTGACCATAAATTCATCAGCGTATTTACGGATCACATCATCCCCAAACTTGCTCTTAGCCAACACCAATGTCATGCGGGCATCTTCTTCTTTGGAAGGCAAAGCCGTGCGAATGGCCGTCTGCTTCAGAGCCGGGTCGAGATTTGACATTCCATTCACTTTCAAGTCGTTGATAAAGAGAATATCGGCAGCCGATACATCGCTGTTACCCGCCAAATGGCGCAGCAACCCCATTACCTCACCTTTGGCATTGACAAAAGGGCAACCGATAGCATTGTCTGGAGCATTGTAATTGAACACATAATAGGCATACTTGTCCATAAATTTCTCCACCTTAGCCACTTTGATCGATTGGGCATCGGTTTTGCCTTTGGCATAATTCACCAACCACACCTGAGCCCCCTGCATCACAGTGGTGCGGGCTATTGGGGCAGCCGGTGTAGTACCCGTCACGCGAAATTTAGCCACATCATAGAGTTCGTTGCCTCCAAGAAGACAGTCCACATCATAGCTCTTGCCCACAGCATCTATCACCGTAGCCTTAGCCGCTCCCACGAAAGGAGCGAAAGTACTTACAGCCGTACCATCGGTGGCGATAAACACACCGTGGGTGGAAGACAGCAGAGATCCATCGGCCTTGAAAGTGGTGAGTGTAAATACAGCTTTGGAAGCCTTCTGTACGGCTGCCGGTTGGGCTTTAACCATGCCCGGTAACAGTGCCAAGCAAAACAACCACAACATTATCAAAAAGGGTGTATGGAAAATCTGTTTGAAAGTTTTCATCTGTTCGTCTTACATAAAATCATATTTCTTATTTAAATCCACAGCACAAGTGCCATATCAAAATCATTCTACTTATCAAGTTTGAGCAACTGCCGGGCATTTTCCATAGCAGCCACCGTCACATCAGAACCGCTCAGCATCTGAGCTATCTCCGTGACGCGCTCTTCCGTAGTAAGCATACGCATGTGGCTCAAGGTGCCTTGCGCTGTTTCTTCTTTCGATACCTTGTAGTGGGTAGTTCCAAGAGCGGCTATTTGCGGCAAGTGGGTGATGGAAAGCACCTGACGATGACTATCCCCCATCTCCTGCATGATTTGCGCCATCTTTTCGGCCACACGTCCACTCACCCCAGTGTCTATTTCATCGAATATGATGGTCGGGAGTTTCACCGTCCCACTGACCATGGCTTTCAATGAAAGCATTACACGGGCAATCTCACCTCCCGAAGCCACCTGTTGCACCGGCTGTAATGCCGTACTCTTGTTGGCACTGAAAAGAAAAGCCACCTTATCGCCCCCCGTCGGGGAGAGCTCCCGCCTTTCTATCTGCACCTCAAAACGCACATTAGGGATGCCTAACGGCACCAACCGACGCAGCATCTCAGCCTCCACCTTGCGAGCTGCCGTGGTACGCAAAGCCGTGAGTCGGGCAGCACGCTCCTCACAAACTCCTCTGTCAGCCGCCAAACGTGCCTCAAGTTCGTCAATACGCTCACTGCCCAATTCTACATTATCAAGTTCGTTTTTCAATTCTCCCTGCATTGCGAGCAATTCTGCTACAGTGCTCACATGGAATTTCTGCTGAAGCGAATAGATAGTATCGAGACGCGAGTTGATGGCATCAAGACGGGTCGGGTCGAAATCAACAGCCTCTGTAGCACTGCTTACCTCCGCAGAAATATCTTTCAGTTCGATGAGAGACGAGTCGAGTCTCTCGGCCAACTCACGCACTTTAGGGTACACTTCCTCTATGTCGTGCAAACTTCTGACTGCCTGCTTGATGCTACCCACGACACTACCATCATCACCATTGAGGCGGCTGTCAGCCTCAAACAATGCAGTCTTGATCTCCTCGGCATGGGCCAATGTCTCTCCCTCCTGTTCGAGCTCTTCCTGCTCCCCTTCTTCAAGAGCGGCCTTGGCCAACTCATTGTATTGGAAACGGAGGAATTCCTCGTTGGTTCGTGTCTCTTCTATCTGCCGTTTGAGAGCATCCAGCTCCGTTTCAGTCTTGCGATAACGAGCATAGGCCGTATGGTAATCATCCAACGCCTTGCCGTCTGCAGCGATGATGTCGACCACATTGAGTTGGAAATCTTCTTTTTGCAAGAGCAGATTCTGGTGCTGTGAGTGTATATCTACAAGCTGTTCGCCCAGTTCGCGCATGAGGGAAAGTGACACCGGCGTGTCATTGATGAACGCACGACTCTTACCGGCGGCTGACAGTTCGCGTCGGATGATGGTATCGGCTAAGTCCTCATCAATGTCATTACAGGAGAAAAAATCCCCCATGGCATAGTTGGTAAGGTCAAAGTGAGCCTCAATGACACAACGGTCGGCCCCTGCCCTCACAGCCTTAGAGCCGGCCCTATTGCCCAGCAACAAACCGATGGCTCCAAGGATAATGCTCTTTCCCGCCCCCGTCTCGCCCGTGATAACCGAAAAGCCCGGCCCGAAATCGATGCGTTCTTCGTCAATGAGCGTAAAATTTTTGATATATAGTTGTTTCAGCATCTTCTATTGTTTGATTTTATCCCAAGCTGCGTTTTGGCTTGCATTGATGGAAAAAAGAATCTCATAGACACTCTCCTTCTCCTTTTGCGTGCCCTTACCTTGATAGATATTGGCCAGTTCGTCTTTTTTATAGTCTGTCCATATCTGTGGCAACAGACTCAGCGGCTTGTCCTCATGTGATTTCTTGAGATGGCTCTCTATGGCCGTGGTAATTTCCGTGCGTCCCCGCTCGGCATTGTTAGCCATCTCGTCAAGCCCCTTCCGATAATAGTCATATTGCAGTTGGCGGAAAGGGGCCATCGCCCCATCAAGGTAATCACTGATAATGGCATAGCGATTGCGATCATTTTCAAAAGCCTTCCACCCCGGATAGCCCAAGTCTTGGGCATTGTTGGTAAGGTTAAGGCAACGCTGGAGCACATCTTCACCGCCCCGTGGAGCAAATGAATCAAGGTCAAGACCAATGATGAGATAAGCGTAGTAAGCGAAAAGTGCCGTGAGTTGGTTGTCGATCACCTCCTCATTGAAATTGAGCTGGTCGAACTGTGTAAAGGCGAAGTCGAAATTGTCATCCGTATTATTATATAAGGTGGAAGTGTAGGCAGAGTTGTAGACCGGACGGTTGGCTTGGACGAGTGCCTTGCAGGAAAATTTATTGGAGCTCTTGTCATATTTGGTCACCGTGATGTTGAAGTTACACACGATGCGCTCATTCTTCCTGAATTGCAAGTGAGTCCACTGCCGTTCGTTAACAAACTGCTCAAGTGTATGTTGCAGATTGTCGAACACCGAGGCGTCCGTACCCTCTATCTGGGCATGGTTGACTGTGATTTTAGCCTGCAACTCCTGGGCATCAGCCGTTGCAGGAGTCACAAAACTCATAGCTATCCATAGCAAAACGATGCAAGATTTCAGTTTGTTCATACCCTATTCTTTATCTTACGACCAAGCATATCCGCCCCCCATAGCCCGTTTTAGAATATAGCCGCCAACTCGTCCACGATGTCACGGGCCACCTCTCGTTTCGGTTTCTTGTCGTATTCCTTCTGCCCCCCGGCCGAAACGATCGTGATTCGGTTGTCATCGGTACGAAAAGTCGTACCCGCATTGCGCGTTGAGTTGAGTACGACGAAATCGGCATTTTTGCTTTTCAGTTTCCGTCGGGCATTAGCTTCTTCGTCATTCGTTTCAAGCGCAAAAGCCACGAGGCGCTGTGCGGGGGTCTTCATGCGCCCCAAAGCAGCCGCAATGTCATGGGTGGGCACCAACCGAAGCATCATGTCTTCCTTGCCACGTTTTATCTTATGCATAGCCACGGCTGTTGGTCTGAAGTCGGCCACGGCAGCACAAAGTATGGCTGCATCGGCCTCGGGAAAAACCTTGACAGCCGCGTCATACATCTCTTCGCAACTCTCCACGTCGATACGCCGGATGCCTTCGCTACATGTGAGAGCCACCGGGCCGGCTATGAGTGTCACCCTTGCACCACGCCGCAAGCACTCTTCGGCCAAGGCAAAGCCCATTTTCCCCGACGAATAGTTGCCGATGAAGCGCACAGGATCGATCTTCTCGTAAGTAGGTCCGGCCGTGATGAGTACACAGCGGCCTTTAAGGCTGAGCTCACAGCCCTCTGTCTCATTCTCCGTGACAGCAGGACTTACGCTCTCCATTCCACCGCCACCATCACGGTCGCCACTCTCGAAAAAGCCGTCAAGCACTTCCACGATGCGTTCTGGCTCTTCCATGCGGCCTTTACCTTCGAGCCCGCTGGCCAAAAAGCCCTCGGAAGGTTCTATAAAATGGTTTCCAAACGACCGTAGTCTGGCAATATTGGCCTGTGTGGAAGGGTGGCGATACATGTCGAGATCCATAGCCGGAGCGATGAACACAGGAGCCTTCATAGAGAGATAGGTGGTGACAAGCATATTGTCGGCCACCCCACCGGCCATCTTTCCAAGTGTTGCAGCCGTACAGGGTGCGATGATCATGACATCGGCCCACAACCCGAGTTCCACATGGGAGTGCCATGTGCCGTCGCGCTGCGAAAAAAACTCGCTTATCACCGGCTTGCGCGTCAAGGCCGAGAGGGTGATAGGGGTAACAAACTCCTTGCCTGCAGGAGTGATAACCACCTGCACTTCCGCCCCCCGGCGTATAAGGCTGCGAATGAGAAGACAGGCTTTATAGGCAGCGATAGAACCGGTGATGCCGAGAACAATTTTCTTTCCTTCAAGCATTTATTTGTTATTGAATTCGCGCAAACGGATACGGGTGAGCACCTGCTTGGTATTGAACGTGAAGTCGGAGCTCAGCATCCAAGAGAAATATCCCGGGTCACGACGCAGCACTTCAGCCACATCCCATCCCTTATATTTGCCGAAGTTGAACACCTCATGCCGACGCGGGTTTCCGTCCTTGTCAGTCAGCGTGTTTCCCTGCGCATCGGTAAGGTCTTTCCAAATGATACGACCCGCGAAATCTACATTGTCATTGTTTTTGGAAAACTCGGCCAACTCGTCCATATCGTTATGGAGCACACGGTCGGGTTCTTCCTGCACACCGGGCGCATATTTGTCCAATTCGCCCATGAGTACACGATAGGTGGCCTCGGTGTCCTGATCGGCCCGATGGGCCTCAAAGTCTTCCTCCATCTTGCGCCCCGTGTAAAACTTGTAGGCAGCAGCCAGGTTGCGGCGTTCCATCTTGTGAAAAATGGCCTGTGCGTCAATGAGTCGACACTTACCGAAATCGAAATCGATGCCTGCCCGCAAAAACTCCTCAGCCAACATAGGAATATCGAAGTGGTTGGAGTTGAAGCCGGCAAAATCGCAGCCCTTGAATTCCTCAGCCAACCGCGGAGCCAGTTCTTTGAAAGCAGGACGGTCTTTCACGTCATCATCGGAAATTCCCGTGAGAGCCGTTATCTCCGGTGCGATGGGTTTACCGGGATTGATGATTTCGTTGCCACGCAATTCCGTCCCGTCAGGGCACACTTTAATATACGACAACTGTATGACCCTGTCGTTGACCAAATCAAGACCGGTAGTCTCAAGGTCAAACACGACAAGGGGTTTGGTGAGATTAAGTTTCATTCTTTCGTTTTAGTCATTACGCGATTGTCTCTCCCACCCCTCCGATCCGGACAGAGAAGGAGAGACAATCGTTTTTCTTGTTTAGTCATTCAAGAGCATAGGCATGAGCAGCATGAGCACATCCTCGTTTTCGGGTTGCTGCGAGGGCATCACGGTGCCGGCACGACTGGGGTCGGCCAACTCTATCACCACCTCGTCGCTCTCAAGACTGCTCAGTATCTCTTGCATGGAGCCTCCCTTAAAGCCAATACTCATCGGCTGCCCACTGTACTCGCAGGTCACCTGCTCCTTGGCCGATGTAGCGAAGTCGATATCCTCTCCGGAGAGTTCCATCCGTCCACTTTCCACATGGAAGCGCACCAACTGACTGCTCTCGCTGGCAAATGGCAACACACGGCGCAGAGCTCCCAACAGGGCACGACGGTCAATGGTCACACGATTGGGATTGTCTTGCGGAATCACAGAGTTGTAGTTGGGATAGCGTCCTTCTATCAACCGACAGTAGAGAACACCGTCGGAGAAACGCATCTCCGCACTACGGTCATTGAACTTGACGATTACCTCCCCACCGTCCTTGCTCAGCACGTTCTTCAACAGCGATGCCGGCTTCTTGGGAAGAATGAACGCAGCGGGAGTTTCACTCTTGATATTGAAATTCTTGTTGCGCACGAGCTTATGCCCGTCGCTGGCCACAATGGCCAGAGCATCGGGTGTAAGGTCGAAATAAATGCCGTTCATCACAGGGCGCAACTCATCCTGCGCCGTGGCAAAAAGCGAACGCGAGATATTGTCCACCAGCACAGCAGCGTCCATCGTCATAGTCGTGGCTCCGTCTTCCACCGGTTGCATACGGGGATACTCCTCGGCATTCTGGGCCGTGAAGTTGTAGAGACCGTTCTGATAGACTATTTTGATAGCAAAGCTCTGCGTGTCGATGTCGAAATTGAGGGGCTGCTCCGGCAGTTCCTTCACGGCATCGAGAATAGTGCGGTTGGGCACGGCAAATTCGCCCTCACCCTCGCAGCTGTCAAGTTCCAGTGCGCTCTGCATCACGTTTTCACCGTCACCGGCTGTGATGAGGAGGCGGTTGTTCTCCACCTGAAACAGGAAGCAGTCCAAAATGGGCAGCGCATTTTTGCTGTTGATGACACGAGCAAGCGTGTTAAGACGGCTGCTCAGAGCTGTGCTTGATAATGTAAATCTCATTAGTATTTATTTTAAATGTTTTGTTTCTTTACTTTTTCCATCGTTCTTTCCCCATAGGAAATATAGGCTACAAAAATACGAAAATAGTCTCGGAATACAAAAAAAAGTGCGGGAAAGTTTTTCTTTTTAGAAGTATTTTAGTAATTTCGCAAACTGAAAGAAATATTTATAATACGGAAACGAATAATATGGAATTACAAGGAAGAGTTATCGCAGTATTGCCCGAGCGCAGCGGCACATCAGCGCGTGGCGAGTGGAAGTCGCAGTCGTTTGTCATTGAGACCCACGAGCAGTATCCGCGCAAGATGGTGTTCGATGTGTTCGGCGCCGACCGTCTGGCTCAGTTCAATATCAAAAGTGGCGAGGAAATCACGGTGTCGTTTGACATTGACGCCCATGAGTATAATGGCCGCTGGTTCAACAACATTCGTGCATGGAATGTACAGCACATCGATCCGGCAGCTGCCCAAGCCGGTGCCACAGGGCCTCAGCCCATGGCCGGTGGTGCTCCGTTCGGTGCCCCTGCCGAAGGCGCACAGGCTCCGTTCCCACCCGCTCCCGCAGCCGGCGATGGCGACAGTGCCGACGACCTGCCTTTCTAAGCGGCATTTTTCCCTTACACACATACAAGACAGCAACACTGGCATACCGCCTCATGACGAGGTGGTATGCCGGTGTTGTTGTTTGAAAAACCTCCCCAAGCCTCTCCTTAAGAGGAAAGTGTCTCGCGAGACAAAGGTAGCTAAGTAGAGAGGCTGAACAAAGGAACAATCCCATATATAGCGAAACTTACCAAGATTGAGAAAAAGAATTACACAGGAGTTTTCCACGCCCTTCGATCCAGCCCATCCCATCTACCTCATTCGCCCCATCTGTCCTATCAATTTCCTCACTAAGTTCAAACGACATTGCAAAAGAGCCACACTTAAAAGCTCATCCGGCCCAACAGAGAAGCTCGAAGAGCTCCTTTCGCAAAACCATTCGGGCCTATTTGCCCCCACAATAAGAAGGAAAGTCCCCTTCAAGAGGGGTGGAAACTAAAAAAGGGAACGCTACCGCGCTCCCTTTGCTTATGCAAAGATACTACCCAAAAAGTAAAAATGCAAATCGACAACGAAAAAACGCGACACTCGCCACAGGCTGTCTACATGGCAGTAACAAGTCGCAGGCTATCGGCTTTGGTGCGGGCCTTGAGCCATCGATGCAGCCGTATGCGTTCTGCCGGCACCAATCGCGAGCGGCTGTTTACCAGTGCAATGATATAACGGTGCGACACAGCCGTGTCAGTACGAACCTCGGTAGCGTTGGAAAGGCTCACCGCCGTCACCGAAGGAAACACGGCCTTCACCTCCGGACCTATCTCCTTACCAAGCGTCTCATAATGGGTGTATTGCGCCAAATGGTCTGCAAGTTGGTTAAGCTGTTCTGACTGTTCTATGAGTTTTTGGGTTTTGGCCTCACTCGACAGCGTGGCACTGCTGAGTTCGCGGTTGAGCAGCAACACGCTGTCAGAATGTGAACCTTGTATCACATTAAGTTTGTAATCGCCAAGTTTGTATTCTTCCAAAAGTTTTCGGGCACGGGTCACATCGGCCCGACCTATAGTCTTGCCCACAGCCACCACATTGAGCGTTTTGTTGGCGGCATCACAGCTTTGCGAAATGATTTGAGTACCCTTGAAGGCCAACTCGTTTTCGACAAACCTGCGCACATTGTTGTCAAGCACACTCTGCCTGATGATTTGCACTGTCATGTAGGTGGCAGGCAGCATCGTCACCATCACGATACCCACGATGTAGCGATTTACCGTTGTCAGGCGCGTGGCATCAACAAACGTTTTGCGATGAAAACGCAACATGCGCACACCTGCGAACGTGGCCAGAGCTATGAATACGGTGTTGATGAAAAACAGGTAGAAAGCACCGAAGAAATAGGAAAAATTGCCCACGGCCAACCCATAACCTGCCGTGCAGAGCGGTGGCATGAGAGCCGTCGCAATGGCCACACCGGGAATCACATTGCCCTTCCCCTTTGTGGAAAGGGCTATAATGCCGGCAGCACCACCACAAAGCGCTATCAACACATCGTAAAGCGTGGGCGATGTGCGCGCCAAAAGTTCGGACTGTGCCTCAGTGAGCGGTGTGATGGTGAAATAGACGGTGGCGGTGAGCACGCTGATGACTGTAGCCACCAGATAGTTTTTGATAGATCGCTTAAGCAAGCGCAAATCACTGATACCCACAGCAAGGCCCATGCCGATAATGGGGCCCATGAGCGGCGAGATGAGCATGGCACCGATAATCACAGCCGTGGAATTGACATTCAAACCGAGCGAGGCTATGAATATGGCGAAGATGAGAACCCACAGATTGGAACCGTGAAACACGACTCCGCTGCTGATCTGGCTGATGGTCTCCTCTTCATTTTCTTTGTCGGGCAGGGCATTGAAATATCCTTTCACCACTTGCCATAGGTTTTGGTCTTGTTGTGTCATTAGTCAATGTATGAATGATCATGAAAATTACGAGACAGGCAGCTACAAAAGTTCTCGTCCGATTGCTTGATTGCCGCCTGTTTCCGTTACAAAGATAGCATTTTTTAAGAATATAACAGCGCAAAATGTGCTACAAAATACATTTCAGGCTGTAACCGACATGGAAAAACAACACCTGCTTTCTGTCTCCAATCATACTCCTTATGCAGAGAATGTGTACACTCGTAGTCGCTGAGCGTCCCTACTTCTTATGACTCGAAACTTTAGTCACAGTCTAGGAACACGCACCACGCACGTCCGGCATGAAAAGAGAACAACTGCAACGGAAATGTGTGAAAACGCTTTTATAGAATCAAAGTATCTGTAACGGACTGCTGCCCGTTCTCATCCCCATTATCACGTGGATAAGAGACCTGTTTCGGACACGTTTCCTCATGGACTATGTAGTGGCTGGAGCTCTCTACGACGGCTTGACCAGCAACCAGAGAATCATTGTCAAACAGGGTGGTTCGACCGTGTCTGCACTATTGGCCAGTTTCGTGGCCGACTAAACATGAACAATGGCCATTCGCCATAGTTTACTTGCAAGTTTTTTGCAAGCTTTCTTACGGAAGCTTGTTCAAAACAGTATGAAAACATACAATATTACGTAAAAAAGAAAAGGGGCTTACAAGCGGATTTTCACTTGTAAGTCCCGTGTTTATGCGGAAAGAGGGGGATTCGAACCCCCGAAACGCTTTAGGCGTTTACACGCTTTCCAGGCGTGCCTCTTCAACCACTCGAGCACCTTTCCAAAGAGCCAAAATGCGAAGCCTTTCGGTTTGCGAGTGCAAAAGTATCTAAAAATAAGGAGAAACCGATATTTCGGAAATGTTTTTAAAATTCTTTAACCTTTGGAAATATACGGGCCACATTCTCGTTGGTAATGCGGGCCACTTCCGCTTCGCTCACGCCATAAGCAGCAGCCAAGGTGCGGGCCACCTCTACAATGAAGGAACTCTCGTTGCGCTTGCCCCGATGGGGCACAGGGGCCATGTAGGGGCTGTCGGTTTCGAGCACGATGCGCGAAAGGGGCACTACTGCCGGCAGGTCTTCCCGCAGATGACTACTCTTAAAAGTGGAGACACCGCCGATGCCAAGCACGAAACGGGGAAGGCGGAGAAACTCAAGGGCCTCTTGCCGGTTGCCCGTGAAGCAATGGAACACACCACCGGGCAGGTCGTCGGCATACTTGCGGAGTATGTGCAATAACTCGTTTTGGGCCTTACGGCAGTGTATCATCAAGGGCAATCGAGTCTCCACCGACCACTTCACCTGTTCCTCAAAAGCCTCTAGCTGCTCTTGTTCAAACTCCCGGCTCCAATAGAAGTCAAGTCCGCATTCACCCACAGCGATGAACCGTCGCCCCTCAGGACCCATAAGGCGGGCTTTCATCGCAGCCAGCACCTCGCGGAAATCGGCTCTCACCTCCTCGGGTTGTAACCCTATCATAGGGTAAGCATAACCGGGATAGGCCTCACAAACGGCAAGCAAGGCATCGACCGAAGGCAGGTCGACAGCCGGAACAAACACCTTCTCCACCCCGGCCTCACGGGCCCGGGCCATCACTTCGGGAAGATCGGCATGGAAATCTTCCACGTCGAGATGGGCATGTGTATCTATCATCATTTTTGCTTAATAGTCATGGGGTTCGTGGCGGCGGTAATAGTAGACCACGCCAAACTTGCGGCACGCGGCAAACCTGCGCTCGGGCGGTTCGCTCTCGTAATGCTTTTCTATCTGATTCCAAAGGTCAAGCAATATCTCGTCTACCTCCGGACGAATGGCCCGCAACACTTCAATGGATTTAGCCGTGCGACTCTGCAAGTTGCGCTGCTGTTCATTGATAGTGCGGAAGATGTCATAGTGGGTACTCACCATGCCGATGGTGGGATTGTAGATGGGGCGGCCTCCCTTTCGCACACGAGCCTTCTCGCCCTCTATCGCCTTCTGCCCCCAAGCTATCAGCCCGTCGGTCGTCTTGAAGTTGGGCAACGCCGTGGTGTCGGGTGGCAGCCCATAGAGTTCGAGTTGGGCCTTTCTGATTTCCCCCCGCTCCACCGCCATGAGGAGCACCTGCATGAAATGGCTCACATACATGGTGGCATTGCGCTGCAGGCGGTCTATCTTCTTGGCATTGCGAACCTGCGCATTGAGATTGATGCGATATTGTTCGGCCGCTGTGAGCAGTCGGTCATAGGCCGGCTGCGCCCGGTTGAGTGACTTCCAGTCGATGAAACGGTCACGCACGGTATAGACGTCGTTGTTATCGAGCAACGTCTTCAAGGCTTTCAGCCGTGCGGCATCGGTTTTAGGGAGTCTTCTGTAGGGCATCAGTACCGGCGTTTCATCATTCGTTGGGCATAGCGCATGAGTTCAGACTTGCGCTCGTCACTCACGTCCACCCGATCGAGGTAGGTCTTACTTTCATTGAAATAACCGGCGATTTTCTGCTGTGCAAGCCGGTCAATCCCCATTTCGTCATAGAGTCCGGTGACAGCCTTCACCTTTTCCTGACGATCGAAATCAGTGGCCCGAATCCACCTTTCGAGTTCGGCACGTTGGGCATTATCAGCCCGGTTGAAGGCATTAATGAGCATGTATGTCTTCTTATTGGAAACGATGTCACCACCGATAGCCTTACCAAACACAGCCGGATCGCCATAGACATCAAGATAGTCGTCCTGCAACTGGAAAGCCAACCCTATCTTCTCGCCGAAGCGATAGAGATTGTCGGCATCGTCGGCAGGGGCATCGGCCAACAGGGCACCAATTTTCATGGCACAAGCCAACAGTACGCTCGTCTTGAGACGAATCATCTCGATGTATTCTTCTTCGCACACATCGTTGCGAGTTTCAAATTCCATATCCATCTGCTGCCCCTCTCCTATCTCCAGTGCCGTCTCGGTAAAGAGGCGCAACACTTCCGCCAAATGGCTGTCACACTCGATCATGCGCTGATAGGCCAACACGAGCATGGAGTCGCCCGAGAGCACAGCCAAGTTGGCATTCCACTTCTTATGTACGGTGGGCTGCCCCCGGCGCACGTCGGCATTGTCCATAAGATCGTCGTGGAGGAGTGTGTAGTTGTGGTAGGTCTCCAAGGCGCAAGCACTGGAGAGAATCTTTTCGGGGTCATCCTTAAAGAGGTTGTAGGCCAGAAGCATCAGCGTGGGGCGGATGCGTTTGCCCCCCATGGAGAGCACATACTTGATGGGAGCATAGAGGGATGCAGGCTTGCGGTCGTAGGGCAAGCTGTCAAGATAGCGGTTTATCAACTGCAAGAGTTCATCAGCTGTTTTCATTTTGAGTTTTTCCTCCGTTTTGATTGTTACAGTAACATTAAAGGTTGAACACCACCGGAATGGCCATCATCGTGCGGCAGGGTTTGTCGTTGTCCACACCGGGTTTCCACTTGGGCATCATGCGCATCACCCGGAGCACTTCACTGTCGAGCACAGGAGTGGTCGGATGCGGTATTCTGATGTCGGCAACAGAGCCGTCTTTGTTGACAATGAAAGTGACGACCACCTGTCCCTGTATCCGCTGACTCTGAGCCTGCGACGGATATTTAAGATTCTTGGTGAGCCATTTCATAAACTCCACCCATCCGCCGGGAAATTCGGGCAACTGCTGCACGATGCGAAAATCCTTGGCCTTCTCGTCGTCGGCCGCCGTCTGGGGCAAAGCCTCCGTCACCTTGGCGGCATCGACAGCTCCACCACCATCGCCCACGGGTTGTGTACCGGTATTGGGATTGAGCTTTTCGGGAGACGACACAGCGGCCTCCACAGGCTTGACACGGGCGGTGACGGCATGGGAGGCTGGGGCTGAGACAGCGGAAATCATGTCTTTCCGATCGTTGGGAACCACTTCCATATCCTGCACCAAGTCTTCAAACATCTCGGAATCCATGTCCGAATCTGTCGGAGAAGAGGTGTATTCCAACCCCGCCAACAGCAACGAAAAAGCCAACACGAGCCCCAACAGCAACCGGGTGGATCGCTTGTTTTCCAAATCGGCCTGATATGATTTCTTCGTTTCCAAGGGTATAATAAATCATCGGATTCCGCGTTATCAAGGCGACAGACGCCATAGGCAAATCCACGAATATATGTGCAAATTTACCTCTTATATTTGAAAAAAGCCGTATCTTTGTGCAATAATTAGAATTTTTAAATGAAAAAAGGTGTTTTTACCCCCCTGTTTACTTTCGTCACAGCTTTGGCTTGGGCACAGGAAAGCCAGACGGAATATAATTTTCTCAGGCTTCCCGTGAGTGCCCATGCGGCTGCACTTGGAGGAGACAACATCACCATCATAGAAGACGACGAGACATTCATCTTCAACAACCCCGCCCTGTTGTCGTCGGTAAGCGACAAAACGGTCAACCTCAACTACATGAACTACATGTCGGGGGCCAACATGGCTTCGGCATCGTTCAACCGGAACATCAAAGAAAAGGCTTCGGTGGCCTTCTCGGCACAATACATTGACTATGGCAAGATGAAGCAGGTGGATGAAAACAATGTGCAGACAGGGGAGTTTTCCGCCAAGGACTTGTCATTTGCAGGTTATTTTTCGTATATGCTGACCGACCGGTTGGCAGGTGGTATCAGTGCGAAATTCATCACTTCATACCTCGGAGACTACAATTCCATTGCCTTGGGCGTGGATCTCGGCCTCAACTACTACGACTCAGACCGGGAGTGGTCGGTATCGGCCGTGGCCAAAAACCTTGGCGGACAGCTCAAGGCCTACAACGAAGAATATGAGCGTATGCCCATCGACGTGCAGCTGGGTGTGAGCAAACGGTTGCTCCACACGCCTTTCAGGGTGTCGGCTACGCTCGTCGACCTCAACCATTGGGACTATAAATTTGTCAACCATGCCGTCGTCGGACTCGACATAATCCTCAGTCCGAGCATCTGGGTGGGCGCCGGCTACAACTTCAGGCGGGCCGACGAGATGAACATCCAGACGAGTCAAGACGAGGGAAGCAGCCACGGGGCGGGCCTGAGCATAGGTGCCGGTCTCAATCTGGAACGCTTCAAGCTCAATCTGGCATACGGCAAATACCACGTGTCGAGCAGTTCCGTGGTTTTAAACCTTGCCTACACTTTATAAGATATGACCAACATAAAAAGATAACTAACGATTAAGAAATGAAGAAAATAACCATCGCCATAGACGGCTATTCATCGTGCGGCAAGAGCACGATGGCCAAAGACCTTGCCCGGGAAATAGGATATGTGTATGTAGACACGGGAGCCATGTACCGCTCGGTGACGCTCTATGCCTTGCGCCACAACCTCTTCAATGCCGACGGCAGCGTTCGCGAGGATGAATTGCGACAGGAAATGGGCAACATCCACATCACATTCAAATTGAATCCCGAGACCGGCCGCCCCGACACTTATCTCAACGGCGAACTCGTGGAGAACGACATCCGGTCGCTTGAAGTGTCCAACCACGTGAGCCCCATCGCTGCCATAGCTTTCGTGCGCCATGCACTGGTGGCCCAACAACAGCAAATGGGGAAAGAAAAGGGCATTGTCATGGACGGCCGCGACATAGGGACGACCGTATTTCCCGATGCCGAACTGAAGGTCTTTGTCACCGCAAGTGCGCAGGTGCGAGCCCAACGACGCTTCGACGAACTACAGGCCAAGGGGATGCCGGCCGACTTTTCCGACATTCTCAAGAACGTGCAGGAACGTGATTACATAGACACCCATCGCGAAACGTCACCGCTGAAAAAGGCTGATGATGCCTTGGAACTGGACAACAGCCATCTGACCATCGCCGAGCAGAAAGCATGGTTGCTGGCACAATACGAGCGGACAGTGCGCTAATGGCCGGTGTTTCAAGACTCCGGTGAACAAGGCGGAGGCGCACTCCATGCATCCGAAAACGCCTCCACACGCGAAACAAAAAGTGACAACAGGCAGATTCGTTGAAGAAAAAGGCCGATTCGCTGAAAAAAGTTTCTGCAAATGGGAGAACAAAGTATCTTTGCAAATGTAAAAAGGAAGAAGCAGGACGAAGCCTGAACGAAACAAAAGGTCACTCCAAAACCACATCCCGATTCACCCACAAGCACGGATGAAATATTCGGAGAGTCTGCTTCCACCCGCAACCGACACTGCGGTGAAGGTTCAAACAAGAGGATATTAAGTTTTTGTTTATGTTAATTTTGATGCGTATAGACCTTGTTTATATGCTATTCGGAAGGCAAAAGGGCTATATGCCGGGAGGTATGAAAAGCCCTGCGCCACCCGAACAAAACGACAGAGACAACAAACGCTCAAGATATTTGCAGAGAGATGAGCGACGAAGAAAACTTTTTGGTTTCATACGACAAAAAGGATACATGAGCAATAGATTATAAATTTTGAGTTAATTACTGTTTTTTGTTGAGGGAGAGGCTTCGCGAGAAGGTTCTCCTTTTTTTGTTTGGCAGACTGCCCCTCCCGTCTGCGGTCGCCATTGCATCAAGCTCTACAACTGTCAAACTATTTGTTTACTTTCGGCCTCTCTGCTTGCGATATTTGCTACCGACAACCCGCTCGGCGTAAATATGCGATTTTGGCGACATTTCCAAAACTTTGATAATCAGCCGTTTGAATTTTACTGACACATATTGGATGTCGGAAACGGGCCTGAAAGGGCCCAAACGGGCTTGCAAAAGGGCCACAGTTGCAATGCAATTGTGGCCCTTTCGGCATTCAAGTATGGCTCTTTCGCAAGTTCGAAAGACCCGAATGAGAAAATCAACGGACTTCCTCAGCGTTTTAAAACCGGTTTTCCGCTCTGGTTGAAGAAATTCCGTGAGTGCGATTTTGTTAATATTATTCACCACCATCCGACAACTTGCAGAGACTGTTTTTTAGAATGTGCGAATAATGCGTGGATTTATTTTCCCATCAAATGTCAACAGTCTCTCCGCCATGCCGGTCGGCATCAGGCCTCCACATGACTGAGAATATAGTCCCGGCACTCTTCCATGAGCCACTTGGGAGTACTCGTGGCTCCGCAAATGCCTATGGTGCTGACACCTTCCAACCACCCCAAGTCGATCTCCTTGGCACTCTCTATCTGATAGCTGTTGGGATTGACACTCTTGCACTCGTTGTAAAGCACCTTGCCATTGCTGCTCTTGCGCCCGCTCACAAAGAGGATAAGATCGTGCTTCGAGGCGAAATTGGCGATGTTGGGCATACGGTTGGCCACCTGCCGGCAAATGGTGTCAAAACTCCTGAATGTTGCCGTGGGGGCAATGTGACGCTGTATATAGTCAATAATGCGGTGAAACTCGTCAAGGCTCTTGGTGGTCTGGGAATAGAGATAGATGTCACGCTCGAAGTCAAGTCGCTTCACATCGTCAAACTTCTCTATCACAATGGCATGGCTGTTGGTCTGTCCTACCAGCCCCAGCACCTCCGCATGACCGTTTTTCCCGAATATGACAATCTGCGTTCCCTGCTTCGGTCGGGCCGGTGCAAGCATGGCCGAAAGTGCCTCGGAGGCCTCCCGGTGCTGTTCCTGCTGTTCGGGGGAAGAGTTCTCGTATTGCCGTTTGATGCGCCGCTGCAATGCCAATACCACCGGACAGGTGGCATCGATAATCTCGATGTTGTTGCGACGGGCCAGCGCGTAGGTCTCCGGCGGTTCGCCATGAGCCCTGAGCAGCACTTTCACGTCATGCAAGTGTTTGAGGTCTTCGTGGTTGATGGTGACAAGTCCCTTGCTGTGCAGACGCTCCACCTCCATCCCGTTGTGCACAATGTCGCCCAAGCAATAAAGTGTCTTGCCTGCGGCCAATTCTTCTTCTGCCTTCTTGATGGCAGTGGTCACGCCAAAGCAGAAACCACTGCCACTGTCTATCTCTATCTGTATCACTACTGTCTGTCGTTTGATTCTACTGTGCCGACACATTGATGACAATCTTCGGATGTTCCGGATCGTTGGTAATCATCAGAATGCGGGGCTTGCTGCGTGCCTTCTTCAGTTCGCGGGCAATGGCCGTCACCTTTAGTTTAACCGTTTCGCCGGGGGCAATGCGTGTCTTGCCAAGCGACACCTGCAAGCCCATGGTAAACATCTGCATGGAACGAATGTCGAGCTGTGAGCGACCCGTATTTTTGATTTCGATGCTTCCTTTCAACTTGGCTTTGCCGTTGAAACTGCCTAAATTCAAATTCTCCGTGGAAAGCGAGATGTGCGGAACCTTTGCCTTCTCCACCTCTGTGAGGCGATCGAAGTCGGGCAGCAAGACTGCCGACACGCTGATTTCCTTCTCCGGAGCCACCCGGTCGCCGGGGAACATGCCCAGGTAGATGCTCGTCTGTGTCAGTCCGAAGTTGCGGATGAGGCGCGACTCGAGCGTAAGGGACACTACGGCATCGTGGTTGGGGGCCACCGTGGAGGGCGAAACATTGGCCTTCATGTAGGGCGGAAGGTGCATCACCTGTGGTTTCAGCGTCTCGCCCGACACGTTCTTGATGTGTATCTTCTGCACCGGGCGGTCCCCACGGTTGACATCATCAAACTCCACATTGTTGTTGTCAACCCTCAAACTTGCTATCGTGTAAGGGTAATCGCCGGAGAAGTCGACCACTTCGCTAACCACAACACCCTTCATCGTGAGGACGAGAGGTTCTTGTTCGTTGCCGGCAAAGACGGCTATCTGTTTCTCGAAATGCCCCAACTGCGATGCGTCGTAGGTGGCCCGCAGGCCTATTTTCGACTTCGGAGCAATAGAGGTGTTGGAATAAGTGGCCGTGGCGCAACCGCAAGCGGTGCGGACACTGCGTATCGTGGCTGGCCGGTAATCGTCGTTGAACACCTCAAATTCGGCCGTGGCAGGCTGCCGATAGACCACCTGCCCCAAGTCTATCACCGCTTGGGATGTAGTCAACTGCTGTGCTGAAAGTCCGAAACATCCTGCCACCAGCAGGAATAAGAGCACACACGTTCTGTTCATCTTGCTATCTTGTTTTTTATTCATTCTTCATCTGAAAGCCTTTTTTCCCTTTCATTTCTCTGCAACGGTCAGTTTCCGGCCCGCACACCGTCCGTTGAACTCGGGGGCGTATGCACACTGCACGGTCACACTGCCTCCGGTATATTCACCGGCACGGTCGATGAAATATTCCGTCTCGATGACGCGTTTGCCTTTAGGCAGACGGTCGAAATAGTAATTGGTGGCGTTGTCGCGCGGAGTCACGTAACAGCCCATGCGGTAACCGCTCAACTGCTCCACGGGTTCGAGGCAGGCGGCACGTTTGTCCACCACCTGCACGAAATCGTAGTCGCGGTCGGCTGTGATGGTGATTCTGACCTTCACGCGGTCGCCCACCCTACTGCCTCCGACGATTTCGCGCTTCACGGCGAGCCCGGCAGCACTCTCTTGCTTCCCTCCTACTCCTTCCGTCATGGCCATGAACTGTTGCACATAGAGTGCCCCCCAGCTCGTGCCCTCGGTGGTTTTCTCCACGGTAAAGGTCTTGGCATGATCGTCCTCCACACGCATCTTCACGTAGCCAAGACCGGCAGAGCCCTCCGGCAGGGCGATGCGCTTGCCGTCGAGTTTCATCACAGCCGGCGCACCACCACTGCGGGCGATGGCCTTGTCCACTCCAAAGGCATAGACAGCATTCACCGTATTGACCGGTGTGTCCCAAGCCTGCGTGCGCTTGCACTGCAACAGCCACCGCTGCATCTCCTCGATGGTCTGCTTGGCTTCGGGCTTCAGCAGACGCAAAGCCTCAATGGCAGCCACCTCGGTGGGTATCTTATAGTCGAACCATGAATAGCCGGCCTTACGGGTATCATAATAGCGTCCCATCTCTTCTTTATATACGCTGTATTCCTCCATGCTTTGGAGGTAGTCGGCAGCCTGCCTCTTGTAGCCGTTCAGGGCCAGAATGACAGCCGAATTGGCCTTCCCATAGATGGTCAGAGCCGCCGGACGGGCTGCCAGCATCTTCAGTAAATAATCTTTGTCGGCCTCGGCAGAAACCGAGAATGCACGCCCGTCGAGTGCACGGAGATAGAGATAGTGAAGTGCCATTTCACTCGGCAACAACTGCCTCTCGCCCTTTTTGGCTTTTCCTTTCAGTTCGACCACTTCATCGGCCACCTCCTTTTCCATGAACCGCAGGGCGCGAGCCAACATGCCGGCGGTCTCCTCCTGCGTGCCAACCATCTTGTTCAACCGCACCAACGCCTCACTCACGGCCACCGTTATATACATGCTGCCCCTCATGCCCGGCCACCAGCTCCACGAACCGTCAGTATTCTGCAAGCGACGCAGTTTGTCAAGTTGGCCGTCAATGCGTGCTGCCGTCTTCGCTTCGTCAAAATAGTCGACGAGCAACTGCTTTTGTTCAGCCTCGCCCTCTGCCTCCAACAGCCACGGCGTATCGTTGAGCACGAGGGTTTTCAGTTCTTCGTTTCGCTGCAAACTGCTCTTGAGCGACCCTCCGTCGGGTTCTTTTTGCCACTGCGTCATCACCTGTCTAATAGCCGAAACCTGCTTCAGCAGATAACGGCTGATGCTATTGGCATAATAGCCGGTGACAAGGCTCACGGCATTGTCTTCCCATGGATTGCACACCGTGGGCAAAGACTGAATCATCAACCACGAGGGATTGTTGGTATATTCGATGGTGAGCGACCTACCGGAAGCATTGCTGCCGGCCAACGAATCGAGGTCTACGGTCTTGACACCGGGCCCATGCTGGGTGAACGGGAAAGTCGTCGTGACCACTTCGCGAGTGGAAAGTACGGGCAGATAATGCTGCTCACCATCGCTGAATCCACGCCCGTCGGCTGTCATGCGGCACACGAGCACCGACGGTTGCACACCGATTGCGGCGAGGTCTACACGGAAAGCCACGCTCTCCGTGCGACCGGCGGCAAGACTCACAGCCTGCTCCTTCGTATAGAGCGTGCGACCGGTGACCGCATCGAGCAGTTCAAGGCGGGCCGTAGCCTTCACTGCCCGCTCGGAAGTGTTGGACACGTTGCCGCGAATCAGCGCGCAGTCACCTTCGCGCAGGAAGCGCGGGAGATAAGGCTGCACCATCACCGTCTTCTTGGCCACGGCTTCAGCCTCAATGCTGCCATAGTTCATGTCGTGGTCGTGGGCCAGACCCATAAACCGCCATGTGGTGACACTCTCAGGCAAAGTGAACTTGATGGACACATGGCCCTGCCCGTCAGCGAGCAGATTGGGATAGAAGAAAGCGGTCTCGTTGAGATTTTGCCGCAGCTGGGGATGCCGGCCGACTTCCTTTCCACCGCTGTATTCTTTCTTCTCATCGGTGGATTCCGCTCCTGACATCACGGTATTTCCGGTCATGGTGTCGGCATCTCCCACCACGTCATAGGCCATTACAGCCGACTCTTTCATCAAAGCCTCCGGCCTTGCAGTCCCCACGCCTCTCACCCGAAGCCCTCTTGCACTGCCGAATAAGGCGGAATAGACAGACAGATAGTCATAGAAATATTCTTTGCGGAAATCACTGAAAGACAGCGAATGGAGCGGAAACAGCCGCAGCGGACTCTCACAAACGACCGACATGGGGCGGGGATTGGAGAGGCTCACGGGCACCTGCCAACCGGTGGAGGGCAGATACAGCCGCCTGTTAAGACTGAAAGTCCAACTGTGCCCGGTGATTTGGTCGAGCGACTTGTCATAGAGCACGGCCAGCAGTCCGGCCTTGGCCGGTTTTCCGTCGGGCTGTGCCACAGTCAATGTCCACTCCTCTTTCTGTCCCGGGGTGAGCCGGTCGCGGAAGGTTTTCCACGAGATGTTCAGTTTCTTGTCGGGCAGTGCGCGCCGGATGGCAGCCGAACGGGTATAGCCCACTCCGTCTTTCATCCAAGCATAGGTGAGGAGTATGCCGTCACCGTATTCCGGTTTATAGGTGAAGCGACGCGTGTTGACGGCATTACTCTGGCGGATGACGCCCTGTTCCAACATCTTCTCGCCGGAGAAAACGGTGTAGACGATGTACTGGTCTTTGGCAGATGAGCCCACCTGCACACAGACCGGGCGACCGTCGCCGGCAAACTCTTTGCCGCTGACATAGAACCAGCAATCGGTGGGCTCAGCCAGCACGGTGTCATCCATCGAAAACACCACAAACGCTTGTTTGAGCGTGTCTTTGTCACAATAGGCCGTGAGCAGATGCCTGCCCGAACGGAGTGTGCCGGAGAGGGAAGCCAGCGACACAGGTTCATTGGTCTTGGCCCGCTTCATGGGACCGTTGTCAAAGAAATAATTCACCGTGGAAGCGATGTTCGCCCCGGCACCGTTCTTATATATAAAGGTGAGTGTCTTGAGACTGTCGCGTTCCACCTTAGAGGGCAATGTGGCCGAAAAAGCCGTCGGCCATGTGCTCAAGGGGAGCGTCATCTCGCCTTCGCGCGTCTCTCCACTGCGGTCGGTGACAGCCGCCGTGACTACAAAATTGTAATAGCGGGCATCGCGATGGCTGCGGGTCATGGTCACACCGGGCTCCGGCGTGAGCGGAACACTCACCGTGAAGTAGCCGTTGTCGTCGGTCATCACGCTGTCTTCCAGCACCGTTTCGCCATCGTAGTCACCATAACCGCGCCACCACCATGCCGTGCGGCGCACCACCCGATAGCCCACATTGGCACGCTGCACCGGTACACCGGCATAGCTCCGGGCCGTAGCTTTCACCATCAGCGTGTCACCGGTCTGATAGCGGTAGTTGACTTCCGGGAAGTCGACCTCGAAAGTGGGGCGCTTGTACTCTTCCACATCGAAGAAGGCACTGCCCCCATCACTACTACTGCGAATGGAGAACCGCCCTGTAAGCCCCGCGGCAGGAAGTGTGAAGTCAGCCGCAGCCATGCCAAGTTCGTCGGTGGTGACGGTCTTCTTCTCCACCTCCTTGTAGTTGGCATCGCGCAAGGTGAGCACCACGGTTTGTCCGCTTCTCACGTGGGCCTGCTTGCCATCCACCAGCTGATGGGTGAGCACGGCCACATGCACGGTCTGCCCCGGACGATAGAGAGCCCGGTCGGTGAAAAGTTGGGTGCTGTTTTCATATTTCTGCGCTTCCCAATAGTGATATCCTCCCCAAACATTTCCATCAGGACAATAGCGGTCGTCGGCCGTGGTGGCATAGACGGAGATAGGGCGGACATCGGCATAGCGGTAGACAGCCTCGCCCTTATCGTCGCAGGTGAGCGTGATTTCGGCTCCCACCCTACCGGTATATTGACCATACCCCAGATGCAGAGTGGCCCCGGGCAACGGTTGTCCCGTGGTGGCATTCACGGCGATATAGCGTATCTGATTGTCGGGCAACGCCTCCTGCATTGTGGCCACATTGGTCACATAGAGCAACAGACCGTGTTCGGCCACGTCACTGCCGGGTGTGGTGGCATCGGCCAGATAGACACCGGGCTCCAATCCGTCGATGACGAGCGAGTCGGCCGACAGCTGATAGTCCGGGATGCCCACATAGCGGAAAGTCTTCGTGATTTGTCTGAACGGCTGCACCAGCTTGCGCAACGCAGCCAAATCTTTAGCCCGCCCGGGGTCAAGACGGGTCGTGGCATCGACGGTGAGCCGCGACACGGTGAGCGTGATGCTACCCACGGCCCGCACGCGCCGCAAGTTGAGCACTACACGATGGTTGGGTATCGTCACCTCATTGTCCACAGCGAGCGTGAACGAGGGCCGGGTGAGCTCTTTCAGTTCATTTCTCAACCGGTTGATCCGCGGCCACCGGCCCCACTTGCCCACGGCATAGTTGATGTAGCGCACGCGTTCTTCCACCGTGGCATCCTCCGCCTCTTTCATGAAAGTGTAACGCTCGATGGCCAGTTCACCGGCTTCGGGCAAATCCTGATACACGTGGATGAGCGAGTCGATGGTGTTCAGGTATTTCGACTTGCGCACGAGTTTCACCTCATCTTGGTGCTGTTTGCTCACCAACCGATAGGCGCAGATGCAGGCCGCAGCCCGGTTGCCATGCGCCTGATAGTAGTCGTGGAGTGCCTGATAGTCGCCAGCAGCGAAACCGATAACATGCAACAGGTCATCGCCAAAGATACGGCTGTCGGTCCCTCTGTCGAAAAGCGGTTCGAAAGCGGTGGTCTTGTATTGTGCCAACAGGTCGGGATACTGCATCGAAAGGCGGTAGTATTCCTGCGATGTGGTGGTGAAGGCCTCCGGTTCTGCACCAGACTGTAGCAACAGACGGCCCAAAGCCGATTCGTAGATGGCCGCCATCACGTGATCGCTGCTGCGCACCGACCGCTCCTTGCTTTGCAGGCGCATCAAAGCCGGTATCAGCGAATCGGGCGATATGGCCGATTCGGCCTGCACCTTACTCAACTCCGCTGCCAACAACTGGCCGTAGGCCTTTTCGGCGGATGCCTTGTCAATGATTTTCTGCAACCATTCCACCGTGGTCTTAGGCAGATCTTTCTCTCGCACACCGGCCACTTTTTTCCACAATGTCGTGTAGCCGTCGGCCAGCATCATTGCGGGAACCAACAGCACAGCTATCGCCAAAATCAGTCTCTTACACTTCATAGCCAAATATTCTTTATCGCATTTAGGATGCCGAGCGCAGCCTACCTTATGCAAAGGTAGTGCCAGTGAGGGCAATGGGAGCT
>OGFR01000605.1_pt1 | contig 25665 bp, 32 predicted proteins | sample 1571001 | NCBI WGS metagenome assembly OGFR01 (sample SAMEA2582064, study PRJEB24529) | metagenome | biome: Human gut stool | place: China | collected 2011 | reverse complement strand
GAAGGATTCTGAAGATGAGGATATAGATTTTAGTTTTAGGGACACCAGTGAAAATGTATTTCAAGAAGCACTAAAAACATATTGTGATAATAATAAAAGTAGAAGAGAATATGAAAAAAGAATGGGAATGATAACGGATGAAGAAAGATTAAGAGTAAAAGAGTTTATTGAACAGCTAGAGGCACAACGTAAAAAGCCTCAATGAGAATACCCCTTTTTTAATATTAAAATTGGGGGAATCGAATCAATGTAAAATATGTGTTTTAATTGCAGTGGTAGGAAATATTACCACTGCTTTTTATTTTGCATGAGAGGAGGTGAACAGAATGACATGGACTGATTTTAAAGAATATAGTTCGGACGTACAATTACAGATTGGTCAGAGAATTCAAAAGTTGAGAATAGATAAAAAGATTGCCGCTGTTGATTTAGCAGCTGTGCTAGATATCCAGAGTAATCAGATGTCTAGGATTGAGAATGGACGTGCAAATTGTACTGTGCCTCAGTTATATGTGATTAGTCAGATTCTAGGTTGTTCTGTTGATTACCTCCTGTTTGGGAAGCAGTGCTTGACTATTTCACAGGAGCAGGCGGATTCCATTAAGGTCTTAATAGAAACATTTACAAAATAGTCTTTTAAAGACTACAAACAATGAAAAGATAGGCTTTATAGGCAAATCATAAAAAGTGAAAGTATTCTATCATAATCATGTGCTAAGGAACAGCACACCACGAGAGTGGAGGCGCCAAAACTCTCCAATACGAAATCGTAAAGGAGATAACAAAATGAATAAAAGAGATTTTAACGTAGTAGGAAACGAAGGTACAGATAATCAGGAGCTTGCAAAGGGTATTGCATTTGTAAAGTCACGCAGAGCAGAACTTAATGTAGTCCAGATGGTCGAGAATATGCGTGATCAGGCAATGCCTAATGGAGTAATAATCAATGATGCGTATTGTGATCGTTCAATGACAAGGGACTATGACAGAGAAGGTCTGAATGCTTTCTTTGCAACACTTAAAGAGGAAGACTTTGAGGTTGTAGTAGTCAGAAGCCTGAATGAGATCACAGATGACATTTATGATCTGGAAGAATTTGTTAAGACCATCACAGATATGGGCATATGGCTCTATTCTCTTGAAGTCGGTCCGGTGCCAATTATTGTATCTCATGCAGAGGATTTTGGATGCTAACGGAGTCCTTTGGTAGAGCGACAACAGAAAATCATTCCGGTCGGGACAAACAAGTCCCGGCTGTGAAGGATTGCAGATTTACACAGACTGCATTCGGAACAGTTGTACATGATTCAAGTGGGAAGTGGCTTGGTCAGTACGAGACAGAAGATGCAGCTGTAGAGATGATTAGGGAAATGGCACAGGACATTGGAGGGTACGACGATGAAATATGAAGGATATAAAATTGGTCCGGTGATTCGTGATATCCGTAAGGACAAAGGACTTCTCATTGAAGAGGTTGCTGCTAAAACTGGAATAAGTGTTTCGACACTTGGACAGGTGGAGCAAGGAGGAAGAAACTTGAGCATGAAAAATTTGTATATGCTTATGGAAGTTTATGAAACAGACGCAAATAGCTTACTTGCAATAGACTGTACACCGGATTCATTAGATTCGAGGCTAAAGCGGTTACCTGCAGATAAGCAGGATTATTTGAAAAAGACATTTGATTTTATGATAGAGCAGGCTTTGAAGTCAGCATAGGAGGCAGAGAATGAGAAGAAAGATTAAAAAGATGGATTGCATAGAATATCTTTCAGTGCAGGCTCCATTGGAAAAAGTAAATATGCTTGAAGACAAGCAGAGCAAATATATACATGAATTTGTAAAGAGAAAAGAATATTCAATCGTGGGAAAGATAAGACGCAATGGCTTTTCGCAGAGAGATGTTGATCGCCAGTGGAATCAGATTGTGAATATGATCCGCAAAAAGCAAATCAGTGGAGTAGTTGTTGCGAATATGGCAGCTATATCCAGCAGTGTTGCGGATGCTTATTTTAAGGTAGGACTGGTTATTGAAGCAGGCGGCATTGTGGTGACTGTAGATGAGGGCAGATTGGATATGCACATCAAGAAGGGAGCATAGATATGAGCAGACGAACAGAAAAAAGAAGATATGGTAAGTATAACAAATTTGATGTCGTGTATGCAGATTTTGGAAAAAATCCACATGGCATCCAGGGAGGAATCAGACCAGGAATAATTATTTCATGTGATGCCAGTAATCATGATGGTGCACCACAGGTGTCAGTAGTCCCTTTGAGCAGTAAGTTAAAGGATATTCCGGTACATGTGATTTTAAATCCGAAGGATGTGAGTGGATTTGGATTAAGTAAGATATCTGATTTTATGCCTGAAGATGCACAGACAATTTCAAAAGGCTGCATTAGAGCAAAAAGTGGAACTGTCATTGAGGATTCCGGCGTGAGAGAAGAAATAGACAGAGCATTGATACGACAGTTTGATCTGTTACCTGTAGCTCGCAAAATGGTAATGGAGGAGTTAGCAAATGGACAGCAGAACTAAAAAGACTAATAATAAAAGATTTGTCAGATATTCAGAAGGAGCAGAGATGTATTCAATGAGTGTGTCAAAGTTTATGCAGTTAGCGAAGGATGCAAAGGCATGTTATAAAGTGAATCAGCTGGTGTTGGTTAATCTGGATATTATTGATGAATATCTGGAGACTTTCCATATTGTAGATGACGAGTTTTATAAGTAATTATGAGAAATGACGCATTGATATAGAAGAAATACAAACAAGTATGGAGAAAAATGAGCCAAGAGAGAAAAAATGTATTGACTTTCGGTCAGACCGAAAGTATAATATGACTAAGATATGAAGGAGGCATACAGATGGTTAGAACTGGAAGACCAAAAGCAGATAAACCTTTTGATCATAAGGTAACTGTTAAATTCAAAGAAGAGGAATACCAGATAATGGTTGAGTATGCTGAGACTCATAATCTATCCATTTCGCAATTGATTAGAATGGGTGTTGAATTACAAATGAAGCAGCAGGCTAATCAGTAGAACAGGCTCTTTTCTCCGGAAAGGAGAGAATAATGGCTTGTAGAAAAGATGGTAAAGGCAGAGTATTAAGAAAGGGTGAGGGTTACAGAAAAGGCGACGGAAGATACTCATATGTATATATTGATCCATTAGGCAAGAAAAGAACCATTTATGCAAAGTCTTTGGTGAAGCTTCGAGAAAGAGAAGAACAGTTACAAAAAGACCAGTTGGATGGACTTGATATCTATGTCGCAGGAAAAGCTGATGTAAACTTTTTGTTTGACAGGTACATATCAACTAAAACAGAATTGCGTAGCACTACTTACAGTAATTATTTGTATACATGGAATCATTTTATTCGTGATACATTTGGCAAGAAGAAAGTAAGAGATGTGAAATACTCAGACGTGTTATTCTTTTATACAGACTTGATTAATAATCATGGATTACAGATTAATACGCTTGAGACAATTAACACAGTATTAAGACCTACATTTCAGCTTGCTGTCAGAGATGATATCATAAGGAAGAATCCGGTAGACGGAGCATACTGTGAAGTAAAGAAGCGTAATGGTGGTGCCAGAAAAACAAGGCGAGCGTTGACTGTGGATCAGCAGAGAAAATTCATGGAGTATGTAGCAAAGAATCCGTTCTTTTATCACTGGTATCCATTCTTTGTATTTTTGTTAGGAACTGGATGCAGAATAGGAGAAGCAATTGGGATACGCTGGGATGATATTGATTTGGAGAATCGAATTATTGATATCAATCATAGCTTAACCTATTACCAGAGAGCGGATGATTCATATAAATGTGAGTTTAGAGTATCTTTGCCAAAGACGGAAGCTGGTAATCGTAGAATACCTATGATGCAGCAGGTATATGATGTGCTTCAGGAAGAATATGAGAGACAGAAGCAAGAAGGCTTTTGTGTTGAGAATGTGGACGGAATGACCAATTTTGTATTTACAAACCGATTTGGGATGCCACATAACCCAGCAGCAGTAAACCGGGCAATCAAGAGAATTGTGGATACACATAATTCAGAAGAAGAGGTGGCTGCTAAAAAGGAGAAGAGAGAACCTGTTATGATTCCGAGATTCTCCTGCCATATCTTCAGACATACGTTTGCATCAAGATTTTGCGAGAATGAAACCAACATCAAAGTAATTCAAGAGGTAATGGGACATGCTGATGTATCGACTACCATGAACATATATGCAGAAGCAAACCCAGATGTTACCAAATCAGTAATTGAGAAATTATCAAAAAATATGGATATTTTTTAGAAAAGAGTCCTGCGATTGAACTCTTTGAAGATTGAAAAATATACCTATTCATACTGTGGCAAATATGTTATACTTGCTAAGTATTGTTGTGTTTGACACAGCAGTACATGCATAAAATAAAAAGACGTATTTTAAGGCGAATGACATCTTTTGGACACACAAAAGTCAAAAAAACGTCCAAGAGTATCCAAGTATATAGAATCCGGGAAAGCCCATTTTCCAAGGGTTTACAAGGATATACAAGAGTTAGCTTAGCTATCAAAAAAATTCCCGACTATGAAGTCCCTGGATGCTGATAAGAAAGCTTCCAAGACTTCCGAAGCAGCTCCTGCAGCTGCAGAAGTGAAAGCTGAGCCTGAAAAGATTGATTTTTCTAAGGTAAAGATTGAGCCTTTGTTTGAGGAAGCAGTTGATTTTGACACATTCAGCAAGTCAGATTTCCGTGCAGTAAAGGTTAAAGAGTGTGTTGCAGTACCGAAGTCAAAGAAACTCTTACAGTTCACTCTTGATGACGGAACAGGCACAGACAGAACTATTTTAAGTGGTATTCATAGCTTTTATGAGCCTGAAGAACTGGTTGGAAAAACTCTTATCGCTATCACAAATCTTCCACCGAGAGCTATGATGGGTATTGACTCTTGCGGTATGCTTCTCAGTGCTATTCACGAAGAAGAAGGAGAAGAAAAACTCCATCTTCTGATGGTTGATGACCACATTCCGGCAGGTGCAAAGCTGTACTAAAATTAAATATAAAATGTCTAAAACCATGATGTCAGACCGCATTTGACAACAATTTGACAACAAAATTTGGGAGAATGATGAATCGTTATGAAGCATGACGAATTTCAGGTGAAAGGACACAGGTTTGAGAATGAAATCAAAATTGATTCACTGGATCAATGATTGATATGCATGACAACAAGAGCACTTCTTAGAGTTAATCTGAGAGGTGCTTTTTTCGTACTCAAAAATATATTCCGGCAGTCAACTTCTGTAAAACAGTGAATCTAATTTTGGAGGAAAATATCATGGATAAAAATTATAAACCAATCACAAGTATGAAGGAAGTACCGGAGGAGCTTAGAAAATTGCGCCGACAGTATCTGCGTTATCAACAGGCAGAGATTATTTACAGCATTTTTCATAAGAAACTTTTTGAACTTGCCAGTGATGCAGGTGCGATTTACAGAATAGATGGAACCGTATTGATTATTCGGAGAAGTATATTTGAAGCATATCTGCGAGAGCAGAGAAAGATTTGATGGAGGAGAAGGACATGAGCGATTAGAAAAATATACTACATGATGATAGTAATGGATTAGATTATATATTGGTAGGAGATTATTACCTGCCGATGATAGATTTGCCAGAGGAAAATTGGACAGCTAGCTAGCAGATCTGAATGAACAGGCGTAGGAAAATACGGTGTTCAGGTTCGTGGCCTGTTAAAGAAGGACTCAGGACTGGATATTCAGATGATCTGCCCGCTGCACGGCCCGACTTAAAAGAAAATCTGGGCTATTACATTGACAAATACCAGACATGGAGCACTTACCGACCGGAGAAACACGGTGTTGTGGTGGCCTATGCGTCCATTCATGGAAACACTGCGCAGGCTGCAGAAGAGATGGCAGAGATGCTGCGTGCAAATGGCGAGGAAGTTGAAGTGTCCGACTTATCTCGCACGGATGTATCTCTGGCCGTACGCAAGACATTCTGCTACGACCGCATGGTGCTGGCAGCAGCAACCTATGACGGCGGTGTCTTCCCGTGTATGGAAGAGTTCCTGCTGCACTTAAAGTCCAAGAACTTCCAGAAGCGCACCGTAGGGCTTATCGAGAACGGCTCCTGGGCACCGTTAGCTGGCAAGATTATGCGCGGCATTCTGGAGCCGATGAAGGATGTTCATGTGCTGGAACAGGTGGTAACCATCAAATCTGCCGTGTATGAAGATACAAAAGAAGCCATGAAAGCCATGGCTGAGGCACTGAAATAGTTAGTTTAATATCTTTACATTAGCTATAGCAATAGTAACAAAAGAAAAAGCGGAAATTGGTTTATTATTGCTATAGCTTTTTTATTAACGCACTAGTATACTAGTAACTAGCAACAAGCGAAAGACAGGAGGGGTAAATGTCATTGGGAGTTTATAATGAATTATTAAAAGATGTCAAATTACCTAAAATGTATAAAGTCAATCAGGAATTTGACAGAACCTGTATTTTAAATATAACGGAAAAGGTTCGTAAGGAGTTGTTATCTTTTTCAAAAATTAGTTTAGTACGGGGGAAAACAGTAGCATTAGCAGTTGGAAGCAGGGGAATTAAACACATTACAGAAATTGTAAAAACTGTGGTGGATACTTTACAAGATTGCGGAGCTGAGGTTTTTATTGTGCCGGCTATGGGGAGCCATGGGGGCGCAATTGCTGAAAACCAGAAAAAAATATTAGAGCATTTAGGGATAACTGAGGATGCTATTGGTATCCCGATTGAAGCAACGATGGATACAGATTGCATAGGATACACCCCAGATGGTATCCCTGTATATTTTGACAGAAACGCAAATCAGGCAGATTATACAATAAGTATTGCAAGAATTAAACCGCATTGCAGTTTTAGAGGAATCTATGAAAGTGGAATGGTAAAAATGAGTGTAATCGGTTTAGGAAAGCAAAAAGGAGCGGATTTTTGCCACAGGCAGGGGATGGCTAATATGGGAACGAATCTTGAAAAAATAGGACGAGTTCATATGGAAAAATCCAATCTTTTGTGTTGTCTGGGTTTGATAGAAAACGCATATGATGATACGTGTATGTTGCAGGTATTTGCAAAAAATGAAATTATGGAAAAAGAACCGGATTTACTAGAAGTTGCAAAATCCTATCTCCCAAGGATTCCATTTAAAAATCTAGATTTATTAATTGTGGATGAGATAGGAAAAGATATAACTGGTACAGGAATGGATTGCAATATCGTTCAAAGATTTACTTCAGAGCATATGCCAACAAAACCATTTGCTAAACGTTTAGTTGTTCTTGATTTAACAGACAAGTCAGATGGAAATGCATCAGGAGTAGGTCTGGCCGATATTACGACCAGACGAGTTTTCAATAAAATGAGTTTTGAAAATACATATCCAAATAATTTGACAGCCAGAACAACTGCAGGGTGTAAAATTCCGATGATTATGGAAAGTGATTATAATGCCATTCGAGCTGGAATAAAGACGGCTCCTAATGTGGATTATAATGCGATGAGAATTGTGAGAATAAAAAACACACTGAGATTAGATGAAATGGAAATATCTGAGGCATTAGTAAAAGAAGCCAAAGAAATGCCGAATATTACAGGAGATTGGACGGGATATGACTGGGTATTTGATAAGGATTATTCCTTATTAAGTTAGGCTATAAATCAAAAACCAATTTTATTCTTGAGGAGGATTGCGTGTGGATACACTATTTTCAAATTATGAGTATCTTTTAGAAAATGGAGATAGAACGCTACGTAAAGCAGCTTTGGAAATCGTTGAAGCTGGAGTACGCAAGGTTATTCCATATGAATCAGTGAAAGAACTGGTTAAATTTGACGGACAGGTTATTCAGATAGGTAAGATGAAAATCCCTGTCATAGCGATAAAACATATTTATGTTGTCGGAGTCGGAAAAGGTGCATTTCCAATAGCGCAGGCATTGGATGAAATTTTGGGTGATTATATTACCGAAGGATTTGTTGTAGTTAAATCTGGAGAAAAACGAAGACTGGAGCATGTGGAGATTTTTGAATCTAGTCATCCTATACCAGATGAGCGAAGTATAGTAGGAGCGGACAGGTTAATTAAAATATTGGAAAAGGCCGATAAGGAGGATTTGATTTTTGCAGCAATTACGGGTGGTTCATCTGCCTTGGTGAATAAACCGGCAGGCGAGATTACTCTTGAGGATTTACAGAAGATAAATACAGCGCTTTTAAATTGCGGAGCAGAGATTGGAAAAATAAATACAGTACGAAAGCATCTTTGTTTGTTAAAAGGAGGAAGATTAGTTCAATATGGTCAGCCTGCTATGGTAATTACTTTAACATTTGATACAGCACCGCCGGATATGCCATGGCCAGATTTATGTCTTCCAGATCCAACTACATTTGCGGATGCAGTGCAGGTGCTTGAAGATTTTCAGTTATGGGAAGGGGCCCCTGCGCGTATTAAGGCATTTTTAACACATGGTTTAAATCATCCGGAATTGGAAACTGTGAAGAGCTTAAATGGGATGAAACAGAAAATTTTCAGTGTAGCAGATCCTAGAATGGCATGTGTAGCTGCAGCAGAACGGGCAAAGAAAATGGGATATGAACCACATATACTGTCAACTATCATGGATGGTGAAGCGAAGGATGTGGGAATTGTTTTAGCAGGTATGACGGATGAAATTCTTGATTATGGAAGACCATTTACAGTGCCATGTGCTCTAATTTCTGGTGGGGAGACAACGGTCACGATTCAGGGTGATCATGGTATTGGTGGTCCGAATCAGGAAACGGTATTAGGATTTGCTAGTAAAATACGTCATAAAGATCGATATGCATTTGTAAGTATGGATACAGACGGTACGGATGGGCCATGTGACAGAGCTGGAGGTGTTGTGGATGGAATGACACTGGAGAAAGCACAAAAAATGGGAATTCAGTTTGACAGAACACTTCATAAACACAATTCGACTGAGGTATTAAAAATGTTGGGGGCTGATTTAGTAACAGGGAATACTGGAACTAATGTCATGAACTTAAGAGTGGTACTTATTGAAGAGAGTAGCGATAAAACAGATTAAGTAGCAGAGATAAAATCTTATTCATAATCGCTTGTGGAAAAAACCACATTGTGTTAAATTTGATACAAATCACTAGAAAAGGAGTTTGTTATGCTTGAAAAAAAGACAATTAGCGATTATGTATACGATAAAATATTGGAAAGAATAGTTCAATTGGAGTATGCACCTAAAGAAAAAATTTCTGAAACCCAGTTGTCTGCAAGTCTTGATGTGAGTAGGGCACCAATAAAGACTGCATTGGCGAAATTAGAAAAAGAAGGTTTTGTAAGCATTAAGCCACAATATGGCACATTTGTCAGTGAAATTTCTTTAGAGAGAGCAAAAGGAATTTGTGAAGTCAGAGAAATACTGGAAGTTGAAGCGGTAAAGAAGGCAGTTCATAATATTACAGAGAAACAGCTAAATCAGTTGGAGATTTTATTTAATAAATTAGATGAAATGAGTGAGTTTAATGATGAAAAACGTAAGTTTATTTATGATGTGGATACCCAATTACATAATGCAATTTATTTAGCTGGACAAAATATAATAATTGAAGAAATTATTCTAAGATATAAACCTGAAATTCAAAGGATTCAGCATGCCAATATGACCTGGGCAGATCGAAAAATTCATACGCAATCCGAAATGAAAAAAATTTTTAATGCCTTAAAAATTCGTGATGAAGAACAGGCTGCAAAAGCTATGAAAGAACATATTTCCAATATTAGGAGAACAATTGAAAAAATATGATTGGAGGATTCAATTTATGAGAAAAAAACTGATGTACGGTGTGATGGCAATTGCAATGATGGCTTCTATATTGACTGCATGTTCAGAAAGTAAAAAAGAATTCCCTAGTAAAGAGATTACTGTTGTCGTTCCATGGAACCCAGGAGGGACAAATGATTTAATGGCGAGAGCGCTTCAGCCTGTTTTTAAAGAAAAGTTTAATGTAGAGCTTGTGGTAAAAAATTCCGCAGGTGGTGGAAGTGCAGTAGGTATAACGGAGGTACTGACATCTAAACCAGATGGATATACTGTGGGTCTGGCATCAAGTTCATTTTTAGCGTTGGTTGCTCAGGGAAAGGCGGAGGCTGATATTTCTAATATGGAAAACATATGTCTGGTTGCCGAGGAACCTATCGTATTAGTAGCAAAAGGTAATGGGAAATATCAAGATGCGCAATCATTTATTTCTGTAGCTAAAGAAAAAAAGGAAAGTGTGTCAATTGGTGTTCCGGGATCAAATAATGTAAACCAGGCATACGCAACACTTTTAGGAGAGGCAGCTGGTGCTGATTTCTTATTTATGCCATTTGATGGAGGATCCAGAGTTATAACAGAAATACTGGGAGGTCATGTAGATGCAGGTGTTTTGAAACCAAGTGAGGTAATTTCCCAGGTGAGAACAGGAGATTTGGTGATTCTTGGTGTGTTTAATAAGGAAGGACTTTCTAGTGTTCCAGAAGTACCTACGTTTGAATCACTTGGCTATGATGTATTTACGCTTGGGCAGCTTAAGCAGGCTTCTTATATTATGGCACCAGAGAAAATTGGAACAGAAGAGAAAGAAAAACTGGCATCCATGTTTAAGGAAGCTTTGGAATCTGAAACATTTAAAGCATTTGCAGAAGAAAGCGGTTTGATTTCTGAACCGATTACAGGAGATGAATTGGATGCATATATTGCAGATGTGTATGCTGGACTGGAAAAAGCAAGTCAGGAAATTTGGTCTCAGTAAGGAAAAGGTGGAGAAATGAAAAAAGAAGAGCGGTTTTATGAAAAATTAGTTCTAGCCCTGCTTTTATTAGGAACGGGATTTCTTTATTACAATGCAGCGACAGCAAAAATAGTGTCTCCTGACTCAGATATGGCATCAATGGATTTCCCAAAAGGAATTTTGATTATCCTGGCGGTTCTTTGCATTGGTAAAATAATTACCACTTGTATTACATCGGCAAAAGAGCATAGCTTGGATGACGAATCACGCATATTTGTAGATCGAAGAACCTGGATGACGGCGATTAGCATTATTATTTATGCAATATTATGGAATGTGATTGGTTTTTGTTTAAGTAGTTTTCTGTTTTTTTATGCAGAAGCTTTAATTTTGAAAAAGGATGCTAACAAGAAGTATACAGCTCTTATTTCAATCGGAGTTACAATGTTCATTTTCGTGATATTTGGAGTGGCTTTTGGAGTGGATTTTCCAGAACCGCTTCTGGAATTATTTGTAGGTTAGGGAGGGAAGAATGAATACTATTTTATTCTTAATACAAAATTCAGCCTTGACATTTTTTAACCCCATGATGATTCTGATTGTGGCAGCAGGAACATTTTTAGGTCTGGTATTTGGCGCGCTTCCTGGCTTATCCGCAACGATGGGAGTTGCTCTTTTGATTCCGCTTACATTTACGATGACTCCAACAGCGGCATTTGGAATGATGCTGGGAACATACATTGGTGGAATGGCTGGCGGAGCAGTATCTGCAACCCTTTTGAATATTCCTGGTACACCTTCAGCAGTTGTAACTTGTTTAGACGGATATCCAATGGCGAAACAGGGAAAAGGTGCTCAGGCACTTGGCTGGGCAGCATTTTCTTCAGGATTTGGAAGTGTTATAAGCTGGTTATTACTTGTTACATTATCGCCTGTTTTGGCCAGATTATGTACGAGTTTTGGACCGCCAGAATACGCAGCACTTGCATTCTTTGGGCTTACGATCATAGCAGCAGTTTCAGGGAAGAGTTTAACAAAAGGCTTAATTGCAGGTATTATTGGAGTCATTATGTCATTCGTGGGCACAGATCCGATTTGGGGTGATTTGAGGTTTACATTTGGTAACATCAATTTAATGACGGGAATTAGCACAATTCCGGCGATGATAGGCCTGTATTCCATTCCGCAGATTATTATTAGTTGTACAGAAGAGGGAAATCCACATGTGGATTCAAGTGAACTTCGTATGAAAGCTTTTTTGCCGCCTGTGAAAGAATTATGGATACAAAAATGGAATATAATTCGTTCCAGTATTATTGGTACTATTATAGGAATTATACCGGCGACAGGAGGAAATATTGCATCTTTTATTGCATATGATCAGGCAAAACGTTTTTCTAAAAAGCCAGAGCAATTTGGAAAGGGAAATTATGAGGGTGTTATTGCATCTGAAGCTGCAAATAATGGTGTTTGTGGTGGTGCCTTGATTCCAATGATGACATTAGGAATACCGGGAGACAGTGTAACAGCTGCTTTGATGGGAGGACTGATTATTCATGGCTTAAGACCAGGACCGGCACTGTTTTCTGATTCACCGGAATTTGTTTCAGAAATATTTGCAACGATACTGATGGCTACAATTCTTATGGTTTTAATTCAATGCGTTGGTATTAAATTATTTGTACGGATTTTAAATGTTCCTGTTCATTATCTGAACGCAGCGCTCGTAATCTTGTCGTTGGTTGGATCATTTGCACTCAGAAGCAATTTTTTTGATGTGATTCTTACGTTAGTGATTGGTATGGCTGGATACCTGATGCTGAAGGGAGGATTCCCAACAGCACCTATTGTATTAGGGTTAGTATTAGGATCTATGTTTGAAGGTGAATTTCGAAGAACATATAAACTTAGTCATGGCAATATGTCAATTTTCTTTACCAGACCGGTTGCCTGTGTATTCATTCTGGTAGGTGCAATCGTAATTGTGAATGCATGTTGTAAAGCGCGGAAAAAGATAAACTGACTATCTGCAGAAGATTATGGTGCTAGTTACAACAATTCCTAGAATTCTAGTAACTAGTATATAAGGAGGAAAGCGTATCAAATATGAGTAAGATAGTTAAAATAGTTGGTAGAGAAATTCTGAATGCTAAGGGAAAACCAACGGTAGAGGCAGAACTGCTTACTGATGAGGGAATTATTGTTTTTGCGTCTGTGCCAAGTGGTACTTCACGGGGAAAGTATGAAGCCCATGAATTGTATGATGGAGAAAAAAGATATGGCGGATATGGAACAAGAAAAGCAGCAAAAAATATATCAACAATTATAAATGATGCTCTTGTAGGAATGGATGTAACGTTACAGGGGGAAATTGATAGAAAACTATGTGAATTAGATGGAACTCCCAACAAAGAAAGACTGGGAGGAAATGCGATTCTCGCAGTTTCCGTCGCCGTAGCAAGAGCTGGAGCCAGAGCAAGTAAGTTACCGTTATATCAATATTTGAATCGGGAAAAGAGTAGTTTTAAAATGCCAGATATTCTAGCAACAGTAATTGCAGGCGGCGTATTTTCTACTTCAGGTATGGAATTTGAAGATTACATGATGGCATTAAGTGGATTTGACAATTTCCCAGATGAATTAGAAGCGTTGAGTAGTATGAGAATGCTTTTAGAAAAAAATTTAAAAAAACAGTATGGCGATTTTCCAGAAGATGGCGGGGCACTTGCAGCACCATGCACTTCTTCACAAGAGGCATTTCAGTGGATAATGCAGACGGCAGAAGAACTGGGGTATGAAAACAATGTATCGATTGCGGTAGATGTAGCAGCTAGTGAACTGTTGAATCATGAAACGAAAAAATATAATTTAAATAATGGACGTTTTCTTACAAGAGAAGAATTGATTGACTATTATATTAAACTTGTTCATACTTTTCCAATTAGCAATATAGAAGATGGATTTGATCAGGATGATTTCGAGGCATTTCATCTTTTAAAAAGTCAGATTCCTGAGATTCAGATTGTTGGTGATGATCTATTTGCTACGAATGTAAATCGATTAAAAGAGGGAATTGAAAAGGATAGTGCCAACGCTATTTTACTGAAAATTAACCAGATTGGTACTGTAAGTGAAGCTTTGGAGACAAGCAAAATAGCAATGGAACAAGGGTATGATGTAATTGTGTCACTGAGATCTGGAGAGACAAATGATGATTTTATTGCAGATTTAGCTGTGGCAATTGGTGCAAAACAAATCAAATTAGGCTCACCTGTAAGAGCTGAAAGAAATGCAAAGTATAATCGGCTGTTAAGAATCTATGAGGAAATAAAATAGAAAACTATAAATGACTAAGACTTCCCATACCTAAAATGGGCTTTGCACCTTGAAAATTCAATATTTCAGCTAACAAATTAGTGATTTATGCGGTGATGTCAAGTTTTTTGTGTAAGTTATAAGAAAAAATTTATTGGGGAGGGGAACCTCCCCTTTTGTACCGCCAAACACTTTTACGAGTTACTTTATTAAAGCATTCTGTAAATAAAATTACTTACCATTACACCCTCATTTATGCCGCTGCGGCCTGTGGATGGAGTGCATTGCGCAGATATTCCGGCAGTCTTGCCTCAAAATCAGCAGTAAAAGCAGTCAGCTGTTTGTCGCTCAGTTTTAAGATTTTCTGAAGGCTTGCCATTAAGGCATCCATCAGAATACTAAGTGATCTGCTGAAAGTAATGTCTGCTATTTCATCAGCGAGGAAGAAGAACAATTCACCAAGAGTTCTCTGAGCTTCATTTTGACGTTGCTCCATACAGCAGGAGTAAAGAAAAATCTGTGGGGAAGAGTCCTGCGGAAAGGTGAATTACAGAGACGTTCAGACGGGAGATATGTATATACTGATTAAATCAGAAATCGAATTTGAGAAGTTATGGGAGGAACAGTATTTATCATCCGGTGATATTGCACTTATCGCAGAATGTGGTACTATAGGAGTGACTCTTGCCTGATTTGATGGTTCCAGGTAAAAGCGGATATGAAACTGCCGGGAGATACAGGAGCAGATTGATATTTCAATTTTTATGGTTACGGTAAGGACGGAATCCATAGATAAGATCAGAAAACTTGGGATTGGAGATGACAAAAAGAATCCTAAGATTTTGAAAACAGTATGGCCAGCGGGATACCGTCTGAATAAGTGGGAGGATTGTAACGGTTCGGACAAGTCTGAATTATTACGGGGGAATTGCACTATGTGGATCTTTTATGCGATAGGTTCTTCCTTTTTTGCGGGAATCACGGCAATTCTGGCAAAATGCGGAATTAAGAAAACGGATTCGGATGTGGCGACAGCTATCCGAACCGTGGTGGTATTGTTGTTTTCATGGCTCATGGTGCTGATTACCGGAACATGGGGCGGGATAACTCAGATTGATGGTCGGACGCTTTTGTTTCTTGTTTTGTCAGGATTGGCGACAGGCGCATCGTGGCTGTGCTATTTCCATGCCCTTCAGAAGGGGGACATCAATAAGGTTGTACCCATTGATAAATCCAGTACCGTACTTTCTATTCTTTTGGCACTCATTTTTCTTCACGAAGGAATTACAGGGGCAAAAATAGTATCTATAGTGCTTATTGGAAACGGAACCATGATGATGATAACGAAAAAAGACATCGAAACAGATTCCGGGAAAAAGAGCGGCGGGTGGCTGATCTATGCGGTGCTGTCAGCACTATTTGCCAGCCTGACTTCTATTTTGGGAAAGATTGGAATCGAAGGGATTGATTCCAATCTCGGTACGGCAATCCGTACTACGGTAGTGCTGCTTATGGCGTGGATTATGGTGTTTGTTACCGGAAAACAGAAAGCGATAAAGGCGATAGAGAAGAAAGAATTAGGTTTTATCTGTCTGTCAGGATTGGCAACGGGAGCATCATGGCTCTGTTATTATCGGGCATTACAAGAGGGACCGGCAAGCGTGGTAGTCCCGGTTGATAAGCTCAGTATGCTGGTGACGATTGCCTTTTCCTGGCTTGTATTTCATGAGAGGCTGACAAAGAAAGCGGCAGTCGGCGTGTTACTTATTACAGTGGGAACGGTATTACTGGTGATTATTTAAAAATTGTTTTATAAACTGCTCCGGATGGACGGATCAGTCCCAGCGGCCATCGTTCATGCGAGCGTTTTTTGTTCCTGCATAATAGAAGTTCCAGACAACCATATAAGTATTGCGGATATCATCATCTTCGCAGACAATGCAGACTTTTTTACGGAAGTATCGCCTGCATCTCCGAAATCAAGGATAGTACGGTAGATCTGGCTGATGGCCCGGAATAAAAGCGGCTGGGAGCTGCAGGAGAGAGAAGGAAAGTATATGGTTTCTGCGCCTTTGAAAGCAGCAGATTCCAATTCTTTTTTATAAAGTCCGGCCAGTGTATCCAGATCTTTTGAGGCCGGGATCATACTGAAGACAGGATCGGATACAACATGTCCGTTCGTTGTGGAAGTGGATTTCTGAATAGCTTGGATTTCTAACATTTTATTTTCTGTCCCTTCAGATTGTATTTGAGATATTTTTGTCTCAGGCTATTTTTATTATAGATAAGAACTGGTAAAATGTAAACGTCATATGTCATTTTCTTCGCAGAGAAGATGTCTTGACAAGCAGCTTTCTTGTGACTATAGTCATAGGAGGAGATGATGATATGGAAATTGAATTTGATATTCTGGATCTGCTCCAGAAGCTGCACACACCAATAGGGGACCAGGTGATGTGTACGATCACAAAGCTGGGAAATGCAGGGGCAATCTGGATCATGCTTACACTGATCTTACTGCTGATTCCGAAAACGAGACGTTGTGGTGCTGTGCTTACCGTGGCGCTGATCATAAACACCATTCTGTGCAACGGAATTATAAAACCGTTTGTAGCCAGACCGCGTCCATGCGATATGAACATGGCCATTCAGCTTCTGATTCCCAGACCGTCCGACTGGTCGTTTCCGTCCGGACATACATCCGCTGCGTTTGCATCGGCATCCGCACTGTTTTTTCATGCATACAGCAGTATTGGTGTTACGGTATCGGAGAGCCGGATGGCAGCAAAGAAGGTTTGGAAGCCTGTGTTGCTACTGGCGTTTCTGATTGCGTTTTCCAGGCTGTATCTGTATGTGCATTATCCGACTGATGTACTGGGCGGAATGCTGCTCGGATGTCTGGCTGGCTATGCCGGATGCCGGGGCATGAGCCTGTGCATAGAAAGAACACCGTGTTAAAATGTCACTCCCTTAGAGTCATAGGAAAGAGCCATGAATAAATCAGCACCGGAAAGAGAGGAAATAACATGTCAGAAACATTAAAAGTACTGGAAACAAGAAGAAGCTGCCGTGCATTCAAGCCGGAGCTTATTGAAGAAGAAAAACTGCAGGCCATCATCAAAGCAGGAACCTATGCGGCCACAGGCATGGGCAGACAGTCCCCGATCATCATTGCGGTTACCAATAAAGAACTGCGGGATAAGCTTTCTGTCATGAACGCAAAGTTTATGGGAAAGGATGAAAGCTTTGATCCGTTTTACGGAGCACAGGAGCTGCTCATCGTTCTGGCAAACAAGGCCATGCCGACCTATCTTTATGATGGCACTCTGGTTCTGGGAAATCTTATGAATGCTGCAGCAGATCTTGGCGTGGACAGCTGCTGGATCCATCGTGCAAAGGAAGAGTTTGAAACTCAGGAGGGGAAAGAACTTTTAAAAAGTCTTGGCATTGAGGGAGATTATGAAGGCATCGGCCATCTGGTGCTTGGCTATGCGGCAGCGCCGCTGAAGGAGGCAGCACCGAGAAAAGCAGATTACGTCTACTATATTCGATAAAAGAGAGAGATAACTGGCCGGAAAAGCATGATTCCGGAACAGCCGGTGTAGAAAAAGTGCCGGGGCGGTCCAACAGAACCACCCCGGCATTTCGTGCTTTTAATGCTTATTTTTTCTTGCGAAAGGTTACCTGACAGGTCGGGCAGCCATTTGCGATGGTATCGCCCAAGTGGAAATCAAAGCCCATTGCCTTTGCAATGTTACGGTCGCCGTCCATAGCGATATCACAGAGTTTTGCGCACATCTCATCGTCAAAGCCGAGATCCTGCCATGCCTTTAAGAGCGGGCAGTGATGGAATTCAACGTCAAGAACATCATCAGTTTTTTCCTTAACATCGACCTCAAAAGATTTTAACAGGGTTGGTGTAAACATGGTGTCGCAGAAGGATTTACAGCTGGTCGGATCCGGGCACTGTTCTCTTAAAGCATTGCCCTGGACACGTCCGGTTTCGCTGATGGCCTGGCGGATAATTTTTTCAGCTTCTTCGGCCTTGCCGGCTTCTGCTGCGTATTTGTAGGTAAGGCCGGTCCAGGTGGAACGATGACCGATCGCGCCGCGCTGGATATTCACTTTCTCGTCGTCTTTGATGGTGATTTTGTTGTCAATCATGGTAACTCCTCCTTTTTGTTTTTACTACATGTGATTGGAACATAAGATTTATTGCAACTGCTTAGAAACTTCGCAGTTACGATCTATTTTGCTGCCGCTGCTTTTTCTGCCGCAAGCTTATCATAAGCATAGGTAGGATTGAGCGTCATACTGCGTCCGCCGGATACCTCAATGGTGGTGGCAGTCATGTAGCTTGCCGCATCGCTTGCCAGGAATACGATTGGTTTTGCAATCTCTTCCGGTTCTGCCATTCGGCGGAGCAGGGTAGCATTTGCATTGCGGTCAAGCTCCTCCTGGCTGATATGTGCCCGCACAAGCGGGGTTACGGTAAAGCCGGGCATAATGCAGGTAACGCGTACATTATATGGACAGTATTCACCGGCAAAGGTGTTAGTCAGATTATTGATTGCTGATTTTAACGGACCGTACAGCGTGCTTCTTCCGGCAGAAGAGCAGCGCGCAGCCAGGGAGCTTACATTGACGATGGCGCCGGAATGCTGCTTTTTCATGTACCGGAATGCTGCCTGGCATCCGTAGATAACAGATTTAAAGCAGACACCGGTCATGAAATCAATTTCCTCGTCATCGTACTCGTCACCCTTTTTAAAGCCGGTGGCTCCTACATTGTTAACCCAGACATCAACACTGCCAAAACGGTTATTGACATGTTCAGCAAAAGCGTAGTTACTTTCTGCCTTGGAAACATCGAAAGCTTCATAATAAACTTCGCCATACTGAGAAAGCTTTTCGGCTGCTTCCTTCAATTCCTCTTCGTGGCGGGAACAGATGGCAACCTTGGCTCCCTCTTTGAGAAATGCTTCCGCTGCTGCGAAACCGATGCCTTTGCTGCCTCCGGTTACAACGACTGATTTACCTTTTAAACCTAAATCCATGATGGAACCTCCTCTTATTTGAAGAACATTGCCATAACAGCGCCTGCAATGAAGACAGAACCGGATGTTGCGCTGACGAAACCTGCAACCAGGGTTTTAGGAAGCATGTGCTGTTCCAGAACCTGATACTCTTCCTCGTTCTCTGCGCAAACCTTTGCGGCCTCTACGCTCAGGGTGTAGCTTGCCGGGAAACCACCTGCGATGGAGCCGAGCCCCAGGGCAAATGCCATCGGGGTGCTCATGCCGAACTTGCGTCCGATCGGGATGGAGAAGATGGCAATACCAACGGTAGAAAGTACGATCAGGATCGCAAAATCTTTGATCAGCTGGATCACGGTGTCCGGAGTACAGCTGCTTAACTGGGAGAATACAAACATCATAATGATGGTGTAAACGAAGCCCATGCTGCGGGAGCGGACCAGTACATTTTTCTCAATGAATCCCATTGCTGTTGCGAATACGCCGAGGATCAGAGCCCACACAAATTTTGAGATATAGCCGCCGCTGAGTTTGTCCAGGTAACCGGACATAACGGTAAGGATGACCATGGTGAACAGGTAGGTAAAGTCACTCTTGTACTTGTCCGGGATCTGTGGGAACAGATAGTTCTTTGCGGAATCGGTATCTGCTTTTGCTTTTACAGCTGCAGCTTTCCAGGTTCCCTGACGGTATTGCTTTAATACGGAATAGCCTTCCTTCTTTAAGCAGATGCTGGTGAGCGGATATCCGACGAAGCCCTGAAGTACGTATACAGCCATAGCCAGGATTGCCAGATGCTCACTCGGAGCAACCGACTGCATCATCATGGCAGCTACGAAACCACCGGTTAACGGAGGTGCTGCAACTGCTGCGGTTTCCTTACCAAGGATCACGGTTCCCACCGTAAGGATGACAACCAGGATACCTAACATGCCGGCCAGGGTAACCACTACGGTTTTCCACTGATCGATCAGCTCCTGGATATCCAGCATGGTTCCTAAGTGGACAACCATCATCATAACCAGGAAGGTAGGGAGGTTGGAAGCAATACCGGCCTGCTGCAGGATGTCGGTTGGAAGATAAGTCCAGAAACCGAGGACAAACAGGACTGCGGTAATGAACATAGACGGCACGAATGCCTTGGTTGCTGTTGAAATGACTTCACCGATGATAACCAGAATCAGCATGGTTAAGAATGCAGTCTGAACATCCCACTGTGCCTTACCTGTGGCAACCTGATAGACACCACGGTACAGGAATGCAGCAGCCATGACTGCTAACAGCAGGTAGCCAATCCAACGTTTTGATTGCTTTTGCTCGTTCATAACAAAACCCCTCTTTTCTTTTATTTGCTTACGCATTTGTAAGATACTGTAATCATATCACAGCGCGATCCGGAATGCAAGATATATTGTGAAAATAAAATCATAATCGTTTTGGATGTCATCTTACAACGTTGTTACTGTCCACACACACTGTTCACAGTGCTGACTTGAAATTTTAAATTCCAGTGCAGTGGTAAATTCCACCAAATTGCGTCCTATGAAATTTATAATTTGGAAAAATAAAAAAACTGTGATATGATTATAGTGAAATAACATGGGAAGTATCAGAACAGGAACTGGAAAGGTTTGGGAAAGTGAAAAGAAAAAAAGAAGACAGCATCAAAGATCAGATCTATAATAAAATATTTGCCGGAATTATGAATAATGAGTTCTCTTTCGATGAGTTTCTGACAGAAAAGAGTCTGATGGAAAAGTATCAGGTCAGCCGTGCGCCGGTGCGCGAGGCACTGATGCAGCTTCGCAGTGACCGGATTATTGCCAGTACGCCACGCCATGGCTATCGTATACGGAAACCGGCGCAGGAAGAGCTGCGGGATATCATCAATTTCCGGACTGTGATGGAATGCTCATTTCTGGAACGTTATCATGATATGGTAACGAAAGACCGGATCCGGGAGCTGCGCACTCTGTGTCAGGAATATGAGAACGGAGGGGAAAGCCGCAGCTTTATGGAATACTGGAAACTGAACCGGGAGTTCCATGAAACCTTGTTTATGACTTACAAAAATGAAGTGGCGCTTCATTATCTGCTGGAGAGTATAGACCGGCAGACGATATACTTTCTGGAAACGATGAAAAACTGTTACATGGCTGCGAACCTGCATTTTGCTTTACTGGATTATCTGGAGCAGGGAGATTTCCGCACAGCCTCCACGCTGCTTCGGGCAGATATTGAGAAGCTGCCGATTTGTGAATCTCTGGTGGCGGATAAGGTGGAATGTGTGGGCTTCAGCCTCTGCTAGGAAGGATTTATGCTGAAAATGTGAAGGAAGGCAGAAGAATATGGATTATTTATTTGCGCCGATGGAGGGCATTACCGGCTATGTGTTCCGGAATGCCCATCACCGGCATTTTCATGGCATCAAGGAATATTACACTCCATTTATCTCACCGAATCAGACCCGTAAGCTTACACCGAGAGAACTGAACGATGTGATTCCGGAACATAACGAGGGTATTCCTCTCATTCCACAGATCCTGACAAATAAGGCAGATGATTTTCTGTGGGCTGCTAAACGCCTGAAAGAGCTTGGCTATATGGAAGTGAATCTGAATCTGGGGTGTCCGTCCGGAACGGTAGTGGCAAAAAAGCGGGGCTCCGGCTTCCTGGAATATCCGATGGAGCTGGATGAGTTTCTCTATCAGGTCAGTGAGGGAATCTGCGGGCTTGGCATGGACCTGTCTGTTAAGACGCGGATCGGGAAGACAGATCCGCAAGAATTTGAAGAACTTCTTTCTATTTATAACAGGTATCCGATCAAAAATCTGATTGTGCATCCGCGGGTTCAAATAGACTATTATAAGAATCATCCGCGTATGGACGCGTTTGATCTTGCGGTGAGAGAAAGCCGGAACCCGGTTTTTTATAACGGAGATCTGTTTAGCCGGGATGATATCAGGAATTTCCGGAATCAGTATCCGGGTGTGGCAGCGGTCATGCTCGGGCGCGGCCTTTTAACGAATCCTTCCCTGGCAGAGGAGACACCTTTTACAGCAGAACGGATTCGTGCTTTTCATGAGGATGTGCTGGAGGGATACCGGAGAGCTATACCGGGAGATAAAAATGTTTTATTTAAAATGAAGGAATTATGGACCTATCTGGGGGAAGCGTTTGAAGACAGCACGAAACTGATGAAAAAGATACGCAAGGCACAGAAGATGGAAGAATACAGGGCAGCAGTGGAATGTCTTCTGGCGGAAAAGCCGGTGTGTGCCCAACCATGTTTTCCCGGCTGGAAGAAACAGGGATGAGCGCTGCTGCGAATGGAGGAAAAGCATGGCTGTAAATGTAGTTGCGGTGGATAATGCACCGGAACTTCTGGAAAAAATCGAGGGAATTTTCCGCAATATGACTGAGGTCAGTCTGCTTGGAAGCTTCGAGGAAGCAGTGGCTGTAGTGGAGTTTGTGAAGGAGAATCCGGTGGATATGGTATTTACGGATATTGTGATGCCGGATATCAGCGGCATCAGTCTGGCAAAAGAGCTGCAGAAACTGAAAAATGCTCCGGCAGTAGTGCTGATGTCCAGTATTCCGGGTTTTTCTCTGGAGGCATGGAAAATTCAGGCATACGGATTCATAGAAAAACCGTACACAAGGCAGGATATCATGAAAATGGTAGAGCGATACCGAAGAGAGTCGGAAAACGGCGTTGACGGCAGTTTTTAAGAGCATTATAATAAAGACATTGTGACGACAGAAAGACAGGAGGAACTACTACAATGTGTGATATGTATATTTCAGATTCCATTTTATATGTGGGAGCCGATGACAAAACACTGGACATTTTTGAGAGCCAGTATCCGATTCCGAACGGAGTCAGCTATAATTCCTATGTGATCCTAGATGAAAAGGTTGCGGTGATGGATACCGTTGACAAACGCGCAACCGATACCTGGTTTGAAAATCTTGCCAGGGAGCTTGGTGACCGGAAACCGGATTATCTGGTTGTGTCTCATATGGAGCCTGACCATGCGGCAAACATCAAAAACTTTGCAGAGCGTTATCCGGAAACAAAAATTGTGGGAAACGCAAAGACCTTTGCTATGATGGGCCAGTTTTTTGAGATGGATCTGACTGAGCGTAAGGTGCTTGTAAAAGAAGGTGAGACCTTAAGCCTTGGCAGTCATACGTTGCAGTTTTTTATGGCACCGATGGTGCACTGGCCGGAGGTTATGGTAACTTACGAGCAGAGCGAAAAGATTCTGTTTTCCGCAGACGGCTTCGGAAAGTTTGGCGCGCTGGATGCAGAAGAAGAGTGGGCAGAGGAGGCTGCACGTTACTACTTAAATATTGTAGGCAAGTACGGCGTGCAGGTACAGGGACTGTTAAAGAAGGCTTCCGGACTGGATATCCGGATGATCTGCCCGCTGCACGGACCGATCTTAAAAGAAAACCTGGGCTACTACATTGATAAATATCAGACCTGGAGCACCTATCAGCCGGAGAAGCACGGTGTGATGGTAGCATACGCGTCTATTCACGGCAACACTGCACAGGCAGCAGAAGAGATGGCAGAGCTGCTCCGTGCAAACGGTGAGGAGGTCGAGGTGTTTGACTTATCCCGCACCGATGTTTCCCTGGCTGTGCGCAAGGCATTTTATTATGACCGCATGGTGCTGGCAGCAGCAACCTATGACGGTGGTGTATTCCCATGCATGGAAGAGTTCCTGCTGCACTTAAAATCCAAGAATTTTCAGAAGCGTACTGTAGGTCTGATGGAGAACGGATCCTGGGCACCGTTAGCCGGAAAAATCATGCGCGGTATCTTAGAGCCGATGAAAGATGTGCATGTACTGGAGCAGGTAGTTACCATCAAATCCGCTGTGCATGATGATACCAGAGAAGCCATGAAAGCAATGACCGATGCCTTAAAATGAAAATTTGAGTTACAAAGCTGAATAAAGGTCCGGAAGTGAAAGAGACCGCCTTCCTCTATTTTCACATATCGTTGTTTGCTTGCTCTCGCTAACACGCGTTCGCCTGTGTCGGATTAACATCCGCCACATTCGGACGTGTGTGCTCAAGATGCAAACACCTGATATGTTGAAAATCCCGGAAAGCGGTCTCATTCACTTCCTGCTGTATTGGCTTCGCTAAAAAATAGTAGCTACAGCCTATATTAACTCTGCCATAAAAAGAAAACGCAGCCAGAACATAAAAGCCGAATTACAGGCTTTCGTCAGTAACGTTCTGGCTGCGTTTATTATTATCGCAGAATAACCAATACAGTAGAAGGTATGGTCTGACCGAACCTTCGGACCTTATTGATTATTCTTTAAATTGCAATATTGCGCTCAGAAACTTAACCGCATCTGATACCATGTTACATTGCCATGTACGGAGGCGGACACTCCTTCGTTTACGAAGCCGAATTTTGCGTAATAATGGATCAGTTTATCTTTGCAGGTGAGCACAAGTCCTTTGCGGCCCTGAGCTCTGGCATCTGAGATGGCACGTTGTATTAGGGTTCCGGCATAGCCATGTCTGCGGTACTCCGGGATGGTATTGACGCCGAAGATCATCTGCCAGGTACCGTCTTCCTTATGGAGAGCGGCATGTTCATACATTTCATCGGTCAGGTCAGCCATATCGGTGACCATGCCGTCTACAAAGGCAATGAGCTTATCTTCATCGAACATGAGCCAGAAATGGTTACTGTAATGGGCCAGGCGCTGTTTAAAATCACTGCGGGTGGCAGCCTCAGCGGGTGGGAAGCATTCAGCCTCAACAGCGGTGACTGCATCAAGATCTTCTATGGTGGCGGTTCTGATTAACATAGGGAAAGTCCTCCTGATTTTTTTCTAAAGACAGATGGTATTGTAGCATGATGGCTTTGAAAAATCCAGCCGGCAGTTTCGGCAAACGTGGTTTGGCATGCGAAAGACAAAAAAATAACAAAATGGAATTTTGTTCACTGGTCTGGTTGCCTATCTCAGCGAAAAGTTTGGGGTGACATTTTACCTTCTGGGATTGCTGTCATGCCTGATGGTGATAGACTATCTTTCTGGCATGGCAGCAAGCGCAGTGGAAGCGTTGGACCATCCAGATGATAAGTCATATAGATGGAGCAGCCGAAAAGGTGCAAAGGGCATTGCCAAAAAGGTGGCGTATCTGGTTGTGATCGCCGTGGCGATGGTTATTGATTATATTATTATTCAGACATCAGATGTTTTAAGATTTACCCTACCGAACACAATACTTTCGCTGCTTGTAACTGTTTGGTATTTATTAAATGAAGCCTTATCAATCACTGAGAATGCTGGCCGCATGGGTGCCCCGGTACCGGGCTGGCTTATGAAGTACATAGCAGCACTGAAAAGCAAGATTGATAATAATAGAGAGAATGGAGACAGCACAGAGTAGAAGGAGGTGATCCAGATATCTCCCGCCAGCAGCCCGGGT
>OGFR01000595.1_pt1 | contig 25874 bp, 21 predicted proteins | sample 1571001 | NCBI WGS metagenome assembly OGFR01 (sample SAMEA2582064, study PRJEB24529) | metagenome | biome: Human gut stool | place: China | collected 2011 | reverse complement strand
TAAAAGACCTGTTTTAATGTGACGGAAGAGGCAGTGTTTAATTTGCTGGATAACACTCTGCATTTCTTCACATATCTTCATGGTCAAACGTGGTAAATATCGTGGTACGATTTAGGCTATCATGCTCTTTAATTCTGCCTTGACGCTTTCTGCTGACGCATGGGCATACAGGTTCAGCGTGATACTGATATTGGAGTGTCCCATGATATACTGCAAGCTCTTTGGGTTCATGTTCCTGTTTGCAAGTCGTGTACAGAATGTATGACGCAGGATATGCGGTGTTATCTTTGGCAGGCTGTCCTCATGGTACTTGTTGTACTTCTTTGTCAGATTGGAAAAGGTTACTGTATAATAAGCATTTGTCATTGGATAACCTTTCCTGTTCAGAAAGAGAAAACCGCTGTAACCGTCAATCGCTATCGGCTCTGTTTTCTTCCTCTCTGCCATGATACGTTTAAATGCCTGTTTTACTTCCTCACTCATGGGAACATCACGCACACCGCTCTTTGTCTTTGGTGTTTCTATGTAGTAGCCAATCTCTTTGCTGTAAAGTAGCTGGTGGTTCACATGGATAACTTCATTTTCAAAGTCAATGTCCTGTCTTGTCAGTCCGCACAGCTCCGAGATACGAAGCCCCGTCTTTAACAGTATCACGATTGCGTCATAATATTTTTGATATACCCTGTCTTTGCGGACAAAAGACAACAGTTTTTCTTCCTGTTCCTCTGTGAGTGCCTGTCGTGGCTTTCTGTCGTCCTCTATGACTTCGTTCAGCTTGAAATCAAAAGGGTTCTTCCTTACGAGGTCATCAGCTATGGCAATGTGGAATGACGCATTTAACGAGCGTTTATGGTTGCTTATGGTCTGATAGCCGTAGCCTTTCTCTTTCATGCGTAACGCCCATTCCTTAGCGTCTGAAAGACGTATGCTGGCAATACTCCTTGTCCCCAGCATATCGTCCTCTAATATCCGCATGAGCGTCTTTCTGCCTTGCTGGGTGCTTTTCTTTACGTTTGCCCTCTGTGCGTTCTGTTTGGCATAGAGCTGGCACAGCGTCATTTTTCCGCCTGTGGTGTCGATACCGTCCTGCAAGTCCCTTTGTATCTCCGCTTCCAGTTCCCTCAAGGATTTTCCGTTCCTCTTTCCTTTGGGTACGGGGTCTGTGGGTACAAGTTTCCATGAGTACACATATCTTGTCTGTCCCTGTGCGTCCACATATTTATACAAGTATCTTCCGTCTGCTCGCTGGCTCTCTCCCGTCTTTAACAGGCGACCTTTATTGTCACGTCTTTTTTCTGACATGGTTATCTGCTCCTTTCCTAAGAAAGAGCCTCGATATGACTTATGATGATAATATCACATACAAGGCTCTTTTTCACTAGATTGTGTCGATTTTGTCCAGCATTTTTTCAAACTGTTTTTTCTTGATGAGCAGTCGGTTTCCGTTCATCATATACCAGTTGCCGAACCTGTCCTGCTGGGCAAGCTGTCTTATCTTGTTCTGACCGACTGAAAAATACTGGGACGCTTCTTCTACCGTCATGGCGTATTTCTCCCATACGGGTACTTGAACATTATTATTCATCAAATACCCCCTTTTGCGTGTTTCGTATCATACTGGATATAGGGGATAAGGTCGGTGCGGTTTATCCTCTGTAAGTGTGCGGTTAATTTGCTGGAAAGGGAAGTGCTGTATCTTGCCTTATCCAGCATAGTTCCTACCCGTTCCAATCCGCCTAATGCGTCATGTTCTTCCAAGAAGTAGAAACTTTTTACAGCGGAAATCACGCCACCCTCTGTAAGCCATTGCTGTGTTTCTTCAAGGGAATTATGTTGTTTTGGTACTTGCAGTTTCAAGACTTCCACAGCCCCTAAAAAGCGTTCCCAAAACCGACACGTTTTCCATCTGCTCTTATTACTTTCGTTTCTGTTTGGCACGACAAAGCGTAGGTTGTTTGCCAATAGCCCGAAAGCCAGTTCTCCAAGTTCCAGCGGTCTGTCCTTAAATGTCATGGCAAAAACATGAGCCTTATCATCACGCAGTTGCATTTCTGTTCGTTTCCAACTGCCGACTTCCTCAAGCGTCTTATTATGTTTTGAACAGACTTCCTTATCCTTATCATAAAAGCGGTAGGACAATCCCGATTTTCCAGCACCGATATAAACAGTCTTTGCGGTGTCGAAATCATCAAACTTGCTTTCGTCAAAGTGGTAGCCCTCACTATTCGAGATAAATTCCTCTTTTTCGCATTTCTTCTTTATCTGCTCTATGGTAAAGAATGGCTTTTCGTTCTTATCATCAATGGCAATATCAAGTCTTGTGAAATGGAAGTTATCCAGTCCGTATCTTCGCTCGCAACGTCGGAACATATCCCCAAAGGTATAATTCCTACTGTCGAGAATACGGAAAATATCATCACAACCTCTGCCAGTCATAACAAGATAACAGCCTAGCCCTTGTGGATTGTCCTCTGTCTTTCTTGCGTCCCCCGATACATAAATATCTCCAATCTGCCAGCGTGCTTGATAGGTCTTGAATTTAACGCTTGCCGAATAGACATTGAAAATGTCAGTCGGTAAACCTAAAATGTGCATGATAACATCTTCTGCGGTTGCAGTATCAAATACAATGCTGATGTAATCAATCTTAACGGATAAATTTTTGTGTGTAGTTATAGTGCATTACTCCTTTCGTACTTCCCGTTTTTTTGCGGGGTAAAAATCGTGTTTTTTCCTTTATTTATCACAGTTTCTAGGTACTATGACATGTATGCGCAGGGCGGTGTTACATATACGCCCTTTATGAACGCCTAAAGGCGTTCCCTTTCTTCCTGTGTCTGCCCCGTTCTTAACGCTCACGAGCCTTGTAAGGCTCGTGGCTAAACGGAACAGCCCCAGTCAGAAACCTTATTTTCGGTCTGATAGTCCATGCTTATTCATGCTATCAAAGTGAAAATATATATTTTATATGCTTACTCAAGCGTGTGATTGACCCTAGCGTGCTTAATCACTCTATCTGATACGATAATAACGCCATTAGAATTACTTGTCAAGAAGTTTTTGTTGACTTTTAGATATATATTAAGTATGATATGCTTATAAATACCAAGAAAAGCAACGAAAGGAGCGGTTATACTAAGTTATGGAGCATTACGAAAAGAAAATCAGTTTCTTAGGAGAGAACATACAGACCATAAGAAAACACAGAGGAATGAAACAGCAGGAGCTTGCGGACGCTATCGGTATCAATATGCAGAGCCTTTCCAAGATTGAAAGAGGAGTAAACTATCCCACCTTTGACACGCTGGAAAAGATAATGGACGTGCTGGGAGTAACGCCTAATGAATTGTTGTCGGGAGAATGGAAGTATATCGACCATACCGAACCGTATATCATGGACGTTATCAAACGGGAACAGGACTTCAATGTTTCCTTAGACTATCTGCCCGAAAATGAATATTTCAAATCAGAGCAGGAATGCAGATTTTATATGGAAACAAAGCTCATGCAGTATATCAGCAATTACATTGCCAATGAAGCTGTGGGGCTGGAAGAACTTATGGAAATCAAGCAGTTGATACAGCGTCAGAAGTTGGAACGTGTTATGAGGGTACATAAAGAAATGCGAGGGTTAGACCGATACCGAGAACAGCCGAAAGAATACAAATATCACAATCCCTATGATGACAGGGTATTCCGTCAGCTTGCGGACATAGACAGAAGAAACAATATCCCAGACACTTCACCCGAACAGGATTTTGATGAAATGGACTTTGAAGAATATATGAAAGACAAGTGGGACAGAGGACTTTGATTTTCCTCTTGTGTGGAAGATACAGCAAACAAAAAGCCCAGATCAAGAGTACAAGTACCACCTATGGTGGCAGGCTCTTGACAGGGCTTTTTATTTTCTGTGTTGGGTAATCAAGAGGAAAAAAGAGAAGTATTGTCAAAATCATTGACTATCAGATAAAGGTTACATAGGTATCCCAGTATGAATTAACATTACATAAGGATAACAACTGGAGATTGTATAAATTATTGACATACATGCACCTTGCATGATATTCTATACATGTAGAGTGCATGTATAAGGAGGTGGAAAATTGCCACGAAATAAATATCCAGAGGAAACTGTCCAAAAAATACTAGATGCTTCTTTAAAACTGTTTTTAGAAAAAGGATATGAAGAAACAACAGTATTAGATATCATAAGTGAAATGGGTGGATTAACAAGAGGAGCTTTTTATCATCATTTTAAATCAAAGGAAGAAGTTTTTGACGCTTTATGTGAAAAACTGTTTTATGAAACTAATCCTTTCAAGAAAGCAAAAAAACATAAAGAATTGAATGGATTAGAAAAACTAAAATTTGTCTTAAAAACCTCATTTGATGAAACGGAACATCGTCGACTAAGTATAGCGTCCATGGAACTCTTGGGAAGTCCTGCTTTTTTAAAGAAATTGATTGAAAGCAATCAAGAATTAACTCCTATGTATCAAGAATTGATAGAAGAAGGAATACAGGACGGCTCTATACAAACAGAACATTCAAAGTTATTAGCAGAGCTATTTGTTCTTTTGACTAATTTTTGGTCAATACCTACGATATATCCAATGACATCAGAGGAAATGTGGGAAAAGTTTCTAATGATTAAAGAAATTACAGATAAGTTAGGGCTTCCAATAATTGATAATGATATTGTTGAATTATGCAAAAAAAATTCATAAAGAAAATAAGATTGTCGTAAGGCAATTTTATTTTCAGACATATACATACATGTAACATGTATAATTTATATTAAGGAGAAAGATTATGAAACTCTATATTAAACAGAATAAAATTTTATTTTTATTAACCATTTTAACAAGTGTAATTGCTTCTTTAGGATATGTGTTTATGGCTGTCCTTTTGCAACAATTATTAGATATAGCCGTAGAAAAAAACATGCAACAATTTACGGGAATGATTTTATTTTCGATTGTTTATTTTGCAATGCTAGGGATTTTTCTCTATCTTCAATCCTTGCTAACCAAAAAAGTTATATGCAGAATTATGCGTCAAGTTCGTTCTGATGTATTTCGTGGAACAGTTAATTATAGTATAGAAGAATTTGAGAAAAGAAATACTGCTGATTATATATCAATTATTACAAATGATGTAAAAATGATAGAGGATAATTTTTTACTTCCTTTTTTTGAAATAGTACAATATACAGTTATATTTATTTCCTCTTTCATGTTAATGATTTACTTTGATATTATCGTGACTATATGCGTTATAGTAGCGATTGCTATCATGTTTCTCATTCCGAGTTTATTGGGAGGGAAATTGGAAAAAAGGCAAAATACATTTTCTTCTAAACTAGCAGATTTCACAGGTAGTTTAAAAGACATTTTATCTGGATTTGAAATCATTAAGTCCTATTCCATGAAACAATATGTAATTCAGCGATTTAACAAAGAAAATTGTGAAACTATCCATTCTAAATACAATGTAGATAAATTGCTTGCGTTAAATGAGGGACTATCTTCTTTTCTTGCTCTTATGGTTCAGATAGTTGTTTTGTTTTTATCCGCCTATTTCATTATTACAGGACGTATAACAATAGGTACATTATTGGGAATGGTGCAAGTAAGCAGTAATTTAGCTAACCCGCTTATTATGATATTTACCAATGTTCCTAAAATAAAAAGCATACAACCTATTATTGAAAAATTGCATAACATTTCTGAATGTTCTTCTATGGACTTACATAAAGAACGTGTAACTTCATTTAATCAGTATATTCTAGCTAAGAACTTGTCTTTTTCCTATGATAGGCAAACACAAGTTTTAAATGAAATGAACTGTATCATTGAAAAAGGAAAAAAATATGTTGTTGTAGGAAAAAGCGGTTGTGGAAAAAGCACTTTTATAAAGTTGTTAACAGGCTATTATTCTGATTATAAAGGAACACTCCTATATGACGATAGAGAATTAACTCAGCTAGTGAAAGAAGATGTAGTACAACTATCTTCTATCATTCATCAAAATATTTATCTATTTAACGAAACTATATTCGACAATATCTGTTTACATGAAGATTATCCAAAAGAAATGATTGACAAAGTTGTAAAGGAAAGTGGACTAGATAAATTTATATCTGAACTTCCAAATGGGCTATTCTATCAAGTCGGAGAAAATGGTTCTAATTTGTCTGGCGGACAAAAACAGAGGATTGCGGTTGCACGAGCTTTGATTAGAAACAAACCTATCTTAATATTAGACGAGGGTACGTCTGCTATTGATATGCAAACAGCCTATGATATTGAAAGCAGGTTACTCAAAATGAACGATTTAACACTTATAACAATTACTCATAATTTGGAAGAAAAACTGTTGAAAAAATATGATGAAATTATTTATATGGAAAATGGAAATGTTAAAGAACAAGGTTGTTTTCAAGAACTTGCTGATACATCGTCTTGTTTTTCAGAATATTTGCATTTAAAGGAATAAAGCATTTATGATTAGATTTAAAAAGGAGATGTGAAAGAATTGTTGAAATATGGAATGAGATTAAGTAGCGTTGTATTTCGGTTGAAACATGGAAAATTGAAAATTGCAAATAAAGGGGGCGATTAGTATGGGAAAATTATACTAATTGAAATTTCAGACAAGGAAGAAAAAATAGTTCAGCAGGCTATTGAATGGATTGCTGAACAGCTATCTGCTTCTGACATTTTAGAAAATAAATCAAACGAACTGCAATTCAGCTTATTTAAGAGAACTGTTACAGACAGAACTGGTACTGCTGTTTCTTTGACTTCAAAAGAATTTGACCTGTTGTACTTCCTTTACCTACATAAAGGACAAGTATTTACAAAAGAACAGCTTTACGAAAATGTATGGGGATTTGAGAATATGCCAAAAGATACCAGCAATCTTCCCTCGTTCATTCGTAAACTACGAAAAAAGATAGAACCCGACCCAGACAACCCGATATACATTATTACTGTTTGGGGTGTGGGTTATAAATTCAACGAAGAAAAACCGTAACTGTTTTCACACTCGTGTGATCTGACAGGTACAGTTTTTTTACAGCAAAAAGTTGGAAATCAATTTCTTATCATGTTACTTTAGGTGTGAGTAAAGAATAATGATATAAAATTACCACATTGACTTTCCCCTTACGGCAAGGTGTAACATAAGTGTGGAAGTAATTTGAAAGGAGAAGATTTATGCTATCTATCGGTGAATTTTCAAAGATATGTAAAGTTTCTACAAAGACACTTCGTTACTATGATGAAATTGGGCTTATAAAACCCAGCAAAATCAATCAAGAGAACGGTTATAGATATTATTCCATTGAGCAATTAGAAACTATGTTGTTTATTAACCGTCTGAAGCAGTACAGATTTTCTTTAGAAGAAATTAAAGCAATTATCACATCAGAAGAAATACTGAATGAAAAATTATCCATAGAGCTATATAAGAAAAAGATAGAGTTTGAAAAACAAATACAGATATATTCCCAAATTACAGAACGGTTAAATGAAGATATATCAGTTTTGAAACAAGGAAAATCAATCATGTCTTATTTGAATAAGATTGATGTACAGCTTGTTGAAATACCAGTTATGTATTTAGTTTCTATTCGTAAAATGGTTTGTAAGGTTGAAATGGAAGAACAATATGCTTGTTGCTTTCATTCAATATTGAGGAAAATCCAATATGATAAATTAACTGTCAATGCTCCACCTATGGTACTTTTTCATAGTGATGAGTTTACTCCATTAGGATTAGATACAGAATTTGCTATTCCAGTAGAACAATTTGTTACTGGAACTAGAGATTTTTGTCCAGGACTATGTTTAAAAACAACTCTATATGGCGGATATTCTAATTTACCATCTATTTATACGAAACAGTGTGAATGGGCAGAGCAAAACGGTTATGAAAACAATGGTCCTCTTTATGAAGTTTATATTACTGACCCAACACAAACTTCAAATGAAGATGACCTAGTAACAGAAATTTATTATCCAGTAAAAAAGAAATAAGAAAATATATGAAAAAATTGTATTTTTTTTGAATGAATATTTCATAAATGATAACGTGGAACGGAGATGAAATTGATAGTATGAATAAAAAAGAACTGCACGATTTTATTAAAGAAAAACAGCCTAATATCTGCCAAATATCATGCTATAAGGACGGTAAAGAAGTTTATTCAGATGAATGGAATGATTATAAAAAAATAGATACCTGCCATGTTATGTCTGCAACTAAAAGTGTTGTTTCATTACTTGTCGGAATAGCACTTGATAAAGGGTTTATAGAAAATATAGACCAACCTGTATTAGACTTTTTCCCCGAATATAAAATTAAAAGAGGGGAAAAAACAATTCAACAGGTTACAATCAAGCATTTATTGACTATGACCGCACCTTATAAGTATAAATACGAGCCATGGACTAAAATATGTTCAAGTGATGATTGGACGGTTTCAGCCTTAGATTTTCTGGGTGGAAGAAAAGGATTGACTGGACAATTCAAATACTCAACTTTAGGCATACATATACTAACTGGAATTATATCAAAAACGAGTGGGATAAAAGTCGTTGACTTTGCAAATAAGTATTTATTTGAACCTATTGGAGTAGAAAAACATATAAATTATTTAGCGAAAACCGCCGAAGAGCATAAACATTTTACTATATCAAAAGAACCGAAAAAGAATATATGGTTTTGCGACCCAAAAGGGATAGGAACAGCAGGATATGGTTTATGCTTATCTGCGACAGATATGGCGAAAATCGGACAACTTTGTTTAGATAAAGGTGTCCATAACGGAAAACAAATTGTGTCGTCAGAATGGATAGAACAAATGACAAAGACTAATTATAAATGCGGAGAAGAATTTAGAAATATGTCTTATGGGTATTTATGGTGGATTGTAGATGAAAATAAGCATATATATTCAGCAATAGGTAATAGCGGAAATGTTATATATGTAAACCCGTCGAATAATATAGTGATAGCAATTACTTCATATTTCAAACCAACAATATTTGACCGTATAGATTTTGTACAAAAGTATATTGAACCATTTATTTAAAATTAGCTAGATATAAGAGTAGATAAATTTGAGATTTACATAGTGATTGAGATTTACATAGTGAACAAGTAAGTCTTATGAGTATAGTAAGTGATGAAAACTTATGTTTTATCATGTGTTAGTTGAGGAGGTGGTTGGTATGGGAAAATTTTAATAGTGGAATTTAAGGAAAATGAAGAAATAATTTTTCAGCAGACTATTGAATGGCTGACCTCTAAATCTTTTAATTCTTCTGTTCTTATTACTCAACAGTTATCCGAATTTCAGATTAACCCTTTTACAAGAAGTGTCGTAAATAAGAATGGAGAATTGCTATTTCTTACTTCAAAAGAGTTTGACTTATTATACTTCTTTTATTCTCATAAGGGACAGGTGTTTACAAAAGAACAGCTTTACGAAAATGTATGGGGATTTGAAGATATGCCAAAAGATACCAGCAATCTTCCCTCATTCATTCGTAAATTAAGAAAAAAGATAGAACCCGACCCAGACAATCCGATATACATTATCACTGTCTGGGGTGTGGGCTATAAATTCAGTGAAGAAAAACCGTAATTATTCATTTACACACTAATGTAAAAAAATAATTATGGTTTTATTTATATAGTCATATCAAGGCTCATTCAATCATGGTAAATTCGTGGTAAAATAGTTAACTTTTTAGTGATGAATAGTCCTTAAATCCTATATTTATGTAGATAATCGGTTTTTTATATCAAGTTTTAACCCAAATTTTATATAAATGTGATATTGGATTATACGAGGCAGAGGTAATCTATAAAAGAACATTGCGCAGATTGTTTGTGCGATGGAATAAAAACAAAGATGTGAAGAGGTCTTTTATGAAAAAAACATATGTACTTGATACAAATGTGCTGATTCAGGCACCCTATGCGGTCGAATGTTTTGAGGAAAATACAGTGGTACTTCCGATGACAGTGTTAGAAGAGTTGGATAACATGAAAAAAGAAGAGGGAGAAAAAGGTGCCAATGTACGCAAAGTGATTCGGATTTTGGACGCACACAGAGAAAAAGGAAATTTGCTGGAAGGGGTGCGTATGGAATGGGGAGGGATTCTGCGTGTAGAAAAAAATTACCGGAACGTTGAATTGCCTCCGGATCTTCCGGAACATAAATCTGATAATCGCATTCTGAAAGTTTGTGTAGGGCTGTCAAATGATCTGAAAGAACAGGTGATTCTGGTGACAAAAGATATTCTTTTGCGTATCAAAGCACAGTTGCTTGGAATTCAGGCAGAGGACTTTGGGACAGAGCAGGTTGCGGTACATGAGGAGCAGTATTTGGGGAGGAGAGAGGTGTTTGTACCAGAAGAATTGTTTAAAGATTTTAAGAAAAAGGGAGTTCCGGTAGAATGTGTATATTGCTGTGATATGAGCGGGAATCACACTTGCCCGGAATTGTTTGAAAACGAATTTATTCTGTTAAAAGCGGATCAGTCTTCGAAAAAGACTCAGTTGGGGCGGGTTGAGAAAGGGATGATCCGAAAGCTTGATTATAGAAAAGCTGCTCCATATGGAGTTAGTCCAAGGAATGTAGGACAGTATTTTTTACAGGAAGCATTGATGCAGTCTGCAGAGAAAGCTCCGCTTGTCATTGTAAAAGGAATGGCAGGGACGAGCAAAACTTTTTATTCACTGGCAGTGGGACTGGAAAAATTGTTAAACAATCCATCTGGAGAATATCGGAGGATCCTGATCTGTCGTCCGAATGCTTTATTTGATTCTGACATTGGATTTCTTCCAGGTGATGAGCAGGAAAAGATTTCTCCTTTGATGCGTCCGATTATGGATAATCTGGAACAATTGGTAGATTCCAGTGATCGTGAGCGATATTCAAATGAGCAGGAATTGAATGATAAAATACAGGAAATTTTTGACAGAGGAATCATCCAGACAGAGGCTCTGACCTTTATCAGAGGAAGATCCATCATGAAAACATATTTGATCATAGACGAAGCGCAAAATATGACACCGGCACAGATTAAGGGAATTATTACGCGTGCCGGAAAAGAAACAAAAATAATTTTATTGGGAGATCCAAATCAGATAGACAGACCTTATTTGGATGAAAGAACCAATGGATTGAGTTATGCTGCAGAGCATATGAAGGGAAGTCCGTTATGCTGGCAGGTTACTTTGTTGCCGGAAGAATGTGAAAGATCCGTGTTGGCAACGGATGCTATCCGCCGTTTGTAGAAGAAAAGCGAGTAAAAAACATAGAAAGGAACTGTTTAGATGAAAGAATCAGAGAAAAAAATAAAGAAAAGTCCATATATGATGAATCGGGAATTATCCTGGTTGAAGTTTAATGAGAGAGTATTGAATGAGGCGGGAAATCCGAAAGTCCCACTTGCAGAGAGGTTGACTTTTGTATCGATATACCAGTCAAATTTAGACGAATTCTATCGAGTTCGAGTAGGAACGCTGATGGATCAAATGGATGTATCAGAAGTTGTTCGTGAGAATAAAACCAATATGACAAGTGAAGAGCAAGTGAAAGCAATTATAAGGGCAACACGAGAGCTAGAGGAGAAAAAGACGGTTATTTATGAACAATTGATGGGGGAACTGGAGCCGAAAGGAATTCGTTTGATCAATTTTAATAAGCTGTCTGCAGAAGAAGGAAAAATTCTGGAGGAATATTTTGACAGGGAAATTGCACCCTACTTATCAGCGAATATCGTAAGTAAACAGCAGCCCTTTCCTTTTTTAAAGAATAAGGATATCTATGCTGTTGCTCTTTTGGAGTCGAAGGGTGGGAAGACGAGAACTGCAATCATTCCATGCAGCAACAATGTGTTCCGCAGATTGATCGATATTCCAACTCGAAAGGGAACCTTTCTGCTTTCAGAAGAATTAATTCTGCAATTTCTTCCGAAATTCTTTAAAAATTATAGTGTGAAAGAAAAATCTTTGATTCGTGTCACAAGAAATGCAGATATTGACACAGAGATGATTTATGACGAGGATCTGGATTACAGAGATGCGATGGAAAATTTAATAAAAGAGAGAAAGCGGATGAACCCGGTCAGGATGGAATTTACCGGAACTCTGAATAAAAAAATGATGCATGCGTTATGCAAAACGATCCACGTGGAAAAGGAACATGTATTTAGGTCGGAAGTCCCATTGGATCTGTCATTTGTCTTTGCTATTCAGAGCTATCTGAAAAATACAAATGCAGGGGAGTTGTTTTATCCAAGACGAACCCCAAGGCCAACCCCTCAGTTGAATGATAAGGAATCTTTGATTCCGCAGATTCTGGAAAAAGATGTGCTTTTATCTTATCCGTTTGAAAGTATGAAATCCTTTATCAATCTGCTATATGAAGCAGCGGAGGATGAGTCGGTTGTATCGATTAAAATGACGTTGTACCGTTTGGCAAATAAAAGCCAGATTGTAGATGCACTGGTGGAAGCCGCAGAAAATGGAAAAGAAGTTGTTGTACTGGTAGAACTTCGCGCCCGCTTTGATGAAGAAAATAATATTGAATATTCCAGAAAATTGGAGGAGGCCGGCTGTCGTGTGATTTATGGATTAAACGGATATAAAGTACATTCAAAATTATGCCTGATTTCCAGAAAAACAGAGCAAGGAGTGTCCTATGTGACACAGATCGGAACTGGAAATTATAATGAAAAAACATCTGCGCTGTATACGGATCTGTCATTGATTACAGGAAATCAAGAAATCGGAAAAGAGGCTGCTGAAGTGTTTGCAGCACTGTTAAGAGGAGAAACAGTGGAAGAAACCCATCTTTTATTAGTAGCACCAAAATGTTTGCAGAATAAAGTGTTGGATATGATAGAAGAAGAAATTCAACATGTGAAAAATGGAGAAGAAGGATACATCGGAATTAAAATCAATTCTTTGACAGACAAGGTGATCATTAGCAAATTAGTCGAAGCGTCTCAGGCAGGCGTAAAGATTGAAATGATTGTCAGAGGAATCTGCTGTCTGATTCCAGGTGTCAAAGGGTATACAGAAAACATAACTGTGATAAGTATTGTAGGGCGTTTCCTGGAACATTCTCGAATTTATCGATTTGGAACGAAAGAAAGAGAGAATGTGTATATTGCCTCAGCAGATTTTATGACACGAAATACGCTTCGTCGTGTGGAGGTGGCTGCCCCGGTTCTGGATGAACGATTAAAAAATCAGCTGGACTGGATGTTTGAAACGATGATGAAGGATGATGAAAAGGGAAAATGTCTGACGGAAAAAGGAATCTATGTGGATCGAAATCTTCATGTACAGAAATTGAATTCCCAGGAGTGCTTTTATGAGGCTGCTTATGCAAATGCGGAAAAAAGACAGAAATAGCAGAAAAATTTTCAGACGGAAAAATGGAATTGGAGAAGGCGAAAGAATTGAATTACAAAGAGATATTACAAAATGAGGAAGTAAAAGCGTATTTGGAGAAGGGCAACGAAAATCTCGGAATTCTTGGGTATACCGATCATTCCGAAAAACATTGTGCAATAGTTGCAAAACGTGCAGGGATGATTTTGTCAAAATTTGGATATACAGAACATGAGATTGAACTTGCAGAGATTGCAGGGGCTATGCATGACATTGGGAATGTGATCAATCGAAAGAATCATGGGGAATATGGGGCAATTCTGGCATGTTCAATCTTGGAAAAGTTGAAAATGCCGCTGAGAGACAGAATCCTTGTTATGTCAGCGATTGGAAATCATGATGAATCTACAGGGGAGGCCATCGATGCAATATCAGCTGCGTTGATTCTTGCGGATAAGACAGATGTCAGGAGAAATCGTGTAAGAAATAAAGAAAAAGCAAGTTTTGATAAGCACGATCGTGTGAATTATGCAGTGACAAGTGCGGCTGTAAAAGTGAATGCGCAGAAGCATCTGATCGCATTGAATTTACAGATTGACGAGGAGATTTGTACAATGTATGAATATTTTGAAATTTTTTTCGGCAGGATGATGATGTGTAGGAAAGCGGCAGAAGTACTGGGAGCCAGGTTTAAATTAACCGCAAACGGAAGCAAAGTATTATAGGCATGGAGGAAAAATAGAAAAAGCAGTCGGTCGGTTTGCAAGAACAGAAGCAGAGATAAAAGAGTTTGCAAAATAGAGTAACTCTCCTGAAAGAAAATATGGTATAGTAAAAAGAAAAACGAATACATGGAGAGAAAATATGAAAACGATTATCATAGGAATTGCAGGCGGAACGGGGTCAGGAAAATCTACATTTACGAAAAAATTAAAGAAAGAATTTAAAGATGATGTGGCAGTTTTATATCATGACAATTATTACAGGGATCAGAGTGACATCCCGTTAGAAGAGCGAAGAAAGACAAATTATGATCATCCGGATGCAATGGAGACAGAGCTTTTGATCCGGCAGTTGATGAACCTGAAAGCAGGAAAGGCAGTAGATTGTCCGGTATACGATTATACACAGCATACAAGATCGGATCAGGTTGTGAGGGTGGAACCGAAAAAAGTAATTCTTCTGGAAGGGATTCTTGTTCTGGCAGATGAGCGTCTGAGAGATTTGTTGGACATCAAGGTTTATGTGGAGGCAGATGCGGATGAACGAATCCTGCGTCGGATCATCCGCGATGTCAAGGAGAGGGGACGTGATATGGAAGGTGTTGTGGAGCAGTATCTGACAACAGTAAAACCGATGCATTATTTATATGTAGAGCCGACGAGATGTATGGCAGATATTGTGATCAACAGCGGAAAGAATCCGGTGGCATTTACACTGGTAAAAAACACCATACAAAAAATATTGGATGAGGCAGAGTAACTGCAGATATCCGGACAGGCTGTAATAGAAAGGATGAGATTGTGCAAAAGAGTATAAACAAATTGCGAATTCTGACACCGGAAAAATTTCAGGCGGAGTATCCGCATATTTTTAAAAGAAATTTTGGTGAAATTGCGTTGAACAGAGTGCATTTCTGTAAGGCAGAATGTCTGCGTCAGGCAGTCACAGGAACATTTGCGATTCCAAGAAAAACAAAGCTGACAGGAGATAAGATCACGTTTGGGTACTGTATTGCAGAGGAACAGCTGATCTTTATTGAAAATCAGGATCATATCAAAATAGAGATGAAAAAAGTCCGGGAATATCAGGATGAAGAGCGTACTTCGCCATTGTTGCTTTTGTTTGACTGGATGGAGTATCTTATCAAAGATGACATGCTGTTTCTGCAGGATTATGAAGAAAATCTTTCCCATCTGGAAGAGGAACTGCTGGAGGGAAATATGGAAGATTTTGACAGAAAAATCCTGTTATCCAGAAAGGAACTTTCTGTGCTGAGTGCGTATTATGAACAGTTATCGGATATGGGGGAAACTCTTCAGCAAAATGCAGCGAGACATCAAACAGAACAGGAAGCATTGCTTTTTGGGCTTTTCTGTGAGAAGGCAGGACGATTGTATGACATGGTGCAGACACTCAAAGAGTATTCCATGCAGCTTAGAGAAATGCATCAGACGCAGATCGATATCCGGCAGAATGAAATTATGAAAGTGCTGACGATTGTTACAACGCTTTTTATGCCGTTGACGCTGATTGCAGGATGGTACGGAATGAATTTTGCACATATGCCCGAACTGACTGCACCGGGAGGGTACGGGATCATCTGTGTTGTGTGTCTGCTTCTTATTGCAGTGGAAATCTGGATTTTTAAAAAGAAAGGATGGTTTAAGTAGTCATCATTTCCAATAACGCAGCCCCTTCAGTCACACCGTTATGATCGCAGTCCGGAAGCATATGATCGGCTTCTTTTTTCAGAATCTCAACGGCATTGCCCATGGCAAACTTCATTTCGGAAGCCTCAAACATACTCAGATCATTTTCTCAGTCCCCGATGCAGGCAATCTCAGATTTTGCAATACCAAGTGATTGGGCCAGATGCGTCAGAGCGCCCCTTTGGAGGGTTCTGATGAAAAGATCTCTGCATACTGACCGGTGTAGGCAGCACGAAGAGACGGGGAGTTTGCAAGATGCATTTTGAGCTGCGGCATGGAGTTTTTGGAAAAAAGTAAAACTGCAGTTCTTTCACATCACATGAAAGCTCCTGGATCGTCTGTTCCATATTTTGGACATAACGGACTTTTCTGGCATCTTTTCCATAGATCAGACGTCCCAGAAAAACAAGGCTGTGTCCCTGCAGCAGATACTCATGTCTGATATGCGCAGTGATACCAAGCTTCTCGCTTTGACAGGCATTTAACAAAGAAAGAGCAGTCTGCTTTGGAATTTCTGACTGGTAGAGCGTCTTTTGCGTGTGATAGTCTGTGACCTTTGCTCCGTTTGAGGAGATGACATAGCGAAACAGGGAATTCTGATCTGTCAGCTGATGCGGAAGTCAGGTTCCATCCATATCGATTGCCAGTAATTTGATCATAATCGGTGCCTTCTTTCAAGTCTGTGAATTTATGGAGATTATTATTTATAGTGTAACACCTTCAAATCAATACGAAAAGACTTCTAAAAAATTTTTTCCCACATAAAATTAGAAAAAATATAGTAATTCTATCAGATTTATAGTATACTTAAAACATACTGAAAAAGTAGGAATTGTAAAGAATGAGGGAAAGGATGAAAACAATGAAAAAGATTTTAAAAAGTCTGCCGTTTCAGCTTCTTTTGGGAGTGATCATCGGAATTGTGCTGGGGCTGATTTCAAATGAAGCGGTCATGAATGTGATCGTCACGATCAAGTTTGTATTAGGAGAACTGATTAATTTCTGTGTACCGCTGATTGTGATCGGGTTTATTGCGCCATCAATCACGAAGCTCGGGAAAAATGCGTCAAGGATATTAGGAGTGGCTGTTCTTCTTGCTTATGTATCCTCCGTCTTAGCGGCGCTGGGATCAATGGCAGCCGGATATGGACTGATTCCGCATTTATCAATTGTTTCGGAAGTAGACGGGCTGAAAGAACTTCCGGAAATTGTATTCCAGTTGGAAATCCCGCAGATTATGTCCGTGATGAGTGCGCTTGCATTTTCTATTTTGATCGGGCTTGCGGCAACCTGGACCAAGGCAGAGACAGTGATCCGGCTATTAGATGAATTCCAACAGATCGTACTGATGATCGTATCCAAGATTGTCATTCCGATCCTTCCGGTATTTATTGCGCTTACATTCTGGTCTCTGGCATACGAGGGAACGATCACAAAGCAGCTGCCGGTATTTCTCAAGGTTGTGCTGATCGTGATGGTGGGGCACTTTATCTGGATGGCGGTTTTATATGCAGTGGGTGGAATTTACTCCGGAAACAATCCGTGGAAAGTTGTAAAGCATTATGGTCCGGCATACATTACTGCAGTGGGAACGATGTCCTCTGCTGCAACGCTTGCAGTGGCTTTAAAATGTGCCAGAAAGTCGGAGCCGGTACTGAGGGATGATATGGTCAGCTTTGGGATTCCGCTGTTTGCAAACATTCATCTTTGTGGTTCTGTTCTGACAGAAGTGTTTTTTGTAATGACAGTTTCACAGATCTTATATGGAAAGGTTCCGTCGGTTGGAACCATGATCCTATTCTGTGCGCTGCTTGGTATTTTTGCAATCGGTGCGCCGGGAGTTCCGGGAGGAACGGTTATGGCCTCTCTTGGACTGATCACAGGTGTGCTCGGATTTGATGCGACGGGAACGGCTCTGATGCTGACAATCTTTGCATTACAGGATAGCTTTGGAACTGCATGTAATGTGACAGGAGATGGGGCATTGACAATGATTTTGACAGGATATGCAAAACGGCACAACATAGAAGAGCAGGTTGGAACGGTTGAATTTTAAAATTATGGAAAAGGCAGGGGGCATATTGTGGGACAGCCGGCAATATGTCCCCTGTTTGCGGGAATTCTTTTACTTTACAACAGAAAGGACGGATTTTATAATAAAATAAAAAGAAGTACACAGGAGCAGAGGTTATGACGATAAAAGAGATTGCACAGCTTGCACAGGTGTCCAGTGCAGCTGTATCACGATATATGAATGGTGGATATGTAAGTGAAGAGAAAAAAGAACGGATTCGGGCAGTGATCGAAGAAACCGGGTATCGACCATCTGTACAGGCACGGACACTTCGCACGAAGCGGGCATGTCTGATTGGTGTGATCGTGCCTAAGATTAATTCGGAATCGATCAGCAGAATTACGGAGGGAATTGGACAGATATTGGCCAAAAGCGGGTATCAGATGCTTCTGACAATTACAAATAATAATTCTTCGAAAGAATTAGAATATGTGGATCTGTTTGAAGCATATCCTGTGGACGGGATTATTCTGGTAGGAACTGTATTGACCAGGGCACATAAGAAAAAGTTGAAAGAATGTAAGGTGCCGATCGTGGTGATCGGGCAATATACAAAAGAAACAAGTTGCGTATATCATGATGATTATGGCGCCGCAAAAGCACTGGCAGAGCAAGTTGGAAGAGAAGCATCCGGGAGGGTTGCTTATATCGGAGTGACAAGAGAAGACAAAGCAGCAGGAGCTGCAAGAGAAGATGGATTTCGGGAGGGACTGAAAGAAGTCGGAAAAGAACTGGAGGAATCCTGCCTTCGCAGAGCAAAATTCACCATGGAATCAGGATATGAGCAGGCAGTGGATCTGTTGGAAAAAGAACATGATATCGATATCATATCGTGTGCGACAGATACCATTGCGGCAGGTGCGATTGAGGCGATTGCCCAGTATTCGCCGGAGAGAAAAATTCAGGTGACAGGATTTGGGGATAATCAGTTTTTAAAGGCAGTTACAGGGGGGATCCGAACGGTACATTTTGCATATCAGACAAGTGGAATAAAAGGTGCAGAGCTGTTACTGGAGATGATAGAATCAGAAAAAACGCGCATGACGGAGATGAAACTGGGATGTGAACTGGTGTAAAAAGATTTCTGGAAAAATAGACAAAAAAGCAGAGTATAAATTAGTAAAAATGCCATCTTTACAAATGGCATTTTTTTCATTATTATAAGCTTGTCAGATATGAAATCGATTGCATAATTTGGAAGATAAAAATTTATAAGTCATGCAGGAATCTATATCGCGAAGGGAAAAAGAGTATGGTAAAAAAATGGTGGCAGAATAGTGTTGTATATCAAATTTATCCAAAAAGCTTCTTAGACAGTAATGGAGATGGAATAGGGGATTTGCAGGGAATCATCCAAAAAATTCCATATTTAAAAAAACTAGGGGTGGATGTGATCTGGCTTTGCCCGGTGTACCAGTCTCCGCAAGACGACAATGGATATGACATTTCGGATTATGAGAGCATTGATCCGGAATTTGGTACAATGGATGACATGAAAGAACTGATTCGTGCCTGTAACAGAGAAGATATTCGGATTGTAATGGATCTTGTTGTAAATCATACATCCGATGAACACTGGTGGTTTCAAGAAGCCCAAAAGAGCAAAGAAAATCCATATCGGGACTTTTATATTTGGAGAAAAGGTAAAAATGGTCAGCCACCCAACGATCTGAAATCTAATTTTGGAGGGAGTGCATGGGAGTATTCAGAAGAAACGAATGAGTACTATTTACACTTTTACAGTAAAAAACAACCAGACTTGAACTGGGAAAACGAGAAACTCAGACAAGAAATTTATCGAATGATGAATTACTGGCTGGAGCTTGGAATTGCTGGATTTCGTATGGATGTCATTGATCTGATAGGAAAGATTCCAGATGAAAAAATAAAGGAAAATGGACCAAGGCTTCATGAATATTTAAGAGAGATGAATGAGAATACATTTGGAAAAACAGATGCGATGACAGTTGGAGAATGTTGGGGTGCAACTCCGGAAATTGCAAGACTGTATACTGCGCCAGAACGAAAAGAGCTGAATATGATCTTTCAGTTTGAACAAATCCAGTTGGACAAGCAAAAAGGTGGTCAGCGCTGGGATTTAAAAGAACTTGATTTAAGGGAATTAAAAGCGGTTTTTAGCAAATGGCAATATGAGCTGGATGGATGTGGATGGAATAGTCTTTTTTGGAGTAATCACGACTTGCCACGTATTGTTTCACGTTGGGGAAACGATGGAAAATACCGAGAGCTTTCTGCAAAAATGCTAGCAACGCTTCTTCACGGAATGAAAGGAACACCTTATATTTATCAAGGAGAAGAGCTTGGAATGACAAATGTTCCATTCACTGCAATTGAAAATTTTCCGGATATTGAGACACAGAACATCTATAAAGAAAGACTTCGGGCAGGATTTTCAGCAGAAGAAACCATACATGCGATCCGCAAAAAAGCAAGAGATAATGCCAGAACTCCGATGCAGTGGAATGCAGAAGAAAATGCTGGCTTTACAACGGGTACGCCGTGGTATCAGATTAATCCGAACTATAAGGAAATCAATGCTGAGGATGAAACAGCCAGAGAAGATTCTGTTTTTTCCCATTATCAAAAACTGATTCAGTTAAGAAAAAAACATGAAATTATGGTATATGGGGAATACCATCTGCTTCTCCCGGAAGATGAGGATCTTTATATTTATACCAGAACCCTGGGGAAAGAACAATGGCTGATTCTGTGTAATTTTCATGAAAAAGAGCGGGAAATTGCCAGTACACAAATAGGAAGTGTGTTACTGAGTAATTATACGGACACACCACAGTTAAAAGAACTGCATTTGTTGCGTCCGTATGAAGCGGTAATTTATCGACTTCCAGAGAAGGTGGAAATGCACAATGTTTGTGCTGTATATAGTGACAAGAGTGTCAGCATTACAGAAGAAATAGAAGAAGGAGAAAGCAGAGAATGAATATAGTGTATGATGAGGAATATAAATCATTCCATTTGTACAATGAAAAGATCAGTTATGTAATGAAAATAGAAAAGAACTGTTATTTATCACACTGCTATTTCGGAAAGAGAATTCGCAGATGGAACGAAGCTGCGAAAATGTACTATTATGACCGGGGATTTTGTGCAAACCCGGACGAGACAGATCGGACGTTCTCTCTGGATACGATGCCGGGGGAATATCCAGATTTTGGTCAGGGAGATTTTCGAAGTCCGGCAATGGAGTTAGAATTTCAGGATGGAGACAGAAATACAAGATTCCATTACGCAGGATACCAGATTAGTGCAGGGAAGTTAAGTCCGGAGAAACTTCCCCATGTTTATGTGGAGTCTGACAAAGAGGCGATGACACTGGAAATCTGGATGAAGGATGAAGTACGTGGTTTGCGGCTTTCTCTGTATTATACAATTTACGAGGATGCGGTTCTTACAAGATTTGTTTCGATAAAAAATGAGAGTGAGGATATAGTCAAAATTCACAGATTACTGAGTATGAGCCTAGATCTGGGGGAACAGGATTATGATATTTTGACCCTTGGGGGAGCGCATACAGAAGAGAAAAACGTATACAGGAGACATCTCCTAGGAGACTCAATTGTTGTTGAAAGCAGCAGGGGAACAAGCAGTCCTCAAGCGACGCCATTTTTAGGAATTATGAGAAAAGAGACAACAGAGGAGCAGGGGGAGGTATTCGGAGCAAATCTGATATACAGTGGCAATTTCTGGGGATGTGTGCAATGCGGACAGTATGGAACAACTAGAGTTCAGTTGGGAATCAACCCATTTCAGTTCTGTTGGAATTTAAAACCAGGAGAGCAGTTTGACACGCCAGAAACAGTGCTGGTGTATTCAACAGAAGGCTTGGGAGGAATGTCGGCAATTTTTCATCGGCTATATCGAAAACGTGTGTGTCGGGGAAAATTCAGAGAAAAGGAAAGGCCGGTTCTTTTAAACAGCTGGGAAGGAATGTATTTTGCAATCAGTGAAGAAAAAATGCTGGAGCTTGCAGATACGGCTGTAGAAGCAGGAATAGAGCTTCTTGTTATGGATGATGGATGGTTTCGAGGAAGAAATAGCGATACAACATCCTTGGGAGATTGGATAGAAGATCAAGAGAAATTTCCTGAAGGTCTTCAGAAACTGGCTGAAAAAGTCAGGGAAAAAGGAGTAGAATTTGGAATATGGTTTGAGCCGGAGATGGTTTCTCCAGAAAGTGAGCTGTATAAAAAGCATCCGGATTGGGTGATCCGAAGTAAGCGCTATCGACCGATTCGAAGTCGGAATCAGCTTGTTCTGGATCTTGCAAATCCAGAAGTGCGTGAATATCTGATTGAGGCGTTAAGCAAAATTTTGAAGAATGGAAATATTACTTATGTAAAATGGGATATGAACCGGCATTTGACAGATCTTGGAAGTGCTTTTCTGAATCGAGAAAATCAGGGAGAATTATCACATCGATATGTTTTGGGATTGTATTCGATTTTGGAATATCTCACAGAGATGTTTCCAGATGTGCTTTTTGAGAGTTGCTCCAGCGGAGGAGGAAGATTTGATGCAGGAATGCTTTATTATATGCCGCAGACATGGACAAGTGATAATACAGATGCTGTGTGCAGATTAAAAATTCAGCATGGAACAAGTATGCTATTTCCGACAGTCAGCATGGGAGCCCATGTTTCGGCTGTGCCGAATCATCAGGTTGGCAGAACGACATCTCTGGAAACACGTTATATTGTTGCAGCTGCTGGAAATCTGGGGTATGAGCTTGATTTACAAAAACTTTCTCAGGATGAAATGGAGCTGATAAAAAAACAAATTGCACAATACAAGAGAATCCGCAGGACAGTTCAGTTTGGGGCTTATTACAGACTGGCAGATCCGTTTTCTGAAAATCAGTCTGCATGGAATTTTGTTTCAGAAGATGGGAAACAGATTGTTTTTAGTCATGTTCAGATTCTGGCAAGATCTGCATATAGGATTCCAACATTACGTCTCAGGGGGTTGGATCCAAAGGCAGAATACAAAAATGTGGAAACAGGGGAGGTGTTTGGAGGGGATGAACTGATGTATGCAGGAATCACGATTCCAAGAGTTCGGCAGGATTTTTCAGCCACAATGATTATATTTGAAAAGATGTAAAGACAAGGAACTACTTATGAGAAATGGAGGAAGAGAAAAATGGGAAAAGAGCAAAGTTACCAAAATGCGGCGAAAGAGATTTTGCGCCTGATTGGTGGAAAAGAGAATGTGATCAGTGCAGCGCACTGTGCGACAAGGCTCCGTCTGGTGTTGAAGAATGAAAAACTGGCAGATGTAGATGGAATTTTAAATACAGAGCTAGTCAAAGGACAGTTTGCAACTGGAGGACAATTTCAGATTATTATCGGGAGCGGAACGGTTGACGAAGTATACAAGTATTTTATTCAGTATGCAGAATTACAAGAAAGCTCTAAAAAAGAAGTGAAGCAGGCAGCAGATCAGAAGATGAATCCACTACAGCGTTTAGTAAAAATGTTGGCAGATGTGTTTGTTCCGATTATTCCGGCGCTTGTGGCAAGTGGACTTCTAATGGGATTGAACAATGTATTGACAGCACAAGGGTTATTTGCAGCAGGAAAATCGTTGGTGGATATGTATCCTCAAATTGCAGATGCAGCAGCTATGATTAATACATTTGCCAGTGCTGCATATGCGTTTTTACCAATTCTTGTAGGATTTTCTGCAACGAAAATGTTTGGCGGAAATCCATACCTGGGAGCTGTTATGGGAATGATCATGGTTTCAGGAGATCTGTTGAATGCGTATGCCTATGGTTCTGCGATTACGGAGAATACAGTTCCAGTATGGGAGATTGGTGCATTGACAATTGAAAAGGTAGGATACCAGGGAACGGTGCTTCCAGTGCTCGCAGCAGCAGCAATTCTTGCTTTTCTTGAGAAAAAATTGCACAAGACAATTCCAGAATATTTAGATAATCTGTTGACACCTGCGCTTTCTATCCTGATAACTGCATTTTTGACATTTACTGTGGTAGGTGGTGTTATGAGGACGGCAGGAGACTGGATTACAAATGGTGTTCTTTGGTTGCATGATAGTTTGGGGGCAGTTGGTGGATTTATTTTTGGATTTATTTATGCACCGATGACAATGACAGGAATGCATCACAGTCTGCTGCCGGTTGATATACAGCTGATGGCAGCAGGCGGTTCGTTCTTATTTGCAATTGCAGCGTGTAATAATGTGGCTCAAGGTGGAGCAACACTTGCCGCTGTATTATGCACAAAGGATAAAAAAATGAAGAGTATTGCAGTGTCATCCGGTATTTCTGCATTACTTGGAATTACAGAGCCGGCAATGTTTGGGGTGAATTTGAAAATGAAATATCCATTCTATGCAGCAATGGTTGGTTCAGCAGTGGGATGTGCTTATGTGACTTTGACAAATGTACTGAATATTTCTCCAGGAGCAGCAGGTATTATAGGGTTTGTATGTATTAAATCAGGAGGAATGCTTAATTACATGATTGGAATTGCAATTTCACTGATTGTTGGATTTGTGTTGACTATGGGACTTTCAAAAATGAAAAGATTTAGTAAGGCATAAGCAATAGGAAAATGAGGAGAGAAAACAGATGAATGCATTGACAAGAGATCTTGCAGATCTGGTAAAAATCGTAGAAGCAAAAGCAGACGGAAAAGATTGCTTCCGTCAGAAGCTGCATTTGATGCCACCGACAGGATGGCTCAATGATCCCAATGGACTTTGCCAGTTTCACGGCGTTTATCATGCATTTTTTCAATATTCCCCGTTCAACGCCAATGGTGGTTTAAAAATGTGGGGACATTATACCAGTGCGGATATGATCACATGGAATTATGAAGGTGTCAGCCTGTATCCGGATCAGCCGTTTGACTGCCATGGCGTGTATTCGGGATCAGCGTTTATTGAAGACGGAAAGATGTACCTGTATTATACCGGAAATGTGAAGCTTGAGGACGGAGAATTTGACTATATCCGAACCGGCCGGGAGGCAAACACAGTTCTGGTGGTCAGCGAGGACGGAGAGCATTTTGGCAGAAAAAGAGAACTGATGAGAAACAGTGATTATCCGCAGGATCTGACCTGCCATGTACGTGATCCGAAAGTCTGGAAAGAAAACGGCATGTATTACATGGTGCAGGGAGCCAGAACGCAGAAAGATGAAGGAAAAGTGCTGATTTTTGAGTCTGAGGATCAGCTGAACTGGATCTACAAAAGCGATGTAAAGACAGCAGAGCGATTTGGATATATGTGGGAGTGCCCAGACTATTTTGAAACAGAAGGCAGAAAGATTTTATCGACTTCCGTGCAGGGGCTGGAAGGCGGCGTGTGGGATGCACGAAATGTGTACCAGTCCGGATATTTTCTGGTAGAGGGGGATATCCTTTCCGAGTATGTGCTTTCTGACTATGAACTCTGGGACTATGGATTTGATTATTATGCACCGCAGAGTTTTGAAAGTGAGGATGGACGCCGGATCCACATCAGTTGGATGGGAATGCCGGATTGTGAGGAATACACAAACCTGACGCTGGAAGATGGATGGCAGCACTGCTTTACATTTCCAAGAGAAGTGCATGTCAAAGATAAAAAAGTGCTTCAGCAGCCGGTAAAAGAACTGGAAGCACTGCGCAGAGGAGAAGAAAGAGCAGTCTCTGTTCTGGAGAAGAAAGGTACAAAAGTCTTTGAGGCAGAGGTGCAGAATATCACAGGAAATCACTTCCGCGCAGTACTGGCAAAAGAACTGGTTCTGGAATATGTAAACGGAAGATTTGAGATGAAGTTTACAAGCCAGGATAAGACGTCCGTATCCGCGGGAAGAAGTCTTAGATTCCGGGAAGTAAGTGAAGTCAGAAACGTCCGGATTCTTGCAGATGTTTCTTCTGTAGAAGTGTTTGTCA
>OGFR01000575.1_pt1 | contig 26667 bp, 19 predicted proteins | sample 1571001 | NCBI WGS metagenome assembly OGFR01 (sample SAMEA2582064, study PRJEB24529) | metagenome | biome: Human gut stool | place: China | collected 2011 | reverse complement strand
TTATGCAGGTAAAGCTCAATGATATTATGTACACGCCGCTTCACTACATGTGGCTCAAAGGGCTTTACAATGATGTCCGAGGCGCCCAGGTCAAAGGAGCGCAGTTCCCCTTCCAGGGAGTTATCTGCTGTAATGACCACCACCGGCACCTCACCCAGAAGTCCGCTGCCCCCCATCTCCTTCATGACCTGATATCCATCCATAACAGGCATGACCACATCCAGCAGCATGATTGCTATATTGCTGTGATACTGCTTCAGAAGCAGAAGGGCCTGTTCTCCGTTCTCAGCTTCCAACAGATGATATTCTTCCTGGAACAAACCGCTCAGTATGACCCGGTTAACCTCCATATCATCTACTATCAGAATCGTATCTCGCTGACGCATGTCAATTCTTCCTCTCTACGGATCCCCGTGAATCCGCACTTCCGTTCCATGGAGTATTTTTAAAGAAAGCCTTTTTCCAGAATCCCGCAGATTTCATCATATGCGGTTTTCAGGTCAGGGAAAGTCCCGGCCGCCGCCCCATAATCACCGCCCCTTATCAGGTTCACCATCTCAGATGAAATATCATAAAGCTTTGTAAGCCCCAGGTTGGCCGTCAGCCCCTTAAAGGTATGGGTGGCTGTCAGGGCCTTCTGCTCATCCCCTGTCGCAAATGCATCCGACACCATCCCAAAGGTTGGGTCGGATAAAAACTTATTAAGGAACCGCTCATAAAGCCCTGAATTGCCGCTGAACCGCCTCACTGCGCCCTCTGTATCCACCCCAGCCTCCTGAAGTGTAAGTATTGTATTTAAATCCATAATGCCTCCTTCTACCGGAACCGGACATGAGCGATTCCCACACTGCCGCCGGTTTTATATACACATCGTCTGATCTGTCACTCTCAGGTCATATGTTCTTATCCACATGTTTTCATTTTAGCATATCCCATCCCAAATTACACCTGTATTTTGTAAAATCCCGGGCCTGTCCCAAGGTGTGTCCGGAACCACTTGCGCAGAAAAAAAGGAACCTTTGCAATCCAGCAAAGATTCCTCTTACAAATAGTGCGGGAGATGGGACTTGAACCCACACGATCATACAACCACTAGATCCTTAGTCTAGCCTGTCTGCCAATTCCAGCACTCCCGCCGACAAGAATATACTATACTATAAAAGTGAAAAGTATGCAAGCACTTTTTTCGGAATTTTTGAAAAAATTTGAAAAGTTTATCAGAACACCCGGTTTCAAAAAATGTAAAAATTTAAACTTTTGAAACCGGGTATGGATGGTATATAATAGAAAAGAACATGAAATTTATAATACACACAAAGGAGATTACGATTCTATGGAACGTTACGATATCGCCATCATCGGCACTGGCCCGGCGGGGCTTTCCGCTGCAGTTACGGCAGCCATCCGCAAAAAAAAGATTCTTTTAGTGGGCAGCAGGGATTTAAGCAGCAAGGTTCAGAAGGCCCAGGAAATCCAGAATTATCTTGGATTCCCCGATATCAGCGGAGCGGAGCTGGGCAGGGCTTTTGAGGAGCACATTGACCGGATGCAGGTCCCCATTGTGGAGGAACGGGTAAATCTGATCTATCCCATGGGAGATTCTTTTTCCCTGCAGGTGGGACAGGACATCTGTGAGGCGGATGCAGTGATTCTGGCTACCGGCGTTAATTTCGGAAAGCCGCTTCCGGGCGAGGAGGAGTTCTTAGGACGAGGCGTTAGCTACTGTGCCACCTGTGATGCGCCTCTTTACCGGGGAGCCACCGTGGCGGTGATCGCTTATCAGAAATCCGAGGAGACCGAGGCGGATTTTCTGGCCGATATCGCGCAGAAGGTTTATTATTTTCCGATGTATAAAGAACCGGTGGAGGTTTCAGAAAAGATTACGGTAGTGAAGGAAGTTCCAAAGGAGATTACCGGCGGCATGAAGGCAGATGTGCTGGTGACAAAGGAGAACAGCTATCCGGTGGATGGTGTCTTCATTTTAAGAGAGAGCGTGTCTCCGAAGAATCTGGTGCCGGGCTTACAGATGGATGGAAACCATGTAGCTGTGAACCTGCAGATGGAGACGAATGTGCCCGGATGCTTTGCCTGCGGTGATATTGCCGGACGGCCTTATCAGTATATCAAGTCCGCGGGGCAGGGGAATATAGCGGCATTGTCTGCCGTTTCCTACCTGGACCAGAAACGCCGCTCCGTAGTTTCATAAAAAGTTCACAATTTTCCGATTGACAAATTGGTGATTACGCCCTAAAATACTTAGGAAGCTAAATAAAAAAGACGCAATGATCGTGAGGTGCAATGAAACAGCAGGAAGAACGAATTGCCATGCGAAGCATCAAACGTCTGTCAAACGGAATCAGCAGAGAAATGTGTGCGGCCTTTGGCTCCGGTATGTTCAGCGGAGCACAGGGGCGCACACTTCATTTTCTCCTGGCGCATACGAAAATTGATATCTTCCAGAAAGATATCGAGGAGGAATTCGGTCTCAGACCGCCGACCGCTACGGCACTTTTAAAGGAGCTGGAGCAGCGGGGACTGATCCGGAAGGAACCGGTACCCTATGATGCCAGAAAAAAGAAAATCGTGGTGACTGAGGAAGCACTGCAATATAAAGACTGCGTACTCAAAGGCCTGGAGGAGCTGAATCAGAAGCTCACTGCAGGGATTTCCGATGAGGAGATGCAGGTCTTTTTTTCTGTGACAGACAAGATGCTGGAAAATCTGGCGAAGTAATGGTTGTCAGGCACGTATGCGTGAGCAGCAACAAACTAATTTACAAGTGTAACAAGGAGGAAATGTAGTGATTAAAACTTTACTGAAAAGTGTACGGCAGTACAAACGCCAGTCTCTTTTATCACCGCTTTTTGTGGCAGGCGAGGTTGTGCTTGAGTGTATAATCCCGCTAGTGATGTCAAAGCTGATCGACCATCTGTCTGCCGAGACTATGACGCCAATCTTAAAATATGGCCTGATCCTTCTGGTCATGGCAACCATATCTCTGGGCTTTGGTGTGCTGGCCGCGCGCAATGCGGCTGAGGCATCCTGTGGTTTTGCAAAAAACTTAAGGCAGGATATGTATTTTAAAATTCAGGATTTCGCGTTTGCGGATATCGATAAATTTTCCGCATCATCCCTGGTGACCCGTATGACCACGGATGTCACCAACGTACAGAACGCTTACCAGATGTTAATCCGTCTGGCCGTCCGTACCCCGCTCATGATTTTCTTTTCCGTGATCATGGCAATGACCATCAACGTGAAGATGGCGCTGATTTTCTTATGTATCCTGCCGATCCTGGCGGGAGTGCTGTTCGGCATTGCCGTGCATGTGCATCCGATCTTTAAGAGGATCTTTAAAAAGTATGATGCCTTAAACAACTCCGTGCAGGAGAATGTAGCCGGTATCCGTGTGGTAAAGTCCTTTGTCCGCGAGTCCTATGAAACCGAGAAGTTTGACAGGGCAGCAGAGGATGTATGCAAGGATTTTACCTTTGTTGAGAAAATCCTTGCCTTCAACAATCCGACCATGATGTTCTGCATGTATCTGTCCATGTTCCTGGTATATTACCTTGGCGCGCGGATCATCGTCAACACCGGCGCAACGGAGCTGACCACCGGACAGCTGTCGTCCCTGATCACCTACGGCGTGCAGATTCTGATATGTGTGATGATGCTCTCCATGGTATTCATCATGACCACCATGGCATCTGAGTGCGCAGAGCGTATCGCGGAGGTGCTGACCCACGAAAGCTCCCTGACTTCCCCGGAAAATGGTGAGAAGCAGGTGGCAGACGGAAGCGTGGATTTCGACCATGTTTCCTTTAAATATTCCGAGAAGAGCAGGAAGTTCGCGCTGGCTGACATTGACCTGCATATTCCGTCCGGTGCTACCGTAGGCATCATCGGCGGAACCGGTTCTTCCAAGACCACCCTGATCCAGCTGATCTCCCGTCTGTACGATGTGACAGAGGGAAGCGTGAGGGTAGCGGGAAAGGATGTCCGGGAATACGATCTGGAATCCTTACGTGACGCGGTTGCGGTTGTGCTTCAGAAAAACGTGCTGTTTTCTGGCACCATTAAGGAGAATATGCGCTGGGGCAACAAGAATGCGACAGATGAAGAAATTCTTCATGCCTGCAGGCTGGCCCAGGCCGATGAGTTTGTCAGTCAGTTTCCGAATGGCTACGACACCTACATTGAACGTGGGGGTACCAATGTTTCCGGCGGACAGAAGCAGCGTCTTTGTATCGCGAGGGCTTTACTGAAAAAACCGCGTATTCTGATCCTGGATGATTCTACCTCTGCGGTGGATACCAAGACCGATGCCCTCATCCGCAAGGCATTCCGTGAGGAGCTTCCGGATACCACCAAGATCATCATCGCACAGCGTATTTCCTCCGTGCAGGATGCGGATTTTATCCTGGTTCTGGACGGCGGACGTATTGTTGAGCAGGGCAATCATGATGAACTGGTGACATTAAATGGAATTTACCGGGAGATCTTTGATTCCCAGACTAAGAGTAAGGAGGCGTAAAGGGATGAGACGAATGAATAACGCAAACGGCTCCGGCATCCGTCCGGGCACCTTTAAGCGCCTGATGGCATATCTGTTTTCCCATTACCGGGTACATCTGATCACAGTTATCATCTGTATCATTGTGACTGCAGTGGCTTCCGTTGGACAGACGGTTTATATCCAGATACTGATCGACCAGTGCATTCTTCCGGGCGTGGAGAGCGGCATGGACAGTGTATGGCCGCAGATGCGCTCCATTTTCACAAGCATGGCTGTGATCTACGCGGTGGGCGTGCTGGCATCCCTGATCTACACCCGCATCATGGCAACGGTAACCCAGGGAACTTTAAAAAATTTCCGTGTGGATATGTTTACCAGGATGCAGACCCTTCCGGTCAAGTATTTTGACACCCACGCCCACGGCGACATCATGAGTACCTATACCAACGATACGGATGCCATCCGTATGATGGTCAGCCAGAGCATGCCGATGTTGGTTCAGTCGATCCTGACCATTCTGGTCATGATCATCATGATGACCCGCTTCAGCATTCCAATGTTCATTGTAGTCTGCCTGTTTGTGGCTGGTATGCTGACCGTGACGAAGAAATTCGGCGGCATGAGCTCCAAATACATGATGTTCCAGCAGCGTTCCCTGGCAGCAGAAGAAGGCTTTGTGGAAGAGATGATGGCAGGCCAGAAGGTGGTCCAGGTTTTCTGTCACGAGGAAGAGGCAAAGCAGGATTTCTTAAAATACAATGAAAAGCTGTTTGAGGACAGCAAGACAGCAAACCAGTATGGTAATGCCCTGATGCCGATCCTTGGCAACATGGGCAATCTGATGTATGTGGTTCTTGCCATTGTTGGCGGCCTGATGGTTTATTTTCAGGCACCGAACCTGACCTGGAGGGGCTTTAGTCCGGTATCTGTCGGAATTATCATCACGTTTTTAGGGATGTCCAGGCAGCTGGCTCAGACCGTGGGCCAGAGCTCCAACCAGGTAGCGCTGATCGCTATGGGTCTTGCAGGTACAGGCCGTATTTTCGAGCTTATTGATGAGGAGCCGGAGGAGGATGAGGGCTTTGTTACCCTGGTCAACGCGAAGCATGATGAGAACGGTGAACTGGTGGAGGCCGACCATCCGACCCACATCTGGGCATGGAAGTATCCGCGTCCGGACGGTACTGTCACCTATACCGAGTTAAAGGGGGATATCCGTCTGGAGCATGTGGATTTCGGTTATGTGCCGGAGAAGCTGGTGCTGCATGATGTATCCCTGTTCGCGAAGCCGGGACAGAAGATCGCGTTCGTAGGTGCAACCGGTGCAGGAAAAACCACCATCACCAATCTGATCAACCGTTTTTACGATATCCCGGACGGCAAGATCCGCTACGACGGCATCAACATCAACAAGATCTGCAAGGCAGACCTGCGCCGATCTCTCGGTGTGGTGCTGCAGGAGGTAAATCTGTTTACCGGAACCGTAATGGACAATATCCGCTACGGACGTCTGGACGCAACGGATGAAGAATGTATCGCGGCAGCAAAGCTGGCCAATGCGGACAGCTTCATCACCCGCCTGCCGGACGGCTACAATACCATGCTGACCGGAAACGGCGCAAGCCTTTCCCAGGGACAGCGCCAGCTGATCTCCATTGCCCGCGCAGCTGTGGCAGATCCGCCTGCCATGATCCTGGATGAGGCCACCAGCTCCATCGATACCCGTACCGAGGCACTGGTACAGCAGGGTATGGACAATCTGATGGAGGGCAGGACCGTACTCGTCATTGCGCACCGTCTGTCGACTATCCGAAACAGTAAGGCCATCATGGTTCTGGATCACGGACGTATCATCGAGCGTGGTGACCACGAAGATCTGATCGCCCAGAAGGGAACATACTATCAGCTGTATACCGGAGCATTTGAGCTGGAGTAAAAAGAATAGAAAAGAATCGAAGAGCATGAAAACCCATAGACGAAATCTATGGGTTTTTTGAATAAAACGAATTGGTATTTTTTTATCATTTGGCTTACATTGTAGATATCAAATTACAACGGAGTATATCATGAAAAACAAATACCAGCATATTTTCAGTCCCGTGACCATTCGTCATATGACTGTAAAAAACAGAATTGTGATGATGCCGATGGGCACCAATTTTGGAGAGCAGAACGGAGAAATGAGCTTTCTGCACATCAATTACTATGAACAGCGGGCAAAAGGCGGTACCGGACTGCTGATCGTTGAAAATGCCAGTGTGGATTCTCCGCAGGGCTCCAACGGAACGACCCAGCTGCGCATAGATTCGGACAATTACATACCACGCCTGTATAAGCTATGCGAAAATGTTCATAAGCACGGAGCCTGCATCGCCATACAGATCAATCACGCGGGTGCGTCTGCCATGTCATCCCGTATCGGAATGCAGCCGGTTTCTGCCTCAGATGTGCCTTCTAAGGAAGGTGGTGAAATCCCGAGGCCTCTGACAAAGGAAGAAATCCTGCATATTGTCCGTAAATATGCAGAAGCTGCCAGACGTGCACAGATTTGTGGCTTTGACGCAGTCGAGATCCATGCGGGCCATTCCTACCTGATCAGCCAGTTCCTTTCTCCGATCTACAACAAACGGACAGATGAATTTGGCGGTTCCGCTGAAAACCGTACCCGCTTTGCGCATATGATCCTGGAGGCAGTTCGAAAACAGGTCGGGCCGCATTTCCCGATTTTCCTGCGCATCAGCGCGGATGAGCTTATGGAGGGCGGAAATACACTGGAGGACACCCTGGCTTATCTGGAATACCTTGAAAAAGAAGTGGATGTCTTTGATGTTTCCTGTGGCCTGAATGGTTCCATCCAGTACCAGATAGATGCAAATTATCTCCCGGACGGCTGGCGTTCTTATATGGCAAGAGCTGTGAAGGAAAAATTCGGGAAACCCTGCATTGCTGTCGGAAATATCCGTCATCCACAGATCGCGGAGGAAATCCTTGCGAAGGGGGATGCAGATTTTATTGGCATGGGACGCGGCCTGATCGCGGAGCCGGAATGGGTCAACAAGGTTGAATATGGAAACGAATGTGATCTTCGCAGCTGTATTTCCTGCAACATCGGCTGTGCGGGACACCGCATCGGCCTGAACCAGCCCATCCGCTGCACCGTCAATCCGGCAGTAAACAGTGGAGAAGACTATATAAAGCATAAAATCAAAAAGCCCTGCAATGTCGTTGTCATCGGAGGCGGTACCGCAGGTCTGGAAGCGGCATGCACCGCTGCGGAGGTCGGCTGTACGACATTTTTGATTGAAAAAAAAGCAGAGCTGGGTGGTCTTGCATCGGTGATCTCAAAAATTCCGGACAAAAAACGACTTGGAGAATTTCCGCAGTACCTGATCCGCCGGGCAGCAAAGCTGCACAACCTGTTTGTATTCTGTAACACGCAGGCAACCACAGAGCTTGTGAAAAGCCTGAATCCGGACATCATTGTGAATGCAACCGGATCTGAACCGACGCTGCCGCCGATCCGGGGACTTCACGAGCTTGTTGACAAAGAGGACAGTCATGTTGCAACCGTGTTAAAAATGATCGAGCGGATTCCGGAATATCCGGAGCATATGGAAGGCAGGAAGGTTGTGATCATCGGAGGCGGTGCAGTTGGCCTGGATGTCATGGAATTCTTCACGGAGCGCGGAGCACGGGTATCCATGGTTGAGATGCTTCCCATGATCGGAAACGGACTCGACCCGGTTTCCAGATGTGACATCCATGCAAAACTGAAAAAATATCAGGTGGAACAGATGGTGAATACGATGCTCCAGGAGGTCAGAAATGACCGGTTTATCGTAAAAACACCGCAGGATGAAATCAAAGAGCTTCCCTTCGATTATGGTTTTATCTGCCTGGGCATGAAAGCCAGCACACCGGTATTAAAAGAGCTTGAAGAGACCTTTTCAGATACCAATGTCGAGATCATAAACATCGGTGACAGCAAACGTGCGCGCAGGATCATAGAGGGAACCGAAGAGGGAAGAAATATTTTAAGTGTTCTTGAGCGGCACGATTATCTGTAACCTTGAAATTCAGGGTTACGCACCCAGAAACGGAAATGGTTGTATTTGCGCTGCATGCGTGATATAAAAATAAGAGTGTTATTTAAGTGAAAGGGGTATGAATGATGGCAGAAAGAATTACTGGACATACAGAACTGATCGGGTTATTTGCGTATCCGATCCGGCATTCTAATTCACCGGCAATGCACAATGAAGCGTTTGCTTACCTTGGTCTCGACTACGCATATCTTGCGTTTGAGGTGGACAACAGTACGCTGGAGGATGCGATCAGGGGCTTTCGCGCAATGAAGCTGGTCGGAGCCAATGTTTCCATGCCGAATAAAACGGTTGTAGGTAAATATCTGGATAAGCTGTCACCGGCTGCAGAACTCTGCGGTGCAGTGAATACCATTGTCAATGAAAATGGTGTTCTGACCGGACATATCACAGACGGTATCGGCTTTATGCAGGCGTTAAAGGATAACGATATCGATGTGATCGGAAAGAAGATGACAATTGTCGGAGCCGGCGGTGCCGCAACAGCAGTAGAGATCCAGGCGGCATTGGACGGAGTAAAGGAAATTTCTATTTTTAATCCGCACGATAAATTCTGGGACAACGCAGAGGAAACTGTCAGGAAGATCAATGAAAGAACATCCTGCAGGGCTGTTCTCTACGATCTGGATGATAAAGACCGCTTACGGGCAGAGATGGCAGATTCCTATCTGTTTGTAAACGGAACCGGTGTTGGAATGAAGCCTCTGGAAGGTCTGTCTGTCGTGCCGGATGAGTCTTATTTCAGACCGGAGCTGATCGTTGTGGACATTCCGTATTCTCCGCTGGAGACAAAGATGCGCGCAATGGCGAAAAAAGCGGGATGCAAGACCATGAATGGTATGGGCATGATGCTGTTCCAGGGCGCTGCGGCATTTAAGCTGTGGACCGGAAAGGATATGCCGATCGAGCATATGAAAGAGGTGCTGCATATCCGTTATGATGACTGAGGTCTGTGCAGCGCACAGTCTTGGCATGAATGAAAAAAGCTGGAGGAATGTGAATGAATACGGAAACGAATAGCTGGGTAGAAGTTCGCGGCGTGCGGATCGGAGAGGGCATTCCGAAAATCTGTGTGCCGATCGTCGGTACAACAAGGGATGAGATTCTGGCAGCAGCAAAATCCTTTGAAAGCGTAAAGAAGGATGTCGTTGAGTGGCGGGCTGACTGGTTCAATGGTGTCTTTGATTTTGCACAGGTAGAAGCCTTGATGACAGAACTGCGCCAGGTGCTTGGAAATACCCCGGTCCTTTTTACCTTCCGGACCGCCAACGAGGGCGGAGAAAAGGCAATTGAGCCGGCTGCTTATGCCGAGTTAAATAAAAGGGCTGCTGCGACTAGACTGATCGATCTGGTGGATGTGGAAGCCTTTACCGGCGATGAGGTGGTAAGGGATATCATTGAGTCAGCACATGAGAGTGGTGTTGTTGTGGTAGCTTCCAACCATGATTTTGAAAAAACACCGGAAAAAGACGAGATCGTAAGACGTCTGAGAAAAATGCAGGAGCTGGATGCAGATATTCCAAAGATCGCGGTGATGCCGCAGAGCAGAAAAGATGTTCTGACCCTGCTTTCAGCTACCGAGGAGATGGTATCAGAGTACGCAGACCGTCCGATCATTACCATGTCCATGTCGGCAACCGGGCTGATCAGCCGTCTTTGCGGAGAGTGCTTTGGTTCGGCACTGACCTTCGGGGCAGTGGGAAAAGCGTCAGCACCGGGGCAGATGAATGCATCGGATCTGAGTGAGATCCTGAATCTGATCCATACAAGCTTATAGAGAAAAAAAGAAGGGCGTGTAAAAAATGAGAAATCATTTTTTACACGCCTTTTTCAGATCAGAGCATGGCTTTTCACATAGCTCAGAAACTGCTCCGCAAGCGGTGTACGGTAGCGGTTTTTCAGATACGCTATATAGAAACGGCGTTCCCAGTTTGCTTCTGTAATGTGGATGACCTTCAGGTGCATGCTGGCAAGGATCGGCATATTCGGAACAACTGCGATGCCAAATCCGTTAGCCACAAAGCCGGCAATGGTCTGGTCTTCATCAATCTCAAAGATACAGTCCGGCTGTTTTCCGCAGGCAAGAAACAGCTTATCGATCATGGGGCGCAGGCCGCTTCGCCTGGAAAACAGGATCTGCGGATAATCCAGAGTCTCACAAAGCCGGATTTCTGTCCGGTCAGAAAGCGGATGATCCGGAGGAACGATGACCACGAGCTCCTGTCTGGCAACAGGAATAAAGTCGATAAGAGGTTCCTGGTCCATTCTGGAGCAAAATGTGAAATCGTATTTCTGATTTTTTAAATCCTCCAGAAAGTCTGCGGTCAGGCCGTTGTAAAAATGAAAATCGATGGTTTTATCCGGACAGGTTGTCAGAAATCCGCGGATCAGGCGGGGAACAAAATCAGTTCCGAGAGTGGGAAGCAGGCCGATATCAAGCCGTCCGTTCCCCTGAGCGGATGACTTCAGGCGCTCGACACTGCTGTCGAGTAGCTGGAGGGTATGCTCTGCGTCTTTTAAAAAGCTTTTTCCGCATTTTGTGAGAATGACATTTCTTCCGTCTTTTTCAAACAGCTTAATTCCAAGCTCTTTTTCCAGCGCTGAGATAGCATGACTCAGGCTTGGCTGTGTGATGCACAGCTGCTCGGAGGCTTTCATGTAATGCTGGAATTTTGCAAGGGTGACAAAGTAACGAAGCTGATACAGATTCATAAAAAACGACTCCTTCCTTCAGTCAGTATAGCATAATTGATAGATTCTTTCTATGAATGCGGCAAAAAAGATACATTGGTTTTTGAAAACAGCATTACGTATAATAGAACAAGATATTGATAGAAAAATATCAGATACAATCTGAAAGATCAGGAGGAAATATCATGTCAAACTTGCATCCAATTACAATTAGTTCCTGGACTCTGGGCGATCAGTGCAGCTTTGAAGAGCGGGTACAGGCAGCAAAAAAAGCAGGCTACGAAGGAATCGGCCTGCGGGCAGAAACCTATGCGGATGCCTTAAATGAGGGCCTGACGGACAGTGACATTCTCGCGATACTGGAAAAGTACGATATGAAGGTCACGGAAGTAGAATATATCGTACAGTGGGCAGAGGAGCATCGTTCTTACGAACAGAAATACAAAGAGCAGATCTGCTTTCATATGTGCCAGCTGTTTGGTGTCCGCCATATCAACTGTGGTCTGATGGAAAACTATCCGGTGGAGCAGACAGCTCAGAAGTTAAAAGAGCTTTGTCAGAGAGCCGGGGAATATATGATCGGAGTAGAGCCGATGCCGTACAGCGGAATCCCGGATCTGAAAAAGGCGTATCAGGTGGTGATGGCCTCCGGCTGCGAAAATGCGATGATCATTCTGGACAGCTGGCACTGGGTAAGAGCCGATCAGCCCTATGACATCCTGACAAAAGAAATTGCCAAAAAGGTGGTAAGCATCCAGATCAATGATGCCTATGAAAGACCTTATGCAGCGCCTGTTTTAAGAGATGAATCCATGCATGACAGGCTTGCGCCCGGCACGGGAGCTAAGGATACTGCAGGCTTTGTCCGCATGGTCCGCGAAGCCGGAGTATCTCCGCTCGCGGTCGGCGTCGAGGTGATCTCCGATGCCATCCTGGCGAAGGGGGTGGAGAAGGCTGCCGCCTATACATACGAGAATACCGTAAAGGTTCTTAAAGAAGCATGGCCAGAGCTTTTGAACGGAGAAAAATAAGACTGCAAATAAAATAAGATACAGAATGGAGCTACAATGAAATTTAAAGCAATGTTTCAGCCGATAGAAATTGGCAATATGACAGTGAAAAACAGATTTGTGGTGCCGCCGATGGGCAACAACTTTGCAAATACCGACGGCACGATGAGTGAACAGTCTGCAGCCTATTATGCAGAACGCGCAAAAGGAGGCTTTGGCCTGATCACGATCGAGGCAACCGTTGTCCATCCGGATGCGAAGGGCGGACCGAGAAAGCCATGTCTCTACGATGACAGCATGATCGAAAGCTTTCAAAAGGTGATCGAGGCCTGCCACAGGGAGGGGGCGAAGGTTTCCATCCAGCTTCAGAATGCAGGGCCGGAGGGAAATGCGAAGAATGCAGGGGCGCCGATCAAGGCGGCATCATCCATCTGCACACAGTGTGGAAGAGATATCCCGCAGACACTGACAACAGAGGAAATCTATCACCTGGTCGATGGCTATGCAGATGCTGCGGAGCGAGCCTGGAAGGCCGGCGCGGATGCCGTGGAAGTTCACATGGCGCATGGGTATCTGGTGAATTCATTCCTTTCTCCACGGACCAATAAGCGGGTAGATGAGTTTGGAGGATGCTTTGAGAACAGGATGCGTTTTCCGCGGCTGATCATCGAAAAGATCCGGGAACGGGTCGGAGACAGGATTGCGGTCCTGGCCCGTATCAACAGCTCTGACGAGATTTTAGGCGGAAATGACGTACATGACAGTGCCGCGATCGCAGCCTGCCTGGAGGATTACGGTGTTGATGCGCTTCATGTATCCCGGTCAGTACATATCCGTGATGAATATATGTGGGCACCGACTGCGGTCCATGGAGGCTTTTCTGCGGACCTTGTCACAGAGATCAAGCGTGCTGTGACGATTCCGGTCATCACGGTAGGCCGTTTTACGGAACCGCAGTACGCTGAACTTCTGGTGCGGGAGGGCCGGACTGATCTGGTTGCCTTTGGACGTCAGAGCCTGGCAGATCCGGAGATGCCGAAAAAAGCTCTGGAAGGACGGCTGGAGGACATGATCCCATGCATTGCGTGTCTTCAGGGCTGTGTCCCAAGCATGTATCAGGGAAAACCGCTGTGCTGTCTGACAAACCCGTTCCTCGGCCATGAGAGCGAGCAGTGGAAAACGGCAGAAACATCAAAGAAGGTGATGGTGATCGGCGGCGGTGTTGGCGGTCTGTGCGCTGCTTTTGTGGCAGCAGAACGTGGTCACAGCGTTACGCTTTTTGAAGCAGGGCATGTGCTCGGAGGGAACATGCGCCTGGCTGCTTTTCCACCTGGAAAGGGAGATATTACCAATATGGTACGCGCATACATTCACCGCTGTGAAAAGGATGGTGTCAGGATCATTCTGGATCAGGAGGTTACCCTGGAGCTGATCCGCAAAGAAAATCCGGACGCCGTGATCGTTGCTACTGGCGCAAAGCCACTGGTTCTGCCAATTGAAGGAATTGACCAGCCGGAAATCCTCTCGGGTTCCGCTGTGCTGGATGGAACGTGCGCACCGGGGAAAAAGGTCCTTGTTGTCGGCGGAGGAATGGTTGGCTGTGAGATCGCGGCACTCCTCGGAGAGCAGGAGCATGAGGTCGATGTGATCGAGCTGCGTGGGGAAATCGGAGCAGATGTGATCAGGGAGCATAAAATCTATTTGATGAAGGATTTTGAACAATACCGGATCGGCCAGATCACGGGAGCGAAGGTGTGCCGTTTTTATAAGGATGGTGTGGAATATGAAGGTGCAGACGGTGCCAAACATGAAGCACGCGGCTATGACAGCGTTGTGCTGGCTATGGGCTATCGGAGCTGCAATCCGTTTGCCGGTCAGATCGAAAAGCTTGGAAAAGAAGTATATGTGATCGGAGATGCACATCAGGCAAGACGTGCCCTTGAGGCAACTTCTGAGGCATATCAGGCAGCGATCCGTCTTTAGCAGATCAGTTCGATTTGCAAGTTCACACTGAGAATCACAACTTAAAAACTGTAATATATACAACTATTTACTTGATATTCAAAATAACCTGTGCTATAATGAGCCTCAAGTTAAGAAAATACAGTGATACGAAATAAAAGAAAGAGTATTCGTATTTTGAAGAGAACCTGAGGAGGACATGATTATGAAAAAGAATATGGCACTGGTTATGGCATCTATGATGGCAGCATTATCCCTCACAGCCTGCGGCGGTTCCGGCGCAGCATCTACTGCTGCGGCTGACACCAAGACTGCAGATACCACTGCGGCCGGCAGCGCAGACACCAAAGCAGCACCGGCAGACAAGATCGGTCTGGCAGGCAGCGGCAAGGAACTCATTTTCACCACTGGAGGCGACCAGGGTACCTACTACGGCTTCGGAAGTGTCATTGCTGGTCAGATCAGCGACCTGACTGACACAACCGTGACTGCCATCGTGGGAAAGGGCTCGAAAGGAAACATTGAGGCAATGGATGCCGGCGATGCGCAGCTCGGTTTTGTACAGTCCGATGTTATGGCATACGCGTATAACGGCACAAACCTTTTCGAGGGCGCCAAGATCGACGGTTTTTCCACTGTGGCAGCGCTTTACATGGAGCAGGTACAGATCGTAACCCTGGATCCGGACATCAAGACCGTGGCTGACTTAAAGGGCAAGACCGTATCCGTTGGCGATTCCGGTTCCGGTGTTTACTTCAACGCTCTGGACTGCCTGGGTGCATACGATTTAACCATTGACGATATCAAACCTACCTACCAGTCCTTCGGTGACAGCGTAGAGGCGATGCAGGACGGAAAGATTGACGCAGCTTTCATTGTGGCAGGTGCACCGACCACTGCAGTGACCTCCCTGGCAGCAACCAGAGACGTATATCTGGTAGAGCTGGATGATGAGCACATTGCAAAGCTCCAGGAAACCTCTCCCTATTACACAAAGAATGTCATCTCAAAGGATGCATACGGACTCGACAAAGACGCTACGACCGTTGCAGTCGGTGCAGTTATCATCGCGCAGGATGATGTAGATGAAAATGATATTTACAATGTGGTAGCAGGCATCTACGACAGCATCGACACCCTGGGACATGACAAGAAAAATGAGCTGGATCTTGACTTTGCAGCTTCCGTAACCGCAGTTCCGTACCATGCAGGCGCAGCGAAATATTTTGCTGAAAAAGGTCTGACCGTACCGACTAAATAAGGACGAAGGTGCGGCGGGAAGCTGTGAATAGCATGCAGCAGAACAGCGAACAGGGTGTTTCTGGAAAGGTACGCCTGAAATGGAATAGGAAGGGGATTTGATTTATGAGCTTTCTGAACAAACACAAAACAGAAGCCGCAGTGAACACGGCACCGGCAGCCGACGGCTTAACCGGAACCGCGGAGGATGTCGATGCGGTCATGAAAAAATATGACAGGGAATCCAATGTCCGTGTATGGGAAGGAAAGCCGAAGAACGTGGTCCGTTTCCTGATGGCAGGATTTTCCATGTTCTGTATTTACCTGACCCTGGTAGATAAGAGCCTCCCGGAGATTCGTTTGAGTCTGTTCCTGGCCATGATCATTTTTATCGGATTTTTAAATTATCCGATGAAAAAGGGTCATGTCCGTGTCAACCACATTCCGTGGTATGATATGGTACTGATGGCGGCAGGCGCAGGCCCGTTCCTGTACTTTGCAGCCAATGCCCAGAAGATTCTGCTGACCAGCTACAGCGTCATTTCCAAAGACCCGTTTATGCTTGCGCTGGCAATTGTGGCTATTCTGGTTTTGGTGGAGCTTTGCCGTCGCTGTGTCGGTCTTCCGATCCTTTTTGTGGTAGGCGCGCTGCTCATTTACACCTTTGCAAATGTCCGTTTTGGCAAGGTCGTTTATGATCTGTTCTACACCACCAACGGTGTGATGAACACCCCGATCAACGTGTGTCAGAAGTACATTGTGGTATTCATCATTTTCGGCGCGTTCCTGGAGAGAACCAGTATCTCGGCGTTCTTCATTGATCTGGCAAACTGTGTGGCAGGTTCTTCCTGCGGCGGTCCGGCTAAGGTAGCGGTCATCTCCTCTGCGCTGTGCGGTATGGTTTCCGGTTCTTCTGTAGGAAACACCGTGACCACCGGCTCCGTGACCATCCCGATGATGATCCGGACCGGTTATAAACCGGAGTTTGCAGGCGCTGTTGAGGCAGCAGCCTCCACCGGCGGACAGATCATGCCGCCGATCATGGGCGCAGCAGCATTCCTGATGGCAGAGTATACCGGCGTTCCGTATTCCCGCATTGCAGTACTGGCAATCCTTCCTGCAATCCTGTACTTCGCGGGTATTTACATTGCCGTACACTTAGAAGCAAAGAAGCTGGGCTTACAGGGTCTTGATAAAGACAGCCTTCCGAAATTCAGCTATTTAGTAAAGAAACTTTATCTGCTGACTCCACTGGTAGTTCTGGTGGTCCTGGTATCTAACGGTACTCGCACCATGCAGAGCTCCGCAGCTATCGCAATCCTGGTTACCATCCTGGTTGGCCTGTTCAATGCCGATAACCGCATCACTCCGGGTAAGATCATTGACGCCCTGGAAGCAGGCGGTAAGGGAACCATTACCGTTGCCTCCGCATGTACCATGGCAGGTATCGTGGCAGGCTGCATTACCTCTACTGGCCTTGCATCCAAGCTTTTGCGTGCCATTGTATCCGCCTCCGGAGGTGTCATGATCGTAGCGTTACTGCTTACCATGGTCTGCTGTATCGTGCTCGGCATGGGCGTTCCGACCACCGCAACCTACTGCATTATGGCAGCAACCTGTGCTCCGATCCTTATGAGCCCGGACATCGGCGTTGAGATGCTGGCAGCACACTTCTTCGTATTCTACTTCGGCATTGTGGCAGATATCACACCGCCGGTGGCACTGGCTGCCTACGCAGGCGCAGCCATCGCGAAGGCCGGACCGATGAAGACCGCGTTCAACGCAAGCCGTCTTGCCATCGCGGCCTTCATCGTGCCGTATATCATCGCCATGAACCCGGCTATGCTGTTCATCAACACCACCATCCCGGAGGTGGTCATGATCACCATCAGCAGCATCATTGGTATTTTTGGTGTGGCAGCGGGCTTGAGCGGCTTCGTATTCCGCAATATGAAGTGGTGGGAGAGAATCCTCTGCATCGTTGGAGGACTGACCCTTTTAGTACCGGGCAGCCTGACTGACCTGATTGGACTGGTTCTTGTAGGCGCCGTGTGCGTACTGGGATATCAGGCAGCGAAGAAAGAAAAAGAAATGCTGGCTGCATAAATCCATAAAAATAAAAACTTCTTTTTTGCGCATACTAAATTCAGAAGGAATGCACAGGAAAGGAGTTTTTTTATGCAGGTGGGAAAAGCAAGTCTGCGGTTTGAACATCCCGCGTTTGTGGCATCCTGGGCTTCGGTCGCGGGAAAGAAGGAAGGGCAGGGGCCGCTATCGGGCGGGATTGATGTCATCGAGCAGGATGAGATGTTTGGAATGGAAAACTGGGAACAGGCAGAGAGTGCCATGCAGAAGCAGGCGGCAGATCTGGCGCTGGAGAAGGAAAATATTCACCGGAGAGAGGTGCGTTACCTCTTTGCAGGGGATCTTCTGGGACAGCTGATTGCCACTTCCTTCGGTACGGTAGATCTGGAAATTCCGCTGTTCGGCCTTTACGGAGCCTGCTCTACCATGGGAGAGGCGCTGGGCCTGGGGGCCATGTGCGTAAATGCCGGATATGCGGACCGGGTGCTGACCCTGGCTTCCAGCCATTACGCAACGGCAGAGAAGCAGTTCCGTTTTCCGCTGGGATACGGGAATCAGAGGGCACAGAGCGCCACCTGGACTGTGACCGGGTGCGGGGCGGTAGTGCTTGGAAAGAATAAAACCCGTGTCGCCGTAACCGGCATCACCACCGGAAAGCTGGTGGATATGGGAACCAAAGATTCCATGAATATGGGCGCCGCCATGGCCCCGGCGGCCTGGAACACCATACGGCAGAATTTTGAGGATTTTGGCGTGGATGCCTCTTACTATGACCGCATCATCACCGGAGATCTGGGTGCAGTGGGACAGAAAGCCCTTTTGGATTTTATGAAAAGTAGCGGGTATGACATTACCGGAAAGCACATGGACTGTGGACTGGAAATTTACGACCGCGGTGAGCAGGATGTCCACTCCGGAGGAAGTGGATGCGGCTGCTCTGCGGTAACGCTGTGTGCCCGTATTCTGCCGAAGCTGATGCGTGGTGAGTGGAGCCGGGTGCTGTTTGTGCCCACCGGCGCACTACTATCTACTGTCAGCTACAACGAAGGTCAGAGCATCCCGGGAATCGCCCATGCGGTGATACTGGAACGGATGGAGGTGTGAAAGAAATGGATAGTAGTATGAATGAAATAATTATGGAACTGGTCCGGGCATTTCTTGTGGGCGGCATCATCTGTGCCCTGGTACAGGTTCTATTGGACCGCACAAAAATGATGCCGGGCCGGGTCATGGTAACACTGGTTGTGACCGGCAATATCTTAGGCTGGCTTGGGCTTTATGAACCTTTTCTGAAATGGGCCGGAGCCGGAGCCGGGGTGCCGCTCCTCGGCTTTGGCAATACTCTGTGGAAAGGAGTAGCAAAAGCCGTGGGAGAGGAAGGCCTCGTTGGGATCTTCAAAGGTGGCCTGACAGCCGCCTCTGCAGGGATCGCCGCGGCGCTGGTGTTCGGGTATCTGGGGGCGCTGGTGTTTCAGCCGAAGATGAAGGAATAAAAAGAGGCTGTCGCAAAATTTTGCGACAGCCTCTTTTATATAATACAGAAAATCAGTCCACAATCACACCGCCCTGATCTGCGCTTCTCGCGTGCAGCGCATACCGCTTCAGATATCCGTCCACCTGCTTTGGCTCATAGCGGAAAGCAGCTCTTCTGCGGGCAAGTTCTTCGTCGGATACGTGGAGCTCCAGCTTTTTGTTCGGGATGTCAATCTCGATTTCGTCACCGTCCTCAATGAGGGCAATGGGGCCTCCGGCTGCGGCTTCCGGAGAAATGTGGCCCACGAAGCAGCCGTTGTTGGTGCCGGAGAAGCGGCCATCGGTGATGAGGGCGGTGCACTTGTTTAAACCCTGGCCGTAGAGTAGCTTCATCGGCTTGAACATTTCCGGCATGCCCGGAGCGCCTTTTGGGCCCTCATAGCGGACTACCACTACATGGCCTGGCTTGATGAGCTGTTTGGCAATGGCATCGCTGACGGCGTCCTCGCTGTCGAAGCAGATGGCTTTTCCGATGAAATGGCGTACTTCCTCCGCAACAGCAGCAGGTTTTGCCACAGCGGTGTCCGGAGCCAGGTTGCCGTGCATGATGGCAAGTCCTGCCAGGGTGGAGAATGGCTTCTCCAGGGAGGTGATGACCTCCGGATTCTTCGGGTAGAGACTGCGGCAGGCTACAGCGTTTTCACCGATGGTCTTGCCGGTCACGGTCATGCAGTCATTATACAGAAGCGGCTTCATCTGACGCTGAACCTCCGGGATGCCGCCTGCTTTATAGAAATCCTCGGCGTCGAATTCCTTGGAAGCCGGATTGATGCGGCAGATGAGTGGGATATTGTTTCCGTATTCCTCAAACCATCCCATGACAGTCTTGGAATCCAGTCCAATCTCATGGGCAATGGCGAGGGTGTGGATAACACAGTTGGTGGAACCTCCAGTTGCCATAAGGACCATGATGGCATTGCGAATGGCCTCCGGAGTCAGGATATCCCGGGAGGTGATGCCGTTCAATACCATGTGGACTGCCGTCTCGCCGGAGAGAAGTGCTGCACGGATCCGGTCATTGTAAACAGCCGGGATAGCAGCGGAGCCAGGCAGGCTTAGGCCAAGAGCCTCTGCCATGCAGCACATGGAGTTGGCGGTTGCCATATGCTGGCAGGAGCCAACGGTCGGGCAGCAGAGCTCGGTGATATCCTCCAGAACATCGTGGTCAATCTTGCCAACCTGATACATACCGTAGGCCTCCTCGATGGAGGTGGAGTCCGATTTGCGCTTGCCGCCGAAGGCCTGACCGCCCAGCATACAGCCGCCGGCCAGGAAGATACAAGGAATATCCAGCCTTGCAGCTGCCATCAGCATGCCAGGAACGGTTTTGTCGCAGGAACCGATGAGCACGAGACCGTCCAGCCGGTGTGCCCGTGCCATGGTCTCAATGCTGTCTGCCACAAGCTCGCGGGATGGCAGAGAGTAGCGGGCACCGCTGTGGGTGGTGCAGACACCGTCGCACACGGCAATACAGCCGAACTCTACCGGCGTGCCGCCTGCGCGGTAAACACCGTATTTCACCTGTTCGGCCAGTTCCTTCAAATGGCGGTGTCCGGGAACAATGTCCGTGAAGGAATTGCAGACACCGATGATGGGACGGGACATGTCATCGTTGGAGAAGCCGTTTGCCTTGTAAAGGGTGCGGCAGGAGATGAGACTGTCCGGGAGAAATGTACCGGATTCAAATTTCTTTTGCATATGAATACCTCCTGATAATTATTTATTCAGATTAAGCTAATCCCGTCCGGGGCCGTTCGATACAGCCGAAGATGGCCTGGTGCTGGCGCCTCCCGGACCAAGACCGGGAACTACGCCCGGTCCGCTGGAACTGTCAGAATCATTTTCATCCGGCCCCAGGTAAGACGGGTCAATAGTCACACTGGTGTGTCCGGGGCAGTGACCGGTTGGCATTGCATATTTGGAATCATCGGTCTCGCCTTCCTCTCCGGCAGGTAGGGCAATGCGTACCCTGGAGGTCTTCGGACAGTTAGTACCAGGAAGAAGTCCGGTGACGCTGCATACGGTAGTGAGCACATGGGTGTTGCACATTTCTGTCGGGACGGTTCCTTTCGCGAAATATTCCGTATAGACCGCATTTCCGCGCGGATCGTGGGAGCAGACACCCGGAATGGCAAGCTTACCGGATTTGCGGCAGATCTCTGCGGTCTCCACGCTGTCCGGAACGGTGAAGCCGGGATCACTTAAGCCCTCGTGAACGCGGGTCATGATCTTGCGCCAGATATCCTTGTGGAAGGATGTGCCGCCGTTCTGGCCGCTGAGCTTCTGGTTTTCATCGCAGCCGCCCCATACGCCGGCGGTGTAATAAGGGGTATAGCCGATAAACCAGATATCGTTATTGTTGCTGGTGGTACCGCTCTTGCCGGCTGCAGACATATTTGGAAGTGCTGCACGGGTGCTGGTAGAGCTGACACTGACACCGGAGCTTGCAAAAATACGGTTGGCCTGCATGGAATCTTCCATGGCATCGGTCAGAAGGAATGCGGTGGAATCCTTCAAGACCCGGTGGGTTTCCGGTTCATTGTCAATAAGCAGCTTTCCATCGTGATCGAGGATTTTGGTAAAGAATACCGGTTTGGTGTAAAGGCCGCCGTTGGCAATGGAAGCGAAGGCCGCGGTCAGCTCCAGGTTGGTCACACCTTTTGTGATGCCGCCCAGCGCGGTAGCCGCGTTCATGTCGGTATCAGTCAGGGTGGTGATGCCGAAGCTTTTGGCGTATTCCACACCCAGCTGAGGGCTTACGGTTTCCATCATGGTGCGTACGGCAACAATGTTCATGGAGTAAATAATACCATCGCGGATACTGGAGTAGCCGAGATAACCCTGCTTGTACCAGTTTTTAAACGTTTTGGTCCCGACGGTGAACGGCGCGTCATAGTAGACGCTCCCCAGGGTGGCACCGCAGGTATCGAGCGCCGGGGCAAACGCCGTGATGACCTTGAAGGTGGAACCAGGCTGTCTGGTGGTATCGGTTGCACGGTTTAAGGTCAGACTTGCTGTCTTGGTGCCGCGGCCGCCGCTTATGGCCTTGACCTGTCCGGTCTTCTGGTCCATGATGACGAAAGATACCTGTGGCTGCAGCACCTTGCTGGAGCGTTCGCCGATGATGGTATCGCCCTGCTGCAGAATGGCTGCCTTATAGGCCTCAATGTCTGTATCTGCCTCCGCTTCGCTGTTGTAAAGACCCTCCCAGCCTGCGTTCAAAGTGGAGGCGTGCCAGGATTTTAAGTTCTTTTCAGAGAAATGCTCGGTAGTGCCGTCTGCGTGAGTCACGGAAAGACGGTATTCCAGGCTGTAGCGGGCAGCGGAATAGTTGGAAGGATCATTGACCTCTTCATCTACAATGGCCTGAAGAGCCGGATCCTGGGTGGTGTAAATCTGAAGCCCTCCGCTGTAGAGCAGGTTATGAGCCTGGGTTTCCGTGTAGCCAAGCTTTTCCATCAGTGTATCTTTTACCTGCTGGGTCAGCTCATCGGTGAAGTAGCTGTACGGAGTAGAGTTCTCTTTGGAGACATTATCCACCATCTGGATACGGTCATAGACGTCATCTGCCAATGCCTCTTCCTGCTGCTCTTTGCTGATATAGCCCTGTTCAAACATGTACTGCAGGATGACCTTGCGCTTTTCCGCGTTGGCTTCCTGACCGCTGATCGGGTTTAAACGGGATGGGTTCTGGGTGATGCCTGCAATGACTGCACACTCAGAGAGCGTCAGGTCAGAAACATCCTTATTAAAGTAGCGGCGGGCTGCGACTTTGACACCCAGGGCGTTATTGCCTAAGTTGATGGTGTTTAAGTAGTTGGTTAAGATCAGCTTGCGGTCCATGGATTTGGTGAGCTGCAGGGCAAGGTACTGCTCCTGCAGCTTTCTTTCTAATTTGGCTCCGAAGCTTGTCTCCATTCCGCCGTTAAACATGTTGTTCTTGATAAGCTGCTGAGTGATGGTGCTTCCGCCTCCGCGGTTTTCACCGGTCAGTACGCCGACTGCTGCACGGGAAATAGAACGCAGATCGATGCCGTTGTGGGTCCAGAAGCGGGAGTCCTCTATGGCAACGAATGCGTTGATCAGGTCCTTGGGAAGCTCATCGAAGGTTGCTTCTTCCCGGTTTGAGCCTGCTGTTACCAGGGTGTCGGTTAAGTTGCCTGTGCTGTCATATACCGTTGTGGCATAGCCGATGGGGACGATGCTGTCCACATTGAGCTCCGGGGCATTGTCGATGATACCCATGATAATGCCGATGCCGATGCTGGATATGACCAGAACGCAGAACAGACAGAGCACGCAGCAGGTCTTTATAAAGGTAAGAAAAATCCGGGAGCGGTATTTGTCGCTTCGGGAGTTTGCGGCCTGCAGACGCTTTTCTGTCGCATCTTTTCCATAATTCATATGGGAATCCTCCTTTGTTGTGGGAATTCTTCGTATAAAAATTCAATTTACGTGACTTGAGTCACCTGCTTGTTTTGCCGTTTGCCGTAACCGTGCAGGCACGATTCCGGCTTTCTGGTGCTCGTTACATTATATCAAAATGCCCCTTACAATGCAACCATAGCACAGTTTGCGGCGTGCGATGCACCCCAGGTCCGTGAAAGACATGAACTGTAATATTTCTTGCCAGAACCGTTTTTTATTGGTAAGATAAAGAACGAAACCAACGAATAAGTCAATTTGTGTTATATAGGAAGTATACCCATGATGGAACGATATAAAATCCTTTTTGATGGCGGAGAGGGCGAACTGACCGAGAAAAAGTCCCGTTTCATTGCCACCACAAGACCGGTGGAGAGCGAGGAAGAGGCAGTTGCCTTTATTGATGAAATGAAAAAGAAATACTGGGATGCCAGACATAACTGTTCTGCTTATGTGATCGGCGAGCGGGGACAGGTGCAGCGCTGCAGTGATGACGGAGAACCGGCACAGACTGCAGGCCGTCCAATGCTGGATGTGCTTCTTGGCGCGGAAGTGAAGAATATCTGCGTTGTGGTGACACGCTACTTTGGCGGAACCCTTCTTGGCACCGGAGGGCTGGTCCGCGCCTATTCCGGCGCCGTGCAGGAGGGGCTGAAAAACAGCGTCATTGTGGAGAAATGCCCGGGCGCAGAGCTGAAGATCCATACGGATTATAACGGCATCGGCAAGATCCAGTACATCACCGCACAGATGGAGATCCCGGTTCTGGATACCCGGTATACCGATGCAGTGGATGTGGTCTGCATGGTGCCGCTGGAAAAAGAGGGATCCCTGGTGGCCCAGATTACCGAGAAAACGGGGGGCAGGGCAGTGATAACACGGGAAAAAGAGTGCTACTATGGCTTTGCGGATGGCGAGCTGGTACTGTTTTAAATTTTAAACAGAAAAATGCAATGCAATGCGGAAAAAACGCTTGCAATCCGTTGAACAGAATGCTATATTTATAAATTGTGATAAGTGACGTGAACTAAGGACCTGGCAACAAGTCCTTAGTTTTTTTGTAAAGCTGATGCAAATGTGCACTGCGCATTTGCGTCAAAAGAAAGAGGAAGATTACGATTATGAAAATGAAGAGAGAAGACATCCGTAACATCGCGATCATTGCCCACGTTGACCACGGTAAAACGACCCTGGTAGACGAGCTGTTAAAGCAGAGCGGTGTATTCCGTGCGAATCAGGAAGTGGAAGAGCGTGTCATGGACTCCAATGATATCGAGCGTGAGCGCGGAATCACCATCCTTTCCAAGAATACCGCTGTTTTTTATAAAGATAAAAAGATCAATATCATCGACACCCCAGGACATGCAGACTTCGGCGGCGAGGTTGAGCGAGTTCTGAAGATGGTAAACGGCGTTATCCTGGTCGTAGACGCTTACGAGGGTCCGATGCCGCAGACCAAATTCGTTCTGCAGAAAGCCCTGGAACTGGATCTGTCCGTTATCGTCTGCATCAACAAGATCGACCGCCCGGAGGCAAGACCGACTGAGGTGATCGACGAGGTATTAGAACTGTTCATGGATCTGGACGCTTCTGACGAGCAGTTAGACTGCCCGTTTGTATTTGCATCTGCTCGTGCCGGTTTCGCAAAGAAAGAGCTGGGCGATCCGGAAGTAGATATGAGCCCGCTGTTTGAGACCATCGTCAATTATATCCCGGCTCCGGAGGGAGATCCGGACGCAGACACCCAGATGCTGATCAGCACCATCGACTACAACGAGTTTGTTGGCCGTATTGGTGTCGGCAAGATCGACAACGGAAGCCTGAAGGTAAACCAGGACTGCGTGATCGTAAACCATCATGATCCGGATAAGATGCGCAGAGTCAAGATCGGTAAGCTGTACCAGTTTGACGGCTTAAAACGTGTTGAGGTCCAGGAAGCAACCATCGGTGATATCGTTGCGGTATCCGGCATTGCAGATCTGCATATCGGTGATACCATCTGTTCCCCGAAAAACCCGGAATCCATTCCGTTCCAGAAGATTTCTGAGCCGACTATCTCTATGAACTTCATGGTCAATGACAGCCCGTTAGCCGGACAGGAAGGTAAGTTTGTTACCTCCCGCCACATCAGAGAGCGTCTGTTCCGCGAGCTGAACACCGATGTCAGCCTGCGGGTTGAGGAAACCGAGTCTCCGGACTGCTTCAAGGTTTCCGGCCGTGGTGAGCTGCATCTGTCTGTCCTCATTGAGAACATGCGCCGTGAGGGCTTTGAGTTTGCGGTCAGCAAGGCTGAGGTCCTTTACAAATACAACGAGCGCAACCAGAAGTTAGAGCCGATGGAGCTGGCTTACGTGGACGTTCCGGAGGAGTTTACCGGTGCAGTTATCCAGAAGCTGACCTCCAGAAAGGGCGAGCTGCAGGGCATGAGCCCGGCAAACGGCGGTTATACCCGTCTGGAGTTCTCCATCCCGTCCAGAGGTCTGATCGGTTACCGCGGTGAGTTTATGACCGATACCAAGGGTAACGGTATCATCAATACCATTTTCGATGGCTACGGTCCGTACAAGGGAGACTTAAGCTACCGCAAGACCGGTTCCCTGATCGCTTACGAGAGCGGTGAGACCATCACCTATGGTCTGTTCAACGCACAGGAGCGCGGCATCCTCTTTGTAGGACCGGGCGAGAAGGTTTACTCCGGTATGGTCATTGGTCAGAACCCGAAGACTGAGGATATCGAGGTCAATGTCTGCAAGACCAAGAAGCTGACCAACACCCGTTCCTCCAGTGCCGATGAGGCATTAAAGCTGGTTCCGAAGAAGATCATGAGCCTGGAGCAGTGCCTGGAGTTCATCGATACCGATGAGCTGCTTGAGGTAACTCCGGAGAACCTGCGTATCCGCAAGAAGATCCTGGATCCGACTATGCGTAAGAGAGCATCCTTCAAAAAATAAATACTGCCAGATCCCCCAAAATCTGGTGTGGATTTTTCAAGTCAGGTTATTTCTCGCCACACAACTCCTTCTCTGTTGAGAGGGCGGTTGTGTGGCATTTTTGTATGATAGGAAATTGCGTCCTATCATACAAAAACGCTCCGCGAGGATGC
>OGFR01000564.1_pt1 | contig 27329 bp, 19 predicted proteins | sample 1571001 | NCBI WGS metagenome assembly OGFR01 (sample SAMEA2582064, study PRJEB24529) | metagenome | biome: Human gut stool | place: China | collected 2011 | reverse complement strand
GCTTACATTCTCAGCTCCGTGCTTAATCCTATACGATTAAGCACGGAGCTGAGAATGTAAGCGGAGCTTATGCAGTAGAAACAGAAAACGGAACGCTGGCAATAACTAAACGTGTTTTAACACTTAAAGCAGCTAGTGGGAAACAAGTGTATGATGGAACAGTTCTTGAAAAACATGAACTTGAAGGTGATCCGATAGGTCTTGTAAATGGAGAACGCGTAGTAATAAAGAGTCTGGCATATATAGGACAGCAGAGAGATGTAAATATCAATGGATCGTTGAACAAAATTGATGTAACCAGTGTAAGAGTAGAAAAGATTCCATTCTTAAGATTCATTGGTTCTTCGGAGGAAACTACTAATAACTATCAGATTGAGACCGTTGATGGAAGGTTAATAGTAACCCCTAGACCTGTAAAAATTACATTATATCCAGAATCAAAGTTTGTGGGAGAAGAGGACCCTGAGTTTAGATCAACGGTTGAAGCGAAGAATGGAGACCGAGGTTTAATCCCTGGAGAGGAATTACTTTACACAGTTCGCCGAAGTGATAAAACAACATCATCTGCAGAAGCTTTAGGAACTCACGTTGATGTTATTACTGTAGACTATGAAGAGAATGCAGGTGCAAATCGCAATTATCAGATTGAATTTGAACCAGAAGATTTCAACATTTACAAAGCTGACTTAGAAGTTGGCAAGAAGGTTACTAATCTTCCGGTAAATGGAGAAGGCTTTGTAGTCGGAGATGTGGTTCAGTTTGAAATCGTAGTTAAGAATGTGGGAAATCTGCCTCTGAGCAATATTGTTGTAAACGATGAATTGCCGAATGCAGTTATCGCAAATGGTACTGGTTATAGAGTCGAAAATAATCAGGCAATTATTGATAAGCTGAATGTTGGCGAAACTACTACAGTATTAGCAACTTATGAAGTGACGGCGGCCGATATTACCAATAAGGATTTCAAAAATATAGCAACTGTTACTTCAAAGATTCCGGATCCGACAGATCCTGATAAAAAATTAAATGGACCTGAAGTTCCAGCAGAGACTGAAATCATCCCGACCAAGGGAGTTAAGGTTGAGAAGACAGTTACCAACACTGCTGCAGCAGCAGATGGCAAGTATGTAGCAGGCGAGAAAGTGACCTTCGATATTACGGTAACCAATACCGGCAATACCGTATTAGGAAACTTCCGTGTAGTGGATCAGTTAGAGAACACCACCATTCTGGAGGGTGCTGGCTACGATGTAACTACAGACACTGCAACCGGACTGGCAGCAGCAGTTGTGAATGGCCTTGCAGAAAACGCATCGATTACAATTAAGGCTGAGCATACTGTAACCGAAGCAGATTTACGCAAAGAACACTTCAAGAACGTGGCAGTCGCAGAACTGACTGATCCGCAGAATCCGGATAATCCGAAGAAGGAAGAAGGCGAGACCCCGGATATCCCGAAGGTTGATGCAGATGCAAACTGGAAGGTAACCAAGACCGTCACCAATCTTCCGTCCAGAGGATACTTCCGCAGCAGTGAAACAGCAGAGTTTGACATCAAGGTAGAGAATACCGGAAATCAGACTTTGAATGACATCGTTGTAGCAGATCTGTTAAGCGGTGCTGAGTTAAAGGCAGGCAGCGGTTATATGCTGAATGCAAATGGTACAGCAACAATCGCAACCTTAAAGGTTGGCGAAGCAGTTACCCTGAAGGCAACTTACACTGTAACAAGTGCAGATGTAACCAATAAGAAATTTGTCAATGCAGCAACAGCAAGCATTGGAACGGAAACAGAAACCGGAACCACCGGCGACATCCCGACCAGAACCACGGGTGGCGGCAACAGCAGTGGTGGCGGTGGCGGCGGAAGCTCTTCCGGCCCGCGTGACAACGGTGGATCTTCCTCCGGCGGCCCGGGAACAACAACCGTAACCATTGACCCGGATGCAGTTCCGTTAGCAAACCTGCCGAACGAAGACGGAGCAGACAATCTGCTTATGATCGACGATGAGGATGTGCCGTTAGCAGCACTTCCGAAGACCGGCCAGAGCGGAACAAACGGACTGGTATTCTTCCTGTCCAGCATGATGCTTGCAGCATTTGTGGCAGTGACCAAGAAACGCGAAGACGATAAGTAATTGAATCGTTTTCAGCCATAAGAAATACAGAGAAAGCGCCGGGAGCGAAATGCTTCCGGCTTTTCTGGTATCCTAAAGTTTGTCGAGCCGTTCTCATTGCAATACATTCCGAATTTTGCTATTCTATATTCATAAAAACCATGTTTACAGAAAGCAGCATAGAAGGGAATGTGAGCCATGAAATCGTCATTATTAAAATTGCCGGTGGGGGTAGACAGCTTCGAGAAAATCCGGAAAGATGGATTTTATTATGTGGATAAAACCACATTGATCGAGCAGCTTCTGGAGCAGTGGGGAGAGGTGAATCTGTTTACCAGGCCGCGCCGTTTTGGAAAGACTTTGAATATGAGTATGCTTCGCTGCTTTTTTGAAATAGGCGCAGATCGTTCTTTGTTTGACGGGTTGGACATTTCAAAGAATCAGGAACTTTGCAATACCTATATGGGAAGGTTTCCGGTGGTGTTTCTTTCTTTGAAGAATGTGGATGGTCTTACTTTTGCAGATGCAAAGTATCGCCTGACAGAACTGGTTGCTGCGGAAGCGGAGCGCTTTTTATTTTTGTCAGATAGCAAAAAGCTTTCTGAAAATGAAAAAAGCAGGTATCAGGCTCTGATTGCGCTTGACCATGGGCGTTATACTATGGATGAGACAATTCTTGTGTCCAGTCTGCAGCTACTGTCACAGCTTTTATACAGGCATTACGGACAGAAAACCATAATATTGATTGATGAATACGATGTTCCACTGGACAAAGCATTCCAGCATGGTTATTATAAGGAAATGGTTTCCCTGATCCGTGGACTATTCGGACAGGCTTTGAAAACCAATGATGCGCTGCAGTTTGCGGTATTGACGGGATGCCTGCGGGTATCGAAGGAAAGTATTTTTACAGGACTGAATAATTTGAAAGTACTCTCTATTACGGATGCCCGTTTTGATGAACAATTTGGCTTTACGGAACAGGAAGTGTCAGAATTGTTGGAGACATATCACCTGGAAGCGCATCAGGCGGAAACAAAAGAATGGTACGATGGATATCATATTGGAGGTGCAGATGTTTATTGTCCATGGGATGTGATCAATCATGTGGACAGGCTTCGTGGAGAACCGGGGGCGCAGCCGCAATCCTACTGGATCAATACCAGCGGAAATGATCTGGTGAAGCGGTTTGTGAACAGGGCAGATAAGACAACGCGTGATGAAATGGAGCGACTGATTGCCGGGGAATCCGTGGAAAAAGAAATACGTCTGGAATTAACGTATGACGAGATTGATCAGAGCATTGACAATTTATGGAGTGTGCTGTTTACGACCGGTTATCTGACAAGGATCGGAAAACCTGTAAATGGCATTTATCGGCTGGCTATTCCAAACAGAGAGGTGCGGGAGGTTTATATCACCCAGATACAGGAGTGGTTTAAAGAAAAAATCAGAAAAGAAACGGGATCCATGCAGACATTTTGTAAGGCATTTTTGGAGCGGGATTCCGACGGAATTCAAAAGCAGTTAACAAGGATTCTGAACAATATGATCAGCATTTTAGATACAAAGGCACGAAATGAGGAAAAAGAAATATTTTATCATGGGTTGCTGCTCGGCTTGCTGCGCAGTGAGTCTGACTGGCTGATTTTGTCAAATGCAGAGTCTGGCGATGGATTCAGCGATATTTTGATTGAACCGGAAGATCCGGATATGGGAATTGTGATTGAGTTAAAGTACGCACCTGATTTTTCCGGTTTGGAAAATGCCTGTAAAAAGGCAATGCAGCAGATTAAAGACCGAAGATATGCGGACCGTTTGAAAAATGACGGTCGCAGTGATATTCTGGCATATGGAATCGCATTTTGTAAAAAACGGTGCCGGGTTATTGCGGAACAATTATAGGAAGGATAAAAAGATGTATTTAATTGCAGGACTTGGGAATCCCACACGGGAATATGAGAAAACGAGACATAACGTTGGCTTTTCGGTGATCGATGTGCTGGCGGACAAATATAATATTGATGTGAGCGACCGCAAGCACAAGGCGCTGTGCGGCAGGGGCGTGATCGAGGGGGAGAAGGTGCTTCTCTTAAAGCCTCAGACCTTCATGAACTTAAGCGGCGAGAGCATCCGCGAGGCGGTGGATTATTATAAGATTGACCCGGAGGACATCATTGTCATTTATGATGATATCAGTCTGGAGCCGGGACAGCTGCGCATCCGGTTAAAGGGAAGTGCCGGCGGGCATAATGGGATCAAGAACATCATCGCGCACCTGGGCACCCAGGAGTTTCCGCGCATCAAGGTGGGCGTGGGCGCGAAGCCGCCGAAGATGGATCTGGCAGATTATGTGCTGAGCCGTTTCGGAGCAGAGGAGCAGAAGATCATGGATGAGGCGTTTGGCGAGGCGGCTGAGGCTGCGGTCATGATGATGACAACCGGAGCGGAGCGTGCCATGAATCATTATAATGCCAAAAAGAAAGCGGAGTAGGTATCATGAGCAGAGTATTTGCAAATCCACTTACGGAGCTGGCGGAGTTTGAACAACTTCAGGAGTGTCTGAAAAAGAAGAAAGGGCCGGTGCAGGTCAGCGGCTGTCTGGATTCCCAGAAGGTGCATCTGATGCAGGAAACCGTGGCAGACCGGCCGTGGAAGCTTGTGGTAACATATGATGATGCCAGGGCACGGGAGATTTACGATGATTTCGGCTGCTTCCGGGACAATGTCTGGCTGTATCCGGCGAAGGATCTGCTGTTTTACAGTGCGGATATCCACGGCAATCTGCTCACCAGGGAGCGGCTGCAGGTTCTGCGCCATCTGATGGAGGATCAAAACGGTGTCGTGGTGACCACCATGGACGGCCTGATGGACCATCTGCTTCCGCTGCGCTGCATGCAGGAGCAGGTGCTTCATCTGGAAACGGGACAGGAGCTGGACCTGGAAGCCTGGAAGCTTCGTCTGGCTGAGCTTGGCTATGAGCGTATGCCGCAGGTGGACGGTATGGGGCAGTTTTCCGTGCGGGGCGGCATTCTGGACATCTATCCGTTGACGGAGGAGCTCCCGGTGCGTATTGAGCTTTGGGACACCGAGGTGGATTCCATCCGCACCTTTGACCTGGAGAGCCAGCGCTCCATTGAGCAGCTGGATGAGATTGACATTTATCCGGCCACCGAGATCGTGCTGACAAAGAAGCAGGCGAGGGAAGGCATTGAGCGGATCCGCAGTGAGGCAAAGGCCTTTGCGGAGAAGCTGAGAGCACAGCAGAATACCGAGGAAGCATACCGCATCAGCGGGATTGTAAAGGAACTGACGGAGGGCATCGAGGAGGGCTGGAAACAGACCGGACTGGATGCCTGGATTTCGTATTTTAATAAAGAAACCGTTTCGTTTCTGGATTACTTTGATCCGGAGCGGAGCATGATCTTTCTGGATGAGCCGCTGCGCCTGAAGGAACAGGGCGAGGCGGTGGAACTGGAGTTCCGGGAGAGTATGGAGCACCGGCTTGAGAAGGGCTATCTGCTTCCCGGACAGACCGGACTGCTGTACCCGGTGCGGGAGATCCTGGCCAGGGCACAGCGGAAGGATACGGTGTATCTGACCGGCCTGGAGCAGAAGCTTCCGGGCATGACGACGGAGAAGCGTTTTTTCTTTGATGTCAGGAACATGAATTCTTATCAGAACAGCTTTGAGATGCTGATCAAAGACCTGACAGGCTGGAAGAAGGACGGATACCGGGTGATCCTCTTATCTGGTTCCCGCACCCGTGCCAGCCGCCTGGCGGAAGATCTGCGGGAGTACGGTCTGAGCGCCTTTTGTACGGACGATGAGAGCCGGGAGGTGCAGCCGGGAGAGATCCTGGTTGCCTTCGGTAATCTGCACCGGGGTTTTGCCTATCCGCAGATCAAATTTGCGGTCATCACGGAAGGTGATATGTTCGGCAAAGAGAAGAAAAAGCGCAGGCGTAAGAAGACTTCCTATGAGGGAAGGAAGATCCAGAGCTTTTCCGAGCTGTCGGTGGGGGACTACGTGGTGCATGAGGACCACGGACTTGGCATTTACCGCGGGATTGAGAAGATTGAGCGGGACGGCGTTATCAAGGATTACCTGAAGGTGGAGTACGCGGACAATGGAAGTCTTTACCTTCCGGCCACCCGTCTGGACGGCATTCAGAAGTATGCGGGCTCTGACGCGAAGGCACCGAAGCTGAACAGGCTGGGCGGTGAGCAGTGGAACCGGACCAAGGCGAAGGTGAAGACTGCGGTGAAAGAGATCGCGAAGGATCTGGTGCAGCTCTATGCGGCGCGCCGGGAGCTGGGCGGCTACCAGTACGGGGAAGATACCGTATGGCAGCAGGAGTTTGAAGAATTGTTCCCCTACGATGAAACGGAGGATCAGATCACCGCGATTGAGGATACCAAGCGGGACATGGAAAGCCGCCGGATCATGGACCGCCTGATCTGCGGTGACGTGGGCTACGGCAAGACGGAGATTGCGCTGCGGGCAGCGTTTAAGGCGGTGCAGGAGAGCAAGCAGGTGGTCTACCTGGTGCCGACCACCATTCTGGCGCAGCAGCATTACAATACCTTTGTGCAGCGCATGAAGGACTTTCCGGTGCGGATTGAGCTGATGTCAAGGTTCCGCACACCGGGGCAGATCAAAAAGACGATCGAAGATCTGAAGAAGGGTCAGGTGGATATTGTCATCGGTACGCACCGGGTTCTTTCGAAGGATGTGAAATTCAAAGATCTGGGGCTCCTGATCATTGATGAGGAGCAGCGCTTCGGTGTGGCCCACAAGGAAAAGATCAAGCAGATGAAGGAAAACGTGGATGTGCTGACTCTGACGGCAACGCCGATCCCGCGGACCCTTCATATGAGTCTGGTAGGCATCCGCGATATGAGCGTGCTGGAGGAGCCGCCGGTGGACCGTGTCCCGATCCAGACCTATGTCATGGAGCACAACGATGAGATGGTCCGTGAGGCGGTGAACCGCGAGCTGGCCCGGGGCGGTCAGGTTTACTATGTATACAACCGCGTGAAGGATATTGAGGAGGTTGCGCACCATGTGCAGGAGCTGGTACCGGATGCTACGGTGGTGTACGCCCACGGGCAGATGCCGGAGCACAGGCTGGAGCAGATTCTGCTGGATTTTGTGAATGGTGACATTGATGTGCTGGTATCCACCACCATCATTGAGACGGGGCTGGATATCCCCAATGCCAATACCATGATCATTCAGGATGCGGACCGCATGGGACTTTCCCAGCTGTATCAGCTGCGGGGCCGTGTGGGCCGTTCCAGCCGTACCTCGTATGCGTTTCTGATGTATAAGCGCGACAAGCTTTTAAAGGAAGAGGCAGAGAAGCGTCTGCAGGCCATCCGTGAGTTTACGGAGCTGGGCTCTGGCGTCAAGATTGCCATGCGGGATCTGGAGATCCGCGGTGCGGGAAACGTACTGGGTGCAGAGCAGCACGGGCATATGGAAGCGGTCGGCTATGATCTTTACTGTAAGCTGTTAAATCAGGCGGTGCAGGCTATCCAGGGCCGCCGGGATGAGACGGAGGATTTTGCGTCCACCGTGGAGTGCGATGTGGATGCCTATATCCCGGTTTCCTACATTAAGAATGAGTATCAGAAGCTGGATGCATATAAGCGCATTTCCGGCATTGAGAATGAGGAAGAATACCTGGATATGCAGGATGAGCTGATGGACCGCTTTGGCGATATTCCGAAAGCAGTGGCGAATCTTTTGCAGGTAGCGCTTTTAAAGGCCATGGCTCACAGAGCCTATGTGACGGAGGTGCGCATCAACCGTCAGGAGATTCGCCTGACCATGTATCCGAATGCAAAGCTGAACACAGCCGGCATTCCGGAGCTGGTTGCTTCCTACGGAGATGAACTCCGGTTTGTGATGGCAGAGCAGCCGTATTTTCTGTATGTGGACCGCAGAAACAGACAGAAGGACTGCCAGGCCATGATGGAGCTTGCCCGGACGATCCTGGGACAGATCATTCAGCTCGGTGAATAGTTCGGGACAGCTCCGGTGCATAAATTTTGAAGCCCTCCGCATACTATCCATAAGACACACGATATGGAAATTATGCAGGAGGAGCATTATGAAAGCTACAGGAATTGTGAGAAGGATCGATGATCTTGGACGTGTCGTGATTCCGAAGGAGATACGAAGAACGCTGAGACTGCGGGAGGGTACTCCGCTGGAAATCTTTACAGACCGGGAGGGAGAGATCATCCTGAAAAAGTATTCTCCCATGGTTGAGCTGGCGGCATTTGCCACTCAGTATGCGGAGTCCATGGCGCAGTCTACCGGCATGCTGGTCTGCATCACGGACCGTGACCAGGTGATCGCTGTTTCCGGCGGACCGAAGCGGGACATGCTGCAGAAGATGATCAGCAGGCAGCTGGAGCAGGTGATCCATGAGCGGGAAGCTGTGGTGGCTGAGAAGGATACAAGAGAATTTATTCCGGTCGCAGGTGAGGAGATGGACGGCGTGGTGGCAGAGGTGATCGTGCCGATCATCTGCGAGGGAGATCCCATTGGGGCGGTGGCGCTCTTAAGCCGGGACCCGAAAGCCAGACTGGGCGAAGCGGAGCTTCGGCTGGTTTCCACTGCGGCCGGATTTCTGGGGCGGCAGATGGAAGGATAGTAAGGAGGAAAAACAATGCAGAATCAGAAAAAAGCAGGCCAGGCAGAAGACTGGGAACTGTCAGAGGAGTACTATAGAGAAGATACCGGGAAAAAGGAGCTTCGGCTGGAAGACTTCCTGGAGGAGGAACCGGCAGAGGCAGACCGGGAGGGATTGGCTGGCGCAGACGGACTTAAGGAGCAGCTGGAGAGCATGGCAGACCGGGTGAAGCAGATCCGGGAGCTTTCGGCGGGCGGGCACCCGGCCGATCAGATTGCTGCCATGCTTGGTATGGACGGACAGCAGATCAGGGATATCCTGGTGTGCATGCAGTCCTTCCCGGAAGATGATCCGCTGGCGGTAGCACGTCTGATTGTTCTTGGATAGGGAATTTTTTATCACATTTTTATTACATTTTTCGAAAGCTGCTGTTCAAACCGGCGGCTTTCGTATATAATGATACCTGCTTTATGTTTTACAGGAGGAAATCAATCATGATAAAAATGGGAAAAAGAGCACTGCTTGTAGCAGCAGGCTGCATGGTGCTTTTATGCGGATGCACCAAGAGCAATATCGTTCAGCCGGATGCCGGTGAAGCGGAATCACCGGATTTCAACATTTATAACAACATCGAGCTGGATATGGACCAGTTCCGCGATGAGGTGGATGAGATCTGTCTGGATGAAAATGATTATCCGATGGCAGATTCCATCGATTTTACGATCGATGAGGACAAGTCCCTGATCGATGTGACCATTGTGGTGAAGGACGGTACCAGCGGGGAAGACGCCGCAGAGTATGCAGATGCCGTGCTTAAGAGCATCAACGATGAGGCAGCGGTTCAGGATTACAATTACGGAGAGTCCGGTGCGGACACCTTCGGCGGATTTTTCCAGGACCGTGAGACGCACTTAAAGATTTATGAGAAGAGTGCTTATGAAGCTAAGGGTGAGCCGATGTACGAGACCGATATTCCGGCAGATACCTACATGACCTTTGATATTCAGAAATAAACAGGGAAAACAAAAACAGCGGATGCACGCCACTGGGCGCACCCGCTGTTTTTGTTTTGTTTTTTGTCTGCTCTTAACGCATCTTATCCATCTGTCCGTCTTCACTGACATGATAATTGTCAACCCAGGAATCGGTGACCATCTGTCCGTCTTCACCGAAGAAATACCAGTCGCCCTTATAGCGGAGCCAGTAAGAGGTTTTGCGGTTGCCTTTATCGTCGAGATAGTAGGTACCGTCCTTGAGTTCCAGGAGCCCGGTGGCCTTGGTGCCGTCGTCCTTAATATATTGATATTGATCTTCTGCGGTTTTGTGCCACTCACCTGCCATGGCAGGGAATGCGCTCATCAGAAAACACAGGATGGTTAAGATGAGGGTGAGTCCTGCTTTTTTCTTCATAGTGATCATCCTTTCTCTCTCTGCAAATTTATTATAACAGCCGAAGTATAGGCTGACAAGAGGCATGGAGGCATTGTAAGGAAATCGGAGAAATCGTAAGAAAAATGTTATGAACGGCGTTTTTTATAGAAAGAAAGCACCGGGACCGCAGCCCAAAGCAGATGGGAAGCGGCTCCGGTGCCGGTTTGAACGGATGAAATGATGTTTGCGGGTTACTGCTGGATGATTCCGTTTACGTCAACGGTCCAGATTTTATCGTTGGAATCCTTCACATCCTTGAAGCCGTTTCCAAGTTCCGGTCTTGCGGCGGATTTGGAAGAGGAGGATGCTTTCTGGATGGCGCCGTTGGTGCCTACCAGGTAGGATACGCCATCCAGCTGTGCCGGTGCATAGCGCAGGTCCCGGTCTGCATCCAGGCGAAGTCCCTGTACATAGACATTGTTGTCGCGGACACCGTGGAAGCCACGGCCCTTATTGCCGCCGTCGGTGTAGAAGAACCAGGTCTGGTTTTCACCGAGATCCTCATCGTAAATGGTCTGCTTGCCGGTCTTCATGACACCGTCATCGCCAAAGTAGTAGTTTGCGGTCTGGCCGTCCTCGGTGATCACGCTCTGAAGGCCGGTCTGCAGCTCTCCGCGCTCATTGAAGCCAAAGCGTCTGCCGTCTACGGTAAATACCTGTACGCCGGTTGCTGCATAGTACGGGCGTCCTTTCTTGATATAGAAGATGAAGGCTTCGCCCTCTTCGCTGATCTCCGGAGCTCCCTCCATCTGGTACCAGCCGTTGCCGCGCTTGCCGTCCTCCTCATAGAACTGGTAGGAGGCGATAGCCGGGAGTGCGCTGTTTATTTCAGCGGATTGTGCGTCGGAATCGGTTGCAGTCTCAGCGTCAGGATCGGATTGTGCGTCTGCAGATGCCTGAGCAGTCTCCGGCAGGCGGAACCATCCGGTCTGCAGGATACCGTTCTGGAAGGTGTAGCAGGAACCGTTGATCTTACGGTCGATCTGGTTCATGACCATGCGTCCGTTGCTGTCAAAGAAATGCCATACGGTATCCTGATCCAGCTCTTCATTCTCATTTTCCAGCTCGATCCAGCCGGTTTTCATGGCGCCGTCGCCTTCCTCACCAAGGTAGTAGGTGGCGCCGTCTAACTCCAGCATGCCGGTCTGCATGTGGCCCTCTTCATTAAAATAGTAGTTTTTTCCGTCAATCTCCTGCCATTTGGAGACCACGCTTTTTCCGTCTTTTCCGTAGTAGTACCAGTAGGTGTCCGGAGCATCAGAGTCCCATTCGTCCTCATTCGCTTCGCTGATCCACTGGTTGATCACGCGACGTCCTTCCTCGTTTACATAATACTCATCGATCATGCAGGAACGGGAAATGTAGCCGTCCTCGTTTAAGTAATACCACTCGCCGTCCTTCTTTTTCCAGGAATCGGTCAGGTAGTAGCCCTCGCTGTCTCTGTAGCGGAGCTCGCCGTCCTCGGTCAGCCAGCCGGCGGTTGCGGCCAGCACGGTGGAAACGCTTCCCGGAATGGGAAGAGCGAGTGCAGGGGTTGCCGCTGACATTGCCGCAGCGGTGGATAATACAGCCAGTAATTTGTAATGTTTGTTCATGATTTTTATTTCTCCTTTTTGCTTGTGGAACGTTGGCCGAAGATCCGCAGTTGCATTACGGTGGTGATTATAGCGGATTTGATACAGCTTGAAAAGTGAAGGTTACTGGAAATCCAGCCACGCTCTGCCAGTCGAGATTTTGGGATGCAGGATAAGGGAATGTATGGTATACTAGTAGCATTGGAGAGAAAGAAAACGGCATATGAGCCGTATAGGATTCATACAAAACACAACAGGAGGAGATTCCCAATGAAGATCAAAGTATCCAACTACATTGCTGGGAAACTGGTAGAGGCAGGCATCAATCAGGTCTTTACGGTTACGGGGGGAGGTGCCATGCATTTAAACGATGCACTGGGGCACCAGGAAGGGCTGCACTGCCTGTATCAGCATCATGAGCAGGCCTGCGCCATTGCGGCAGAGGCATATGCCAGAATCCACAACAAGATCGGAGCGCTGTGTGTGACCACAGGCCCCGGCGGTACCAATGCCATCACCGGAGTGGTGGGCGGCTGGCTGGATTCCATTCCTATGCTGATCTTATCCGGTCAGGTCCGTTACGACACCACGGCCCGCTGGTCCGGCGTGGGCATCCGCGCTATGGGTGACCAGGAATTTGATATTGTGAAATCCATTGACTGCATGACAAAGTACAGCGAGATGGTCATTGACCCGCTGCGGATCCGCTACTGTCTGGAAAAGGCTATTTATCTGGCCTACTCCGGACGTCCGGGTCCGGCCTGGCTGGATATCCCGCTGGATGTGCAGGGCGCATATGTAGACACAGAACAGCTGGTCGGCTTTGACGCCGCAGATTATGAGGCGGGCGGCACCGGATGGGCCCTGCATACCGTAGGGCTGGATCATACCTCTGGCGCAGCCGTATTTGCGGGAGCAACCGAGGAGAAAGAAAAGAAAGCGGTCCTTGTAGGCGTGCATGGAACAGAGGGAACCAGTGTGGTAGAGCCGCCTCACGCCATTGCGGAGGATTATGCCGGAAAGGGCGAGCACCGTCAGGTACTTCCGGCTCCGGTTTCCAGAGAACTGGCAAAAGAGATCATCGAGAAGATCCGAAACGCAAAACGTCCGGTTCTGTACGCCGGAAACGGAATCCGTATTGCAGGAGCGTTTGACGCGTTTATGGAAGTGGCAGACGGACTGGGGATCCCGGCAGTAGTAGGCTGGAATGCCAATGACTGTATGTACGATGACTGTCCGTGGTACGTGGGCAGACCGGGCAATCTGGGTGACCGGCCGGGCAATCTGGCGGTCCAGAACAGTGACCTGGTATTTTCTGTCGGAAGCCGTTTAAGCATCCGCCAGGTGGGCTACAATTACAAGACCTGGGCCCGCGAGGCATATGTGATCATGAATGATGTAGACCCGGAGGAATTAAAGAAGCCGAGTGTACATGTGGATATGCCGGTCCATGCGGACGCAAAGGATCTGATGGAAACCATGGCAGCGGTTCTTCGGGAGGAATACGATAAAAAGCCGGTATTTGACGGCGGAGAGGGCCTGCCGGGCATGACCTGGAGTGAGACCTGCCGTATGTACCGGGAGAAATATCCTACCATTCGTAAGGAGCAGCTGAAGCCGGATCCAGATCATGAAGCGAACGTTTACGCGGTGATCGAGGTGATCAGCAGCCGCTTAAGTGAGGACCAGATCACCGTAGTCGGCAATGGTTCTGCCTGTGTGGTCGGCGGACATGGCTATATTATGAAAAAGGGACAGCGCTTCTTATCCAATTCCGCGATCGCATCTATGGGCTACGACCTGCCTGCGGCGATCGGCGCCTGCATGGCAGCTCACGACCCGGAGCATGAGGGAGACGGCTACAGCCGCCATGATATTATTCTTGTAACCGGTGACGGAAGCATTCAGATGAACCTGCAGGAGCTGCAGACCATCATCCATCACAGGATGCCGATCAAGATCTTCCTGATCAATAACGGCGGCTACCATTCTATCCGCCAGACCCAGAAGAACTTCTTTGGCGAGCCGTTAGTGGGAATCGGTACCGACAGCCATGACTTAAGCTTCCCGGATATGGAAAAGCTGGCCTGGGCTTACGGCTATCCATATATTGCGGCACATCACAATGAGGAACTGGCAGAGGCTGTGGAAAAGACCCTGGCTGTGGACGGGCCGGTCATCTGCGAATTCTTTGTGACCATGGACCAGAATTTTGAACCGAAGTCCTCCGCAAAGCGTCTGCCGGACGGTACGTTAGTATCTCCGCCGCTTGAGGACCTTTCCCCATTCCTTCCGGATGAGGAGATGGACAAACTGATGATCATTCCGAGGATGAAATAATGCAGGTCGTAGTAACAGGCGCAACAAGCTTTATCGGCGCGGCAACAGTGAAAAAATTAATGGAGGCGGGGCACCGGGTTTTTGCGGTGGTCCGCCCCGCTTCGTCTAACATGAAGCATCTGGAAACGATAGAAGCCGGAAATACTCCGGGAAGTCTTAGCATCTGCCCGCTGGATCTGGCAGAGATCCGGACGCTTCACGGCTTTTTGGCGGATGCCTGGGTCCATATTGGCTGGGATGGCGCGGGCAGCGACAACCGCACCAGGCGGGATGTGCAGCAGCGCAATGTCACCTATGCCCTGGATGCGGTGGAGGCAGCGGCAGCGCTTGGCTGCCAACGCTTTTTATTTACCGGTTCTCAGGCAGAGTACGGAGTCTGGCACCGGACAGTGGCGGAGGATACGCCCTGTCATCCGGTGTCTGAATATGGCAAGGCAAAGGTGGATTTTTGCGAAAAAGCAAAAATACTTTGCAAACAGAAGAATATGGAGTATATTCATACGAGGATATACAGTGTGTACGGTCCGGGGGACCATCCCTGGTCTCTGGTGCAGTCCTGCCTGCGCACCTGGCAGGAGGGCGGCAGCATGAAGCTTGGGGAATGTACACAGAACTGGAATTTTCTTTATATCGATGACGCGGCAGCGGCCCTGGTTTCCCTGCTTACGGAAGCCCCGGCCGGTGTCTACAATATTGGCAGCAGCGATACGCGGCCGCTTCGGAGCTACATTGAAGAAATGTATGCCCTGTGCGGATATCGTGGAAGCTACAGCTATGGAGAGCGTCCGCAGAACGCGGAGGGACCGGCAGACCTGATGCCGGATATCAGCCGGATCCTGCAGGAAACCTCCTGGCGGCCTGCCAGAACATTTGCGGAGGGAATTTATGAAACATTGCATAGCCTGCGGGAAGCTTCTGCCGGAAGCAAGCCTCTTTGAGCTGACATCTGCCCCGGCTTCTGCCCAGGATATTCCGGATGCTGCTTCCGTTCAGCAGGATAAGGGAGTGACCCTTCAGCTGCGCCAGTGCAGCGGCTGCGGCCTGGTCCAGTTTGACTGTGATCCGGTGCCCTATTACCGGGATGTGATCCGGGCAGGCGGCGGGTCTTCTACCATGCGGGAGCTGCGCACGGCACAGTACCGTCACCTGATCGAGACCTACCATCTGGAGGGGAAAACGTTTTTTGAGGCCGGCTGCGGACGGGGAGAGTTCCTGAAATTCTTGCAGGAGTTCCCGGTGGAAATCTACGGAATGGAGCACAGAGCAGATCTGGTGGAGACTGCGCAGAAGGAGGGACTTCATGTCTGGAGAGAATTTCCGGAGCGGGAGGACCAGCATTTCGGTCATTCCCCGGAGGCCTCCATGCTGCCGGAGAGCGGCTGGAGCGTGCCGGAGAAGCCCTTTGATGTGTTTTTATCCTTTAACTTTTTAGAGCACCAGCCAAGACCGGATATCATGCTGAAAGCTATCTGGAACAATCTGGCAGAGGACGGCATGGGACTTGTGACGGTGCCAAGCCTGGAATATATTCTGGAGAAGGGCAGCTATTACGAGCTGATCCGGGACCACATTGCCTATTACACCTTCGATACGCTGCGGGCGCTGCTGAACCACTGCGGCTTTGCGGTGCTCGAGGAGGAAATGATCAACCGCGATACCCTGTCCATGATCGTGCGCAAGACGGCAATGCCAGAGGCATCTGCCGAAAGTGCGGATGACCGGAAAGCTGTGGCAGATTGTGCCAGAGCAGATGCCGGCATCATCGCCCCTCTGATGGAAGGCCATGAGATTGTAACTGCCGAGGTGCGCGCTCTGACCGGGCGTTTGGCCCGGGAAGGCAAACGTCTTGCCATGTGGGGTGCCAGCCATCAGGGCTTTACCCTGGCATCGACTTCGGAGCTTGGAAAGCATCTGGCCTATATCATTGATTCTGCCCCATTTAAGCAGGGGCGGTTTGCGCCGGCCTCCCATGTGCCGATCGTGCCGCCGGATCATTATTTTGAGGAACCGGTGGATGCGGTGCTCATTGTGGCACCGGGTTATACCGATGAGATTGCGGGAATCATAAAGACAAGGTTCGGCGGAAAGGTGGAGATTATGACACTCCGCACTAACCGGATCGAACACTTATAGAAGCACAGGCGGAGCTCTGCGGCAGATCCAGGCCGCGGAGAGGACGCAGGGATGGAGGAACTATGACAGAGCTTTCAGGGAAACGGATCGTGATGACCGGAGCCACCGGTTTTATCGGAAGCCATGTGGCGAAGCGTTTTCTGGAGGCAGGCGCAGAGGTATACTGCCTGGTGCGCCCGGAGTCTCAGAAAACAGACTGTCTTCCGGTTCATGAGCATCTGCACCGGATCCCGGCACAGATGGATCAGGCGGTGGAGTGTGTGCCGCAGATCGGCCATGCCGACGCGTTTTTACATTTTGCGTGGCGCGGCGTGAACCGCCAGGAGATCGATTCTCCCGCGGTACAGAAGTTAAACATTGACGGCTCACTGCGCTGCATGGAGGCGGCAGGACTTCTGGGATGTCAGGTGTTTATGGATGCCGGCTCCCGTGTGGAGTACGGGATCACGGCCGACGGCACCATGGAGGAGTCCATGGACTGCCATCCGGTCAATGAATACGGAAAGGCAAAGCTGGCTTTCTTTGAACAGGCGAAGCAGTTATGCCGGGAGCTGCAGCTGACTTACTATCATCTGCGGTTTTTCAGTGTTTACGGAAAAGGAGATCATTCGTGGTCCATCATTTCCACGCTGACCCGGGAGCTGCCGGAGGGAAAGACCGTCTCCTTAAGCGCCTGCCGCCACCGCTGGAATTTTATGGACATTGAGGATGCCTCCCGCGCTGTGGTGGAGCTGTACCGTTACAGCGACAGCCACCGGGGCGAGTGCCATGCGGTGAACGTGGCTTCGGAGGATACCCGGGTGCTGCGGGATTTTGTGGAGGAGATCCACAGTCTCTGCGGTGGAAATGGAAATCTGGAATACGGAAGCTTTGTCCAGGCGAAGGAGGGGGCACTCTCCATCTGTCCGGTCAATGAAAACCTCAGGAGGCTGACCGGTGGAACCTGGAAGGAGCAGATCTCCTTTGCGGAGGGGATCCGGCGGATGCTTGGATAAGAAAACAATATACAACTTTGGAAGGAAATGATTATGAAAAAGATCAGTGTGCTGATCCCCTGCTACAATGAACAGGAAAATGTAGAGGCCATCAGCAAGGCAGTGCTGGAGACCCTGACACGGGATCTGCCTCAGTACGACTACGAGTTGGTGTTTATCGACAATGATTCAACCGATGAAACCCGCCCGATCCTGCGCAGGCTCTGCGCAGAGAACCCGAAGATCAAGGCAATTTTCAATGCCCGCAATTTCGGACAGTTCAATTCTCCGTATTACGGCATGCTGCAGGTGACCGGAGACTGCGTCATTGAGATGGTGGCAGATTTCCAGGATCCGGTGGATATGATCCCGAAATATGTGAAGGCCTGGGAGGAGGGCTACAAGATCGTCATCGGCATTAAGACCAGCAGCAAGGAAAACAAGATCATGTATGCCCTCAGAAGCTTTTATTATAAGACCATCAAGCGGCTGTCTGACGTGGAGCAGATCGAGCATTTTACCGGCTCCGGGCTTTATGACCGAGACTTTATTGAGGTTTTACGGAACCTGGATGACCCGACTCCGTTTCTGCGGGGCATCGTGGCAGAGCTTGGCTATAAGCGCAAGGAAATCCCTTACGAGCAGCCGAAACGCCGGGCAGGAAAGACCCACAACAATTTCTACCGTCTGTACGATGCGGCCATGCTCAGTGTGACCTCCTATACGAAGGCAGGTCTGCGCCTGGCAACCTTTGTGGGGGCCATCAGCGCCTTCTTAAGCATGGTGGTAGCCATCGTTTACCTGGTCATGAAGCTGATCTGGTGGGACCGTTTTCCGGCAGGCATGGCGCCGATGCTCATCGGAATGCTGTTTCTGGGATCGGTGCAGATCTTTTTTATCGGTATGGTGGGCGAGTATGTCCTTTCCATCAACCAGCGTGTGATGCACCGTCCGCTTGTTGTGGAAGAAGAACGTCTGAACTTCGAGGAGAAATAATTTCATGAAATACAAGATTGATGTGGTAAGGATCCGGGAAAATTCCATTCAGCTAAACGGATGGGTCATCGGAAAAACACCGGAGTCCAAAGCGGAATTTGAGGTCCTGGACCAGAACAAAAAGCCGCTGGAGATCAAATGCGTGGCAACTCGTCGGGACGATGTGAGCCAGATCTATTACAAGCAGGTCTATGACCGTGATTATGGCTTTGACATTCAGTTCCCATATGAGCGCGGCGCGGATTACTGGCTGGTCATCCGCTGCGACGGCAGGACCGCCCGGGTGAAATACAATGAGGAGCTGATCGCAAAGCGCGCCAGCGTGGCGCACAAGCGCATGGAAAAGATCAGAGATCTCATGAATATGGAGACGGTGCATGTGGCACTGGAGTTTGGAAAGAAGCACGGCTTAAAGGCTCTGCTCTTAAAATCCCGTCACAAGCTGCAGGGGCTGGACAACGACTATGATTATGGCGAGTGGTATGAGCTGACCCGTCCGAAGGAGGAGGAGCTGGCCGCCCAGCGGGAGGCAAGGTTTTCGTATGAGCCGCTGTTATCCATCGTCATTCCGGCCTACAGGACACCGGAGAAATATCTGCGGGAGATGCTGGACTCCATTCTGGCCCAGACCTACAGAAACTGGGAGGTATGCGTGGCCAACGGAAGCCCGAAGGGTGAGGGCGCTATTGTGAGCCGCGTCATGGCAGAGTACACCAGAAAGGACAGCCGCTTCCATGTGTTGGAGCTGGGAGATAACCTTGGTATTTCCGGCAACACCAACGCGGCCCTCCGGATGGCGAAGGGAGATTTCATCATTCTGGCCGACCATGACGACACCATCCCGGAGCATGCGCTCTATGAGGTGGCAAAGACCATCAACGGGCATCCGGACTGCGATGTGATCTATTCCGATGAGGATAAGCTGGATATGGACGGAGGCGCGCTGTTCGACCCGCATTTTAAGCCGGATTTTAACCCGGATCTCTTAACCAGCGTCAACTATATCTGTCACTTATTTGTGGTAAAACGTGCCCTGTTAGACCGGGTGGGCGGCTTTCGCCATGAGTTTGACGGCGCGCAGGATTATGACTTTATCTTCCGCTGTACCGAGAACGCGAAGGAAATCTGTCATATCCCGAAGGTGCTGTATCACTGGCGCTGTCACCAGGAATCCACGGCCAGCAACCCGGAGAGCAAGCTGTACGCCTTTGAGGCAGGTGCAAGAGCCATCATGGCCCATTATGAGCGCTGCGGCATTCCGGCAGAGAAGGTGGAGAAGGGTGTGGACTACGGCATTTACCATACCACCTTTAAAATCCAGGGCGACCCGCTGGTGTCCGTGATCATCCCGAACAAGGACCACAGCGTGGATCTGGACCTGTGCATCCGTTCCATCATCGAGCGGGCTACCTATAAAAACCTGGAGTTTATTGTGGTGGAGAACAACAGCACCGAGCAGGAGACCTTTGCCTATTATGAGAAGATCCAGAAGGAGTTTCCGCAGGTGAGGGTGGTGCGCTGGGAGCGGGAGTTCAACTATTCCGCCATCAACAACTTTGGCGCGACCTTTGCGAAGGGCGAATACCTGATGCTGTTAAACAACGATACCGAGATTATTGCCCCGCGCCTGTTTGAGGAAATGCTGGGCTTCTGCCAGCGAAAAGAGGTCGGTATTGTGGGCGCGCGCCTGCTTTACGAGGACGACACCATCCAGCATGCCGGTGTGGTGATCGGCTTTGGCGGCGTGGCAGGCCATACCTTTATCGGTCTGCATGAGGCGGAGAACAGCTATTTCCACCGCGCTATGTGCGCCCAGGATTACAGTGCCGTGACAGCAGCCTGCCTGATGGTGAAAAAATCCGTGTTTGAAGAGGTAGGCGGTCTGACCGAAGAGCTGGCCGTGGCTTTCAATGATGTGGATTTCTGCTTAAAGGTGCGCGCGGCCGGTTATCTGGTGGTTTACGCGCCGTACGCGGTGATGCATCACTACGAGTCCAAGTCCCGCGGACTGGAGGATACACCGGAGAAGGTGGCACGCTTCAACCGCGAGTGGGCCCTGGTGGCAAAGCGCTGGCCGGATATTTTACAGAACGGCGATCCGTATTACAACCCGAACCTGACACTGCGCAAGTCCGATTTCTCCCTGCGGGATCTCTTAAAAGAGAAGATCGGCGAGCCGTACAAGCTGCCTGAGATCAAAGAGCAGTAAGCTGGAGGAAGACGCATGAAAAAAGTAACGATCGTGATTCCGAATTACAACGGCTTAAAGTTCATGGAGCCGTGCATGGCTGCCCTGGATAAGCAGCTTTGCCGTGACTTTGAGCTGCTGGTGGTGGACAATGGCTCCACCGACGGCAGTGTAGAATGGCTGAAGGAGCACGGGCTTCCGTCCATATTCCTGGAGACCAATACCGGCTTTTCCGGCGCGGTGAATGTGGGGATCAAGGCAGCAAAAACACCCTATGTGATCCTCTTAAACAACGATACCGAGACAGAGCCGGAGTATGTGGGCGAGCTGTTAAAGGCCATAGAAGCTTCTCCGAAGATCTTTTCCGTCAGTCCGAAGATGATCCAGCTTTACCATAAGGAGCTGATGGATGATGGCGGCGATATGTACAGCATCATGGGTTGGGCTTACCAGAGGGGCGTGGGACAGGAAATCGAACGCTATGACCGTCCATGCCACATCTTTTCTGCCTGTGCCGGAGCAGCGATTTACCGCCGGGAGGTCTTTGAGAAAATCGGTTATTTCGATGAGATGCATTTTGCGTATCTGGAAGATATCGATGTGGGATACCGGGCCAAGATTGCGGGATACTATAATTTATACTGCCCGTCTGCGAAGGTGTTCCATGTGGGAAGCGGCACCAGCGGCTCTAAGTACAATTCCTTTAAGGTGAAGCTGGCTGCCCGCAACAACGTGTACTTAAATTACAAGAACATGCCGGCACCGCAGCTTCTGGTCAACAGCATCCCGATCGCCGCGGGGATTGCCGGGAAATACTGCTTCTTTAAGAAGCTGGGCTTTGAGAAGGATTACGTGGCCGGAGTTTTAGAGGGCATCAAAACCGTAAAAAAGACCCGGAAGGTTCCGTACCGGAAAGAGGATTTTCACAACTATCTTGCCATCGAATGGGAGCTGATCTACGGAGCAGCGCTCTATATTTATGAGTTTTCCAGACGCCAGATCCGGAAAAAAATGGCTGGACCGGCGAAAAGTTAAGAGAAATTTAATATTTCGATCCAGAAAATTCGTGTATAATCGTTACGATTCCATTATACTGCCGGGGGACTATCCTGAAATGGGAAGCCGGCAAGATCCGTTGCTGTTTTGGTAATTTTGAAAACAGTATTTCAGAGATAAAGGTGGACCATATGATAAAAGATAATCAGACCAGACTGAACCGGCTGCATGTGCTTCTGGATGCACTGGTGATCGCAGCCGCCTATGTATTCAGCTGGTTTATTACACTGAAGAGCGGATTGTTCGGAGCAGATCCTGAGGCTGGTATCCTGCCGACCTGGTTTTACATGCGGGTCCTGGTGGTGATCATACCGGTCTATCTGCTTTTGTATACCGTCTTTCATCTGTTTACGCCAAAGCGGGTGCAGGGCAGACGACAGGAATTTGCCAACATCTGCAAGGCCAATATCATCGGACTGTTCCTCTTTGGAACAATCCTCTATTTAGGAAGAAAAAATCCATACCTGAGGGAATTCTCAGCCAGACTGATGGCCGGCTTCTTCCTGACCAATATTACAGCGGAGACGCTGGAACGAAATCTGATCCGTACCGTGCTGCGCTCCATGCGCGCAAAGGGATACAATCAGAAGCATATTATCTTGGTAGGCTACAGCCGCGCGGCGGAGGGCTATATTGACCGCGTGCTGGCCAATCCGGAGTGGGGCTACCGGGTGCGGGGCATTCTGGATGACCACAAGCCGTGGGGCTATGACTACCGCGGCATCAAGGTGATCGGAACCATGAAGGATTTAAAGCCGATCCTGGACATGAACCGTCTGGATGAAATTGCCATTACCTTAAGCCTGAAGGAGTACGGCGGTCTGGAGCAGATCGTAGCGGTCTGTGAAAAGTCCGGTGTGCATACCAAATTTATTCCGGACTACAACAAGGTGATCCCGACAAAGCCTTATACAGAGGATCTGCAGGGGCTTCCGGTCATCAACATCCGTCGTGTCCCGCTGAATGATCCGCTGAATGCGGCCATGAAACGGGCAATCGACATTTTTGGTGCCATTGTGGCCCTGATTCTGTTTTCGCCGATCATGCTTCTTACAGCTATCCTGATCAAGCTGACCTCCCCGGGGCCGCTGATCTACTGCCAGGAGCGGGTGGGACTGCATAACCGTCCGTTTAAGATGTACAAGTTCCGTTCCATGGAGGTGCAGGCACCGGAAAAAGAAAAGAGTGAATGGACCACGAAGCGCGACCCAAGGGTGACCCCCATCGGCCGGGTGATCCGCAAGACCAGCATCGACGAGATGCCCCAGCTGTTCAACGTGCTGTTTGGCAGCATGAGCCTGGTGGGACCAAGGCCGGAGCGTCCATATTTTGTAGAACGCTTCAAGGAAGAGATCCCGCGTTACATGATCAAGCATCAGGTACGTCCGGGTATGACCGGGTGGGCGCAGGTGAATGGCTACCGTGGCGATACATCCATCACCAAGCGGATCGAGCACGATCTTTATTACATTGAAAACTGGACTTTGGGATTTGATTTTAAGATATTGTTTCTGACATTTTTCAAAGGCTTTATTAATAAGAACGCCTATTGACCCGGTCGCCGGAGCAGGCAGGAATAAGAATGAGGTACAAAACATGAGTCACGATTTTGACGATGAGTTAGAGCGCAGTACAGAGCGGAGAAGCAGACGCAACCCACGCATGCGGGATACGGCAGCCGGTGCTTCGTCCGGGCAGGAGGGCGGATACGCGTCCGAGCGGGAGCGTTGGGAGAGCCGCCAGAGAAAACGCCAGGAGGCAGCAGAGCGGGAGCTGGATGTGATGGGAGATTCTCGTATCCATGCGATCCCGAAGCAGCCAAAGCAGGAGGAGCCCCGGGAGACATCCGGCCGGAGCAAGGGACCGGATGTGCGCAGCAGTGCAGCGCGGGAAACCGCAGGCAGCCGTGCGGTACGGGAAGCAGCAGCCGGAAAGAGCGGAGGCGGAAACGGCCGGCGCGGAGGCAATTATTCTGATTTTGGCCGCAGCGAGGCAAAGAAAAAGCGCAGACGCCGTATCATTGCCATGATCGTGGCAGAGTGTATCGCGCTGGTGGCTATTTTCAGCTATGCGTTCATGGCCCGTATGATGTCACAGATCCAACGTTCGGAGGAGTTTAAGATCAGCGAGATCAAGACAAACGACATTGCGATGGATGCGGAAGAGAACATGAAGGGCTACTGGACCATTGCCATCTTCGGTGTGGATGCCCGTGACAACGCAATCGAGAAATCTACCAACTCAGATGTTATCATCCTCTGCAATATCAACCGGGATACCGGCGAGATCAAGCTGGTATCGGTATACCGTGATTCTTACTTAAATATCAACGATAAGGGGTCCTATACCAAGATCAACCAGGCTTACTTTGTAGGCGGACCGAAGCAGGCCGTCGAGGCCCTGAACCGCAACCTGGATCTGCAGATTCAGGATTATATGACCTTTAACTGGAAGGCCGTAGCCAATGCCATTGATGTTCTTGGCGGTGTTGATATTGAGCTGAGCAAGGCGGAGTTCTACTATATCAACTCCTTTATTACGGAAACTGTAAAAGCAACCGGTATCGGTTCCCACCAGCTGACTCACGCGGGCATGAACCATCTGGATGGTGTCCAGGCTGTAGCGTACGGACGTCTCCGTCTGATGGATACCGACTACGCGCGTACTGAGCGTCAGCGTAAGATTATTGCCCAGGCCTTTGAAAAAGCGAAAAAGGCTGACTTCCAGACCTTATATACGTTGATCGGAACCGTGTTCCCGCAGGTGTCTACCAGTGTCTGGGTCGATGATCTGGTAAGCAACGCAAAGAACATCAACAAGTTCCATCTGGGCGAGACTACCGGATTCCCGCAGGCCCGCGGTGACGCGAACATGGGCAAGAAGGGTGCCGTGGTTGTTCCGGCAACGCTGGAGAGCAACGTCATTGAGCTACACAAGTTTTTGTTCGGCGATGAAAGCTACACGCCATCTGAGACCGTCAAGAAGATCAGCGCAAAGATTTCTTCCGACACTGGTATCTATAAGGAAGGCCAGTTTGTCGGTAATGTAGGAACCGGCGACGGTGTGGTGCAGCCGCAGAAAACCACGGCAGCTTCCAAGAAGTCTTCTGAAAAGTCGAAAGACGAGGAAGGTTATCAGACGGTATACGAGTACGACAAAAACGGCAAGAAGGTCAGCAGGAAGCTTAAGTTGGAAACCGATGCGGATGGCAAGTATGTAAAATACGAGACCGATGCAGACGGCTTCCTGGTAAAGGATGAGACGATTTCCAGCAGTCACGCTTCCACGACTGCAGTGGAGACGGATGCAAATGGCAATCCGGTAGAAACGGAAAGCCGCAATAACCATAAGAACAACGAGACCTCCGCCAGTGAATCCGGTATCGCGGATACCAAGGTGACAGACCGGCCGGGAAGTACCACGGAAAGCAGCTCTGCATCCCATCCGGGAAGCAGTACGGAGACCACCTCCTCAGGCCATACAGGCACTACGACACCGACCAGCGCAGCATCTCATCCGGGAAGCAGTACAACGCCGACTACGCCAGCAGCGCATCCGGGCAGCACCGGCGAGAGTATGACATCCGGTTCCGGCAGTACGGTACCGACAGCAGCATCGCATCCGGGAAGCAGTACGGCACCGACCAGCGCAGCTTCTCATCCGGGAAGCAATTCCACAACGCCGACCGGCGCAGGCTCCGGAAATATTTCATCCGGAGGACCGTCCGGAAGCGGAAACGGAAGCAGCTCTTCATCCGGATCCGGACCAGTATCAGCACCGGGACAGTAAGCGCGGTATAGAGCGCGAAATGCGAAAGAAAGACAAGGATCGAAAATCAGCAGTTCAGAAGCTGCCGGTTTTCGATCCTTTTTCTATTATTTTCACTTATGGCAGATGTTCACAATTAAATTGCAAAGGGAACACAATTGCAACACATTTCTCTGTTATAGTTCTTTACAGAGTTAAGGAAAAGAAGTACAGAAAGGAGATCATCATGATGTACGAAGAAGACAGAGAAAACAGAAATAATTCGGAAGCAGGTTACAATGACCGCAACGATGAACATATGGAATACCGCAGCAACGAATCCCGGAACACAGAAACCCAGGAGGTCAGAAGAGAGCAGCATTTCGCTGCGGAGAGCGGCCAGAGTAGCAGTGAAACATGGCGGAGCGCAGCCGGAGAAAGCAGCCAGGGCAGTGGCGATAACGGAGCATGGCAGAAAGCAGCCGGTGTGAACGCACAGACCAGCCAGGGCAGCACATGGCAGTCCGCATCACAGGGAGGCAGCCAGAGCAACAGCACATGGCAGTCTGCTGCACAGAATGAAAGTCAGGGCACAAATGCATGGCAGTCCGCTCCGCAGAACAGCAGCCAGGGCAGCACAGCTTCCTGGAATGCACAGGCTTCCGCTCAGGGAGGCGGCCAGCAGGCAGATTCCCAGAACCAGGACCAGCATCATACAACCGGAGGCTGGGCTTGGCGCAGGCCGGAATTTTCTCATGAGTCCCATCAGAAACCGGAACATGCAAAACGCAGCGGACGCAGCATGGCAGGAAAAATTGCCGGTGTTACCGCAGCAGCCGTTCTGTTTGGCACCGTTGCCGGAGGTACGATGTTTGCGGTAAATACCACAGGTGAGTACCTGAAAGGGCAGTATACGACCATCGGCCAGACTGAGACCCAGGCACAGGTAAAGGTAGAACCGTCAGATGACGGCAGCAGCACGACCTCCGGTGCACCGGTTACTTCCGCAATCCAGACCGATGTTTCCTCCATCGTTGAAAAGGCAATGCCATCTGTTGTTGCCATCAACAACACTATGGTTATGCAGCAGCAGACCTGGTTCGGACCGAGTCAGACCGTAGAGGTTCCGAGCAGCGGTTCCGGTATTATTGTGGGCCAGAACGATGAGGAGCTTCTGATCGTGACCAACAATCATGTGGTCGAGGATTCCAAGGAACTGACGGTTACCTTCATTGATAATTCCCAGGTGAGTGCGGCAATTAAGGGCACGGACTCCGAGACCGACCTGGCTGTTATTGCCATTCCGTTAAAGGACATCCCGTCTGACACCATGAGCCAGATCAAGGTTGCAACCCTCGGTGATTCCGATGCGTTAAAGGTAGGCCAGGGCGTTATTGCCATTGGCAATGCCCTTGGCTACGGACAGTCCGTAACCGTTGGTTATGTCAGCGCTTTAAATCGTGAGGTGAAGGCTGAGGACCAGACTTCCCGCACTCTGCTCCAGACCGATGCAGCCATCAACCCTGGCAACAGCGGCGGTGCTCTGTTAAATATGAAGGGCGAGGTGATCGGCATCAATGCAGCCAAATATTCTTCTACTGAGGTAGAGGGCATGGGCTACGCGATCCCAATCTCACAGGCACAGGATATCATCAATGAGCTGATGAACAAGAAGACCCGTGTCGCAGTCGATGAGGCAGACCAGGGCTATCTGGGAATCCAGGGTCAGAATATTGATGAGACTGCAGCAAGTATGTATGGCATGCCGAGAGGTATCTATGTATACAAGATTGTAGAAGACAGTGCTGCTTCCAAGTCTGATTTAAGAGAAAAGGATATCATCACCAAGTTTGACGGCCAGACCGTCCGCACCATGGCAGATCTGAAGGATATGCTGACCTACTACAAGGGAGGCGACACCGTGAACTTAACCGTCCAGTCCCTGGAGAACGGACAGTATGTAGAGCGTACCGTCCAGATCACACTGGGGACCAAGCCGGCAGGTGAAACAAACTAGCAATTATAGCACGGAACGAATAAAGGTCCGGAAGTGAATGAGACCGCTTTCCGGGATTTTCACATATCGTTGTTTGCTTGCTCTCACAACACGCGTTCGCCTGCATCGGA
>OGFR01000555.1_pt1 | contig 27509 bp, 20 predicted proteins | sample 1571001 | NCBI WGS metagenome assembly OGFR01 (sample SAMEA2582064, study PRJEB24529) | metagenome | biome: Human gut stool | place: China | collected 2011 | reverse complement strand
GACCCTCGGTAAAAATCGCCAAATCTCCCCACCCGCTCCCTGACTCGTTTCCTCACAACCTAGAACCGTCCGCGTACATCTTTCACTTGAACTTTTTGCATTTTACTCTTATAATAACTAGAAGGGAAAGGAGGCGCTCTCTTGGCACAACAGAAGGTAAGGCCCCGAAAGAAGGAGGCGGCCCCGAAAAAAAAGAATAAGAAGATCATTAAATACCGGAAGCCGCTTCATATTAATGTCGGAATGATCATCTTCGCATTGATTTTTGTTTATATGGTGTTCAGCGTCTATACCTACATACGGAGGGACAAGGTCCAGTTCTATGAAGTACAGGAAGGAAGCATCGTGAATAATACCGATTATACCGGTATTATTTTGAGAGAGGAAGAGGTGAAGACCGCCGACCGCTCCGGATACATCAACTATTATATCCGGGAGGGAAAGAGGGCGTCGGTGGGAACGCGGATCTATTCCATTGATGAAACAGGAAATATCGCATCATTCCTGGAAGAAAATACAGAAGAAAATGTCACACTGACAGCGGAGAATCTGGCTGATTTAAAGAAACAGCTGACAGTATTCAGCCTTACGTACGACGACAACCGTTTTAACTCGGTTTACGATACGAAGTATACGCTGGAAGCGGACGTGATGGAATACATGAATTTTAATGCGCTCGATAACGCGGGAAGCCTCCTTGACGAGGCGGGATTTAATTTTCAGCAGGTGCGGGCCGATGAGGCCGGTGTCGTGTCCTACGGAGTGGACTCTTATGAGAGTCTGAACGCTTCAGGAATTTCGGAAGCGGTATTCGACCGCAGCAAGTATACGAAGACGATTACAAAAGCCGGGAATCTGATTGAAAAGGGAATTCCTGTCTATAAGATGATCACGTCGGATCAGTGGTCCGTGGTATTTCCGCTGAGTGACGATGATGTGAAGGCTTATGGGGATAAGACAAGCCTGACGGTCACATTTTCCGGTCATGACTTAAAAGCCACAGGCAGCTTTTCCATGCTTACCGGAACGGACGGAAAGCCATACGGCAAACTGGATTTTGATAAATACATGGTCCAGTTCGCTTCAGACCGTTACGCGGACTTTGAGATTATTTCCGATAAGGTGGACGGGCTTAAGATTCCGGCCAGCGCCGTGACGACGAAGGACTTCTATCTCGTTCCCATGGAGTACTTAACCCAGGGCGGCGACAGCTCCGAAAGCGGATTTAATAAAGAGGTTTATTCGGAATCCGGAAGCTCTGTGGTATTTGTTCCGGCGACGATCTATTATTCCGAGGAGGACAACTACTATATTGAGATGGGCGGAGAGAACGGCTTTAACGCAGGCGATTACATCGTGAAGCCGGATTCCACAGACCGCTACCAGATCGGGGCGAGCGCGTCCTTACAGGGTGTGTACAACATCAATAAGGGCTATGCCGTGTTTAAGCAGATCGATGTGCTGGCGTCCAACGACGAATACTATACAATTAAGAAGAATATGACGTACGGTCTGGCCGTTTACGACCACATCGTGCTGGATGCGTCGACAGTCAGTGAAGGTGAATTAATCTATCAGTAAAGAGGTGTTACAATATGGTAAAAGAAAATCTGGAAGAGGTAGAAAGACGGATTTCAGAGGCCTGCAGACGGGCGGGAAGAAGCCGTGAGGAAGTGACGCTGGTAGCGGTCAGCAAGACGAAGCCGGTTTCCATGATTGAAGAAGCGTACGGGACAGGAATCCGCGATTTTGGAGAAAACAAGGTACAGGAGTTGTGTGAAAAGCACGAGGTGCTGGAATCAGATATCCGCTGGCATATGATTGGCCATTTACAGAGAAACAAGGTACGCCAGGTGGTGGACAAGACCGTCCTGATTCACAGTGTGGATTCGGTCAGGCTGGCGGCCCAGATCGACGAGGAAGCAGCAAAAAAGGGCATTACCGCAGACATTCTGCTGGAAGTGAATGTGGCGGCGGAGGAGAGCAAATACGGCTTCCGCCTGGAGGAAACGGAGCAGGCGCTGAGAGAAATTGCGGCATTTTCCCATGTGCATATTCAGGGATTGATGACAATTGCGCCTTTTGTAGATAATTCCGAAGAAAATCGGCCAATTTTTAAAAAATTATATCAATTTTATGTTGACATGCGCGGGAAAAACATTGATAATGTTACTATGAGTATGCTCTCAATGGGTATGACCGGAGACTATGAAGTAGCGATAGAGGAAGGAGCAACTCTGGTAAGAGTCGGTACCGGCATTTTTGGTACAAGATATAAGATTGGAGAGAATGAAGGATGAGCATAATTAGCAAATTGCTGGAGAGTGTGCATTTAAACGGTGACGATGAAGAGGATGACTACTACTTAGATGACGATTACGAAGATGAAGATGACAGACCTGCCAGAAAAGGACTCTTTGCCAAAAAAGATGAAGATGACTATTACGATGACGATGAAGAGTACGATCAGAAGCCGCGCTTTCTATCACGTTCTCCAAAGGTAGTACCGATGAAACAGCGCTCCATGATGGAAGTTTCCATGGTGAAGCCGACGTCCATCGAGGATGCCAAAGAGATTTGTGATTATATGCTGGCTGGAAAAGCAGTTGTGCTGAATATGGAAGGAATCCATACAGAAGTGGCACAGCGAATTATCGATTTTACATCGGGTGCGACATACTCTATGAACGGCAATCTGCAGAAGATCTCGAATTACATATTTATAGCAACTCCGGAATCCGTAGAGCTTTCCGGTGATTTTCAGGACTTGCTGAATAATGGTACGCTGGATATGGGCGGAATGAATCTTCGTCTGTAGCCATGACGATAAAAGACAATCAGATTTTATGTATAGTACAAGCAGACAATCTTCCAACCACCGGCCTGCCGGCGCCGCGGGATTTTTCGTGACGGGGACCGTCAGGAAGGAAGATTGTTTGCTTTCTATTTTACTTTGGAGGAACCGTAATATGGAGAAAAGAATTCCGGTACATATGGATGGAAGAAAAGTATACGATATTGTAATGGAACAATCCTTCGGTCAGCTGGAGGAAGAGCTGCGCGGGATGAATCTGGAGGAACGGAAGATCTGCGTCGTCACGGATTCCAACGTGGCCCCGCTCTACCTTGAGGAGGTGGAACGGATTGCCTCGGCCTGCTGCCAGAAGACAGAGCATTTTATATTTCCGGCAGGAGAGGAGAATAAGAACTTAAATACGGTAAAGGATCTCTATGAGACCCTGATCTTGAAGAAGTTTGACCGCCACGATTATCTGCTGGCCCTGGGAGGCGGCGTGGTAGGAGATTTATGCGGCTTTGCGGCCGCGACGTATTTGAGGGGAATCTCCTTTATTCAGGTTCCCACCACCCTTCTTTCGCAGGTGGATTCCAGCATTGGAGGGAAGACCGGAGTTGATTTTGACGCCTACAAGAACATGGTCGGCGCTTTTCATATGCCGAAGCTGGTCTATACGAATATTTCCACGCTGAAGACCCTTACGGATGAGCAGTTTTCTTCCGGTATGGGAGAGATCATCAAGCATGGCCTGATTAAGGATGCGGCATACTATGAGTGGCTGGGAGAGCATGGGGAGGAGATTGGCCGGAGGGACCTGTCCGTCTGTGAGGAGATGGTCCTGGTCAGCAACCGGATTAAACGCGATGTCGTGGAAATGGATCCGACGGAGCAGGGAGAACGGGCGCTGCTTAATTACGGCCATACGCTGGGCCATGCAATCGAGAAGCTGGCTGATTTTAAGCTGATGCACGGCCACTGTGTGGGACTGGGCTGTATCGCGGCCATGGGAATCTCTGCTGCCAGAGGTACGATGGCGGAGGAGGAACTGCTGCGGTTAAAAGAGATGATGGGGCGTTTCGGCATGCCTCTCACGGTCAGCGGACTTTCTGCAGATGAGATCATTGAAACGACGAAGAGTGATAAAAAGATGGATTCCGGGACGATTCGCTTTATTCTGCTGGAAGAGGCAGGAAAAGCTTATATTGACAAGACCGTAACGGATGATGAAATGAATGCGGGACTTTCACGCATTTTGGCATAAGGAGACATACATGAAACAGAAAGCAAAACTTGTTACAGGACTTATCATAGGATTTCTGGCGGCAATCGGTCTGGACCAGTGGACGAAGCTGCTGGCGGTCAATCATCTGATGGACCGGCCGGCCTACGTCATATGGGATGGGGTATTCGAATTCCTGTATTCGGAAAACCGCGGCGCGGCCTTCGGGATGCTCCAGGGAAAACAGTGGTTTTTCCTGATTATCGCTGTGATTGTGGTGGCCGCGGCTGTGTACTCCATAAGCCGTATGCCGGCTACGAAGAAGTATCTGCCGCTGCATTTGATCGCCATGTTTCTCTCTGCCGGCGCAGTTGGCAATATGATCGACCGGTTTACGAGGGGCTATGTGGTGGACTTTTTGTATTTCAAGCTGATTGATTTCCCCATCTTCAACGTGGCGGACTGCTATGTGACGGTGTCCATGTTTATCTTTATCCTGCTGTTCCTGTTTCTGTATAAAGAAGAGGATTTGAATTGCCTGTCAGGCCGGAAGGAAAGGGAAGCGGATTGAAACTGCAGTTTACGGTAGGAGAGGACGAGAAAGCCATACGGATCGATAAATACTTATCGGAGCAATGCCCCGATATCTCCAGGTCCTATCTTCAGAAGCTGCTGAAGACAGAGGCGGTCTTTGTGGGCGGAAAGCCGGTTAAGAGCAGCTATAAGACGGCGGCCGGAGACTTGATTGAGCTGGAGATTCCCGAGGCGGTAGAGCCCGAAATCGTTCCGGAAGAGATGGAACTGGATATCCTGTATGAGGACTCCGATATTATCTTAATTAATAAACCGAAGGGGATGGTGGTGCATCCCGCCGCAGGGCATTACAGCGGTACGCTGGTAAACGGGCTGATGGCCCACTGCCGGGCGGATTTATCCGGTATCAACGGCGTGATGAGACCGGGAATCGTTCACCGCATCGACATGGACACGACCGGTGTTCTTATCGTCTGCAAGAACGATATGGCGCACAACTCCATTGCGGAGCAGCTGAAGGTGCACTCCATTACGAGGAAATACTACGCCATTGCCCATGGCGTGATGGGGGACGACGAGGGGACCATAAGCGGGCCCATCGGCCGCCATCCGGTGGACCGAAAAAAGATGTGCATCAATGAGAAGAATGGCCGCGAAGCCGTGACCCATTACCGGGTATTGGAACGCTTCCGCCAGTTTACGTATGTGGAGTGCCGGCTGGAGACGGGACGTACCCATCAGATTCGCGTTCACATGGCGAGTATCGGCCACCCGCTTCTGGGTGACGCGGTATACGGACCGGCCAAGTGTCCCTATAAGCTTACGGGGCAGACACTGCACGCAGGCGTGCTGGGAATCGTGCATCCGAGAACCGGGGAATATATGGAATTTACGGCCCCGCTGCCGGAGTATTTTGAAGAATTATTAAGAAAATTACGTACCACCTAGAACTCTTTCTGGGTGGTATTTTTAAAGAAACTGTTAAGAATCAATAAATATATAGATTTTTCTGAAACTTTGATGTATAATAGGCATATAAGATAACTGGAAGGAGCGGTCTATATGAGCGGAAATTTAGTAATTACAATAGGAAGACAATGCGGTAGTTCCGGTAAGATCATCGGACAGAAGTTAGCCGAGGAGATGGGCGTGAAGTGCTACGACAAGGAATTGCTGGCACTGGCAGCCAAGAACAGCGGTTTATGCGAGGAATTATTTGAGACTCATGACGAAAAGCCGACCAACAGCTTTCTGTATTCCCTGGTAATGGATACCTATTCCATGGGATATACGACGTCCGGCTATATGGATATGCCGATTAATCATAAGATATTTCTTGCACAGTTTGATACCATCAAACAGCTGGCAGAACAGGAGTCCTGTGTGATCGTCGGAAGATGCGCCGATTATGCGCTGTCCGATTATCCGAAGGTAGTGTCCGTATTTATCACGGCCAGCGACGAGGACCGCATCGCTTCCCTGAAGAAGCTTTACAATGTGGATGATGCAAAGGCAAAAGACATCATGGTGAAGACCGATAAAAAGCGTGCAAGCTACTATAATTACTACTCCAGCAAGAAGTGGGGCGATACGAGAAGCTACGATCTCTGCATCAACCGGAGCGCGGTAGGCGTTGACGGCGCGGTGAAGATGATCCGTGCATTCGCGGAAACCAAGCAGGAGTGGCTGAATAAGAATACTTAAACCAACCGATGTGGGTCCCGGAAACGGGAGCATCAGGGAATTAAAGACCCGCCGCTCGCGGGAAGAACGGGGAACGGCCGCAGGATCAATCATTGATTCTGCGGCTGTTCTTCGTTCTTATTCCACGGTAACGGATTTTGCCAGGTTTCTCGGCTGGTCCACATCGAGATTCTTGCCGGTGGAGGCGTAGTAGGCGATCAGCTGGAGCACGACCGCGATAGGGAAGACGGTAAAACGGTCCCCGATCTTCGGAATGCGGATATGAATATCGGCGACTCCTCTATCTAAGACGGCGTCCTCCTTGGTGATGAGAATTACGAAGGCGCCGCGGGCCTTGACCTCGCGGATGTTGGAGATGGTCTTGGCGAAGACTTTTTCCTGTGTGGCGATAGCGATAACAGGTACCTCCTCTGTGATCAGAGCGATGGTACCGTGCTTCAGCTCGCCGGCCGCATAGGCTTCCGCGTGAATATAGGAGATTTCCTTCAGCTTCAGCGCGCCTTCCAGGGAAAAGGAGTAATCCAGTCCACGGCCGATGAAAAACGCATCGGGTTTGTTGATTAAATGTGTGACCAGAGCCTTGATGGAGTCTTTCTGAGCGATCATGGCCTCCATGGCGGGAATGGCATTAAGCAGCTTCTTCATGAACTCGGTGGCCTGGGGGACGCTGTATTTGCCCCGTACAAGGGCCATACGGCAGCCAATCATATAGAGGGCGGCCAGCTGCACGGAATAGGCTTTCGTGCTGGCTACTGCGATTTCAGGGCCTGCATGGGTATAGAGCGTGTAATCGCACTCTCTGGCGATGGTGGATCCCTTTACATTGACGACGGATAAGGCGGCCGCGCCGTAATTCTTCGCCAGCCGCATGGCGGCCAGCGTATCGATGGTCTCTCCGGACTGGGAGATGATGATGACGAGGGTGTCTTTACCGATCAGCGGCTCCTCGTAACGGAATTCCGACGCTACCGACACTGTGACCGGGATTCGAAGAAGGGGCTCCATCATGCTCCTGGCTGCCATCCCGGCGTGCATGGCGGTGCCGCAGGCCACGATGTGGATCTGGGAGCAGGAAGTGAACACGTCATCCGGGATCTGATCGTCGGTAAAATCGGGCAGCCCCTTGCTCAGACGGGGGAGTATGGTGTTTCGCAGCGCCTCCGGCTGTTCGTGGATTTCTTTCAGCATGAAATGGGGGAAGCCGTTTTTCATGGCGGCATCCATGTTCCAGTTTACTTCCATCAGTTCCGGCATCTCTTCATGGCGCTGCAGGTTGTAGAGGTGGACCTTATAGGAGGTCAGACGCACGATATGGTCTTCAGGGACGACAAAATACTGTCTCGTATAAGGGATGAGCGCCGTTAAGTCCGAGGCCACGAAGGAGCCTGAACGCGTGTAAGCCGCTACGAGAGGGCTTACGTTCCGGATGGCATAAATCTCTCCCGGGTAGTCTTCGAACATGATACAGAAGCTGTAAGAGCCCTTAATCAGGGCTACAAGCCTGGTGATGGCCTCCAGCGGGTCTCCCTGGTAGAGGCTGTCGAGCACCCAGGCGGCCACCTCGCTGTCCGTCTCGGAATGAAGCTTAGCTTCCAAGTGAAACTGTTCGGTCAGCTGATGGTAATTCTCGATGATCCCGTTGTGGACCAGAGTGACTTTTCCGGCCTGATGGGGATGGGTGTTCTGTGTTGTCACACCGCCGTGGGTCGCCCATCTCGTATGGCCTAAGCCGCAGTGGGAGACGTCTGTGATCCGTTCCATCGTCTCCTTTAAGTTTGCCACCTTGCCGGTCCGGCGGACCAGGCAGATGTGGGAGTTCTCCATGCAAAGCGCGGCTCCGGCGCTGTCATACCCGCGGTATTCCAGCTGGGAAAGTCCGTTTAAAAGTATCTTTTTAGAGTCCAGGGGTCCTGTATAACCAATAATTCCACACATAGTTGTTAATCTCCTCTCAGTTTTTCTGAAAAAAGGCCGCACAAAAAAGAGACTGTCTGTTTCTCGTCTTTGAGAACGGCAGCTTTTTCAGCTTCGGTTTTAATTTTTGTCTGTCAGTCTGTCATTTTAGTCTGTTATGCTGTTTAGTCGCATCAGTCCGGTTCCTGCGCGTTTGTTTTGCGGTTACCCGCATATTTCGTTCAGGATACACGCCCGGATGGCATGGAAGAGCATCCGCCGAATTCTTCGATAAACTCTTCTCCTCGTTAACCTTCAGTACCGGTCTTCACCGTTCACGCTCGTACTTACAGGTGCATGGCGCTTAGCTTTGCTATTGAAATTTATGCCTCCTCATAAATTTAGTCTATTATATCCCGAACAACTTTGTGCGTCAATAGAAGGTTTACAACCATTTTACGAAAACTTTCTTTTTCATTTTACATTGCCCTTATAAAATTAGAGCATACCGGAAAGAAAAGGAAGGAACTGTTATGGCGAGTTTATCGTTAGTAAATGTGTGCAAAACCTATAAGAACGGTTTTGAGGCGGTGAAGGATGTGAACCTCGATATCAGGGATAAGGAGTTCCTGATTCTGGTGGGACCGTCGGGGTGCGGGAAGTCGACGACGCTCCGCATGATCGCCGGGCTGGAGGACATTTCCTCCGGTCAGCTCTGGATTGACGGTCAGCTGGTCAACATGCTGGAACCAAAAAACAGAGATTTATCCATGGTGTTTCAGAACTACGCGCTGTACCCTCATATGACGGTGTATCAGAATATGGCCTTCGGGCTGAAGGTGCGGAAGACACCGAAGGAGGAGATCGACAGACGGGTGAGGCAGGCCGCAAAAATCCTGGATATCGCCCATCTGCTGGACAGAAAACCACACGCGCTGTCGGGAGGCCAGAAGCAGAGAGTGGCGATCGGCAGTGTGATTGTAAGGGAGCCGAAGGCTTACCTCATGGATGAACCTCTCTCCAACTTAGACGCGAAGCTGCGGTCGCAGATGAGGGTGGAGCTTTCGAAGCTGCACCGGGAACTGGGCGCTACCGTGATCTATGTGACTCACGATCAGGTAGAGGCCATGACGCTGGGGACGAGGATTGTCGTTATGAGGAGTGGCAAGATTCAGCAGGCCGCCGCCCCCGGGGATTTATATCAGAATCCCGTGAATAAATTTGTGGCTGGTTTTATCGGTTCTCCGGCGATGAATTTTCTGCCGGCGTGGGTGGAACGGCGCGATGAGAGAGTCTGCCTGGAATTTGGCAGCAGCAGACTGTATGTAAACCGTATGTGCGCCTCCCGGCTGATCGAAGGCGGATACCTGGGAAGACGGGTGTATCTGGGAATCAGGCCGGAAGACTTTCATGAGACGGGACCCGGGGAAAATGCGCTTCCACTGGAAGTGGAAATCAAGGAAATGCTGGGTGCCGAACAGCTTCTCTATGGAAACAGCGGACGAAATGAGCTCTGCGTCCGTACGAAACCGGATTTCAAAGCGGAACCGGGAAGCACGGTGACGGTCTTTGTCGACATGGACCGCATCAAGCTGTTTGACATGGAGACAGAAGAAAATATTTCATTTCATTAGGAAGTTCGTCCTATGAAATGAAAGCCCTACGGGGTATGCGCACTACGCGCTGAGGAAATATGGCCGCTAAAGCGACCGCGCTCCGGCGCGCGAGTCCGGCAAAACGGACTCTTTATTCTATCTGTAAGGAGTGAGTATTCCAATGAAAGTGAAAGCAATGGTAAAAAAGGCCGGCCCATACGCCTATCTCGTCCCGGCCCTGGCGGTTTTCGCGGTTTTCCTGTTCTATCCCTTTTTCAAGACCATCTATTTAAGCCTCTATAAAACGAACAAAATGGGGCAGGCCAGGCTCTTTGTGGGAGCCGGAAACTATAAGGACTTATTAACGTCCTCCTCATTTTTAAACAGCCTCGTGGTAACGGGTGTGTTCGTGGCGATTGTGGTCTCTGTAAGCATGCTGCTGGGACTCTTTACGGCCCTGCTGTGCAATAAGACATTTCCGGGAATCCGGGTCTTCAGCACAGCCTATGCGCTTCCTATGGCGATCGCCTCCAGTTCGGCAGCCATGATCTTCAAAATTATGCTTCACCCGTCGATCGGCATTGTAAACAAGCTGACGGGACTTAATATCAACTGGATCAGTGATCCGAAATATGCGCTTCTCTGTGTGGCTCTTGTGACCGCATGGCTGAACAGCGGGATCAATTTCCTGTATTTCAGTGCGGGACTCAGCAATATCGATGAATCGATCTACGAAAGGGCGTCCGTGGATGGCGCCGGCGCGTGGGCCAAATTCTTTCATCTGACACTGCCGGGACTCAGCCCCATTCTGTTTTATACGCTGGTGGTCAATATCATTCAGGCTTTTCAGTCCTTTGGTCAGGTCAAGGTGCTGACACAGGGCGGCCCGGGAGAATCCACCAACTTAATCGTATATTCGATCTACCGGGATGCGTTCTTTAACTACCGGTTCGGAGGCGCGGCGGCGCAGTCGGTTCTTTTGTTCGGCATCATTATGATTCTCACGCTGTGCATGTTCCGGCTGGAGAAGAAGGGGGTAAACTACTGATGGATTCTACCATAACTGCAGAGAGAAACAAAATGAGCGAGGCGGAGATCGCCAGACTCTACCAGGAGGCCAATCAGAAGGCCCTGATCAAAAGAAGAGTGGAACGGACCGCGCTGGCAGCTGTCAACATCGTGGCGGCTTTTGTGATCCTGCTGCCGCTTTTCTACGCCGTGAGCATCGCTTTTATGCCCTCCAGTGAGCTTTTTACCACGGAACTCAATCTGTTTCCGTCGAGTCCTACCATGGATAATTTTAAGGAGGCCATAAGAAAAATTCCGCTGGGACGGTTTATTCTCAACTCGTTTATCGTGGCTGGCGCCATCACCTTCGGGCAGATCATATCCTGCTCTCTGGCGGCATTTTCCTTCTCTTTTTTAGACTTTAAAGGCAAAAATGTCCTGTTCATGATTGTCATGGCGACGATGATGATACCGGGCGAGGCCACCATCATATCCAATTACTTAACCGTCAGCCGTCTCAAATGGCTGGACAGCTATCAGGTGCTGATTATCCCGTACCTGACATCGGCCATGGGGATCTTCCTGTTTCGTCAGTTTTATATGACGTTTCCCATTTCACTGTATGAATCGGCGAAGATCGACGGATGCTCGAATATAAAATTCATCTTCCGGATTCTGATTCCGCTTACGAAGGCGGCGATCGGAGCTATGGCGGTCTATACCTTTATCAACGCCTGGAACATGTATATGTGGCCGCTGCTGGTTACCGGCTCTGATTCCATGCGGACCGTGCAGATCGGAATCGGAATGCTGGACAGTGTGGATTCCCAGTCCATATCCATGATGATTGCCGGTGTGGTGATGATCATTATACCGTCCATTTCGGTATTTTTAATCGGACAGAAACAATTGATCCATGGAATGTTTTCGGGCGCCGTCAAAGGCTAGGTCCGGCGGTATTAGCAGACCGGCGCCGAGTGAGGCGCACGGCAATCCCGATGCAGATAAAATAAGAAAGAAAATTCTGGAGGAATAAGCATGAAGAGAAATGCAATTGCTGCCTGCATGGCCCTTATGGTGGCCGCAGGAAGCGTGACAGGCTGCAGCAGCCAGACAGGAACGAAAGAAAGTGATACGACGGCACAGGATACGGCTGCGGGAACAGAGGCGGTGAAGAGCAGCGCGGCAGAGAATAAGGCGGATGGTGTAACCATCACCTTCTGGCATTCCATGGGCGGTGTGAACGGTGAGGCGATCAATACTCTGGTGGAGCAGTTTAATAAGGAGAACACAGACAAAATCACCGTGGAAGCCCAGTACCAGGGCAGCTATGACGATGCGATCAACAAGCTTAAGAGCGCCCAGATCGGCAGTATGGGGGCCGACCTCGTTCAGATCTATGACATTGGCACCCGGTTCATGATCGATTCCGGCTGGGTGGTCCCCATGCAGGATTTGATCGACGGGGAAGGATGGGACTTAAGCCAGGTAGAACCGAACATCGCGGCCTACTATACGGTGGATGACGTCCTTTACTCCATGCCGTTTAATTCCTCTACTCCAATTCTCTATTATAACAAGGACATGTTTGAGAAGGCGGGAATCACGGAGATTCCGGACAGCCTGCCAAAGATTGCGGCTGTGGGAGACGGGCTTCTCGAAAAGGGAGGTGCCGGAGAGGTGATTTCCCTGGGAATTTACGGCTGGTTCTTTGAACAGTTTACTTCCAAACAGGGCGCGGACTATGCGGACAACGGCAACGGAAGAACCGCGGCGGCAACGGCAGTCGATTTTGACAAAAACGGCGCGGGCGTTAAGACGCTTACCGCATGGAAGGCTTTGGCAGACCAGGGGTATGCGCCTAACGTGGGACGCGGCGGAGATGCCGGTCTGGCTGATTTCAGCGCAGGAAAGGCGGCTATGACGCTTGGATCTACCGCTTCGTTAAAACAGATCTTAAATGACGTAAACGGCAAATTTGAAGTGGGCACCGCTTATTTCCCGAAGGTGAGCGACGAGGACCAGGGCGGCGTGTCGATCGGCGGCGGTTCCCTTTGGGCGCTGAACAACGAAGATCCGGCGAGACAGAACGCGGTCTGGCAGTTCGTGAAATTCCTCGTTTCTCCGGCCAGCCAGGCTTACTGGAATTCCCAGACCGGTTACTTCCCGGTAACCGTGGCTGCACATGAGGAGACGGTATTCCAGGAGAATATTGCGAAGTATCCCCAGTTTGAGACGGCGATCGACCAGCTTCATGATTCCACACCGCAGTCAGCGGGGGCGCTCTTAAGCATTTTCCCAGAGGCGAGACAGATCGTGGAGACAGAAATTGAAAATATGTTAAACAACGGCACTTCCCCGGAAGATACGGTGGCGAAGATGGCCGATAGCATCAATAAATCCATTGAGGATTACAATCTCTTGAACGAGTAAAGAAAAGGAGTACGGGACGATGAAAACGAAGGTTTGGGCACACAGAGGGGCGTCGGCCTATGCGCCGGAAAATACGCTGGAGGCATTTGAACTGGCGGTCAGCCAGGGCGCGGATGGAGTGGAGCTGGATATCCAGATGACGAAGGACGGCTCTCTGGCCGTAATACATGACGAGACCATCGACCGGGTCTGCGACGGCAGCGGCTGTGTGGCAGATTTTACGATGAAGGAGTTAAAGAAGTTCCGATGCAGCAGGCCGCACCCGGAGTTTGCGGATGCGAGGATTCCGGAGCTGGGAGAGGTGCTTTCCCTTATCAAACCTTCGAAGCTGACCGTAAATATCGAACTGAAGACGGGGATCGTCCGTTATAAGGGGATCGAAGAGGCGGCCGTTAAGCTGGTAAAGGAGATGGGAATGGAGGACCGGGTGATCTATTCGTCCTTCCACCATCCCAGCCTCTTAAAGGTGAAACGGCTGGACCCGGATGCCAAAACAGGAATTCTGTATTCGGACGGCTGGATCCATGTGGCTTCCTACGGGAAGAAGCTGGGAGTGGATGCGCTCCATCCGGCACTCTACCACCTGCGTTCCGGGAAGCTTCTCAAGGAGGCAAAGGAGAAGAAACTGCCGCTCCACGTGTGGACTGTGAACGAGGAAGGGGCCATGAGGGTCCTTGCGGAGCAGAAGATCGCCGCCCTGATCACCAACTACCCGGATGTGGCGCTGCGTGTGGTGCGCGAGATGAGCCGATACTGAATCTTAATAAACAATTAATTCTTTTTCTCTGTTTTTTGACGGGACAATATGGTATATTCTTACTTTAGAAACGATAACAGGAAGATGAAAACCGATGAAACGAAACAGAACCGTCAGAAACCAGACTATATCCGCCATTTTTATGGCTCTTGTGGGAACCGCGATTCATGCGGGGGCCCAGTCTTATCTTTCATCCTATGATATACCAGAAAATAAACCGGCGCGGCCTGTGGTCTCCAGACCGCCTGTCGTGCCGGAGGAAACAAAGCCGGTGGAAACTGTGCCGGAGACGGAGGCGAAAGAAGTATTTTCGCCTTCTCTTGCTGCGCTGAATCTGGCTTATCTCTATCCGGAGGGCGCAGACCGCACGGATGCGCAGAACAGTCTGGCGGGGCAGATCCTCCGTGAATTATCTGTAAAAGACTCGGAATGGCTGGCCTCCATCTATGATTTATCCAACCGGAAGCCGGCAGAAGCCGCTGCAAAGCTGGGACTTCCCGCGGATCGTGTGCGGGGACTCTACAATCCGCTTGATGAATCGCAGACAGAAGACAATCCTGACAGCTGGCTGCTCTCCGAGTGGTCGCGCATCGACATGGTCTTTACTGATGAAAATGGAAACAGAATTATGGCTGATTCCAATATCAAGGAAATCATGGCCATGGCAAATACATACTTTTACTACACGGACCCAGAGGACAGTGATGCCTTTCTGAATTACGTGCTGAATCTCTGGGACAAGTCTCACTCGATTCATTATTCCATCGGAGAGGTGTATTACTGTGACGGCTGTCTGGAGGAGGCGTCCGGTGATACGGAAGCCTCTGAGGCAGCAGGAACCGCCGGTTCGGGAGAGAACCCGGAGAATGCATCAGGAGACGGTTTGACGGGCTCTGAGGAGGCGCAGAGCGGAGCGGACGGGACTGCGGCTGCCTCCGCTTCAGATCATTCACAGGCGACACCGGAAACAGCGGAGATTGGGCCGGGAGTGCCGTCTGCTTCAGAGGCAACGGCTTTGGGAGAAGACAACGGGACAGGGAGTGGAATGGCGGAAGGGGCAGCAGAAGCCGTGGAACAGGAGGCCAAAGCGGAGATCGGCCCTGGAATCGCACTGATGGAAGCATCTAAAGCCGCTGAGACAGAAACGGCAGAGGAAACGGATAAGGAAGAGGAAAGGGATAAGGAAGAAAAAACGCCTCTGACGAAGTGTCCGGGGCATGTGGACCTTCATATTACTGCGACTGTTACAGGCGCCTCTTCATCGGAAAAATCGCTGTTCTCCATAGCGGAGGGAGTGGCAGCCGCCGAACCGGAAGCTGGTTTTCCCGGCTGGACCGAGGAACATAAAAACGCGGTACTAGAACTGGCCGCCCAGGACTGGAAGGCTGCCTATGGGCTGACGGTTTCGTCCACCTATATTTCGAATCCGCTTTCGCAGTCTGAGATGGAATACTACTTAAGCCTTCTTCCTGCGGACATCTCTCTGGAACGAAGGCGCCTGATCCGCTACGCCCTGTCTTCTGTGGGAAAAGTCCCGTACTACTGGGGCGGAAAGCCATCGGCGCCGGATTACGATGGGAATCATTTCGGCTCCCTGACGGCTGCCGATGAGAAGGGCCGTACGATGAAGGGACTGGACTGCTCGGGATGGATCAGCTGGGTATACTGGTCGGCGCTGGGAAAGAGGCTTCCTGTAGAGAGCACCGACGGACTCGCCGGCTGCGGCACCGCTGTGGCGAGAGCGGATTTAAAACCGGGAGATATTATTGTCCGGCTGGGCGACGAGGGGCATGTCGTCATGTTCCTGGCATGGGAATCGGAGGATCGGATGAAGGTGGTGCACGAGTCCAGCGGAAGCGTAAATAATGTGACCATCAGCACCATGCAGGCCAGCTGGCCTTATTATAGAAAGCTGATTGACTGAGAAACGTAAGAGAAAAGCAAGAAACAGTAAGATTGTTTCTGGTAGAATAAGTAAGGTTTGCCAAAGTAAATCACAGGAAAGGACTGAATAACCTGTTATGGATTATGAGGATGAATTAGACCGTATGCGTGCACAGAAGAGGCGCAGCAGCGGTGCAAAAAGAAAGGTGGACAACTTAAGCGGCCGTGCATATTATGAGAAAGGTGACGGTAGAAACCCAAGAGTGGAATATGCGGGACGCCCGGATGTACACCAGAAACTGCGGGAGGAACGGATCCGCAAGAAGAAAAAGAAGAAACGGCTGCTGATGATCGAACTGGCCGTTTTGGCCATATTGGTGGTGAGCGCATTTTTGATTTTTGGAAAGGGAACGAATCAGAAGGGATATTGGACAATTGCAATATTCGGTGTGGATTCCCGTGATGGAAAACTGGAAAAAGGCGCCCTGTCCGACGTTGAGATGATCTGCAACATTGACAAGGCCACGGGGGAGATCAAGCTGGTGTCCGTATTCCGTGATACATATTTAAAGATTAACAGCGAAGGAACGTATCATAAGATCAATGAGGCCTATTTTAAGGGCGGCCATAAGCAGGCAGTAGAGGCGCTGAACGAAAACCTGGATTTAAAGATCGATGATTACGCCACATTTAACTGGAAGGCGGTGGCGGAGGCCATCAATATCCTGGGCGGCGTGGATATTGAGATTACAGATGCGGAATTTTCTTATATAAACGGTTTTATCACTGAGACGGTTAATTCCACTGGGATCGGTTCCTACCAGCTGAAGAGCGCGGGTATGAATCATCTGGACGGAGTGCAGGCGGTGGCGTATGCCAGACTGCGTCTGATGGATACCGATTTTAACAGAACGGAACGCCAGAGAAAGGTTGTGACCCTGGCGCTGGAAAAGGCAAAACAGGCCGATTTTGGTACGTTAAAGACACTGGTATCCACGGTATTCCCTCAGATTTCAACGAGCATTGGGATCGATGATTTATTCACGATTGCCAAGGGGATTACAAAGTACCATATAGGCGAGACAGCCGGTTTCCCATTTTCCAGGACAACCATGAGAATCGGGAAAATGGACTGCGTAATTGCGACGACACTGGAGAGCAACGTCATTCAACTTCATCAGTTCCTGTACAATGTTGAAAATTACTCCCCGTCTTCCACGGTGAAATCCATCAGTGCGAGAATATCGGAGGAGAGCGGTATCAGCGAACCGGGAAAGAACGCTCCCACAGGCGGCGGCTCTACGAAAAAGAATTCGGGGGCAGCTTCTGCGCCCAAAGAGACGGCTCCGCCTGAGACGGAAAGCGTGACAGAGGCGAGCGTGGAAGAGACCATGGAAACCACGGAGGAGACCGAAGCCGAGACAACGGAGGAAGAGACCACCGCGGCTGAGACCAATGGTGACGGAAGCCTCATCGGTCCGGGCGCCGGCCTTGACGGTGCGGCGAAAGAACCGGAGGAGACGAAGGGAACGAAAGAGACGAAGGAAGAAACTAAGGCAGAGACGAAGGCATCTGAGCCAGCTGCGCCTGAGACGACGAAAGCTCCGGAGACGGCAGCCCCCTCGGCGCCTGGTGATAAAGGTCCGGCAGGAGGTTCTTCGGGAGGCCCGGGAGGTCCGGGAGAAGTGGGACCTGGGGTCTGATGCAGTGACAGAAATAAGTGAAAAATAGCGGTATGAAATAGAATCACAGCCGACAGGTTGACATAAAAATATTATGTTGACCTGTCGGCTGTTTTTTATGGAAATGAAAAACGAAAACTTTAAGAAAACTTAAGTCTTTCTCTTCCTTTATCTTTAGATTCCGGGTGTACGATTAAGAAAAAGAAGAGAATGAAAATGGATTGGAGGGTATTATGAAGAAAATCATCTGTATTCTGGGTACAATGCTTGCGGCATTACTGCTGATGGCCTGCAACAGCCTGTCGTTCAGCGGCAGCAGAATGGGGAATGGCAGCCAGCTTATTATGAGGTACAGCATATTTAATACCACGGATTCCCAGTACTTTGAGATGGATCAGGGGGACGTGATCGACGCCGATATCGTGAGTGATTCGGGAAAGCTGTCGGTAACCGTTCAGAGTGAAGACGGGGAAACGGTATATGAAAACGAGGACGTACCGACAGGCACATTCCAGATCGAGATCAAGAAGAAGGGGATATATAAGATCAAAGTAACCGGAAAGAAGGCGAAGGGCAGCTTAAGCTTTATAAAGAGCACGGAGCAGGATACCCTGGAAGCCAATCTGGCAGCGCTGAGCAATTCTTATTATGAGGGGCAGTCTTCACGGGCTTATGAGATGGTGCAAAAATCCATCTTCAAAAAATTGCTGTTAAACGGATGGCTCGATGAGATAAGCGGCATGGAAAACGCCAGGTGGAATTACGATACCTTTACGAAATATACGGTTTTAGACCGTGACCAGGTTCCGGATGAGGATCAGGGGGAGCTGTATTGTTGTACATTTTCAGCCGACAACGACAGATGTGGTTACATCGTGATATCGTACAGCGGCGACGGCCTGTCAAAAATTCGCGCGGTTGAAACTCCATACCTCTATGATTTCTTTTCTGAACGGGATCAGATTAAGAAGGAGCTGGAGACGTCCGGAGTGGATTTATCAACGGCCTCCGCGCGGAGAGCGGAAGCATTGGGAGAGGACGGCAGCGATCCGGCAGAAGGAATTTACTTTACCGACAGCAAAGGAAACCATTATTTTTACAGCTTTTCATAGTACATGTAAGTGGGAAATAGAAAACGAAGACTGTGCAGCAGGCTGATTTTAGACAAAAATATATGCCATTCTGGAATTTGGGGAGTGTCCATGAATGGCATGTAAAAGAAGAGCTGAATGTAGTATAACACAAAAAGTTACAAAAGTCATGCTAAAAATGCGTTAATTATCAAAAAATGTAACCAAAACCGCTAATTATATAGCAAAAATATAACTGTATGGCAGGAATATGGACCGAAAAATTCATATTTCTGCCATTTACAATGTGCTTGACAAATGGATGGGGCTGCGTTAAGATTAGTGTAAAGTATGATAGTAACAAAATAATAATAACTAAATGATAATAACTAAAAGAAAATAAGAGAGACGGAGAAAGGGGACGCCATGAGAAACGGAATCTACGATCTGGAAACTTTAAGAAAGGCCTATAACAGAGGCGATCATTTAAAATATCTATTTTTCTGGGGACACACGCCGCCTGCGGACGGACGTATCAACGAGTCGTGCTTCAGCCAGTGGTGGATGTGCCGGTTTGCGGTTGACGGTACGGAATATACGTGTGCGGAGCAGTTTATGATGGCGGAAAAGGCCAGGATGTTTGGCGACGGGGAGATGCTCTCCATGATTCTTAAGGCAAAGCATCCGAAGGAGATGAAAGCGTACGGGCGTGCCGTCAGGAATTTCGATAAGGATAAGTGGGACGGCACCTGCTATGAGATCGTTAAGCGGGGGAATCTGGCGAAGTTTTCCCAGAATCCGGAGTTGTGGGATTATTTGAAGAGCACAAAATGGCGAATCCTGGTGGAGGCGAGTCCGAGAGACCGGATCTGGGGTATCGGTATGGGAAAAAGTAATCCCGATGCGGAATGTCCTGTGAAGTGGCGGGGCACGAATTTCCTGGGCTTTGCCCTGACGGAGGTCCGCGACCTTCTCCTGGAAAGGGAAGAGGGGGAAAACGGATGAAGAAGAAGGAACTGCGTGACCGGAACGGGCTGACAGAGGCGGAGTTTCTGAGCAGTTACGAACCGGGCGATTACGTGCGGCCGTCTGTTGCGGCCGACATGGTTATCTTTACCGTCATGGAGACGGAGGAGGAGAATTACAGGAAGCTTCCGGAAAAGGAGCTGGAAGTGCTGCTGATTCAGAGAGGCGTCCACCCTTATCTGGGCTGCTGGGCGCTTCCCGGCGGCTTTGTGCGGCCTGATGAGACGACGGAGGCGGCGGCCAAGCGGGAGCTGAAGGAGGAGACAGGAGTTGACCACGTCTATCTGGAGCAGCTTTATACCTTCAGCGAGCCGGAGAGAGACCCGCGTACATGGGTTATGAGCTGTTCCTACATGGCGCTCATCGACTCTTCCAAGGTCCGGGTAAGTGCCGGGGACGATGCGGATCAGGCGGTCTGGTTCCGTACTTCTTTTCACTTAATGGATGAACACATCGAGTACAGAAAGAACATGACCTACGACGGCATGAAGACGATACGCACAAAGCGGTATGAACTGGAATTAAGCCATGAGGACGTGGTGCTGCGTTCCATGATAGAAAAAAAGATTGTAAAAACAGAACACGAAACAGTTACGGAATACAGAATTCTGGAAACTGACGGGCTGGCCTTCGACCATGCGAAGATCATTGCCTATGCGCTGGAACGGCTGAAGGGAAAGGTGGAGTATACGGATCTCGCCCTCCATATGATGCCGAAGGAGTTTACACTGACCCAGCTGCAGCAGGTGTATGAGGTCATCCTGGGGAAAACGCTGTTAAAGGCGGCGTTTAGGCGTAAGATCGCCCATCTGGTGGAGGAAACCGATTCCTTCACGGAGAATGAGGGCCACCGTCCCTCCAGACTGTTCCGCAGAAAATTGGAGGAAGAATAATGGACAGAAAAGCGACGGCGCGGGAAACGCTCCGGATCCTGGAACAGGGATATTATCTGTATGGAGACCAGATGATTTCCATCATAGAAGCACATGAAAAGTCAGTAAAGGAAAGCGTCCTGATCACCCCGGAGGAGGGGGCGCAGCTTTTGGAGGCGTATGAAGAAGGCAGCCGCACAGGAGATGAGAAGTGCGGATGCACCGTGGGAGACATCTCCACCGTGGAGGCAGCCTGGAAGTTATCTCTGGAGGGAAAGAAGAATATCGCCATCCTGAATTTTGCCAGCGCCAAGAATCCCGGCGGCGGTTTCATAAACGGAGCCATGGCCCAGGAGGAAAGCCTGGCTGCCTCCAGCGGGCTTTACAGGACGCTGACCGTCCACGAGGAGTATTACAGAAATAACCGGGCGTGCCCGTCCATGATGTATACGGACCACGCCATCTATTCTCCGGAGGTGGTGTTCTTCCGGGACGGAGGCTTCCGGCTCCTGGAGAAACCGTTTACTTCGTCGGTCCTGACACTGCCAGCCGTCAATATGGGCCAGGTCCTGTTAAAGGGCGAAGACTGCGACACGGCGGAACGCGTAATGCGGCGCCGGATGAAGCTGGCTCTCGCTGTTTTTGCAGAGAGAGGGGCAAAGAATCTGGTTCTGGGAGCTTACGGATGCGGCGTATTCAGAAACGATCCGGTAAAAGTCGCCGCATGGTGGGAGGAGCTGCTGAGCGGAGAGTTTAAAGGCGTTTTTGAACAGATCGTATTTGCGGTTCTGGACAGAAGTAAAAATAAGGCATGTCTGAACGCATTTGCATATTATGGGGTTCTATGCTAAAATTATTACAAATGGCCAAAATTATGAGCCTTTGGCAGACAGGTACGGCACCTGCAGGAGGGGTAAAGGAAGATGAACGAACAGATAACAGCCAGGGGATGTGTGAAAGCGCTTTGCTGCGCCTGGTTTGAACGACGCAGTATGGAGGAGACCATTGCTTTTTTCGCAGATGACGTCATGTTTATCGGTACCGGTGAGGAGGAAGCGGCCCACGGAAAGAAAGAGATGGCCGAGTATATCGCTCAGGACATCCAGGAGATACCGGAACCGTTCGCAGTGGGAGTTACGATCGTTCACGAGCAGCGGCTTGGAGAGGATCTCCGGAATTTCTCCATTGGGCTGACGCTTAAAAATACTCTATATTCCTGGCTCCTGCGCGGCTTCTTCATTCTGATGCGGGAGCACGGTGTGTGGCTGGTTAAGAGCCTTCATTTTGCAGAGCCCAGCAACAAGCAGGGGGACGAGGAGCATTATCCGCAGACGCTTGTCATGGAGAACATCGCAAAACAGCGTCAGAAGCTGCTGGACGATTCTCTGCCGGGCGGCATGATGGGCGGATACATAGAGGAAGGATTTCCGTTCTACTTTATCAACCGGCGGATGCTGGATTATCTGGGCTATGAGAATGATGAGGCATTTATTCGGGATATCGGCGGAATGATTACCAACTGCATGCATCCGGAGGACCGGGAGCGGGTGGACCGCGAGGTGGCCGGTCAGATAGCGGTCTCGGGGGAGTATGTGACCGAGTACCGGATGAAGAAGCGCGACGGCTCCTATATCTGGGTTCACGACCAGGGACGCGAGGTGACGGCGGAAGACGGCAGACCTGCGATCATGTCGGTCTGCGTCGATGTCACTGCTCAGAAACAGGCCAGGGAAGAGGTCCTGAATCTTTATAACAACATTCCAGGCGCCGTGTTCCGGTGCCGTTTTGACGCGGAGTTTTCTGTGATTGACGCCAATGACGGTCTGTTTGAATTCCTGGGCTATACCAGAGAGGAATTCGCGGCTATGGGAAATACCATGGCTTCCGTCATTTACCCCGATGACCTGGAGATTATGGCAGACCGGCTGAACCGGCAGCTGACCCATGGCAACACGATCCACAACGAGAACCGGCTGATCTGTAAGGACGGAACGGTGAAGTGGATATCCATCAAGGCCCAGCTGCTGAAGGAAGAGGGAAGTGAACAGTATTTTTACTGCGTTTTCGTGGATATAACGGAGGAAAAGCTTCTGCAGGAGCGTATGAGGGAGCTGTACGAGAAGGAACTGACTTATTTTGCGGAGATGTCTTCCTCGGACGGCAGCATCCAGGGACGCATGAACGTCACACAAAACCGGGTGGAGAGCTATCTGTCCACCTCGGATATCATCCTGACCCATACGGGAACTTCCTACGATGAGACGATTGAGAGTCTGTCCTCCTGTGCCGTGGACGCTGCATATGGAGAGGAACTCCGCTGGGCGCTGCGGCGGGAGAAGCTGCTGGAAGACTATGCGGCCGGAAAGACGGATTATCATTACGAGTTCCTGTGCAGATATAACGGCGGAACCTTCTGGGGGAGCATGAACTTCAAGTCCTGCTTAAACCCGGAGACCGGCGATATTATCGTTTTCTTTTATGTCCTGGATATTACGGAGCAGAAGCTGACGGAGCGCCTGCTCAAGAGGATTGCGGAGCTGGATTATGACAGCATTACGGATGTCGATATCCGGCGGAATACGTACCAGCAGGTTTCTTTCAACAGTTCGGAGAAGAATCTGATTCCGTGGCAGGGAGAATTCCAGAAAGAGATTACCAAGATTGCGGAACAGTATATGGACAGCGCGGCGAAAAAGGAGTACTTAAGCCAGCTGGACAGCGAATATATGAAGGAGATGTTAAAGGATCAGAATACTTACTCCTTTGTGGCGGAGATGCGGGATGAGTACGGCAACGTGCGGGTCAAGCGGTTTAAAGTGTTCTATATCAGCAGAGAATTGGGGCGGATCTGTATCGTGCGCACCGATGTAACCGATATCGTGCGGGGTGAGCAGCGCCAGAAGGAGGAGCTGGCGGCTGCGCTGGCGGCCGCGGAGCAGGCGAACGCAGCCAAGAGCGATTTCCTCTCCAGGATGAGCCATGAGATCAGGACGCCCATGAACGCCATTATCGGCATGAGCACCATTGCGGCCAAATCCATCGGGGACGACGATCAGGTAGCCGACTGCATCTCCAAAATCGGCATTTCCTCCCGCTTCCTGCTGTCGCTGATCAATGATATTCTGGACATGAGCCGGATCGAAAGCGGAAAGATGCTGCTGAAGAACGATAAAATTCCCATGGAAGAATTCCTCTGCGGAATTAATTCCATCTGTTATCCGCAGGCGGCCTCGAAGGAGGTTGACTACGAGTGCATTGTGGACCCGGTTCTGGACGATTACTACATCGGCGACGCCATGAAGCTGCAGCAGGTTCTGATCAACATTTTGAATAATGCAATCAAATTTACCGGAGAGAGCGGGAAAGTCACCCTCTCGGCGTCTCAGCGGAGCAAGATGAAGAACGATGCCGTTCTGCGCTTTATTATCAACGATACAGGCATCGGTATGAGTGAGGAGTTCCTGCCCCATATTTTTGAGCCGTTTACCCAGGAGTCCATCGGCACTACTGCCTTATACGGAGGCACGGGCCTGGGGATGGCGATCTCCAAGAGCATTGTGGATATGATGGATGGCAAGATCACGGTGCGCTCCATCAAGGGAATCGGCACGGAGTTTACCGTGGATGTGAAACTGGGGATCACGGAGGAGGAGAAGCTGCGCCATAACCAGAAGAAGCAGAATTTTAATTTCTCCCACTTAAAGACGCTGGTTGTGGATGACGATGTGGCTGTCTGTGAGAGCGCCGTCGTGACGCTTCATGAGATGGGAATCAAGGCGGAATGGGTGGACAGCGGGCGCAAGGCCGTGGACAGAATCAGGGAATGCTGGGGCCGGGGCGCCTATTACGATATGGTCCTGATCGACTGGAAGATGCCGGAGATGGACGGAATCGAGACGGCGAGACAGATCAGGCAGATTGTGGGGCCTGATGTCACGATCATTATCATGACCGCCTACGACTGGAGTTCCATCGAGCATGAGGCGAAGCTGGCCGGGGTCAATCTACTGATGAGCAAGCCCATGTTCAAGTCTTCCCTGGTGTCCGCGTTTTCAAGGGCGCTGGGAGAGAAGGATGAGCAGGAACAGGTATCCGCAGGCTTTGATTTCGATTTTTCAGGGAAACGCGTGCTTCTGGTGGAAGACAATGCGATCAACACCGAGGTGGCGGCTCTGCTGCTCACGGATCAGGGCTTCGAGGTGGATACGGCGGAAAACGGACTGCGTGCGCTGGAGATATTCAGCAAAACGGAGCCTGGCTATTACGACGCCATACTCATGGATATCCGGATGCCGATTATGGACGGATTGTCGGCCACGGTCAATATCCGCCATTTGAGCAATCCGGATGCCAGGGATATTCCGATTATTGCCATGACGGCCAATGCCTTTGACGATGATATCGAAAAGAGCCGGGCGGCGGGGATGAATGCGCACCTGGCCAAGCCCATAGAGCCGGAACGGCTGTATCAGACACTGTATGATTTTATCTTTGGAAAGGAGGAGTGACACAGATGCGTGAAGACTCTCTCTCCATGAATCAGCCGGCTCCTCCGGAGCCTGAACGGACATCCTGCGTCGAAGAAACGATGCAGGATGTTTTCGATGCGGTTCAGGGCGGTCTTTCGGTCTACCGCGTCGCCGGAAAACAGTTTGTGCCCTCTTTTTTCTCGGATGTGCTGGGCCTCATCTGCGGCCGGGACAGGGAACGGGTGATGGAGGCGGTATGTGCGGCTTATGACAGCGGTGAATTATTGGACCTTTCATGCAGGATCAGGCAGAACAACGGAGATCCTGTGTGGATTCGCCTGAATGGACGGCGGGCAGCAGGCAGGGATAAATTTTGTATTGTGTATACAGTCATGTCCGCAGAGAACCGTCTGCTGCAGCAGATTGCAGATGAGACGGCGGACGGAATCTATGTGATTGACAGGGGGACGTATGAGCTTCTCTATGCCAATGAATCAGGCCGGTTTCGCGGGGAAGAGCGGGGCAGAGTCGGGCGTGCGTGTTATGCAGCTCTGTACGGCAGAACATCGCCCTGCGAGTTCTGTACGCTTACCAGCCATGAGCCGGATGGAACGTCTCATATCATGGAGACGGGAGAGACGGGGCGGTTTTACAGCACCCATTTCCGTGAAATTGATTGGAATGAAAGGCCGGCCATTGTAAAATACGTCCGGGATGTCACGGAGGAAGTGACCAACAGGAGAGAACGGGAACGTCTGGAGCAGTATTTCCAGACGGTTTTAAAGCATCTTCCGGGCGGTATCGTGGTGGTTCATTATGAGAAGGACGGGACGCTGAAGCCGGAATTTATCTCTGAGGGCTTTGCGGACATGACGGATATGACACTGGAGGACGCGTGGCAGCTGTATGAGACGGATGCCCTGGCCGGTGTCCATCCGGATGACAGAGTCCGGGTGAACGCGCAGATGGAGGCGTACGTCGGGGGAAATGACCGGAACGGTGAGATCGTGTACCGCCTGGAAAAGGGCAGCGGCGGTTATGTCTGGATAAAGAACAGCCTGACCATGAACCGTGACAGCGAGGAGAAGCGGATTTATTCGGTTCTGAGGGATATGACAGGGGAACTGGAGGAGAAGGAGCTGATCCGGAAGCAGTACAAGGATGTGATTCTTCAGCATTACCATACGCAGGATTCCAATGCCCTGATCGTGGGGCACTGCAACATTACGCAGAACAGAATTCTGGAAATCATCGATTACACGGGAGTGAACCCGCTAAAACTGTTTGGAAGCGTGCGGGAGGAGTTCTTTACCGGAATGGGCACTCTGATAGTGGATGAGGAAGAGAGGCGCAAATTCTATGGTATCTATTTGAATGAGCCGTCCCTTGCCGCGTTTATGCGCAAAGATTTTGAGCAGTGTATGGAGTGCTTCGTCCAGATTCCGGGAGAGGCGACGGGCCGGTACGTGCAGATTATGATGACTCTGGTGGATACGCCGGACAGCAGCGATGTCACCGGTATCCTGGCGATCACCGACATCACCGATCAGACGATTAACGACCGGATTCTGCATCGGCTTACCACCGCCAGCCATGACTTTGTCGTGGATATTAACCTGACGGCAGACTATTACCGGGTACTTACGCAAAGTGACAGCATTTTATGTGTTCCGCCGCCCCAGGGAAACTATTCGGAATGGACCTCCTGGGTGCAGACCTCGGGCGTTATGGCGCCAAGAGACCGGGAGCGGTATAAGTACAACATGAATCCGGAGTATGTGATAAAAAAACTGCAGTCAGGGCCTTATTCCTTCACCTTCTCCCTTATGGATCAAGACGGGGATATCCGCACAAAAAGTATAACTCTGTCCCCGGTCGACCTCCGTCTTGGAAGAATCTGTCTTACGAGAACGGATATTACGGATTCTGTCAGGGAGCAGCAGGGAATGCTGCGTCTGATCGCTTATACCTTTGAACTGGCCGGATTTATCAATCTGGCCAGCAGGAGTCTTACCATGTACACGAGGGCGACGGTTCTGGAAAATCTTCCTCCCGCCTATTCCGAGTGCTATGAGGAGGCGATTCTGGGATTTATCGACCAATGCATCACCGAGGAAAATGAGGCGGAAGTCCGCGCCAGATTCCGCATCCATACGATTCTGGAAGGCCTTCGGGAGAAGCCGGACGGATACGATTTCCTTCTTTCGTACCATACGGATGAGGGGGAGAGGTACAAACAGATAACCGTTATGTGGAGCGATGTCAATCATTCGACGGTAGGCCTGGTGAGGGCGGATGTGACGGATACGCTGACCGCCGAGAGGAAGTCCAAGAAGGCGCTGGAAGACGCCCTGGCCCTCGCGGAAGAGGCAAACCGGGCAAAGAGCGACTTCCTTTCCACCATGAGCCACGATATCCGCACGCCCATGAATGCGGTGATGGGCATGACTGCTCTGGCGATCGCCCATTTAGGGGACCGGGACAGGGTGGCGGACTGCCTGCAGAAGATATCCATCTCATCCAGGCATCTGTTAAGTTTGATCAATGATATTCTGGATATGAATAA
>OGFR01000551.1_pt1 | contig 27796 bp, 28 predicted proteins | sample 1571001 | NCBI WGS metagenome assembly OGFR01 (sample SAMEA2582064, study PRJEB24529) | metagenome | biome: Human gut stool | place: China | collected 2011 | reverse complement strand
CGCCGGGATATAAAGAGAACGCAGGTATCTTCTGTCACAATAATCCATGGGTTTCTATCGCAGAAACCGTCATCGGACGCGGCAACAGAGCTTTTGAGATTTACAAAAAGACCTGCCCGTCCTACATCGAAGATATCAGCGAAATCCACTGTACGGAACCATATGTATATTCTCAGATGGTTGCAGGCGCTGACGCAGTTTTCCATGGTCAGGCAAAGAACAGCTGGCTGACAGGTACTGCAGCATGGACTTTCTGGAACCTGTCTCAGGCTATCCTGGGTGTTCAGCCATCCTACGACGGACTGTGTATCAACCCATGTATCCCGGAAGGATTTGGTGATTTCACACTTACCAGAACATTCCGCGATGCTGTTTACCACATCGAAGTCAAGAACCCGGATAACGTTCAGAAGGGTGTTAAGAAAGTGGTTGTAGACGGCAAAGAATATGAAGGCTGCCTGATTCCTTTTGAAGAAGGCAAGAAGGAATATCATGTAACTGTTTGCATGGGATAATGATTTCAATCTTTTTGCTCACGACAGATACATCATTTTCAGATATCATCCACAGGAGTTTCCTTCTCCTGTGATGATCTGAAAATCGACTTTTTTATCTTTATGCTCCCTTATCCTGAACATTTCTTATCTTCGCATATTTAAAGATATGACTGAGTCTGCATATACTGTCCGAGACTTAGAATGGTTAAGAAGAGACTTGGAAAAATTACAACAAAAAGGGAGCTACTCAATGATGAATAACTCCCAATTTTTTAAATCATATGTGTTACAAACGGCGTGTTGCAAACGTGTTACAAACCCGTTACAAACGACCCCATTTTAACCATTTTTTACTACTCTGTTTGGACACGATAAATGCTTATTTTAAGCCATTTATTAGAATTTACCAGCTTTAGCAGCTTCCTCGATGGAAACAGCTACTGCAACTGTCATACCAACCATCGGGTTGTTACCAGCGCCGATGAGACCCATCATCTCTACGTGAGCCGGTACAGAAGAAGAACCAGCGAACTGTGCATCAGAGTGCATACGTCCTAATGTATCTGTCATACCGTAGGAAGCTGGACCTGCTGCCATGTTGTCCGGGTGAAGTGTACGTCCTGTACCACCGCCGGAAGCAACAGAGAAGTACTTTTTGCCCTTCTCATTACATTCTTTCTTGTAAGTACCTGCAACCGGATGCTGGAATCTGGTTGGGTTGGTGGAGTTACCAGTGATGGAAACGTCAACGCCTTCCTTCCACATGATTGCAACGCCTTCTGTTACGTCGTTGGAGCCGTAGCAGTTAACCTTTGCTCTTAAGCCTTCAGAATAGGACTTTCTCCACAGTTCTTTTACTTCGCCTTTGTAGTAATCCATCTCGGTCTCTACGTAAGTAAAGCCGTTGATTCTGGAAATAACCTGAGCGGCATCTTTTCCTAAACCGTTTAAGATAACTCTTAATGGTTTCTCACGAACCTTGTTTGCCTTCTCTGCGATACCGATTGCGCCTTCTGCTGCTGCGAAGGACTCATGACCTGCCAGGAAGCAGAAACAGTCTGTGGTCTCTTCCAGTAACATCTTTCCTAAGTTACCATGGCCTAAACCAACTTTACGCTGATCAGCAACGGAACCCGGGATACAGAAAGACTGAAGGCCTTCGCCGATAGCTGCAGCCGCGTCAGCAGCTTTCCTGCAGCCTTTTTTGATTGCAATGGCTGCGCCTACCGTGTAAGCCCATTTTGCATTCTCAAAACAGATCGGCTGGATTGCCTCTACCTGCTTGTATACATCTAAACCAGCATCTTTAGTGATCTTCTCAGCTTCTTCGATCGAAGCGATGCCATAGCTGTTTAATACGGAATTGATTTTGTCAATTCTTCTCTCATATGATTCAAATAAAGCCATTATCTTGTCCTCCTTGTTATTAGGCTATGTCAAATTCTGCAAATGGAAATCCGATATTTCTATGTAGACTTATCGTCCTGTCCCATTATTCATGTCTTGGGTCGATGATCTTAACAGCGTCAGCAACACGGCCGTACTGTCCTTTTGCTTTCTCCCATGCAGTATTCGGATCGTCGCCCTTCTTGATGAAATCTGTCATCTTTCCAAGGCTTACGAACTGATAGCCGATGATCTGATCGTCAGCATCCAGTGCAATACCGGTTACATAACCTTCAGCCATTTCAAGGTAACGAGGACCTTTCTTTAAGGTTCCGTACATGGTACCAACCTGAGAACGAAGTCCCTTTCCTAAGTCTTCCAGTCCCGCACCGACAGGAAGTCCATCCTCTGAGAACGCACTCTGGGTTCTGCCGTATGCGATCTGTAAGAATAATTCTCTCATTGCTGTATTGATTGCGTCACAAACAAGGTCTGTGTTCAATGCTTCTAAAACGGTTAAACCTGGCAGAATCTCTGCAGCCATGGCAGCGGAGTGAGTCATACCGGAACATCCGATGGTCTCTACCAGTGCTTCCTGAATGATGCCTTCTTTGACATTTAAAGTCAGCTTACATGCACCCTGCTGAGGAGCACACCAGCCAACGCCATGTGTTAAACCGGAGATATCTTTAACTTCTTTAGATTTTACCCATTTTGCTTCTTCTGGGATTGGAGCAGCGCCGTGATGAACGCCCTGTGCCACTGTGCACATCTCTTCTACTTCCTGTGAATAAATCATGTTAAAACTCCTTTCGAATAAGTAATAATTGTGAAAAGTACTTTGTTAAATATATCACATCATACTTAGCTATATTCTCTCACAGAATGTCGAATTTCGCAAGCATTTTTTGGATTTCCCTGTAAAATCAAGGGGGTTGGGAAATCTCCTGATTTATCATTTTTCCTTCCCTCTTACGCATATAATTACTAACCACCTGTCAAAGGAGCTTCTATGAAATCGAAAAATATCAGCGCTCTGCTCATTTCAATCATGATCCCTTTGGCTGTCGGCTCTATTTCCGCGCTTATCAGCGGTAATACGATGGCCTACCAGACATTGATCAGGCCGCCCTTATCACCGCCGGCCTTTCTGTTTCCGGTTGTATGGACAATTCTGTACCTGTTAATGGGGATCTCCTCCTACATGATCTATGTCTCGGGGGATCCAAACACAGGAAAAGCGCTTAAATACTATGCATTACAGCTTCTTTTCAATTTTGGATGGAGCATCCTGTTTTTTGGTCTCTCCCAATATCTGCTGTCATTTATCTGGCTTATTGCACTGATCCTGCTCATAGCCGTGACGATTTACCAGTTTTATAGAATCTCCCCTCTGGCAGCCTGCTTACAGATTCCATACCTGTTATGGTGTCTGTTCGCCGCATATCTAAATCTGTCTATTTACCTTCTGAATCGATGATCCGTGTTTTGCCGGTTACGAAAACAGGAGAAAAGGGGAACTGCCCCCGCCAGTGATGGTAAATCACAGGTATGACAGCTCCCCTTTCTTCCTGCAGCATTTCCTTCGAAGCTTCCGCATCTCCAGTCAGGTCCACCTTCAGGCCCACATTCTGGTTCACGTTAAGGCCCACAGTCAGGCCCATGTTCAGGCCCATGTTCAGGCTCACATTCAGGCCAACATTCAAGCCGCTCCCTCTTTCAAGTTTCTGTCCAGCAGCTTTAAAAATGGGAGCATCACCAGCACATAGGTCACAGAGAAAATAATACTTGCAGCGATTGACGCTTTGTTCCGGTGCCGTTTTGGGATTCCCATTCCAAACAGAAACCCGGCAGCACAGACGCAGAGCTTTAACAACGCCACATCACGGATTTTCCAGGACTTTATATATTCGTCCGCAGTATCCAGCCATTGTTTCATCAGCGTGTCCTCCTTCATGTATTTCTTATATTTCCATTATATCATCAGGGACAGCCATAATCCAATGTTTTTTCCTGGATTAACCGATCCGCACCGCAGTCTCCACCGCCTGCCTCACCGCTTCCAGCGCCTGTGCGGGCTGCTGCGCGTCTCCGATCAGAACCGCCTCCGGATAAGCCTCTTTCAGTTCCTCATAAAGACCTCTGACCGGGCGTGCCCCGCAGGCATAGATGATATGGGTAAAGCCGCTTAAAACTTCCTGTGTGCCGCGCCTTTCCACTGTCACCTCTCCTCCGTTTACGGATACCAGCTTTGTGCCTGTCATCATGGTAATCTCCGGCCGGTTCAGCCGTATCATGGCCGGCACTTTGTTGTTCACTACCATTCCCGCGCCGATCTCATCTGCCATCTCGATCATGGTAATATGACAGTATCCGCGCTTCTGATGCATCAGGTACTCACAGACCTCACAGCCAACCATACCGCCGCCGACTACCAGGACATTTCCGCCTGGGATTGCTGTCTCTCCTCTCAATACCTTCCATGCGGTTATCGCCTGCTCCGGATCGATTCCCGGTACCGGCGGGAGCATCTCTCCCGCTCCGGTAGCGATAACCAGCGTATCAGGAGAAAGACGGTCAATAACGTCCCTGTCCGCGGCCGTGTTCCGCCGTACGTCTACAGACAGCCGTTCCAGTTCATGCTCCAGATAGACAATCCATTTGCTCAGTTCCTGCTTATGGGGCGGAATACAGGCAAGCCGCATCTCGCCTCCCAGTTCATTTTCCCGCTCCAGGAGAACGACTTTGTGGCCGCGCACCGCACAGGCCCTGGCACAGGCCATGCCGCCGATTCCGCCGCCCACGATCACCACACGTTCCGGCCTTTCCGTTTTCGTAAGCTCCAGCTCTTTCTCCCTGCCTGCCGCCGGATTGATCACGCAGGAGGCCGGATGGCGTTTCGTCTGTTCTCCCACACATCCGATGGCGCAGGCCGCGCACGGTGCGATTCCGTCGTAATCTCCGGCTTCCATCTTTTTTACGAAGTCGGGATCCGCAATCAGGGCGCGGCCCAGTACGACGCCATCCACCTTGCCCGAATCGACCAGATATTCCGCATACCGCGGCTCGCCTATTTTCCCGACCACAAGTACCGGCACAGCCGCCGCCTGCTTCAGCGCTTCCGCCTCCGGAACGTTGACGCCCTGCACCTCCCCGTGGCACGGGATAATCTTATTGCATCGCTCATACTGGGTACCGCCGCTGATTTCAAATGCATCCACGCCGTGACGTTCCAGGATCGGAACGAGGTACTTCATATCTTCCAGCGTATTGCCCTGTTCGTCCCGTTCACTTCCCGACATGCGAAGAATAATCGGGAAATCGGGGCCACAGGACTCCCGAATCGCATCCAGGACTTCACACAGCAGGCGTGCCCGGTTGTCGAGACTGCCGCCGTAACGGTCCGTCCGTTTGTTCCTCATAGGTGATAAAAATGATCCCAGCAGCATATACGCGTGGGCGCAGTGCAGCTCGATTCCGTCAAAGCCGGCGCGCTTGGCATCGTATGCGCCTTTTGCGTATTTCTGTATGATCCCTGGAATTTCCTCCAGTGTGACAGCCCTGGTCTTCTGAGCCATAGAATTTAAGTACACGCTGCTGGCCATGGGCGGAATGCCCCGGAACGCGCTGACACTCTCCGGTCCCGGGTGGGTGATCTGCGGGATCACCCTGGCACCGCACTCGTGGATTTTGTCCGTGAAACGGCGGTAGGACGCAATACTCTCTTCATTTCTGAAACACAGCGTGTTGCCCAGATACGGCACATCGGGATCTACCGAGAGCGCGTCGGTGATGATACAGCCCACGCCGCCTCTCGCCCTTGCCAGCCAGTATTCCTGCATGGTCTCATTGACCGTTCCGTCCGGGCTCTCATATCCCAGGGACATGGGCGCCATGAAAACGCCGTTTTTTACGGTCATGGAACCGATCTTTAACGCTTCTAATAATCTGGATTTCATCGATAATTCCTCCTCTTTTCCGTGCAAAGCTCTATGCGAAACCGGCATACAGGCTTCCTCTTCAGCAGCCTTCTATACCTGCCTTGCAGTGTCAAATCCTTCCGCAATCGCATCAATCGCACGCCTTGCCCGCTTCGCGTCTCCGATGACAAAGAAATCCGCCCCAGCCTTCTCACTGGCTTCTTTCAGCACACTGCTGTCTCTCGAAGCAGACCCCACAGCCAGAACCACGCTGTCACAGTCCACAGTCTCCTTCCCTTCCGGTGTCTCAACCACCACACCGGTCTCATTGATTTCGAGACATCGGGCACTTGTGATGATCCCGACCGACTCACCGCCGAGCTTCTGCATCACGGCGATTTTCCGGAGCATTCCCAGATCTTCTCCCGCCGTATCCTTCATTTCCAGCACCTTCACCGGATGCCCGGCCGCCGCCAGCGCATCCGCGGCCTCCAGACCGACCAGCCCGCCTCCGATCACACAGACGCTGCCCTCCGGCTCCACTTCATGCTCCAGCACGGCGTGGGCCTGACAGACCATTTTCTTCCCGCTTCCCGGAAGCTTCAGCTCGATCGGCGCGGAGCCTACGGCCGCGATCACCGCGTCCGGTTTCTCCTCCGTGATAATCTCCGGTGTAAGCGGCGTATGGAAGCGCACCTCCGCACCCGACCGCTCCACCAGCCGTCCAAAGGAAATGGCTGCCTGTTTCATCTCTTCCTTGCCCGGAGCCTGGCCCGCCGTGATAAACTGGCCGCCCAGACGGTCTCCCGCCTCAAAGATCACCGGATGATGGCCCCTCATGAGCAGCACCCTGGCCGCCTCCAGGCCGGCCATTCCGCCGCCTGCGATATAGACCCGTTTCGGAGTCTCCGCCTTTGTAAGCTTCCACTCCTCCTCGCGACCCAGACACGGATTTCTCAGACATGTGATAAACGGTCTGTTCCTTAAATCGCAGAATCCGTCGTAGCAGCCCTGGTTGCAGCCGACACAGTGGATGATGTCCTCTGTCCTGCCCTCCCTCGCCTTATTGCAGAACTCCGGATCAGCCAGCTGGGCTCTTCCCATGACGACCATATCCGCCTTATCCTCTTCGAGGATGGCTTCCGCCTGCTCCGCGGTGTTGATCCTTCCCACGGCAATCGTCGCCATCTTCGTCTCTCTTCTGATCCGTGCGGCGTTCTCCACATTAAAGCCTCTCGGAATATCGATGGGCGGAACCTCATAAACGGATCCAGCCGTGATGATATTTCCCCTGGATACATCCAGTACATCCACTCCATTTTCCCCGGCTATGCGGCAGAATTCGATGATTTCTTCGATAGTAAGCCCGCCCGGCAGATAATCATCGTGAGCATCAATACGCATGAACAGCGGCATTTCCTCCGGTATGGCGTTCCGAATCGCCCGTATACATTCAAGCGGGAATCTCGACCGGTTCTCAAAGCTTCCTCCGTACTCATCCGTCCTGTGGTTTAAGCCTCCGCTTAAGAAGGAATGGGGCAGATAATTGTGCGCGCAGTGGAATTCCAGACAGTCGTATCCAGCCTCGACACAGCGCGCCGCGGCCTTTCCGTAACACTCCACAATCTCCTGTATCCTGTCTGTTGTAATAGCCTTAAGCTTCTTACCCGCAAACTCCATATCATTAACCACCAGCATTTCTGCCCTGGGGTCAAACGTCGTGGCGATTGAGCCCTGCCACAGCTGAATCGCCGCCTTTCCGCCGTTCTGGTGGATGGCATCCGTCAGCTTCTTATGCCCCCCGATCAGGCTGTCGTCACTGATGGATACAAAGTGTGCGGGAGCGCTGGGTGTATGTACCGCGGCCACCTCCACGATGTTTAAGCCGCAGCCGCCGGCCGCTCTGGCCGCGTGATAGGCGACAAGCCTCGGAGTGATCTCCCCCTTTTCCCCCGCCATACGGGTTCCCATTGCAGGCAGGACCACCCTGTTTTTCAGCTCCAGACCCCTGATTTGAATCGGAGAAAATAATCTGTCATACATAGAAAAAACCTCCTTCGCATATTGAACATGATACTTTCATTATAGCAAAGAAGGGCTTCTCCTTATATTCACATTATGAAGTTTTATTATCATTTTTTGTCAGGCTTTTCTCTCATCACTTCCCGGTACTCCTCCGGCGTCTGGTTCATCCACCGTTTAAAATGCCGCTGAAAGGTAGATTGTGAGTTAAAGCCGCACAGAGAGGCGATTTCCAGAACCGTCCTGTTCCCTGTCCGCAGAAATGAGCAGGCATAGGAGATGCGGACCTGGGCCAGCAGCTCTTCAAAGGGATTTCCAAACACCTGTTTAAAGATCTGCTTCACCGTATACGGCTTCATACAGAACTTCTCACATAAATCCTCCAGCCGTATATCCTCGGAAAAATGGATATGGATATACTGAAGAAACTGCATTGCCGAACCGGCACCGCTTCCCGGAACCATGGTTCCGATATACTCCGTCTGATACTCCCGCGGAGTCACCCCGCAGTACTGTTTGAACACCTTGTAAAATGCCGCGGCAGAAGAGAAATTCAGCTGATCGCCGATATACTCCATGGACAATTCCGGAAAATGCAGCAGCGCGCAGGCATTGATCACCTTTCCAAACTGCCTGAGCTGGAAAAATGTGAATCCGCAGGCTTCCTTGATCCTCCGGTTCATCGTCTCAGGGCTTATCCCCTCCTCAGTCATGTCCTCCAGCGTGATATCCTCTCCCGTTGCCAGAATCACTTTCTCGATGATGCTCCATACCGTCCGTTCCTTCCGGGACGCCTTACCGATTTCCTCATAGGCATACCGGCAGTAATAGGCGTGCAGCTCGAGCGTCTTGTACTCGATCATGTTAAGCCGCTCAAATCGCGCTTCCTTTGCCTCACGAAGAAGGCTGCGCACCAGCGCCTCCACCTCTTCCTTCTCTTCCCCGGAAAGTCTCACCATGGGCTTCGTATCGTACACCAGCCTGGCATTGGCGTGCTTCGGGTGCTTCTCCCAGCTCATATACATAAAAAGCCCGATGTGGAACCGGATCACCGCCACATCGAGCTTTTCCTCCACCGCTTCCACATGGTGGAAGTGGTGGGAATACATGCAGAACAGACTGCCCGGCACCGCGTCGTAGGCATATCCGTTTACCGATATGGCGCCCTTTCCGGACAACACATAGAATATCTCCACACGCTCGTGGAGATACGGATCGGTGGGCCCGTCGATGATTCTGCGCTCGATCCCGATCTCCTTCTCCACATAGTTGTCGTAATGGTTGATCCCCGTGTACCAGTCGTTCTGCCGTTTCATAATTTTATAATCTCACCTTATACGATTCTTCTGACCGATAAAATCGTCCTGTATGTAGCCGTACCTACCTTGATACCAGTCGTAGGCGTGCTGGCGTGAACAATCTGTCCGTTTCCGATATAGATCGCGACATGGCCGGCGTAGCAGATTAAATCACCTGGCTGCGCCTCCGAATAAGAGACTTCACGTCCCGCGGAACGCTGCTCCGAAGAGCTTCTCGGAAGTGAGTAGCCGAAATGCTTGTATACCTGCTGCACGAAACCGGAACAGTCGGCTCCGTTCGTTAAGCTTGTCCCTCCGTAAACGTAGGGATTACCCACAAACTGAAGGCCATAATCCGCCACCGCGCGGCCCTGTGCCGATCCGCCGCTGCTCTTTACCGCAGCCGGGCCGGTGTATTTGTCGTTGGCCGATGTCTTCTTCGAAGTACTCGTAGCCGAACTCTTTTTCTTTGCTGCTTCCGCTTCCGCTTTCTTTCTTGCTTCCTCGGCCTCCCTCTTCTTTCTGGCCTCTTCCTCTTTCGCCTTCTGAATCTCCTGGTTCTTCTTCTCTACGGTCTTGGCATAGGCCGCCGCGTCATTCTTTGCCTGGGCTAACTGGGAGTCAAAATTGCTGACTTCCTTCTTCTTTTTGGCAATCGTCGTCTCCAACTGGGATTTCTGGCCCTGAAGCTCCAGCTCCATTACCTCCATCTCGGCCTTGTCATTCTCCAGCTGCGCCTTGTTGTCAGCCACCTGCTGCTTTGTCTCCTGATACGTATCCAGCATCTTCCGGTCATAGGAATAGATACTCTCCACATACTCCGCTTTGTTTAACAGGTCCGCCATACTCTTTACCTGAAGAAAGATATCAAGGTACTCCGTATCGCCCTTCTCATACATATACTGAATCCGCTTTTTCATAGCAGCATACTGCTTTTCTTCTTCTTTTTTAGCTGCCTCGTAATCGATTTCCGCCTGCTTGATGTCGGCTTCCTTGTTGGCGATATCCGTCTCGAGGAACTGAATATCGGTAAGAAGCGCCGTTAAATCCGAGGTCAGCTTTGACACCTGGGCGTTGGCGGCGTTCTTGTTGGCTTCTGCCGCTTCCGCCTTCTTCTTGGCGTCATCCAGCTTCTGCTGAGCCTCTTTCTTCTCTTTTTCCGCCTTGGATGTGGCCCACGCGGGAACTGTCTGTGTACATAGCATACTTCCGATTAACAGGCTGCAGCCGAGTCTCCTCAGCCACTTCCGAAAATGATTGCTTCTTAACTGTATTTTTATATTCATCGCTGGTCCTTCGCTCTATTTTCATCTGGAATTTTTATGTAGAAATACTCTATCTCTTATGTTAACCGAAACCATAGGTAAAATTCAACCCTTTTTTATATTTTTTATGATTTTTTTATAATCACGCAGAACATGGCCTCTAAAGCGGCTGTGCTCCGGCATGGGAGTCCGGCCTCCCGGCCTTTTCGCTCATTTTCTGCCCCTCCCGCATGGTTTTCAATTCCTCCAGCACTCTCACCACGATAAAGGTCGCCAGCGCAAAGGTAAAGACATCGGCCACCGGCTGGGCCAGCTGTACGCCCAGTATGCCGCAGATGTTCGGCAGAATAAGGAGCGAGGGAATCAGGAACAGGCCCTGGCGTCCCATGGCTACCAGCGAAGCGCGAAACCCGTATCCGATGGACTGGGTCAGCATGTTCACCATGATCACCCACGCCTGAAGCGGCAGCGTCAGGATCTGCAGCCGCAGCGCCAGCGTACCGATCCGGATCACCTCTAGATCTTCCCGGCGGAATGCGGTAATGATCGGACGGCTGATCACAAATGCGATGATGCCGAAACAGGTCAGCATCGTAATCGCCACCTTTACACAGAACCAGAACGCCTCCAGCACACGGTCGTACCGCTTCGCCCCGAAATTAAAACCGCATACCGGCTGGAAGCCCTGGCCAAAGCCGATCAGCGCCGAGTTAATAAACATCATAAACCTGGAGACAATCGACATGGCCGCAATAGCGGAATCGCCGAATGGTCCTGCCGCAAAGTTTAGGATCACCGTCGCCACGCTGGCCAGTCCCTGGCGGCAGAAGGAGGGAAGCCCTGCGTGCAGAATCTCTCCGTACATTTTCCCGGTAGGCGTAAATTTGGACAGCCTCATCCGAATGCTTCCTTCTCTGAAATTACACTGGTAAAACAGGATTCCGAAGCTGATCATCTGACTCATCATCGTCGCAATGGCCGCTCCTGCAATCCCCATATCAAAACCGAAGATCAGAATAGGATCGAGAATCATATTCAGGACACCGCCTGTGGTAATACCGATCATGGAATACATGGCATTTCCCTGGGCGCGCAGAATATTGTTCATGACAAAGGAAGACATCATAAAGGGGGCTGCGATCAGAATATATTTGCCATAGTCCATGGCGTATGGAGCGATGGTTTCCGTAGCCCCTAAAAGAAATACGAGCGGCCGCAGGCAGATGAGCCCGAAAACCGAGATCAGGGCACCGATGATCAGGGCCGTGAAAAATGCGGTCGCCGCCGATTTTTCCGCTTCCCCGCCGTTTCTGTCCCCCAGCGAACGCGAGATGTAATTCCCGCTCCCCATTCCCAGCGTAAAGCCGATAGCCTGTATCATGGCCATGGCGGAGAACATGACGCCCACCGCGCCGGATGCGCTGGTTCCGATCTGGCTGACGAAAAAGGTATCCGCCATATTATAGATGGCGGTCACCAGCATGCTGATAATCGTTGGAACCGCCAGCCGCGGAATCAGTGTGGAAACCGGCGTTTCGATCATCTGTACAAAACGTTCTTCCTGTGTCATCGGTTTCTTCATTTGCAAACTCCCCCTTCTAAACTTACCATGACGCCTGCGCGCCATCCTCCGGAAGCTTCCCGGATACATACAGAAAACAGATAAAGAACAGGATTCCCTTGATCACGCTGGAAATCGTAAATGCCCACCAGATGCCGTCAAGCGCCAGCGGCGTGCTGCTTAAAATCATGGCGAGCGGTATTCTTGCCGAGGTAAACACGACACTTATAACGGAACAGAGCAGTGTCTTCCCGAGACCGGACAGCGCGCCGACCGTCGTCAGCTCCACACACATGAACATCTGTGAGAAACCGAGGACGACGAGATAGCTGATGCCCATGGGAATAATATCTGCCTCATGGATAAACAGTCCGAAGATCTGCCTCGGAAATCCGATCAGCACGCCCGAACAGAAAAGCCCCCATACGAACATGACGCCGATGGCCGTCATATAGCCTTTCTTCACCCGTCGGTACTGGCGTCCTCCGTAGTTCTGGCCAATAAAGGAATTGATGGCCGCCGCAAACCCATCCGCCGTCATCCAGGAGATGGATTCGATCTGGCTTCCCACTCTCTGCACCGCCACGGCCGCGTCGCCGAAGCCTGCCACGAATCTGGTCAGAACCATGGAAATGCTGGTATAGATCAGATTCTGGACCGCAGCCGGAAGGCCGATGCGGACCATCACCCGGAAATAATCTTTGGGGATCCGTTCCAGGAAACGGACCTTATCAAACACCAGTCTGTCCTTTTTCACTACCACAAGAAATACAATCGTTACAATCATCTGTGCCGTGACCGTGGCCACCGCCGCACCGGCGACACCCATTACGGGAAACGGTCCGACGCCGAATATTAAAACCGGATCGAGTATCATATTCATGATAAGCCCGATAACATTGGCGATAAACGGTGTTTTGCTGTCCCCCATCGCCGTCAGTATTCCGGTAATTATCGCATTTAAAAAGGAAAACAAGATCAGGCCGCAGGTAATCTTCAAATACACCTGGGCATTGTGAATAATGGCGCCGTCACTCAAGCCGAAAAATCCGATGAGCGGACGGGCTCCAAATACTGTAACAGCGGCAAATACCAGGGCAAACAGAACGCCCATCTGGATCGCTCCCGCCGCATACTTGGCGGCCTCCTCCGGTCTCCCGCTGCCGAGAGAATGGGCCACCTTCACCTGGCCTCCCATCTTGGCCAGCGCCACAACTCCCTGGGAAAGCCATGTATACATGCTGGCCGCGCCCACTGCCGCCACTGCGGGAGACCCCACCAGGCCAATCCACGCCATATCCGTCAGGCTGTATGCCGTCTGGACCAGCGCCGTCGCCATAATCGGCAGGGCCAGTCCCGTCAGAGACGTAAAAATATGGCCATGCAGCAAATCTATCTTCTTACTCATATACACCTCAAACGAAATGATATATCATCAGGAAGGGCTGCCTTGCTGGCAGCCCCTCTGCATCCTGTTATGATACTTCTATCTACACTTCCTGTTGTAATACTTTTTATTCACCCTGTCCGGATAAGTATTCGTGGATTCCTCTCGCTCCGGCGCGTCCCGCCTCCATGGCAAGAATTACTGTGGCAGCGCCCGTAACGGCGTCGCCGCCTGCGTATACGCCTTCCTTTGTAGTCTTACCGTTTGACTCTTCCGCTACAATACATTTTCTGCGGTTAGTTTCGAGACCCCTGGTAGTGGCGGAGATCAGCGGGTTCGGTGAAGTTCCGAGAGACATGATAACCGTGTCCACTTCGATGACAAATTCGGAACCTTCAATGGCAACCGGTCTTCTTCTGCCGGAAGCATCCGGTTCACCCAGTTCCATCTTGATGCACTTCATGCCATTCACCCATCCGTTGCCATCGGTGAGAATCTCAATCGGATTTGTCAGAAGATTAAAGATGATTCCCTCTTCCTTCGCGTGGTGTACTTCCTCCGCTCTGGCCGGAAGCTCTGCCTCGCTTCTTCTGTATACAATATGTACGTCTGCGCCGAGACGAAGAGCCGTTCTCGCGGCATCCATCGCCACGTTTCCGCCGCCGACAACCGCTACCTTCTTACCTGCAACGATCGGCGTATCGTAATCATCACGGAACGCTTTCATTAAATTGCTTCTCGTTAAATACTCATTGGCTGAGAATACGCCGTTGGCGTTCTCACCAGGGATTCCCATGAACATCGGAAGTCCAGCGCCGGAACCGATGAATACGGCCTCGAAGCCTTCTTCATCCAGCAGCTCGTCGATGGTCACCGATTTGCCGATGATGACGTCTGTCTCGATCTTAACGCCTAACTTTCTCACGTTATCGATCTCCGGCTGTACGACGCCTTCCTTCGGGAGACGGAATTCCGGAATACCGTATGTCAGTACGCCGCCCGGCTCGTGGAGGGCTTCGAAAATCGTCACCTCGTATCCCATCTTCGCCAAATCGCCTGCACATGTTACGCCGGAGGGGCCGGAACCGATCACGGCTACCTTCCTGCCGTTGGTCTTCTCCGGAGCCGCCGGAACGAAGCCATTCTCTCTGGACCAGTCTGCAACGAAACGCTCCAGCTTACCGATGGAGATCGGCTCGCCCTTAATTCCGCGGATACACTGGCCTTCACACTGGCTCTCCTGCGGGCACACACGGCCGCAGACCGCCGGAAGCGCAGAGGATTTTGCGATTACCTTTGCGGCCTCCTCGTAGTTCCCTTCCTGAACCTCCTTGATAAAGCCCGGAATGTCGATGGAAACGGGACATCCGCCCACGCACTTCGGATTCTTGCACTTTAAGCAGCGGCTGGCTTCCGCTCTCGCCTCTTCTTCATTATATCCAAGACAAACCTCTTCGAAATTTGTCGCTCTGACCTTCGGATCCTGCTCTCTGACAGGCACTTTCTTCATCATATCCATTACTCGTCACCTCCACAATGGCCGCATCCGCCATGATGGGTCGCACCCTCATGAAGTCTTAACAGCGCACGGCCTTCTTCCGTCTTATACATCTGCTGTCTCTTCATCGCCTCGTCGAAATTCACGAGATGGCCGTCAAATTCAGGTCCATCTACGCAGGCGAACTTCACTTCTCCGCCCACGGATACACGGCAGGCACCGCACATGCCTGTTCCATCCACCATGACCGGATTTAAGCTTACGATTGTCGGAATACCCAGTTCCTTTGTCATCAGGCAGGTGAATTTCATCATGATCATCGGTCCGATGGCTACGCAGACATCGTACTTCTTGCCCTGGTTTACAACCAGATCCTTGATCACTTCTGTAACCATGCCTTTTCTCTCATAGGAACCATCGTCTGTGGTGACGTACAAATTACCGGCTACCGTCCGCATCTCGTCTTCCAGAATCAGTAAATCCTTTGTTTTGGAACCCATAATGACATCAACGGAAACGCCGTGTTCTTTTAACCATTTTACCTGTGGATATACCGGAGCAGTTCCAACGCCGCCGGCTACGAATAAATACTTTCTGTTTTTCACTTCTTCCAAGTCGTCATGAACGAACTCCGACGGATTACCCAGAGGTCCCACGACATCGATGAAGGAATCTCCCGTCTTTAAACCAGCCATTCTCTCTGTGCTGGCTCCGACGATCTGGAACACGATGGTAACGGTTCCCTTTTCTCTATCATAGTCACAGATTGTGAGAGGAATACGCTCTCCCCTCTCGTCCATCCTGACAATTACAAATTCTCCCGGCTGGCAGGCTTTAGCAATCCTGGGCGCTTCTACGTCCATCAGATAGATCTTGTCAGCTAATTTCTCTGCTTTTAAAATCTTATACATCTTCATCCTCCTAATTCTTTTGGTGAATTATACCTGTACGCCTTTCCTGATAGCCTTCCCCAACAATCAGGAGAAATGGTACTCTTATCATCTTACCATCTAATTTCCAACCTGACAATATCAATTCTTAAAAATAAAGGATAAACTTACTGCTGTTCCTGCGGCCTGGTTTGGCTCATTTCTTCTGATACATCCGGAAACTGTAACACAAATTAAAGTAGGTATGCTCATCACTCTCAGCGGTAAGGCTCCACTCCCCGGACTTGTCTAAGTCGGGAAAATGGGTATCGGCGCTGTATTCGTAATCGATAAAGGTTGCGTGGACGGTGTCACAGTAAGGCAGGAATTGATCATAGATACTGCTGCCGCCGATGATGAATACGGAGGCCTGGGAGTACTGCTTCAAAAATTCAAGAGTCTCTTCCAGAGAGTGGCAGACGACCGCGCCTTTTACCTGATAATTCCGGTCTTTTGACAGAATCACGTTGATGCGGCCGTACAGCGGCTGCTTTCCCGGAAGGGTCTCAAAGGTTTTTCGTCCCATCACGATGATTCCCCCCTGAGTCTCCTCCCGCAAAAGGCGCTGGTTCTCCGGGATGGAGACCAGGAGCTGGCCCTGATTTCCGATCGCCCAGTTTTTGTCAACAGTTACTAATATGTTCATGATAACCTCTTTTCCTGTTTTTCCGCGAAGCAGATCATGCTTCTTCGTCTTCTTCCGCCGCTATCAGCTCCTTTGCATAAGGAAGTGTCATGATCCAGTCGCAGAAGGTGTGCCACTCGGCAAGCTTGTGGTTTCTTCTCGCAAAGTACATATTAATTAAGGATTCATAATTCATGGTACACGTCCTCATCTGGTTGTAGCTGGACGGGAGCAGCTGGATCATATCGTACCAGTCGTCCTTGCTCTTCGTCTCCAGATAGCGGTTCCGCACCTTCTCTAAATACTCCACCATCTGATTCATGAATTCCAGGGTCTCCGGAGTCATGTGGTCGTGGCTGAAATCATCTATGGAAAATGGTTTGCTGTGAATCTTGTGCATCGTGCTGGTAGAGTTTGCCACGGTGGCTACTTTATAGGTATCGTACTCCTTCCACCAGTACAGCGGTGCGGTGATATCCACGGATACGAAAATCTGCCGGATGTATTTGCGGTGGTCACTGCCTGCATTTCTTAACCGTATGGCCAGGCTCCTGTCATTGGGTCCCAGCACAAAATTACCGTCTTCGTCGTAGCCACTGTCCATACGCCCCCAGCTGTTCATGGGATTTCTCGCGCCCCGGATGGCATTTTCAAAATTCATTACGCTTGTTCTCTCGCAGTTTAACATTCTTTTGTCCTCCGTCCTTGTCTGATTTTATCGATTCGGGCAATTCCTGTTTTTGTAAGTACAGAAAGCAAAATACAGCCCCTCGTACTCTTTCTCTTCCCCTGTTTCCGTCTCTTCCCAGCCTTCCTGACTGTCGAGATTCACAAACCGGGTGTCAGCACCGAAATCCCGTTTCATCCTGGTCACATATGCGGTATCACAATATGGAAGAAACTGCTCATAGATGCTCTGACCGCCAATAATATAGACATCGTCGCTGTCATACTCCTTCAGCTGCTTTAAGGCATCATCCACACTGCGGCAGACGATGAGTCCCTCGCCGTTCATGGTATCGTCCGATGTCAAAACGATGTTAATCCTGTTTTTCAATGGCTTCGCATCAGGAAAGCTCTGCAGCGTTTTTCTGCCCATAACGACCACTTTCCCTTTTGTAACCGTTCTGAAAAATTTCATATCTTCGGGGAGATGGGTCAATAATTTTCCGTCTTTCCCGATCCCCCACGCTTCGTCTACCGCAACAATCGCTTTCATGTAGTATCCTCCTGTCCTGTTTCTAAACATCATTATATACAAATATTTCTTTTTTGCAAATTATTTTCGATGGTTCGTAAAACTCATTTTCCAATTGGCGTCCGTCTAAGCCAAAATAAAACCGGGTCCCTCAAGCCCCGGTTTTACATGTAAATCATCGGTCCATTCTACTTCTGTGTAAAACGCTCCAAATACGATTCCGCTTTCCCTCTGTCCATGGAAAAACGTTTCTGCAGCTTTTCGATGATTCTTTCTTCTGAAACACCATCTTCTCTGTTATCCTCAATCAATGCCTGAATTCCTTTTTCCATTCCTTTTTCCATTCCCTCATCAATCAGCATCTGTCCGATCTGTGTCATCCGCATTTCCTCCTTGATCTGCCTTTTATAGGCTTCGTCTATCAGCTTGTCAGAAAACGTCAAAATACCTGCAAGCGCTTCCAAAGCCTGTTTTCGGTCTGCAATTCTCTTCGCCAGTTCTACTGCCGAGATGATCACCGGCTGTTTTTCCTTCTTTCCCTTTACGGTTAGCCTGCGCCTTTGTGTCTGCTTCCACCAAAAAGGTGGGTTCAATCTTCAGCACAATGCCTCCCAGATCATAAACCGCTTCCGCATGGTCCACATCTGCCGTGTAGATAACGATCATTTTTATCTGTTTGATACGATCCAGCTCATGGTTTATTGCATAACGCTTTATCACTCTCGCGATATAATTTATGTATTTCACAAAATTTTCCTGGTTATAGGCTGATTCATAATCCATGATCCCGATCGAGCCGTCACTCAGCAGAAATAAATTGTCAAGCCGCAGCTCATTGCTTTCGATCACCGGTAAATTCGTAGGCAGAATATCTACGATTTTTAACTGGTGAATTCCAAAGGGAGCCAGTGATTTTCCCTTAAGCGCCTCCGCCATAACCTTAGCGGTTACATCTTTATTCTGGTATGCAATATCTCCCATATTTCTTCCTTTCTTCTATTATACTTTAATCAACAGGTAACTTCAAGAAAATACGATTGCAACCGCATCACCAGCTTTCTTATTTATTCTCTTTCGTAATACAATACAATGGAGTTTTTCGTGGAGACCACTAAGAGATAAAGAATCATTTTCGCACAGGAAAGAACTCCCCGCGGAACTCTTTCATATTACCCGATCACAGCCGGTATGTCAATATGAAAAACAGAGCGGCTTCCTGCAAGATTGCGGAACCGCTCTGTCCATTCATATCATTCAATATTTAATTCAGATATTTTCTAAGTGTCTCTCTCACCGCACCGGCTCCGGCGATTTCCTCCAGGAACATCGCTTCTGCCAGGCTGCCAATCCCGGCGTCATACAAATTAACACCAAAAATATTCTCATTGGAAAGAATCGGCTTCAGCTGCCCTGCATACGTCTCCGGCTTTCCCGCCTCAACGCCCTGCAGCCAGCCTTTCAGTTCCGGAACCATCGGATCAGCCGAGAGCTCAAACGGGTTCAGCTCATCATCTACAGCCAGCAGATAACGGCACCATCCGGCAATCGCCAGCGGAATAAAGGTCAGCTTCTTCGCGTCGCCGTATCGTTCCACATACGATTTGATCGTCTCGCCGTACCGGATTCCCACCTTCTGGGAGGTGTCACTTGCGATTCTCTGCGGCGCGTCCGGGATAAATGGATTCGGAAGCCTGTCATAGATGACTTCGTTCACAAAAGCCTCCGGGGAAAGAATCTTTGGATCGGTCACCACCGGCATACCTTCTGTCAAACCGATTTTCTCCACCAGCGCCCTGAGCTCGGGATCCTTCATCTCCTCCGCGATCGAGGTGTAGCCGAGAATACAGCCGTATACAGCCAGTGCCGTGTGCAGTGGATTTAAGCAGGTGGTTACCTTCATGCGCTCCACCCTGTTTACCGTATCTCTGTCTGTCATATAGACTCCCGCTTTTTCAAGCGCCGGCCTTCCTGCCGGGAACTTATCCTCAATCACCAGATACTGCGGCCCCTCCGCATTGACAAACGGTGCGATATACGTCCTCTTAGACGTGATCACCGGCTGCATGGCGGCGACTCCGTCGGCCTCCAGCTGCTCCGCCAGGGAAACGCTTGGTCTTGGTGTAATCTTATCGATCATGGACCAGGGGAACGCGATCTTTTCTTCGTTCTTTAAATATTCCAGGAAACCATCGTCCGCAAAGCCTTTTTTCTTCCATTCCTCCGCCATGGTGAGAATGGAATTTTGAAGCTTCTCTCCGTTATGGGAGCAGTTGTCCATGCTGACAACGGCCAGCGGCGCGGCGCCCTGTCTGTACCGTTCCAGTAAAAGGGCGCAGACGACAGCCATGGCGCCGGCCGGATGCTCCGGTCCATTGTCGATATCGCTCTGAACGAATGGGAAATACGTCCCATCCGCCCCCTTCAGTGCATAGCCCTTTTCCGTGATGGTGAAGGATACCATCTGAAGAGATGGGCTCATAAAAATAGTACGCAGGCGTTCCCATTCCTGCACATCAGCGGAATCCGCCTTCACGCCTTCCGCGATCGAGGCGATCACCTTTTTCTCCGTGCTCCCGTCCGCCTTTAAGGTAATTAAAAGGGCCAGATCGTCGAACGGCTCATAGATCTTGTCCATGATGTCAAAATCAAAGGTTTCCGCCGCGATGATCCCCGTGTCGGCAAGACCTTCCTCCAGAAGCGCATCCTGAAGACCCGCAATGAAGCCGCGGAAGATATTACCCGCGCCGAAATGAACCCAGCCCGGCGCCTCTTTTGTCTTTTTTACCATTGCCGCCCGGTCATAGGAAGGAATCTCAATCCCCGCCTTCTCCCATGCCTGTCTTTCCTGTAATCCTGTATCTGTTAAATTCATCTTTACACCTCTTTCATTTATTCCCGCGAATAACGAGCCAAGTACCATTCCTGCATGAGCATCTGGCGATAGCCTGCCCCGCTTTATCGGGTACTGCCGGGAGACACCAGGGTCAAATACCCCATTGCCTGCGGCGGGGTGTTTACCCCTCGCGCAATGCAGTGCTGACCAGAAAATCCTCGGCAAAGCCGTCGTTCTTCCGTTTTTCCTCCGCCTCGCCGCTGGTAAACAGCTCCGCGTATTTCTCCACCAGGAACCGCTCCTCATTCACCATTTTATTCAAATGAAGGGCCAATTGCCGGTGCATCCGTTCTTCATCACGCTCCAGAACGGCCTCCATCAGCTCTTTGTGCTGCTGCACCACTCCATCGCTGATTCCGGTCTCCGTCAGGGAAAGCAGCCGGATACGGCGGTAATCGCCTGAGTTCGCATGGATGATGTGAGCGCAGGTATCCCGGTTTACTGCCTGGTAAAATACGGAGTGAAAGACGATATCCTCCTCCAGAAATCCGCGGCAGTCCCTGTCCTTCACGATTTTTTCCTGCCGGTCCAGAGACGCCTTTAAGGCCGCGGCAGCCTCCGAAGCCCGGTCATGGTCATTCAAAGCCATGAATTCCAGCATTACCTGTTCTTCCACACAGCTTCTCAGAAAACGTTCATTGTCGGCCCTCTGGAAATCGATCTTCGATACCATCGTTCCCTTCTGCGGCAGAAATGTGATGAGGCCCTCCTTGGAAAGCCGGATCAGCGCTTCCCTGACCGGGGTTCGCCCCGTCCCGTACGCATCACAGACGTCTTTTATGCTGAAAACCAGGCCGGGTCTCAGCTTTAAATCCAGGATATCCGTTCTGAGCACGTCATACATAAGGTCTTCCCGGCTACCCATTCTTCCTGATCGCTTCCCATAAGCCCTGTAAATACATCGCGCCCAATGCACGGTCGTACAGGCCGTAGCCAGGCATCGCATCCTCGCCCCAGATGGCACGGCCGTGATCCGGACGTATACAGCCGTCAAAGCCGGTGTCGTAAAGCGTCTTCATGATTTTATACATATCCATGGAGCCGTCGGAAGACAGATGCGCGGCCTCCTCGAAGTCCCGGTCGGAATTGTATTTTAAGTTCCTGACATGGGCAAAGGCTATTCTTCCCTTTGCTGCCTCGATGATGCCCGGAATATCATTATTCTGATTGGAGCCCAGGGATCCGGTGCAGAGCGTCAGACCGTTGTACGGCTTATCGACTGCCTTTAAGAATTTTTCAATGTGAGCCTTATCCGTAATGATTCTCGGAAGTCCAAATATCGGCCACGCCGGATCGTCCGGATGGATTCCCATGCGGATGTCGTATTTCTCGCAGACCGGCCCGATGGCTTCCAGGAAATAAACGAGATTGGAGAACAGCTTCTCCTCATCGACATCCCGGTACATCGCAAATAAATCTGCCAGCCTGCCCATACGCTCCGGTTCCCATCCCGGCATGACATAACCGGCTGACATGGCTTCGATGGATTCCCTCATATGCTCCGGGTCAATCTTGTCGATGATATCCTGATTGTAAGCGAGAACCGTAGAGCCGTCCGCCCTCTTTCTGGCCAGCTCAGAACGTGTCCAGTCAAACACAGGCATAAAGTTATAACACACCATATGGATGTCTTCCTCGCCCAGGCGTTCCAGCGTCGTGATGTAGTTGTCAATGCAGCGGTCTCTGTCCTTTGCCCCTGTCTTGATGTCGTCATGGACGTTGACCGATTCGATTCCAAGAATGGAAAGCCCCGCATCCTCGACGGTCTTCTTTAAGCTTCTGATCTCTTCCCTTTCCCAGACCTCTCCCGGCTGCGTTCCGTAGAGTGTCGTGATGACGCCTCTCACGCCCGGAATCTGACGGATCTGTTCCAGAGTTACGGTGTCATAGCCTGGTCCATACCAGCGAAGTGACATATTCATATGATTTTCCTCCTGATGATAAATAAGATTGGTTTACAGCTTCCACTATACTAATATATTAGTACTAATATATTAGTTTGTACAGAGGATTTTTAACGGAATTCCACCTGCTTTTTTATGAAATATGTCTAAATAGCTTTCGCCAATTGCCCGCCGGATATGTATAGAAGCTTGTTTTTCAGGAATTTTATACGTATTACTGCAAAAGCCGCTCAACTCGGAAGCCTGGCTGATTATCTCTCACGGCATTTACCACCTGCAGCCGCCAGCCATGCACATTTTCCCGCCTTCTATCAGTTTCCTACTGTTTATCCGCAATCTTCGACATCACCATACCTGTGATCCCCATGAAAGCCAGTGCCGGCAGACAGCTGATCACCATCATCAAAAATCCAAACAGCCCCTTAAAATGGCTGATAAAAAGCAGACTCTCCGGCAGTGTTACTTTATCATAGATCCACTGGATCAGTTCCGGGTCCTTTCGTAAAAAAATTATTATGCGCATTTTTCACAAAATTTCTAAAAAATGAATTTTCTTCTTACATCCGCATTGTCCGATCGGTTATAATGATTCACAGCGGAAAAATCTTACCATTTCCGTTTTATCCATGCGTGTTTAATCAGAATAGATGTAAATCCAGCAATAACTGCGTGTAATCTATAAGCGGGAATCTTCCGCTTTGATTGCGCGCAGTTTTTATTCATAAGGAGTGATTATCTATGACAGAGACAAAACGAGATGCAAACGCCTATCTTGCATCAGAACCCATCGGCAGGCTGCTGCTGAAATTTTCAGTTCCCTGCGTACTTTCCATGCTGGTCAGCGCCCTCTATAACATTGTGGACCAGATCTTTATCGGGCAGAGTGTCGGTTACCTCGGAAATGCGGCAACTAATGTCGTCTATCCGTTCACCGTGGCTGCTCTGGCCCTGGCCCTGCTGGTTGGGGATGGAAGCGCAGCCAAATTAAGCCTCTCCCTCGGAAGCGGCGACAAGGAAACCAGCCACAAATGCATCGGCAACGGAATTCTGGCCACTGTAATCATCGGCCTCCTGCTGACCGTGACCGGCTTTCTGTTTACGGATCAGATTCTCCGCCTGTTTGGAGTGACGGAGGCCAGCTATCCCTATGCCAGAGAATACATGGAGGTCATTCTGCTCGGAATCCCCTTCTATATTTTCGCCTCCGGCATGAATGCGGCGATCCGGGCTGACGGCTCCCCCGCTTATTCCATGTTCTCCACCGTAATCGGTGCCGTGCTGAACCTGATTCTGGACCCTGTCGCCATCTTCGTATTTCACATGGGGGTGCGGGGCGCAGCCATTGCCACCGTCATCGGTCAGGTGGTTTCCTGCTTCGTCACCATCCTCTATTTCCGGAAGCCGAAATCCTTTCGCTTCTCGAAGGCCAGTTTTCTTCCGGATGGCCGGCTGCTGGGGCAGATCGGCCAGCTGGGCATCTCCAGCTTTATCACGCAGATTGCCATTGTCATCGTCATGAGTGTGTCCAACAACATGATCGGGCTCAAGGGGCCCCAGTCCATTTACGGGGCCGATATTCCCCTTTCCGTTGTAGGGATCGTTATGAAGGTCTTTGGCATCGTCATCGCATTTTCCGTGGGTATCGCGGTCGGCGGCCAGCCTATCGCCGGATATAATTACGGGGCCGGTAATTTTAAACGGGTCTTCGATACGTATCGCCATATCATCGCCGCCAATGCGGTGATCGGCATCATTGCCACACTGCTCTTCGAATTCTGTCCGCAGGTCATTGTCAGCCTGTTCGGCAGCGAGAGCGGTCTGTATAATGAATACGCTAATATGTGCTTCCGTATTTTCCTGGGAGGCATCCTGCTCTGCTGCGTACAGAAGGCCAGCAGTATTTTCCTGCAGTCGATCGGAAAACCGGTGAAGGCAACTGTCCTTTCCCTGTCCAGAGACGTCGTCTTCCTGGTTCCGGGCGTCATCCTGCTTTCGATGGCCTTCGGCGTCACGGGAATGCTGTGGGCGGCCCCCATTGCCGATGTGCTTTCTCTGATTCTTACAATTATTCTTGTCTCACACGAATATAAATGTTTAAAGCGAATGGAGGTCAGAACACATGAATAATCGAATCATCACCATCAGCCGGGAATTCGGCAGCGGCGGACGTACCATAGGAAAAATGGCGGCTGAAAAACTGGGAATTCCCTACTACGACAAGGATCTGGTCAAGAAAGTGGCCGTGGAGACGGGCTTTGATGAATCCTATATCGAGAAACAGGGCGAGGATGCTCCCTCGAAAAGCATCTTCGGATACGCCTTTGCCGCCAGAGGAATGAATGGAGCCATGAACGGGATGTCGGCCGACGATTTCCTTTGGGTAATCCAGAGAAATGTCATTCTGGACCTGGCGGAAAAAGGCCCCTGCGTCATGGTTGGAAGGTGTGCAGACTATATTTTAAAGGAACGGACGGACTGCCTCAATGTCTTCGTTCACGCCGCAGCCGAAACACGGGCCGAACGCATTGTACGCCTTTACGGGGAAACGGAAAAAAGTCCTGCGAAACGTCTGGAGGAAAAGGATAAGAAGAGAGAAGTCTATTACAAATACTACACCGGGCAGGTATGGGGCATGGCAAAAAATTACGCCATCTCCCTGGACAGCGGAAAGCTGGGCCTGGACCGGTGTGTGGAGCTCATTACCGGGCTCACGAATCTCCGCCCGGAGGACGCAAAAGGGTAATACACCGGAGCACTGCAACCGACACAGAACAGAAGAAGCCGCTGTATCAGTATTTTTATCTGCTGATACAGCGGCTTCTTCTTCGGTTAAACTGACCTTCCAAGCACTTCTGCCTGGCTTAAATATTCGCTTTCCTTTATCTCCTCACGGCTTCCGCAGCCGAGAGCCAGGACACTTCCCGCATTTTCCCAGCGAAGATAGCGGCACATCACATCAAATGTGGCGCTTATTCCTTCCATGGCCCAGTCCTCTCTGTCGGCTCCTGCCGCGAGCAAATAGGCCATTTTGGCTTCCGCCCTCAGTTCGGAGTTCATGGCGTAGAAGCGGTCAATCACCTTCTTGATCTGCGAGGTAAAGCCAAAGTAATAGAGCGGAGTCACAAATACGATCGCATCTGCGTCGGAGAGCATCGGGTATGAATCAGCCATATCGTCATTGTGGACGCAGATTCCGTTATTCTTCCTGCAGTAATTACAGCCCAGACAGGATTTAATATCCATATGGGCCGCGTCAATCTCCTGGACAACATGGCCAGCCGCTCGCGCGTCACATGGTACTTCTTCCCCACTTCCTCCAGCGTCCAGACCCGCCCATCCACAAAACCAAAACGCAGCTTTAAAATCTCCTGCTCCCGCTTGCTTAAATGGCCCAGGGCTTTCTCCACCTGATCGTGAATAATGCCTGCCTCCACCTGCTCATACTGTTCCGGCGCAGACTTGTCCGACAGAAAATCGATGACCTGCCCATCTCCCTCCTCTCCCACGGGCGCATCCAAAGAGACGGTATCCCCATAAAGCTGAAGGATATTTTCCACCTTCTTCTCCGGGATTTCCAGCATATCGGCAAGCTCACGCGGCTCCGGATTCCTGCCGTTTTCCGATAAGAACTGTCTGGAGGCCTTCGTTAAGCGCCCCATCAGTTCCTTCGTATGGACGGGAAGACGGATGGTGCGCGCCTGGTCGGCAATCGCTCTGGTAATGGACTGGCGAATCCACCACATGGCATAGGTGCTGAACTTATAGCCCCTGTGGCAGTCGAATTTCTCCACCGCCTTCACCAGGCCAATGTTCCCTTCCTGAATCAGGTCCAGGAAGGACATACCGCTGCCCTTCACATATCGCCTGGCAACGCTGACCACCAGACGGAGATTGGCGCGCACCATGCGGTCTCTCGCGTCGTCATCTCCCTGCTCTACCTTCAGGGCGAGTTCCGTCTCCTCCTCCGGGCTCAGAAGCCGCACGCCTCCTATTTCTTTCAAATAGATATGGACGGAGTCCTCATGGAGATATTCGTCCTCCTCGCTAAACGCAGACAGCTCCGGTCCTTCGTCTTCAAAATCGAAAGATTCCGCCTCTTCCAGCCGGCAGTCTGCCAGAGCTTCTGCAAAGCAGTCGTCTGGCGACTCTGCCTGTTCTTCCGTGAGTATTTCCCTGAGTTCTGCTGTGTGTTCTACTGTGCATTCTTCCGGATGTTCTGTGTGTTTCTCCGCATTTACTGCTTCATGTTTTTCAGGACTATCCAATTTACGGCCGCCTCCTCTCTTCTCTGATACAGTCGTACCTGGTCTTTAAGCGGATTCCATTTCCCTTACTCTCCGGCCGATCAGCTCTTCCACCTGATCTTTTTCCACTCCGAGAGCCGCAGCAAATTCGCCGTATAAGAAATCTTCCGCCAGCTTGAGATATAAGTCGTCGCGCGCTGTATTCTTCCGTCCCTCTGCCAAACGTTTCTGCTTCTTTAAATACAGGGTCTTGATAATCTGCATCCAGCCCATACAGTCATTCTGCTTCATGATTTCCTTGTATTTTTCCTCACGCCGTTTTTCATCCAGGACCCAAACAGTTTCCACCTGCGGAATCCTGTCAATCAGTTCCAGCGCATCTTCCCTTGTAATCGCTCTGCGCAGGGAGCTTTTTTCGTTATCCACCGGCGTATAAATGGTATTTTTCTGTGCATAGAGCGGTTCCAGCGTGTAATAAAGCCGTCCCCGTTCCGCAATGCTGAGATCCAGAGGACCGATCGCTTTTATCACACAGATTCCATGATTTCCAAATACAACATGATCATTTACCGAAAACATAGTTTCCCTCCTGAAATTAAAATAGATGCTTTGGAATCTCATTGATTCCAAAGCATCAACGTTTGTTACTGCAGATACCCGTCCGTACTGTAGGAGTTATACTGCTTCCTGATCTTCACCACCAGGGAGCCGTCCGCTTCCTTTGTCTTCTCTTCAATGACATATTTGACACTGCTCTTTTCCAGCTTTTTGCAAAAGATGGTAAAATCCTGCTCCGGATCAGCCTCCTTCGTCGTATCAAATCTCATGGTCTGCAGTAAACATGCGCTTACAATTCGTCTCATGTTAAAACCTCCCTTTCCTATAGGTTTATTTTAACATTTTGGAAAATAAATTGTCAGCGTTTTTTTACCGTCCGGGAAAAGTTTGTTAAAAACTATCCATTCACAATCGCCTGTATATTGTGCAGATTTACTATGGTTTTACAGTGTCTGGCCAGCTTCCCGGCCATGCATCCGCCGACCGTGTCCCCTGCCTCTGCAGCCTCGTTCACGCTCCGGGCCTTCCCAGCCGTCCAACAGCTTATCCAGCAGTTCCGCCAGTGTCTTCTTCTCCTCACCGCTCAAACAGGAAAAAAGTCCGGACGTCAG
>OGFR01000548.1_pt1 | contig 27822 bp, 18 predicted proteins | sample 1571001 | NCBI WGS metagenome assembly OGFR01 (sample SAMEA2582064, study PRJEB24529) | metagenome | biome: Human gut stool | place: China | collected 2011 | reverse complement strand
TCAAAGCGACGAGAAAACGCGGCGGTTATGTAAAAGAGGTGTATGCAGCACATTGTGTACTTCCAAGAATCTTGTTCCATTCTGTCGGGTATAATGACGATGGAATCGCAGGGCCACATCCGCCGGTATTGGAACAATGTTGTTTTGAAGAGATGGATATTACACGTTTGTGTTTAAATGAAAAAGAAAATCGGATGGATTTGTGTGAAGCATTGGATCTGTGTGGATTCGAAGAGAAAGAATATCACTTGAAGAACCTTACATTCCGAAATATCCGGATTGCAAAGAACGGACAGGAAGAGGATGGGATTCATCAGAAGTATTGTGAGAATTTAGTATTTGAAAATATCAGTGTGGGATAAAAAAGAGGCAGGAGCAAATGAGCTCCTGTCCTTTTTTATGAAAAGGCTATTATGCGAGACAATCTTTCATGACTGCATAAGTACCTTTGTTTTCTATTTCTTTGAGGATCTCAGAAACAGCAGCCTCAAATCCGGCAATCTGAGTCAGATCTTCTCCCCAGAAATCGATGTTGGAGCAGACAGCATGCGCATAAGCGTCAGCATCGTCATCTTTGTGTGCAAAGAAGAAATCCAGGACAGCTTTGTCATCTTTGATCTCATATTCTTCCGTGTGATTGCGAACACCGATCATTGTATTTTCTTCCATACGGATTCCGCGATAGAAAGCGGCATAAAAAGCGAAAGACGCAGTGATGCATGTCGGAAGTGTGTGATACTTCTCGATGTAGCCTTTCAAGGACGGCATAACACGGGCTTTCCATTTTGCAGTAGAGTTCAGAGAGATAGCGAGCAGTGCATGGTCAATAAATGGGTTTTGGAACCGGTCTGTTACAGATGCTGCAAAGCTCATCAGCTCTTCTTCTGGCAGGGACAGTGTTGGTATGATTTCTTGATAGATCGCCTGTTTCATATAACCACGGATGACATCATCTTTCATACAGTCTCTGACAATATCCTGTCCGGCAAGGTAAGCACCAAGTACCATAGAAGTGTGGGCCCCATTTAAGATGCGTACTTTTCGCTGTTTGTATGGTTTGTGGTCATCGGTGATCAGGATCGGAAGGTTTGCTTTTTCACACGGAAATTCTTCTTTTATGGATTGTGGACCTTCGATGACCCAGAATCCAAAAATTTCTCCGGTGTTTAATACTTTATCGATGTAACCATTTTCCTGATTCAAAGCATCTGCATCTGAACGCGGATAGCCGGTTACGATCCGGTCTACCAAAGTCGAGCAGAACAGGTTTGCCTCTTTGATCCAGGAGATGAAATCTGCTCCGAGATTCCAGTCTTCCGCGTGTTTTAAGACGCATTTTTCCAGTTCTTTTCCATTGTTATCGATCAATTCACAGGAGAAGATGATAAATCCTTTTTTACTGTTTCCGGCAAATGTTTCAAATCGTTTGTACAAAAATTGTGTCAGTTTGGCAGGAAAGCTGTTTGCAGGCGTATCTGTAAACTGGCAGGACGGATCGTATACGATTCCGGCTTCTGTTGTATTGCATGTGATGAAACGCAGTTCCGGATTTTTTGCACATTCCATGACAGCCTCATAGTCGCTGTATGCATTTAAACAGCGGCTGACACAGGAAATCACGCGTTTGGAAGAGACTTCCTGCCCATTTTCGGAACCGCGCAGGTACAGTGTGTAGAGTCCTTCTTGTTCATTGATAAAATCTCCAACATCTGGAGTCGTGAATTTTGGGATGGGCTGAACAAGCACAACTTTGGAGTTGAAATCAGCGGTTTCATTCATTTTGTCAATGAAGAAATCTACAAATGCACGCATAAAGTTTCCTTCTCCAAATTGCAAAATACGTTCTGGAGCATCTTTTAAAAGGTATCCGTCATAATTTAAATCCTGTAAGGTTTGATAGTTTAACTGTTTCATAGTAAAAAATCCTTTCTGAAATTTTATCGGTATCTGGTTACAGAGTAACACCCTGTTTAAAAATGGCCATATCGTGAAAACTGGCTTCTTCGGCTTTAACAAGACGTCCGGAGGCAACTTCCAGGACATATTCAAAAAGTGCTTCTCCCATTTGTCCGATGGTGCCTCCATCAACGAGTGCACCACAGTTGAAATCGATCCAGTTGTTCTTTTTCTGATAGAGATTGGAATTGCTGGATATTTTGACAGTCGGAACCGGTGATGCAAACGGAGTTCCGCGTCCGGTTGTAAATAGTACGATCTGTGCACCGGAAGCTGCAAGTGCTGTGGAAGCGACCAGATCATTTCCGGGTGCGCTTAAAAGATTTAAGCCCTGTGTCCGGACAGGCTGTCCGTATGCAAGCACATCCATGACGGGTGCAGAACCCGATTTTTGGGTACATCCAAGGGACTTGTCCTCCAAAGAGGAAATTCCGCCTTTTTTATTTCCCGGGGAAGGGTTTTCATAGATTGTCTGATTATGACTTTTAAAATAATTTTTAAAAGAATTGATCAGATCTACGGTTTTTTCAAAAACCTCTTCATTCTGGCAGCGGTTCATCAGCAGCGTTTCAGCTCCGAACATTTCCGGCACTTCGGTGAGAATGGTCGTGCCGCCGCAGGAAATCAGAAGATCAGAGAAAGCGCCAACGGTTGGATTGGCAGTGATGCCGGATAAGCCGTCAGAACCACCACACTTCATTCCGATGACGAGTTCTTTACAGGAAATTTTTTGCCGTTGGAAAGTAGAGGCATAATCGCAGAGCTGTCGGATGATATGCAGTGCAGATTCCACTTCGTCCTCCACTTCCTGTGCGACTAAAAATTTTACACGGTCCTCATCTACAGGACCAATATATTTTTTTAATTCGTCGATATTACTGTTTTCGCAGCCCAGCCCCAGAACAAGTACACCGGCTGCATTTGGATGACGGATCAGATCTGCCAGGATCTGGCGGGTGTGTTCCTGATCATCGCCCATCTGCGAACATCCGTAAGGATGTGGGAAAGCAACGATCGCATCAACGCTTTCCGGCTGAAATGTTTTGGCTTTTTCGGCAACGAGCGTTGCAATGTTGTTGACACAGCCAACGGTGGGGATGATCCAGATTTCGTTTCGAACACCGGCTTTTCCATCGGTTCGTCTGTACCCGTCAAAAAAACGTTCTTTTGTGGATTCCAGAAAAGAATGCTCTTTTTGGTAGGAATAGTTCAGAAGATCCCCAAGTCCGGTCTTCATATTATGTGTGTGAATCCAGGATCCTGCCGGAATGTCCTCAGTGGCATACCCGATGGGGGAGCCATATTTGATCACAGCTTCACCGGAGCTGATTTTTTCCAGGGCAAATTTATGTCCCTGAGGAATATCTTCCAGCAAAGTGTACATACGTCCATTCAGATTCAATACGCTGTCCTTTTTTAATGAAGTGAGTGCAACAGCAGTATTGTCTTTCGGATGTATTTGAATAAATGTGTGCTTTGAATCCATAAAAACCTCCATATGTTGTTAGTAATAGAAAGAAAATAAAAATGTAAGCAGTTACAATTAAAATACAACCTTTTTTGCAATAAGTCAATGGAAAAAATCACGAAAATTCACAAAAATATTGTGAAAAACGCTCATAAAAGAATAATTGACTTTCTATTAACGAAGAAATATAATTTATAAATGTAAGAGCTTACAAGAAAAAGGAAAAATAAGAATTAACAGGAGGATGAAGAAATGAAACCATTTATGGATGAACAATTTTTGCTGAGCACTCCTACAGCGAAAAAGTTGTATCATGATTTTGCAGAAACAATGCCGATTCTGGATTATCATTGTCATATTAATCCGGAAGAAATCGCAAAAGATATCTGTTTTGAGAATATCACACAGGTATGGCTTGGAGGAGACCATTACAAGTGGAGACAGATGCGTTCCAATGGTGTGGACGAATATTATATCACAGGAGATGCTCCGGCAAGAGAGAAATTTCAGAAATGGGCAGAGACATTGGAGAAAGCGGTCGGAAATCCATTGTTCCACTGGAGCCATCTGGAATTACAGAGATATTTTGATTACCACGGTGTATTAAATGGAGAAACAGCAGAAGAAGTGTGGAATCTCTGCAATCAGAAATTACAGGATCCATCTATGAGTGTCCGGAATCTGATCCGAAAATCAGGGGTCACACTGATCTGCACTACAGATGATCCGGCAGACAGTCTCTGCTGGCATAAAGAGCTGGCAGCAGATGAAAGCTTTGAGGTGCAGGTACTTCCGGCATGGAGACCGGACAAGGCCATGAACGTTGAAAAGCCAACCTTCGGCGCTTATATGGCTCAGCTTTCCCAGGTCAGCGGTGTACAGATTACGGATTTTGCATCCTTAAAGGAAGCGCTCAAAAAGCGTATGGCATTCTTCGCATCCATGGGATGCTGTGTATCCGACCATGCTCTGGAGTATGTAATGTATGCGCCTGCTGCTGACTCCGAGGTAGATGCCATCCTTGCCAAGGGCTTAAAAGGCGAGGCGGTATCCAAGGAAGAGGAGCTGAAGTTCAAGACAGCCTTCATGCTGTTTGTGGCCCGGGAGTATAATGCCATGGGATGGATTATGCAGATTCACTACGGCTGCAAGAGGGACAACAACGGCTATATGTTCGAGAAGCTGGGGGCTGATACCGGATTTGACTGCATCAATAACTATGCTCCAAGCGCGCAGATGGCTGACTTCTTAAATGCCCTGAGCACCAATAACGAGATTCCAAAGACCATCCTGTACTCCCTGAATCCAAATGATAATGCTTCCATCGGAACCATTATCGGCTGTTTCCAGGAGAAATTCCCCGGTAAGATCCAGCAGGGCTCCGCATGGTGGTTCAACGACCACAAGACAGGCATGACCGAGCAGATGACTTCTTTAGCAAACTTAGGCTGCCTCGGCAACTTCATCGGCATGCTGACAGACTCCAGAAGCTTCTTATCCTACACGAGACATGAGTATTTCAGAAGAATTCTCTGCGAACTTGTGGGCGGCTGGGTAGAAAACGGAGAGTATCCGGACGATCAGAAGGCTTTGAAGGAGATTATCGAAGGAATTTCTTATAATAATACGGTGAAGTATTTCGGATTTGATTTATAAATTCATAGCCTGAAGCTTAGAGCATATTTGAAAAAGGAAGCTTATGCGTTGGCAGACAGTGTCTGCAGTGCGTAAGCTTCCTTTTTATGTTTTACGTTTTATGTATGGATTCATTACGAAATTGCCTGAAGCTCCCTCACACGACTCATCTGCCTCTGCAGCAATCCGGTTCCGCGTTCATACATCTCCATGGTCTCATAGCGTCTGTATTCACATTCCAGAGTCTGGAGAACCGCCATATAGATATCATACCACAGCGCCCGGCGTTCCTCGGTTTCTGTAAGCGTCTCTTTCCCATATCCAGCCATAAATTCTCTGTTGCTGCCGAATGTCCGGAATCCCACTTCCAGCAGCGGATCGCCCCACAGGCTTCTCTCCCAGTCGATGATTCCAGTCACGTGTTCTCCGTCTGTGAAGATGTTTCCGGCCCAGATATCCCAGTGCACCAGGCGGGGTTCTGTCACCTCTTCGAAAAACCGGCGGTCTTTTTCCAGACGCTCCCGGATCTCGCTGACGGGCAGCTTCAAATCAACCGCTCTCGTCTCCGCGTCACAGAGGCCCATATCCATCATCCTTTTAAAAACGGGATACCACGCATCCCCCTGGCATTCCGTCTGTCCCGGAAGGCCGAAACGGGAGCAGGTAATCTCATTGATTCTGCGGTTTATCGCACCGGTCTCCCTCATGAGCGCATGTACGGTTTCCTCCGACAGCTCCTGACTCTGTGAATAGAGACTGTTTCCCCTCCGTTTCTCCATAAAGAAGTAGAAGGACGAACAGATACTCCTGCTGTCATCATAACCATATATCTCGGGAACCGGAATGAGCGGGTCTGCCGCCGCCCTCTTCATGGCTTCCACCTCGGCAAACATGATATTTTTTTCGTAGGCCATCACGGGGATGCCTTCCGGGGGCGCCACTTTTAAGATTACACGTCTTCCGCTCTCAAATATCACTTCGTATGCCACATTGAAGTAGCCTTCCGTCAACTCCTCATATTCCTTCAGAGGATCATCTGGGAAATACTTCTCTGCCATCTTCCGAATCGTCTCTCTGCTCTGTTTATTCTTTGTCAGGCTCTCCAAATCCCATTTTCCTCCCTGAAATCTCCCATGAAACAAGGAACTCTGCAATCAGATCGATGCAGCCTTCCACATCCTTTTCATCAGCCATCTCAGCCGGATGGTGCATGTAGCGGAGCGGAATCGACACCAGCACAGTGGGAATTCCTTCTCCGGCAAAATGAATCTTGTCCGCGTCGGTATAGCTCAGTCTGCTGGCTGCCTCCGTCTGCACTTTCACTCCAATTCTGGAAGCGCATTCCCTCATCATACGGTTCAGCCGCTTGGAGACAATGGGGCTGTTGCAGAGTACCGGCCCCCCGCCTAAGGTTACCTCGCCGGAATCCGCGGCGTTCATGCCGATACAGTCGCTGGTATACGTCACGTCCACCACCACAGCCAGATCCGGTTTTACACGGCTGGCCGTCCAGTACGCGCCGTTCTTCGTGGTCTCTTCCCCCACGGTGGCCGCGCTGTACACGCCGCAGGCGCATCCGCGCTTCCTGGCCTTTTTGAAGGCCTCCATAATAATAAATACGCCGAGCCTGTCATCCAGCGCCCGGCTTAAGAAACGGCCTCCCGCCGCCTTGCAGAATCCGGTGTCCAGCACGACGGGCGCGCCGGGTTCCACCAGTTCACACGCTTCTTCCTTCGAATCCACGCCGATATCGATCAGAAAATCCGACGTCTTTAAGCCGCCTTCCTTTTTAAAGAAATCACGGTACGATTCCACAACACCGTATACCGGTCCCCGCTCTGTCATCACCTTGACACGGTGGCCCGGATAGGTGGCTGGAACGATCCCGCCGCGGTCGATCACCTGGAGACGTCCCTGCTCGTTTACCGTCGTCACCATGAGGCCGATCTCGTCCAAATGGGCCGTCATCAGGATCCTGAAATCCCGGTCCGGACCCAGCACGCATACGGTATCCCCAATATCGTCGGTCCTCACCTCGTCGGCCAGTGGTTCCATATATTTTCTGATGACGGCCTGTCCCTCTTCCTCATAGCCGGATACCGTCACCGCACCTAAAAGCTCTTCCAAAAATACTTCGTCTGTCATCTCTATTCTGTCCTTCCCAGTCTTTTTACACTTTCTCTGATCACCAGCTTGGCGGGGATGAGCGTCTGAATGGAGATCTCTCTGCCGGTCAGAATTCGCTCCGCCAGGACTAAAACCGCCTGTTCGCCCATAAAATCCATGTACAGGTGGACGGTAGTCAGCGGAGGCACCAGATACTTTGCGGCGGGGATATCGTTGTATCCCACCACGCTGATGTCCTCGGGAATTGCAAGTCCATTTTCGTGAACCGCCTTGTAACAGCCGATGGCAAGGGAATCGTTGGCCACAAACACCGCCGTCGGCCGGTCCGGAAGCTCCAGCAGCTCCTTCATCATCTGATATCCATACTTGGGCGTGTAGCCGCCGATCTTTACATACTCCTCGTGAAACAGGCCCTCCTGCTTCATGAAGCGCTGATAGGCGTATGTCCGGTTGTCCACCACCTCCGCGCCATCCGAGTCCGTCTCGTATCCGCCGATAAAGGCAATCTTTTCATGGCCCTGATCCATCAGGTATTTCATCACCTTCAGAACAGACCGCTCGATATCGTGGATAACGGAATCGAATTTCTCCGTATCGGGTACCGCGTCCGCGAAGACCGTAGGCTTCTGATACGACTCGATCCGTTCCATCATGGACTGGCTGAACGTCCCCAGGCAGATGATTCCGTCCAGGACCGATAAGTCCTCTTTCGTATCGCCGCTGTTAATCCGGTACTTCTTGTATCCCTCTTCCGCCAGCTTCTTCTCAATGGCCACACGGACAGAGAGATAATACGTATCCTCCAGCTCCTCTTCCAGAGAATAGGAATAAAGGACGCCGATTTTCAGCTTCCTCTTTCTCTTTTTCTTATCCTTTACCTGGTAATCCAGCTGTTCCGCAACCTCGAAAATCCGTTTTCTCGTCTCATCCTGCACATTCAGTGTCTCATCGTAATTCAGGACTCTGGAAACCGTGGCGATGGAAACTCCCGCTTTCTCCGCAATATCCTTGATCGTAGCCATAACGTTATTCCCCTCTTATACCCCATAAAAGTCAAAGATCACGGCAGGCCAATGTCTTACAACGTGTTCCTGCCGTGATACTAGTGCCGCCGGACCTAGTGCCGTTTCTAAAGACCTCACTAAGTGTTTTTAGTATACCTCGAAGATTTACGAATTGCAAGCCTCCAAAAGCTCTTCAAAGGATTTCAAATGGTACGCCGCAAGCTCGCAGTCCGATGCGTCGCCGATCCCGGCGCCATCCATGCCTCCGGCCTTGGCAGCCATGAGACCGGCTCTGGCGTCCTCCACCACGAGGCAGTCTTCCGGCTTCTCATGGATCAGCTTCGCGGCCAGCAGAAAGACTTCCGGGTCCGGTTTGGAATGGGTGATCTGATTGCCGTCCGAAACGGCGTCGAAGTAACCGTCAAGTCCCAGCTGTCCCAGGATGAAGCAGGCATTTCTGCTGGAAGAACCGATAGCCAGCTTTAGGCCTCTCTTTCTCAGTTCATCCATGGTCGCCTTCACCTCCGGCGCCAGATCCGCCGGTGACATATTCTTAAGCAGTTCTTTGTAGATTTCGTTCTTTTCCGCTGTATAGCGTTCCTTCTCTTCTTCGCTCATGGCGCCGTCATATCTCTCGAGAATAATCTCAAAGCTTTCCATACGGCTCACGCCGCGCAGACGGTTGTTGATGGTCTCGTCAAAGTAGATTCCCAGCTGATCGGCTACCTGTTTCCACGCCTGATAGTGGTATTTGTCTGTATGGCAGATCACGCCGTCCAGATCGAAGATAATTCCGCGGTATTTCATAATTCCACCCCCACTTTTTCTTTCTTTGGTTCTGTTTTCCCCAGCTCCTTCTTCTCTCCGGAGTAGTTGGATAAGATCACGGCCGCCAGAATCAGTACACAGCCGCCGATCATCCGCATCGTCACATTTTCATGGAGCAGGATTACGGAAAACAGGGTGCCGAATACGGATTCCATGGAGAGAATGATGGCCGCCTTCGTCTCATCCACATACTTCTGACAGTTTGTCTGAAGAAGGTACGTAAGCGCGGTACTCACTGCCCCCAAGTATAGCACACTGAGCCAGCCTGTGGAAGTAGCATGTACAGAAAATTGTCCCTGCGCCGCCAGAAATACGGCAGACAGAAGAAATGCCGTTGCCATCTGTACTGTATTTAAAACCTTAACCCGGTATTTCGGTGCAAACTCGCCCGTCAAAAAGATCTGGAACGCAAAGCCCACGGCGCCCACCAGAGTCAGCGCGTCGCCGGCGCCCAGGGAGAGATTCCCGTTCAGAGACAGAATTCCCACTCCCACAATGGCCATGACGGCTCCCACGATTCCATTCATCCCTACCGTCTTCTTATAGACCAGGAAGGCGATAAACGGTACCATCACCACATTTGTGGCCGTCAGAAACGCGTTTTTCGACGGTGTCGTGTACTGGAGACCCACGATCTGCAGGGCAAATCCGGCAAACAGCGCGCATCCCATGAAGAATCCGGCCCGAATCTCTTCTTTTTTAATGTCTTTCATGCCGGGCAGAGAGATTCCGCCCAGGATTACGGTTCCCAGAAAGAACCGGAAGGTCATAATCTGGAACGGGGTCAGGCTCTCCAGCGCCATATCGCTGGCTACGAAGCCGCCGCCCCAGATCACGGTCACGAGGATCAGTCCGAATATTGCCAGATATTTCTTCATGACCGTCCTCCTGCTGCCGGGCCGGAGCCTTCCAGAACCATCGCCTCACCATTTATGCGGACCGACACCGGACCGCCCTCCAGTACTGTCACCGTCACGCTGTTGTCCGGCAGGACAGTAATCTCCATCTTGGATCCTCTGTGATGCAGCTTAAAGGACAGGCCTTCCCACTCCTTCGGCATATGCGGACGGATATCCACGACGCCGTCTTCCGAAAATGACACGCCTGCAAAGCCGAACACCACGGTCTGCCACACACCGCCTGCGTTGGCCGCATGGATGCCTTCCCTTGTGTTCTTCTGTAAATCGGTCAGATCGATGAACGCCGCCCTCCTCAAATAGCGATAGGCCTTCGTCTCATCGCCCACATGGAGTCCCATGACAGAATAGATGCTGGGGCTTAAAGAGGAGCCGTGAAGCGTCCGTTTTTCATAATACGTATAGTTCTTTCGCTTCGTCTCCTCGTCGAATTCTTCCCCGAGAAGATGGAGAAGCATCACCACATCCGCCTGTTTGATGATCTGGGTCTGCGTCTTTGGCACGGTCCTTAAAATCTCAGGGCGTATGGGCCAGTCGTTCTCATCGTAGGCCTCTATCGTCACGTCCTTCAGATCGAAGTATCCCTCGAACTGCTCCAGCAGGCCATTTTCCTTACCCTTTGGAAGGTACATTTTCTCCCTGACGTAAGACCAGCTTTCCAGTTCCTCGTCCCGGATATTCAGGCGGGCCTTCAGCTCTTCATAAAGCCCCGTCCCGTCTTCCTTCCATTCCGTTAAAAGCTCCAGGACATAGCCTAAATTCCACCTTGCCAGGTAGTTGGTGTATAGATTGTTGTCCACCGGTTCATGCCATTCGTCCGGCCCCGTGACGCGGCGGATCTCGTAGCGGTCCATCGTCCGGTTGTATTCGCACCGGCTGGCCCAGAATCGGGCTGTCTCGATCAGGATCTCCGCGCCTTTTTCACGCAGGAAGCACCGGTCTCCGGTTATCTTCACGTAGTTGTAGATTCCATAGGCCACAGCGGCGGTTACATGGTGCTCGTAAACTGCCACGTAGCACCGGTAGCAGGTCCCATCCGGTTCGATGGTCCAGTCCGGGCACTGCTCCGTGCCGTCGTCCGCCGATTCCCAGGGATACTGGGCTCCGCGGTAGCCATTCTTTGCCGCATTGGCTCTTGCCGCATCCAGAAGGCGGTACCGGTAGTTTTCCAGATTGCTGGCCGTGTCCGGGAACACGCAGGCAAAGAACGGCAGCATGAACAACTCCGTATCCCAGAACGCATGGCCTCCGTATTCCTCGCCGCTCAAAAGCTTGGCTCCCACGTTGACCCTGTCGTCGTGCTCGCTGCCCGTGCTCATCAGATGGAAGAGGGTAAAACGAACGGCGCGGTCCAGATCAAAATCGCCTTGGATCTCGATGTTGGCCTCATCCCACATGCGGGCGTACACCTCGATGTGGCGGCTCATCTCCGTCTCGAATCCGTCGGCAGCAAAGCCTTTAATCTCGTCTCTTACACGGCAGTGAAGCTCATAATCCGGGACTTCGCGTTCCGTATAGACGGAGGCGTATTTTACTACCTCCACAGCCTTTCCCTCTTCTGCGTCAAAGTCCTGAAATTCCACGGCGGTTTCGCCAAACGCTCCGAAGCTCCGGTTCTTCATCACGGTTCTGCCCCCGGCATAGGCCTCCATAAGGCTTCCGGTTCCCACGCAGAGCTTCCGGTCTCTCGTCGTCACCTCCACATAAGCGCCTTTGTCGGTAAGCGGGCAGTTTGTGAGCAGCCTGGTATGCTTCACCTTAAAGCGAGGCGCATCGCAGAAGTTTATGACGGAGCCATCGATGATATTTTCCACCTCGATGATCCCGCTGTAGTTTAACGGCGTCACGAAGAGGCGGATTCCCATGCGGTGGACGTTAGCCCGGCTTACCATCCGGATTCCTTCCACCTCGGTCCTCCTCCCCTTCTTATCTTCCAGGACAAACCGTTTGGCCAGCAGTGCGTGCTTCATATCCAGAGCCCTGGAAAATTCCAGGACTCTGCACGTCTCAATGCCGATCAGCTCCTTCTCCACATAGAGCTTTATCCCCAGCCAGTCCGGTAAATTGGCCAGTTCTCTCATGAAGGTCTCCGATTTATCAAAAACGCCGTTAATATAGGTACAGGGAATACTCTTCGCCGCCCGTTCCTCGTAGGCGCCTCTCGTTCCCAGATATCCATTGGAAAGGCAGAAAAGGCTTTCGTATTTTAAATTCTCCTCCGGATCGTAATGATCCTCGAGGATCATCCACGAGTCATCGCTTAAGTAATTCCTTATGTGTTCTGAAAATCGCTCTCTTATCACGTCTTTTCCACGCTTCCTTCCTTTAATCCAGATATTTTATTTTCGACTGTGCTACATCTTCCGCCGCATCGACTGCCCGCATGGTAAAGCTCAGGGCAAAATCCTGGCGTTTCACCTTATACGCCTCTTCCTGTTCCTGACCGCAGCTGTTGCTTCCCAGGCCGGAATGGAGGTAGTCCATATGGATGATCACATCCTCCGCATCCTTGATCTGCCACGGATACTTTGCTTCTTCCAGGCTCTCCTCCGTGTAATTGTGGATATTCAGCCCCAGAGGCTGATCCGCCGTCACCAGAAGACTGCGTTCCCCGTCGCCAAGCGAGTACCAGGAGACCTCTTCCCGATGGCCGTTTTCCTGCGGATATACGTAATTGGTGGACATGCCATCCACATCGGAACGGTAGACTCCCATAAATGCCGCTTCCCTGCTGTCCGCATAATTCTCCTGGAAGCCAAGGCCGTACCACGCGGCCTTCTGAAGGTCCTTTGACGCCTTCATCCGGATACCGATGCGGGGCAGAAATCCCGGCTCCGCTTTCCCGCGCTGAATCTGCTTTCCTTCCAGGCGGCAGGTCACAGCGCCGTCTCCGTACACCGTATAGTGATAGTCGCATAAAAATCCCCACGACTGGTTTAAGCAGCCAAAATACGTACCGATCGTCACATCGACACGGTTCTCATGCTCTTCTGTCCTGAAATACTCCATCTGCTCATCCGGAAGCTGTATGAAGTATTTGTTCATCCAGTCATCCTTCTTATACATATCGTTGTCTATGGTTGCCCGGTAAACCGTCACCTCAGGCCCCGCCGTCACGTATGTCTTTCCAGCCACCGTCCAGCGCTCCAGCCGGCCGTAGATCTTATGGAACACCACCTCCGACGATTCGCCCTTTACTTTAAAGAAGATACCGTCATCCTCCGTCACAAGGCGGCCGCCCGCCTCATGGAGCACGGCTGTCTCCAGATGCTCCTTAAGCAGGAACTGCCCGCGGGATACTTCGTGGCCCTTTCCGGCGTAGGGGGCGTCTTCCTTCAGACAGACCGACACATTTAAGTAGTAATCCGTATTGCTCTCCGGCATAAACGGCCGGTATGGAATTTCCAGACGGCAGACCTCTCCCGGCCCGGCATTCAGATCTTCGATCACGCCCTCTTCCTGTACGGTCTCATCACAGGAAATCCACCATTTCGCGCAGAGATGGGACAGGCTGCTAAAATCATACCAGTTTTTTAAAAGAATCTCGCGCCCGCTGCCCGTCTTCTTCCGGATTTCCACCGGAGCAATCACCTGCCGGTACTCGGCAAGCGACGGCGACGGCGTGCGGTCCGGCATCAGAAGGCCGTCGATACAGAAATTCCCGTTGTTGGGGAAATCTCCGTAGCTGCCGCCGTACCGGTAATATTCGTGGCCTTCCTCATCCTTTGTGAGGAATCCGTGATCGTACCATTCCCAGATAAAACCGCCCTGCAGCCGTTTGTATTTGCGGAACAGGTCCTGGTAGGCCTTTAGACATCCGGCTCCGTTTCCCATGGAATGGCCGTATTCGCACATGACATGGGGTTTTTGATTCCCCTTTTCGCCGCGGCCGATCTCTTCCAGCTTATCCAGCCAGGTGTACATGGTGGAGTAGACGTCCGCCGCCTCCGCCTCGAAATCGCCCTCGTAGTGGACCAGTCTGGACGGATCCATCGTCCGCACCGCTTCCGCGCTCTTCACGAAATTACAGCCGAAGGCGGATTCATTGCCGAGGGACCACATGATGATGGAGGGATGGTTGAAATCCCGTCTTACCATGCGGACGGCACGGTCCACGTAAGCAGTCTCCCACGCAGGATCATCGGAAATCCAGGTATAGTTTTCCACCCATTCGAAACCGTGGCACTCCAGATCCGCCTCGTCAATCACGTAGAGGCCGTATTCGTCACACAGATCGTACAGGCAGTCGGCGGCCGGATAATGGGAACACCGCAGCGCGTTGATATTGTGCTGTTTCATCAGAATCACATCGTTCTTCATCTGCTCATACGTGACGGAGCGCCCCTCGGTCGGACTGTAGTCGTGGTGGTTGACACCATTTAACAGGATGGCGGTTCCATTGACGGTAAAATTACCGTTTTTGATCTCTATGGTACGGAAACCGGTCCGGACCGTGATCTCATGGTCCTCAAACCGGATTCTGATCCGGTATAGGTAAGGGGTCTCCGCAGTCCACGGATGCACCGTTCCGGCTTCGGCTGTGATTCTTATCTCCTTCTGGTCTCCGGAGGAGGTAAAATCCCCCTCTGCCATCAGAAGTTCCCCGTCAAGCAGGCTCCAGGTTCCGCTTCCGGCTCCCTTTACCGTCAGGTCGATGGCGGCCCGGCCGCATTCGCAGGCCGTGTCCAGAACCGCCGTCACGCGGCAGTCCAGGACCGCCTTCCTGGGCTCGTTAATCAGTTCCACATCCCTGTAAATTCCGGAAAACCACCACATATCCTGGTCCTCCAGATACGTTCCGTCCGACCACTTGTATACACGGACAGTGACGTCATTTTCTCCTGGCTTCACCAGAGAGGTGACATCAAACTCTGCGGGCAGACGGCTCACCTTGCTGTAACCGGCGTGGACGCCATTAACCCAGATGTCACAGGCGCTGTCCACACCGTGGAATTTGAGAATCGTATCTCCTGCAAACCAGGCATCGTCCAGAACAAAGCTTCGCTTATAGATGCCTGTAGGATTCTTCGACGGTATGTATGGGGGATTGACCGGGAATAAGTACAGGACATCCGTATAGTGCATATGATCGTATCCCCGCATCTGCCATACGGAGGGGACATCGATGGTATCCCAGCCCGCCCCGCTTCCCGGCTCTTCAAAACCAGCCGGAGAAAATTCCGGCGCTTCCAGATACAGAAACCTCCAGTCGCCGTTTAAGCTCACATGTCTGGCGGAATCCCCATAAAATGAGGTTCTGGCTCCGCGTCTTCCGATTCCTGTGATTGTCTCATCTTCCCATCGTTTCTTTTTACGTCTTTCCATAGTTGTCTCCTATTATTTAATCGCTCCGCTCGTTCCCTCCACGATGTGTTTCTGTGCAAAGAGGAACACAATGATCGGGGGCAGAATCATGATGACTGTGATACAGAGCATCGGTATGATCTTTGTGCTGTGAACACCCTTAAAGGATGCCAGCCCGAGAGCCAGGGTGAATTTACTCCTGTCCTGTAAGAAAATGAGTGGCCCCAGGTAGTCGTTCCACACGGTGATCATATTCAAAACGCCGACTAAGATTAACTGCGGCTTCATGATCGGCATAAAAATCCGCCAGTAAATCTGGAATGCATTGGCGCCGTCAATTCTGGCCGCCTCCTCAAAGTCCTTCGGCACTCCCATCAGGAACTGCCTCATCAGGAAAATATAGTAGGCAGAACCGAACCAGGCCGGTACGATCAGCGGCTTTAAGGTGTTGATCCATCCAAATATCTTGAATTCCATATACTGCGGGATCATCGTCACATCCCAGGGGATCATCATGGTGGACAGCAGAATCATGAACAGGACATTTTTGCCTTTGAAATTATATCTTGCAAAGCCATAGGCCACCAGCGAACAGGAGATAATCTGTCCCGCCGTAGTTCCGACCGTTACCACAATGGAATTCCAGAGGTAACGTCCGAAGGGCTGAGCGTTCCATGCGTTTAAATAGTTTTCCACCAGCCATTTCTTCGGGAACATCTTAGGCGGATAGGCGATGGCTTCCGCTTCCGTCTTAAATGTGGTAAACAGCATATAGACGAACGGTGACAGGAAATAGAGGGCCATAATGGTCAAAAGCACGTAGATGATGATCTTTGATTTTTTCGACATACTCATAATTACTTCCTGCCTTTCTTGGTCTTCTTCCTGGAATTCTTGGCCTCGGTCTCATAGAATACCCATGCAGAGGAGGACTTGAATACGAGGGCTGTCAGGAACAGGATAATGACAAACATCACCCATGCGTTGGCACTTGCGTATCCCAGCTTGTGGTGCTTGAACGCGTTGTTGTAGGTAAACATCCCGTAGAAATATGTAGATTTTAACGGTCCGCCATTTGTGAGCAGCATGACGAGGGTCAGCTGCTGGAATGAGCTGATTAACGATGTAATCAAGTTAAACAGAATCGTCGGCGTGATAATCGGCAGTGTGATGGAAAAGAACTGTCTCGCCGGGCTGGCGCCGTCCAGGGAAGCAGCCTCATATAAGTCGATGGGAATGCTCTTAATATCCGTATAGAATATCAGCATCATGGTCCCCACGCCGAACGCGCTCGCCAGAATAACAGCCAGAAGCGCCCAGGAAGGATCCACCAGCCAGTTGGGGCCTTCGATTCCCAGCAGGGAAAGCAGATAGTTTAACACGCCGTAGTTGCCGTTTAAAATCCATCCCCAGATGATGGAGATGGCAACGCCGGATACGACTGCGGGAATATAGAAAATGGTTCTGTAAATTTTGACACCCTTTACCGGCTGCGTGATCAGCATGGCCAGGAACAGGGCGATAATCATGTTAAGGGGTACGAAGATTGCGGCATATTTTAATGTGATGACCAGAGATTTGTAAAACTGTTTATCCTTTGTAAACATTTCCACATAATTCCCCAGTCCCCGGAACGTCGGCGTCGATGTGATCGGCCAGTCAAAGAAGCTCATCACCAGCGACAGTATTAAGGGGCCTGCTGTAAAGACGATGAACCCGATGATCCACGGCAGGATGAACAGATAGGGAGTTGCCTTTCTAAGGAAACTTTTCTTCTCCATGATTTACCTCCATTTAAGTTCCCCGCGCAGGGTTGGCCTGCCGCGGGGAATGTCTGCAGTTTACTGCATCTCGGATACCGCCTCATTCAGTACGGCAGCCGGATCTTCCATGGTACTCGGGTTATAGACACGCTCAAAGGTCAGATCCAGGGTGTCCTTAAGCTCGGACCAGTTGTCTACAATAAAGCTTGCAGGTGTGTAGCCGCTGCTCTGCTCCAGCATGGAGTAAAATGGAGCGTTGGCCGGATCGTCCAGGATCTTTTCGGACTCTACGACAGACTTTAAAGCCGGAAGCTCATAGCCGATTCTCGCCTTGTTCATCTCCTCGCCTGTCCAGTATTTCACAAACTCCCAGGCGGCGTCTTTATTCTTGGAATCCTTGGAAATCGATACGCCTGAGGAGCTTAAGATGCTGACGGAATCATGGCCCGCTCCCGCAAATGCCGGAATATCGACGATACCGTAGTTTAAGCCGTCCTCATTAAAGGCGGCAATCGACCATGCACCGTAGATATACATGGCTGTCTGGCCGCTTCTGAACTCGTCTGTACCGTTCTTCTCCGTAGCCACCCCGTATCCGTCCTTTTCCATGTTCTGGAACATGGCGACAGCGTCAACCGCCTTGTCGGAGTTTAAATTTCCATCGAGGTTTCCGTCCTTATCCACAAACGCGGTTCCGTTGCTCCATAAATACATCTCATAATCGTACGGATCCGGCTTCATCTGGAAGGAAAAGCCCTTCACGCCGTCCACCTTCTCGGTGATCGTCTTCGCTGCCGCCATCAGATCGTCCCATGTCCAGTCATTGGTCGGTTCAGCGACTCCCGCCTGTGCGAAAATATCCTTATTATAAAACAGCGCGTGTGTGGTAAAGCCTACCGGAATGCCATAGACCGAATCTCCCTTGGAGTTATATGGCCATAACGCGTCGTAGTAGTTGTCCTTATAATCTGCGCCCTCTTTTTCTATGTAGGAATCCAGCGGTTCCAGGCCTTCATAGTAGGACGGGTAATCCCACATGTAGAGCACGTCCGGCGTATCTCCCGATCCCATGCCGGCACTAATCTTTGTATCATACTCACTTCCGTAAGCTTCCAGCGAGACCTCGATGTCGTCATGGCTGGCGTTAAACTGGTCTACCAGCGCCTGCTGCTTATCCAGATCCTCTGCATTGTCCCACGATGCAAAACGGATCTTTACCTTGCCGCCGTTTGCCTGGCTGTCAGCCTTCGCCCCACACCCGCTCAGTACTGTCACAGCCGCTACGGAAAGAGCCGCAATCACCGCAATTGTCTTTTTCATATAATTATTTCCTCCTTAACTTTTGGTAAATACATCGTAACACACATCAGTAAAATATTCAATGTTTTACTAAGTAAAAATCACATTTTCAATATTATGCATGATTTTACCGTCTCGTTTTTGTGCATTTATCATAATAAAATTGACTATTTTTTAACCAAATGTGCCTACGATTATATTTCCCGCTTTTAATCTAGTAAAATTTTACCGTTTTTATCACAATAATATCATTTTTTTACTGCCGCACTCCCCGTTGAAGATTTTCAAATCATTGGATTCGGCAACGAGCGGTCGTTAATTATGCTGATTAACAAGCTGCAGCCTTTCTCCACCGGTTGAATGTATCATGGAATTCTGACAGGAATTGGGCGTGGTTTCAGAAGAAGTAAAAATAAAATTACCACGGAAGAGGATTTAAGATATGATGTAAGAAGAAAAAGCCGGCTCCCGTCTGCCATAAAAATGACCGTGAGCAGCGGACACTCCCATTCTGTGTCCGGCACTCCCGGTCATTTTTATGTATATTCGGGTAACGAAACGTTTCGGTGGGCCGTAAGCGGTAATCCTAAGACGGCCTCACATATCATCAGAATCTCTGATTATCTTATTTCAATCCACATTCTGAGTCCAGAATACAAAACCCAGAATAACACAGCAGCTATGCTACCATTTTAAATCTTCCTCTCGAGTATCTGTACCTCATATCCATTAAGCTTCCCTGCCTCTTCGCCATAGACCAGCCGATAGGAGGAATCCACGGAGTAAGTCTTCTCCCTGTCTGTATGATTCAGAGCAAAGATCCATCTGCGATCAGCCTTTTCTCTGGCGGCAAGTTCTACACCTTCATCCGCATTTCCCAACGCTGCGATCCCTGCAGCATCTGTCATATACCGGACCAGGGCCGCCATGAACGCCTCGTCAGGCTCCGTTCCGATGTAGTAACAGCAGCCCTGTCCGTATTCATTCTTAGTAACGCAAGGCTCTCCCGCATAAAATTCACTGGCATAGACTGCAAGGACCTCCGCTCCCTCCTTCACGGTTATGATGTCACACCAGTTTCGGGCTGTGTGGCTTTCATTTTGAAATACCGCCGATACTCTTGCATCTCTTAAGCAGTCATAATCCAATACCTCCGAGCCCGTAAGCTCAGACAGCCGTCCCGGAAGCTCCCGGTCGGTCATACAGATATTGGTCTCATCCTTCACTCCGGTTCGCATGGTAAGGACTAAATGGCCGCCGTTTTTCACATAACGGAAGTAACGTTCCTCCAGTTCGGAATTCATCAGATACTGTAGCGGCGCGACAAGCAGCTTATATTTGCCGAAATCCCCGTCATCCGGCACGAAATCCACCGGAATCTGTCTGTCGTAAAATGCCCTGTAGTACTCCTGAATCTGCTCAGTATAAGACATATTGGGATTCTGCGGCTGAATCTGAAGGGCGTAATTCTGCCGGAACGAATATACGATACCGACTTCCGGAGCGGGCATGGAGCCCTCCATCTTTTCCATCAATGGAGCTGCCTTCCGTATCATCTCCTTCAGCTCGTAATATCTGCGGCCGGGATTACCGCTGTGAGGCAGAATTCCGTGCCAGTACTGCTCCGTCCCCATTGCGCAGACTCTCCAGCGGAAATACACCACCGCATCGGCTCCGTGAGCCACCGACTGGAGGGACCACAGGGAAAGCTGCCCCGGCGCCGGCGCACGCCCCATCACTTCCCAGCCGGTAATTCCTGACTGCTGCTCCATGATCCAGAAGTTTTTATTTTTATAGCTTCTTACCACATCCAGGGTGGACGCCAGGATATCGCCGCGTCCATGGGACTCATCGGCGAAAAATCCGCCGGGATACTGGTCATGACTGACAAAATCCAGTTCTTTTCCCAAATCATAGTAGTCCACCTTATCGGCAAAGCCCATATAATTGTGGGTAATAAAATGGTTCGGGCAGTGTTTGCGGATAATATCGGTCTGCTCCTTCATGAAATCCACAATCAAGTCAGAACAGAAGCATTTCCAGTCCAGCATAGCGGATGGGTTTTCACCTGTCACTGTAATTCTCGGTGTAAATACTTCCGAAAATTCATTGTACTCCTGGCTCCAGAAGGCATTGCCCCAGGCTTCATTCAAGCGGTCCACAGTACCGTATTTCTTTTCGAGCCATCCCTGGAAGTTCTTCCGGCAGCTTTCGCACATACACAAATCATGATGGCTGTTTCCCAGCTCATTGTCCGGCTGCCATCCGATGACATTCGGATTATCTTTATAATGAACGGCCATAGCAGTCACAATTTTCCGCACAAACCCACGGTATACGGCATTGGACTGGCAGTCATGGTGACGCCCCCCAAAGCCTCTTACCCTCCCCTCCCGGTCCACCGGAAGAATCTCAGGATAGCGGTTTGCCATCCAGGCAGGCGGAGCAGCCGTAGGCGTTCCCACAATCGTCCTGATTCCGTAGCGGCCCAGCAGGTCGATGGCATCGTCCAGCCATGCAAAGTCATACTTTCCTTCCTGCGGTTCCAGCTTGTGCCAGGAAAATTCAGCCATTCGGACTACCGTAAGCCCCATCTCCTTCATCAGTTCAGCATCGGTCTCCCACCGATCTCTCTGCCAGTGTTCCGGGTAATAATCAACTCCAAAATGAATGCCCATAGTATTTAGTCTCCTTTATGTATAATTAAACTTATCTTATTTTTTTATGCTGCACCTACTCTTTTACCGCTCCCGACGTCAGCCCTGACATAAAGAACTTTGACGCACACAGGAAAGCCGCCAGCAAAGGCAAAACCGCGCAGGTACTGGCAAGCATAATCGCGCCGTAGTCATTACCTCGGTCAGAGACCATAGATTTCAAAGCCAGGGGCAATGTCTGCATGCTTGGTTTACGGAGTATCAGCAAAGGCTGCATAAAGTCATTCCATGTATTTACAAACTGCATAATCCCGAGAGCCGAATACGCAGGAATCAGTATCGGGCTTATAACCCTGAAGAAAATCGTCCACTCGCTGCATCCATCAATCTTAGCCGCTTCTCTAAGGGAGATCGGGACATTGTTCTGACAATACTGGCGCATCCAGAAAATACCAAACGCATTGGCACAGTTCGGAATAATAAGTGCCTGATAGCTATTGATCCAGCCGAATTTCGACATCATCATAAACCATGGTATAATACCGGCGGTAAACGGAATCATCATCGTTCCCAGCAGAATGGCAAACAGCTTGTTCTTTCCCGGAAAATCATACGTTGCAAACGCATAACCGCCCATAGAACAAAACAGCAGGCAGAGAAATGTATAGGAAATCGAAATGATACAGCTATTGATAAATGCCTTTACAATATCGATCTGCCCCATCATGGTATGAAAATTCTTCACCAGACTGCTGCCGAACCAGATATGAGGCGGAAAAGAATAAATTTCGTTGGTCGTGAGGCTGGACATAACAAACATCATATAAAATGGGAGCAGCATAATCAGCGCAATCAGCCCCAATACCAGATACAGAATTGCTTTTCTCACATACTTCATCGTTTATCTCCTCCTCTTCACCGGCTGCCTGTCCTTGGACATCTTGTTAAAGATTACGGAAAACAGTACAATGAACACTGTAATCACATAGGCAACAGCCGACGCATAGCCATAAGCTGTACCTCCCTGAGGCGCTTTATTAAGCAGATACATCATCAGTGTAAGGCCGCCATTGTTGATTCCCCCTGTCCAGCTGGAATTCGTCAGAATAAATGGTTCCGTAAAGAGGTTAAACATTCCTATGGTGGATTGGATCAATGTGAAAATTATAATCGGTTTAAGCAGTGGAATCGTAATTTTGGAGATTGTCTGTATATGGCTTGCCCCATCGATTCTGGATGCCTCATAGATGTCATGGCTGATCCCCTGCATCCCCGCGAGGTAGATAACCATGTTCCAGCCAATCCACTTCCATGCAAACATAACGATTACTGCCACTTTAATGAGCGATCCGTCACCTCCCAGCCAGTTCACCTTACCAAACCCGAAAAAGCTTCCAATAAAGTTAATCAGTCCGTAGTTATTACTAAAAAGCTGCATAAATATAATTGAAATTGCAACGGAACTGGTAACCATGGGCATAAAGTAAATCGTCTTAAAAATGTTCTCTCCCCGAATCAGCTTTGCATTCAGGATATAGGCCAGCACCAGTCCTCCAAATAAAATAGGAATATGAGCAATAATTCCAATGACCAGCGTATTTCTAAGCGCCTTCCAAAACAGCACGTCCTTAAATAAGTTCAAGTAATTTTCTAACCCGATAAAATGCATAGCTGACATTCCATCCCATCGGAAGAAACTGAGCCCGAAGCCCATGGCGATCGGAAACAAACTAAATATCGCAAACAGCAGAAAAAATGGTGCTATGTACACGTATGCGACTCTGTTTTCATAGAGGACTTTTAAGAATCCTTTTCTCCCTCTTCCCTTTTTCCCCATCGGTGCCCCTCCTTCTATTCATTCCATAAACCGGCATCCTTATATACCTGGATCTGCTGATTTTTAAGCTCTGCGGTAGCATCTTCGATATCTTTTGCGAGAAGATCCTTGATCCCCTGAGCATCAAGGCCCTGATTAAGACCGGCATTAACGGAATTGTAGATACACCCCTCGGCCGTTACATCCATGATAGTATTAAATACAGGTTCCAGATCCTCGGAGATGGAGGCCCAGAGTGCTTTTGTCTTCTGTCCGCCAAAATATGGATCTTCTGCGTCATAGATCGCCGTGTTGTCATAGGCAGGCGTATATGCGGGAAAATAATCAACTGCTTCCAGCATCTCATTCTGCGGTTCCGCGTTGCAGAGCATGTACTCAATAAACGCCCACGCCGCTTCTTTATTCTTGCTCTGTTCCGGAATTACAAGGAAAGAACCGCCCCAGTTACAGTGAGGAATTCCACCTGGCAGTTCGGCAACTCCCCAATGTCCGGTGCCGTCCGGATCAATATCTGTTTTTAAAAATCCACCAAACCAGCCTCCGGTTGCCACAGAAACACAAGCGCCGCTTGCATAGGCCGCATAAGCCTCCGTGCTCCACATATCCACGTTCATATCCAGTTGATCCGCTCTTAAATCGATAATCGCATTTAAGCAGTCAAGATCACCCTCACGATCCAGTTTCAAATTCATTTTCTCATCATAGTAATCCCTGTTACAGTACATCAGCTGATAGAAGTAGGCTGCATTGGGAACGAGCCATCTCTCACCCGGCTTATTGACGGCTTTTGCAGCTTTCAAAACGCCATCCCAGGTACTCATAAGTTCTGCCACCTCAGCCGGGTCGGTAGGAAGTCCACATTCTTCAAACACATCAGTGCGGTAGAAATACGTGCAAGGTCCAACATCCCATGGTACTGCAACAAATTGGGACTTATCAACAGAATACGCCTGATCCCATTTTAAAGCAACAAAATCATTTTTATATTTTTCCGCGTTGAAAGGCTCGTCCAAAAGATTGGTAAGAGCTTTGGAATCGCGGTACTGGGCAATGTAAGCGCCTTCAACCATCGCCACATCAGGAGCCCCTGAGCCTGCTGCCAGGGAGGTAGCCAGGGATTGGTGGTGGCTGGTTGTATCGGTAAACTGGAATTCCACTTCAATATTTGGATATTTATCATGAAATCCATTCAGAGCTGCTTTAAAGCCATCATCTCCAGAAGGCCAGCCACCCACGATGATAGATCCCTTTAAGTCCGCCGGATCTGCGGGCATACTGGCAGTCTGCTGGCCATCACCCGACACCGTTGTCTTGTCACTACCGGTATTTGATGATGATGTGCCGCAGGCAGTCAAAGACAATGCCATAACCGCAGCCATGGTCAGCGCCAAATTTCTCTGTAGTCCGTTCTTTTTCATAGTTTAAATTCCTCCTTTAAATTTATAAATCATAATTATTGAGTTACAATTTTTTTACCGAATCCCCCTCGCTCAGATGCGGTTTGAAGGAGTTAAAATAGTTTACTCTACGCCCCTCAATCATATCCAGCAAGGTACTGACGCAGCACTCAGCCTGCTCCCTGATATTTAAAGACACAGAAGAAAGAAACGGTGTCACATACTTTCTGTTTTCAATGCCGTCAATGCCGAGAATTGATATATCATCAGGAACCTTGATATTCAGTTGTTCAAAGCGCCTCAGCATACCCATAGCAAATTCATCATTAAAGCAGAAAATGGCAGTCGCCTCACATTTCCGTTCAAGGAACCGGTCAGCACAGCTCATTCCTTCCTCGAAAAAATCCTCTCTGGCAAAAGCTGGTCTCGTATTTCCAATATTGTCGATTATGTAATCCCTGAATCGTTTTCCATAAACAGGCTTCATCAGATTACTGAATGCCACATGTCTCGGATGTAAACGGCTGTCATAAAAGAAATCATACATCGTAGCAAAGGCAATCTTTTTATGCCCCATCTCTCTTAGATAGGCAAGTCCAATCTCCACAGCATCGTACGTATCTACATCCACATATGGAATCCTTTTTAAATTTTTGACAGGTACTCCGTAGGAGGCGGTAACAATCGGCATATAAAACTGTTCTCCTAAAAATGCCTGTACCTCCTCTGCCACATTGTCGTTCTCTACTATCATTCCATCCATCAGCATGGTTTTTACCCGTTCCACACTGAAATTAGAAAAGTAGAACAACGTGTACCCGCGATCCATGGCATAATCGGACATTTTATTGAACAGCTCTGTATAAAAGGAATTGTAGATATCCGAACCAAAAAAGCACAGCTGATAAGTCTGTCTGTTTTTCAGGGAATTGCTCAGGGGATTCGGCCTGTAGCCCAGTTCCTCCACCGCTTTATAGATCGCTTCCTTCTTGTCCTTTGAAACATATCCTCTGCCGTTCATTGTTCTGGAAACCGCACTGACCGATACACCGGCCCTTTTTGCTACATCTTCTCTTGTAATCACTGGATTATTTCCTCCCTACCCATTATTCTAAAGAATTCGTCATTTATTTCAATGATTTCTCATATGCACAGATGAGTCATAGTGCATATTGTACTATTTTATATGACTCACGTGAAGCATATTTCTTGTCTTTTTGTTGTTTATTTTTATATTTTGCACAAAGCTTATAGAACTATTTTTAAATAATTTTTAACTTGTACTGTAAAAAGGCCATACAGGGTTTAACTTGTATGGACTTAATTCTAAAATAATATAAAGTAATTTCATTTCCTTGTCCTCAACGTTTTTATGATAATTCCCCATGACTGGCACCCTTACCATACCATTTTACATACTCCACTATCAGAGCATATTCAGGACATGCCCCCGTCAAAGTAACCCACGGCACAAAAAAAGAGCAGACAGAGTCTGCGCCTAAGCGCATTCTCTGCCTGCTGTGAGCTGGAATTTCATAACATAGCTGCCGCTTCCAACCTCCATTCTCTCCTCTCCGGCTTCCATAACAGCCCTTGTTCCCACGGGAACCGTCACTGCGAGTTCTCCCTGATTTCCGTCCAGATGCCATTGGCACTCGATCCGCCCATACCGTGACTGGTAAGCGCCTTTCGCCCAAACCAGTCCATAGGAAAAGTCAGGTTTGATCAGAAATTCTTCATATCCCGGTTTTACCCGTTTGATTCCCAACAGATTACGGTACATCCAGTCTCCCACGCAGCCGAACGCATAGTGGTTAAAGGAGTTATCCGTGGGAGTTCCGTCCTCCAGAACCGCATTCCATGTTTCCCAGATTGTGGTGGCGCCGCTGTTGATTTCGTAAAGCCAGGATGGGCATCGTTCCTGATAGAGCAGGCGGCGCGCAATATCCTGATACCCGTATTCTGTCAGTACGTCCAGTAAATGTTCAATAGAAAGGAAACCGGTGTCAAGCCTGTCATCATTCGCTGCAATCATCTCTGCCAGGCGGGCCGCCATGTTCTTAAGCTTCTCTCCCTCCGCCATCTTCATCGCCAGGGCCAGCACATAGACGCCCTGTACCGCGCCCCCGATCGTTCCGTCCCCGTTTACATACTCATCGGAAAATGCCTTTCTGATCTTTTCATTCAGTATCTGATAATGGTTCTGCTGCTCTGTTTTCCCCAGCACGGCGCAGACGCGGCTCATGACGTCCGTGGAGTATGCATACATGGCGGTCGCCACATACTCTTTCGTCGTGTACGCCGAGCGGAACATGTCGGTCTCACCCCGGTCATTTTTACAGCTTGGATAACACCAGTCTCCGAAATGAAATCCCGTGTTCCATAAGTATTTCTGCCGTTCTCTCCGTTCTTCCGTCACCAGGCCTTGAAGCTCCGGCATATGGGAGGACGCATCCGCCTCGACGTACTGCATCCATTTGACCATCATCTCAAAGCTTTCTTCCAGAATCTCCCGGTCCCCATAACACGAATACAGCACCCACGGCACAATGACGGCTGCATCGCCCCATCCGGCCGATGTCTCTGTCCCAAAGGCTTCCTTCTGCATTGCGCTGTAGGCGATGGGATACGGGACGATAATGGGAATTAATCCGTCGGAGAACTGTTCCTTTTCCATGTTCTTCAGCCATTTTCTCAGGAACTGCTTCACATTCTGATTGTAAGCCGCTGTTTTGGCATAGACCAGGATATCGCCCGTCCATCCGGCCCGCTCCCGCTGGGGGCAGTCTGTCGGGATCGAAAGCATATTTCCTCTCTGACTCCAGCGGATATTGGACTGAAGCTGGTTCAGCCTTGTATCGGAGCAAAGGAACTCTCCCGTCTCCTCCAAATCGCTGCCAAGAACCACCGCCTTTATCTTTTCCGGGCTCAGAATTCCCGGATATCCCGTTACCTTTACGTAGCGGAAGCCATGAAAGGTAAATTCCGGTTCAAAGATCTCGGTTCCCTTTCCGGAACAGATGAAATAGTCGGTCTGGTCACGGTTGTATCCGGATACATTGTTCGTAAAGTTTCCCTGTTTATCCAGGACCTCGCTGTGCTCCAGCCTGATTGTGTCTCCCTCGCTTCCCTCTGCCTCGATTCTCACCACACCGACCATCACCTGTCCGAAATCGACTATGGTCTCCCCTTTTGGCGAGAAAAGAATCTCCTTCGCCTCCATTACGTCTGTGCAGCGCACCGGTTCCGCCGAAATCCCCTGCAGCACATCGAAGGAACCGTTTTTCACTGCCGCGCGCTCCCATGCGCTGTCGTCAAACTCTGGAGAAGCAAATTCGATCCTTTCAATTCTTCCGTCCTGTTTTTCACCGATCAGAAGATCCGAATAGAGATATGCGGACTGATGATACCGGAAATCCGTATCAGAGATCACGGTCTCCCGCCGCCCGTCCCCGTAGTCGATATCCAGCTGAAGCAAAAGGGCCAGTTCGGTTCCGTAGTTATTGCCGTAACCGAGTATTCCGTATTTTCCACGGTACCATCCGTCTGCCAGCACGGCCGTTATCACATTTTCTCCGGCCTTCAGCAGTCCGCCGACCTCATACGTCTGGTATTCAAGATAGCTGTCAT
>OGFR01000546.1_pt1 | contig 27850 bp, 42 predicted proteins | sample 1571001 | NCBI WGS metagenome assembly OGFR01 (sample SAMEA2582064, study PRJEB24529) | metagenome | biome: Human gut stool | place: China | collected 2011 | reverse complement strand
CCGATTATATTTTTCCAGTAGGTCAGTTAACCGCTGGTCAATAATCGGCCCAAGTGCCGCACTTAATACCATGGATGCGTCCGTGGAGAGAAGATTATTAACAATCTTCGTCGCGTCAATCTTTCCGTCAACAATTTCTTTTAAAGTCTTCGCCGCTGCTGCGTCAAACGCTTTTATCCCTGCAACCGTCTGTGTGTATCCATTCACTAGGTCGGCTTTTGTTAGTGCGGCACTTCCTATATCCGGCTGCAATTGTTCTATTAGTGCCGAAAGATATTCAACGTATGTCTGTGCCTGATTCTTGATTTTTTCAAGTTCCGTTATATATGGTCCGGCCGGTATTTTTTTGTCATAGGCCGGATTGTACCTTACTGTAAAAATAAAAGCCGCTGTTGAAACTCTCCCTCCATCATATTCTATTGTTACGGTTGCCACTGTCTTTCCTGATGTTTCCAGCTCGTTTCCCGCAAAGGTATATCCGTACATTCCCTGCGTTCCAGATAGTTCTCCCGTCACTATGTTTCCATCTGCACGAAGGAAGGAAATGCTGGCCCCAGTGTCTCCGGTTATGTATTGTTCGTCATCCTTCACCGCAATTGTCAGTTTTGCTTCTCCGTAGTCTCCTTGCGTAAATGCAATATCTGTCTGTATGGCCTGGGGAGACTTTAAATTTAAAATTACATTTTGTGTCACGCCTTATACCACCTTTCCTAAAATTACGTAGGTTCCGCCGGTTCTGGCCATTATGACCTTATCTCCTACCACCGGCGAATAGCCCGAAAGATACTTATATGCTTTCTGACTATTTTTTGTTTCTCCATAAAATTTTACAATCGGGCGGCCGCCGGATAGCGCCGCCACTTCTGCCATGCGAAAAGATTCTGAATCCCGTCCATAAAACTCTCTTTCTTCCCTGATTTTATCTTTGTTGTTATCAAACATCATATTAGCGTTATCCTTTTTATATTGTGTGTCATGCTCCCGCCTATCGCAAGTTCCATCGACCAGGAGCTTTCAATAAATTTTTCTGCCATCCCCATTTTGTCGTGTCGTACAAAATAACAATCCTTGTACCCATGGTGCGGCATTAATGCAGTTGTCAGCGACATAGAATCATTGATTTGTGATTTTTCCACCGCCACCCTTTTTGTATAATCATCCAACGTGGCCTGATCCGCTATATCATCCACCGCCTCAATATCCACAATTTTTCTTCCGCGCCTTACCGTGCTTAAAATACTGTCCGCAGAATCATTTATATATTCACTCCGCAATGGTTCTGCGTCCGGGTTTTCCACGTATCTGATTATAACGTTTGGTACATTATATAAATCTTGCTTCCTGCTGGCTCCCGGTCTTATGATACTTAGGCCGTCCGTCAGGTACTCGTCCTCTGCCCGGCGTCCGCTCGGTACGATGTAACGTTCCGATACGGCCGTCCCAGTGCGGTCAAAATGTAAGGGATTATAGTTGATTGCATATAATAAATCATTTACCACCGTCAGCTTATCCGTTCCAATTTCAAATTCCAACGCATTCGGCACAGTTAAGTTTCCTCCCTCGATGCTTACTTTTGTCACCCCCGCCGTGGCGATAATTCTCCGAACTTCCTGATCATATTTTGCCCCCTGTGGTATATATAGGCGATCAGTAAGCTTGTCTTCTTTTAAAATTACACTTTTGTCATAGCAATCCACATTATATGTTGTATGTCCTCCAGACGAAGAAATCTGCGGTGATGTCATGATGTAAACACCAAGCGGAAATCTAATCCATCCGGCAGGAGATAAAAGCAGCATATAGGCTGCCAATCTTGCATCAACTAGATTTATCCCCTGTACCTCTTTTTCCGCCATCGAAAACGACGCCGTTCCCATAATCTCCGCTCCAGCATCGAAAGAAACGTTTCCTTTTATGCTGTGCAATGTCTTGACGTATTTTTCCTGGCTGTTTAACAGGTCGCATTCAAAGGATATCTGCCTGTTTTCCTTTAGAAGTTTTTTGATTTGTCTATCGGTATAACCATTCTGTGATAAATCATACATTGTCAAACCTCACCTTTTCTTCATAGTCAATTTCAGTCATGGTAATTCCAACATTGTATCCGCCGAAGAATAATTTCTGTGTCATAGACAGGGAACCGGCCGAACAGAACATTCTATATTCTTTGTTCCTTACGCAAAATGTTTTTCCCGCGCTGACTAGACTTTCTAGATATCTCGCATCTGCGGCGTATAAAAATCCGGATAAGTTGATTGTTCTTGTGATTAAATCTCCTATTTCCATCACCGGATAATTTCGTCCGGTGTAAGTGTTCAGGCTTTTTTCTCGCTCTGTACCGATGCCCAGTTCCATCTCTTCGTCTTCTGACAGCATCAGCCTAATCCGTTTTTTTAGATTGTCGACCGGAGCAATGTACGTTCCCTTATATGATATGTACACTTCTGTAATGTCGCTATCTGTATAAGATTGCGTGTACGCCCTTATAAAATACCGATATCGTTTCCCCGAGCACATTGTAAAATCCTCATATCGTTTTTCTGCCGTCTGTGCGATTGGAATAAATTCCCCTTCATCCTCGGAACGATATATAAAGTACGTCGTTGCATTCCCGGAATATTCAAGTACCGCAAAATCCCCTTGATTGTATGCTTTTAATGTTGGCTTGTTCGGCTTTGTTCCCGAAATAGTAAACGTTCTGGATATCCAGTCACTCCACATGTCATAAAGATTTGATATCCTTAACAATGCAGCGTACATCCCATCTGATAGCATTATATCAGGGATATAAACATCATTAATCCCTCCGGCAATTCTTCCACTGTCGTATATAGTGACTGCATTTTTTGTTATCCTGACTTGCGCGGCAACTTCCTCTGCTTTGGCTGCCTCCCATCTAATTTCTGTTATTGCGTTGTTTTTTACACTGCTTATTTCCGGGGTTGGTGGTTTTCCTACCACAAAAAATTGGGCGGTCGAAAACTCCGAGCTTAGCCCTTTTGCGTTATAGGTCTTTACCCTCCATTCTACAACTCCATTTGCAAAGCTTGACGCATCCATCGTGTGGTATTTGTTGGACGATGTTACCGTACTTGAATTCCACGCCGTAGCAGATTGCATTTTCCATCCAAATTCATATTTCGCTTGTCCGGTCGATGTCCCAGCATTGTATTCCCATTCAAACGTGACGGTTCCCGAGTTTTCTAAAATATCCCCAATCGGGTGCTTTAATGTCGGGGGGAGTGGGGTTGAATCTGTATAGTTGATTACGATTTGGGCTGGGTTCCCCCCTTCGACTGTGGAAAATAACGCTCTGCGGTCTCCTCCGCTGGAATCGATTGACAGAGTGAAATTGTTTTTCCCCAAATTTCCTGTTATTAAATTTGCAATATCGAATTCGATCCAAGCGTTATACGAAGAAGACTCTGCCAGAAAAACGAAATTCCCTCCTGATTCCAGCACTACTTTATTAGCATACTGGGCGAAATCTTTGTAAAGCAGCCCGTTCGGCAGTCTGGATGATATGTCGTAAAGTTTTGCAAATATTTTTTTATTTGCATCGCTTTCCTTGCAGTACAATCTTAGTTTTGCCGATGATATTGATATATCGGTTAATGCCGGAATATTGAACTGGATAACTCCAAACGAATTATTCCCGGATACCATCATTTCCCCGCTGTCTGCGTAAGGACCCGAAAATTTATTGACGTATGTATCATATACCGCAGTTATAGTTGATACTCCCATTAGATTCTTGCCACCCCCGTTCGGTATGCCATCTGTTCCCGTTCTGCCATTTCGACAAGCCTGTTAAATTCCTTCACATTTTCCGACTGGATGTTGAATATGTAAGTATTTCCCGAACCTTTCATCCTTGACGAATCGCGATTGCTATATATCCTGCTGCCACGCGGCAATTCTACAAGCTCTGGACCTTCTTCGCCTACCCAAGTTTCACCTCCACCGTAATACTCTGTTCCTCTGGCATTATATTTCGGTTTCGATTGTCCGCTCTTTTGTGCCGCATTTACTATTTCATTTCCAACCGTTTTTACTTCGCTCATTGACTCTTTTATGGCCGACGCCCCTCCAACGACCAAGGCAATAGCCGCTGCAATTGCAAGCAATACTATTAATAGCGGAGCCAATCCCGCCGTTGCTGATGCTCCCCCAGCTCCAAGCGTTGCAGATGCGGCGGCAGCTAATAATGATTGTGTCCTGAAAGATATGATAGCTTTTGTTACAAATCCGAACACTATAAGCAGGGTGCCAAAAACCGCAGACGCCACAAGAACTGGCGTTGGAATTGAACCTATTATATCTACTAATTTTGTAAGTATCGGAAGCAGGGCAATTCCCAATTGTAATTTTACCGCCTCTACTTTCCTGTTCATTTCCTGCATTTCATCGTCAAGCTCTCCTGCACTTTGCAATAAGTCATTGCTTAACACATACCCCGCCTCGTGCGCTTGATTTCCAAGTTCTCTTAGGCGTTTGCTGCCAGCTTCGATTAATGGATTTAAATCCCTTGCGGAGCGTCCAAATATATCCATCGCCATACTGTCTCTCTCTGTTTCATTGTTTACATTTCCCAATGCATCGATTAAATCATAAAACGTTGTTTCGGCATCTCTCAACGTCCCGTCTGTCTCCTTGTACCTCACTCCAAGTCTGGCAAACTCCTTTTGTAAATCTTTATTCCCGTCCCGCGCGTCTGACATCGTCCGAATCATTTTTGCCATCGACCCGTTCATTGTTTCAACTGATACGTCAACAAATTCTGAAGCGTACTGTAATTCCTGTAATGTATCTGTCGATAATCCGCTTGTTGATGATAGTGTCAATAGGTTATCGGCCGTTCTGGATAACTCGAGACTGAGATTTGCGTATATTCCCGTAATTCCCCCTATCAGGGCAGCTCCTTCAAACAACTGCTTGTTTACTCCGTCAAATTTAGAAGCGAATGATTCCAAAGCCGGATTCATTTCTATTCCGAAAAAATCTGCTGTTTTTCGTATGGATTCTCCAAATGAATCGTTCTTTTTCTCCGCTGCCCCCATTGCCTTTTCCGTCTCTTTCAATTGTCCTTCCAATTTCAAAAGACTTGTCCTTTGTTGTAAAAGGGCTTTGTCCGCGGCATCTACCGCCTTTTCATTATTTTTATTTGCACTTGTTGCTTTGTCATAGCTTTTTGCAGCTTCAGAAACAATCTTTTTCTGTAATTCGATTTTCTGAGTGAGGAAATCGTGCTTAATTCTGAGCTGGTCTGTTTCCGTTCCGTATACTTTAGCCTCTTCCGATGCTCTATTGAATTCCGCTGTTAAAACTCCCATTTTTCGGTTGCACTCCGTAATGCCTCCCGAAAAATCCGAATAGTCAAGACCTAACACAATTGTTTTTTTATATGTGTTACCCAATATCCCACCCCTCGATCTGTTTCATGCTGCTTATCGTTTCACTTTCTCTTCTATCGTTAAAATATTTTGATTCGTATACTTCTTCGTTAATTGCCGCATTCTGCATGTTTTTTTCATCTACATACATGTCAATCATCTTTATGATTTTTCTAAATGTAGATGTCCAAAACTCCGGATCGGTTCTTTTCATTTTGATACAGTACATATAATACAAATAATCAAAATCAAAATTTATAGCGACAGATTCGTCATGAGCCGATCCATAATTTTTTTTATTTCTTCCTGCCTCTCTTCATCCAAAGAATTCATTAATGATTCATTGAACATTCTTATTATTTCCGCCCCGGAAGAAGGCGCCATACGTTTTGACAGCACCGCCGCATCCGAATAACTTAATTCCATTTCCTCCGAAGCATTCACCGCAGAAAATAGGCACAGAGCCAGCATATCAACTTTCTGTAACGTGTCCTTATTAATTTTCATCTCTGCCAATTTGTTTTGAAATATAAAAACACACTTCATATTGAAAATTCCGTGTAACTCTCGTTTATTTTCTGGGTCTCTTAATACGATTTCTTCGGCTGGACTAATATCAATAAACTTTGCCATTGCAATTCTCCTTATTTCGCTGCCGGCGGCGTTGACGGTCCGGTTTTAAACCAATCTTCGATTTGCTTTGTTGTTAAGTCCGCGTTTGCTGTATCTGCAAAGTATCTTAACTCTCCGTCAAAATCACGCGGAACGAAATTAATTGTAATGCTGTCTGTTGAAAAGTTGATACTGTCTGTCGACTGCTGCATGGTTCCGTTAAACGGCTGCGCCCGTCCTTTTAAAAGCCAAACTAATTCATTACACTTGTTGGTCCCTTCCACTTCAAATCCAACCGCTAAAAATGGAGCTTCGTCTCCCGCTTTCTCGATCAGGATTCCGTTTTCGTATTTATGCCCCAGGATTTCTGCGCGGTCTTCAATTGCAATTTTGTTAACGTCCAATACTGCGGCTATTCCATTCAACTTTGCAATGTTTTCTGATTGCGCTCCCTCTCCGTACAGTACACCGGAGGCCAGCGACGGTGTAAGCTGCACCTGCATTGCCTTCCCAAGTGGCTTTACCTCTCCATATTCAGTCCCAGCCGCTGTATCGCTTGTTAACAGTGCATAAACCATGTTTTTGATATTGATACGATTTGTTTTCTTTGATTTATTTACCGCCATGTTTTACTCCTCTCTTATTTTCGAAAACTGGATCATGGCACGCCACGCTTTCCCGTTTGTGTCATACATGTATGTAATATCCGGTATTGTAGTTGATGCGTTCATCTGGATGTCTTCGCTCAGTTTTCTTGCCCTTGTTTTGATTGTTTCCCGGTTTCTGTCCCAAACATCAATTTGATATCCTTCCAGTCCTTCACTTTCGGCTCCATCACCTTCCAGACCCGACGTATCCGAAAGATGGGACCATGTTGCGCATGGAGGTATGATTGGTTCAAACAATTCAATGACAGGTATCTTTAATGATTCTACAATCAAGCTTTTTATTTCCATTACTGCACCACCTTCTTCACCATCTCGTCGATTATTTTATTTGTGTCTCCTTCAGACGCAGTTACCGCGCGCGCCATGAAATTAGTTCCCTGTACAAATGACACGCCGTCCCTAGCTATATGCCCATCGCTGACCGGTCCCCACTTATATCCTGTCATTTTCCCTCCGCGCACGCTCACATAATAATTTCCCATCTTATCTTTTCTGACGCTCGACTGCACGTCATCCTTCAGATGGATATATGGCCTGCTGCCGTCATAGTTTGACGGCATAATTTGTTTTGCCCTTGTCTCAACGTCGGAGTTGTGCAGGAACCGGACCACATTCTTTTTAATGTTTCTCCCGATTTTCCCTAAAACTGCTTTTTCCTGGTTCTGCAACTCTTTCGGAAGAGCATTCAACATCTCGTCAATTGACTTCACCGACTCCTCGTAATCCATATTCACTTTCATAGCATCACCCAATCGTCAATTCCACTTCATCATTTTCCTGCACTTCATACGCTCGGTATATATTATATTTTCTGTCGTTGTATATGACTTGTGATGGTTCCTCTATGGTTCCGTCATCGTTTTCCACAAAACTCAATTCGTAATCCGGCTGATATATGGTTAGAGTTAACCTTGGCCGAAGTCCAACGGCGTAAGCTGCGTAATATTCGTTTCTTACTACCGATTTCTTTTCACAAAAGACCCCCGTCTCCTTATTGGAAATGTCGGCTCCAGTCGCTTTTCTGGTTATCAGTATACATTCTTCATTTTTCACAGCCCTTCCTCCTCCGGCAGTCCGTACCCGGTTGCCATCTGCATCTGGGCTTTCTGTTCGTCATAGGCTGCCTTCATTCGTTCCATTTGGGCGCCCGGTCCCAAATACACCGCGCAGTATGTAATTACTGCGCGGCCAATCAATGGATCGTCATGATTTTTATTGCTTACTCCTGCGATTTCTAAGTCCTTCAGGGCCGCCTGGATAAGGTCCTCTATCTCCGAGTCAAAGGCTGTCGTTTTGATTCTCAGTGCCATCTTCACTTTTTCCAGCATAGCCAATTATCCCTTCTTTTTACGCTCCGCTTTTTGGAATCTTCAGGGCCACAAATCCGTTCTTCACTACAACATCTCCTCCAATTTCCACATCTCCCCGGATCGTATCCATGAGTTTATCAAAGGCAAAATCTTCTGATATGCGGATTTCATAATCAGAAAATAAATCAAGTTCGAAACACTGTGGATTTCCATAGAACATCGTCAGCGTATCGGCTGATGCAGACTGTGTAGTTCCGGCGCAGGCAGTCAAATTGCTATTGATGCAGTAACGCACCGACAGGCCGCCGTCTTTGATAATTCCGGTATTGGGGTTATCTGTATCCGGTTCGATTTCATATACCGCCTTTTTCTCATTCGTTCCTCTTACATCTCCAAACGCAATCAGGTCAAGCTTGTTTAAAAACAGCACAGCTCCACCAACGACGCTTTCGTCTCCCCCGTATGCCAGTGTGATTTTTCTTAAGGTTTTTTCATCAATGACGCCCTTAGAGCCGGTTACTGTAGCGGCGACTGTTTCATTCAGGTCGGATTCTTTTAATGCTGTTGTAACCAAAATTGCAGCTTTTTTTCTCAAAGAGATTAACGCCTGCTCGTGTACCTTCTGCTGATAGGCAAGCGGTGTCTGTTTTTTCGCCTGCTTTGAGATGTATGATAAAACAGCCACGGAATCCGGCGTGATGGTAACAAATCCAAAGGTCGGCTCTTTATTCGTGGCCGCCTCTCCTTCTGTCTGGTTGTCTGCCGCTGCCGCGTCCGTATCGATATAGGCAACTTTATTACTCCCCATGCCGGTACAGTTGACGATTTTTACCAAGTCAATAATGCTTGATACTTTTTTTCCTACACTATCGTTAATACCGCTTACCTGTGTCGGCGTCGCCAGCTTCCCTCCGCTTACCAGAACAGAACGAACTTCTTCTGATTTGACATTGGTTTTTCCTGTCTCTGCAAACTTTTTCGCCCGTGCCTCGGCCTCATTTTCTCCTCCAAGGTCTTTCAGCTTTCTTGTTGTCACTCCATTTTCCCTGACGTCATCCTCTAACTTTCTTCTCTTTTCCGCCTGCGCTTCCAGTTCTGCTCTGCGTTCTTTCAACTGCCTAACTTCTTCTGTCAGTGCATCTAGATCGGCATCCCTGTTTTCCATTTCCGTCTTAATCGCTGCCATTCTCTCTTCAATGTCACTCATCATCATTTCTTTAATTGTCATTTCATACCTCCATCAGTAAATTTAGTTTTTTTAATTTTCTCGCCCGTTCCAGTCTCTCCGCTTCAATTTCCGCGATCACTCCGTCGCTAAATTTCCGGGCGCTAATTGATGTCGCATCGTTGGCCGGTATTGATACCGGGCTGACATCATATAGCTTGCTTATCTTTTTTATTGTCCTAAGACAGGTTTCAACGTCGTTTTCGTAATCTTCCGTATAGGTTTTCTGGTCTTCCTTTACCGTAAATCCAAACGACATCTTATCTGTATATCCGCCTTTTATCTCCTGATATAATTGACGTCCGATATCTGTCCCTGATAGGTCCGCTGTGATTTTCAGCCCCACGGAATCAACTTCCAGCTTCAACGTATTGTTTTTATTTCTCGCGAACACACGCCCTTCATGATCGTACTGCATGATTACATCCGACATGTCGCATTCCGTAAAGGCTCCTGGGTCTATCTGCTCGATTATTTTGTAATATCTGCCCTCGCACAAGGTATAGGGCTGATTAAATGTAGTTGCGTATCCTTCTACCATCATAGCGTCCGGTTCTTCTTCCAAGGCCCTGACGCTCATCGTCATGCCTCGATATTCCCGGCCATCTTCCAGTTTATTAATCTGTTTATTTGTCAGTGCCACTTGTCAGGTCATCCCCTTTCTTTGTTATGCTTCCATCAATTCCCAGGAGATAGTATTCCCCTCGGATACTGTACGCCTGCCCCATTCCATTGGGGATCGGCGGAAGGTTCCATATTTCTCTGATTTCGTCCCGGTTCATGATTCCCCGGTCTGCCATCTGCGCTGATACGTTTAACTTTTCTGAATTGCTCATATATTGCAGTCGATTCGCCGTCGCCATGATGAATGATTTTGCGGCCCGTTCTTTTTCACTGAACAGCATTTTTGTTGTGACGTCTGAAAACTGAACGGCAAACGGTTCGATTCCCCCCTCGTAAAATGCGCTCCATGCATCCCCGTAGGCTTTGTTTTGTAGTATGTCGTCGTTTACCCCGTAATAATTAAATACGTTTGTTTTGATTGCTGTCATCTGCTGTGCATCAATCACAAATGGGCTTGATTGTATCTGTTTGATATCCGAATATGTATTGGGGAAAAGCAGAACTCCGCCGGATTCTTTTTTTAAATTTTCGTTTGTAAAACGTTCCCGTTCTTTTGTCAAGTCTTCTGTTTTTGTAAAATTAGTAACCCGCGCCATAAATCGGAAGGTTGCCGAGTTTTTAACTGCCTCTTGTATCCCCTGATTTTGAATATCAATCAGCTCCATTGTCGGTGTCAGTGCCGTATTTGACTCTCCAAAAAAATCATCCGAATACTGAAACTTTGTCATAATGCCGCATCGATTCATTTCGACTACAGCCGTGTTCCCATTTTGGAATGTGTAAGAAAGCCACGGTTCCCCTCTGTAATCTTTTATCTCGCACAGTGACGGAAGAATCGGATATATTCCGGTTATCTCTCCGTAATCATCCTCTACTGGAACAATAAACGCTGTGTTTTGTACATCAAGAATCGTTGATAACCGGTATAGAAACTGCCCCCATGTTTGCCATTGGTTTGGCCCATTCTTTAACTTCGTTTGTAACTTTGGCTTTGCGCTTCCCTGCGGAGTGACCGATAATTTGCTGATATGCGTTGCCCTCGCATGGATCGCGGCCCGGACAAGCTCGCTCTCATAAACAGCACCATTCCAACTTGTAAAGATTGGCGTGTATCCGGTAAAGGTCTGAAAGAAATCGGCCGCATTGCCTTTTACTGGTCTTTTAAACACTTTATTAAACAGCCCCATTTTTCAACTGCCCTCCTATCTCTCCATACCATTTTTGTCTCACTGTCATAGCATCCAGTAGTGCGGCTCCTCCATCGATATGATCCGATTGTGTTATTTTAATTGCCTTACGTTTTCCGCTTTCTGCGTCAATCTTTAATGCCATGTTTAACAGATGTACTTTTAATAGGTCATTATCTCCGATGCAAACCACTCCATCTTTTATCATCCCTTCCGTCTCCTGGATTACCGGCGTTAGGTTGTAGCCTTGATAAACGTCATCCATGTGAAAGCCATATTGTTTCATATCCTGTACCAGGTATTGGGCCGTATAGCGGTCATATCCTGTCTGAAGGGGATAAATGCTGTATTCTTCGACAAGCATTTTGAACCAGTCAAAACAGTCTTGATAATCAACAAAATTTTCCCCCGATAGCTTCAGTATCCCTCTCTGCACATATGCCTGATAGGGAAGTCCATCTCTTATCGTTGCCTCCTCTATCTTTTCCGCAGGCAAGAAAAACTGCGCTAAGACGTATAATTTTTCATCTTTTTCAATGACTGCCGTACAGGCTGTGAGGTCTGTTGTTTGAGATAGGTCAATCCCTCCGACGCAATAGGAGTCTCTAAAGTCTTCAAGTCGCAATGGATTCCCGCAGCATTTTTCTACATCCTGTGCCGATAACCATGCCTGTGTACTGTTCTGTTTAATATTGCAGTACTTCGTCATGAATTCCGCTTTTTTACTTAAGCTTCCTTCTGCGATTGCAATTTCTTCTATCAGATAATCCACTGATACCGACACACCTAAGTTTGGGTTCGATTTTCTCAGTTCGTTGATGTCGTTCCATTTTTCCACATCGTCAATCATGTATAAAAATGGCGCCAGGCGCTTTTCTTTTGAATCTCCAAGCAGGAACCTGGTTGCTCTTTTTACCAGCTCATCATAGATTCCCTCATTGATATACCCCGATGTGCTGATTGAAAGAATGATTGGCTGCTTTCTTGCACCCAAGGCCGATTTCATGACCTCATATTGTTTCAGCCCCTGGTCCCCCGGCCAACTGGCCACCTCATCGCAAACTGTCAGATGTGGATTGAAGCCGTCCGACTTCTTTGCGTTAAAAGCAATTTTCTTGACGCTGCTGTTCGTGCTTTCCACATAAAAATCTGATTTCCGTCTTTTTATTAGTGCTTGTAATTCCGGTTCTTTTTGAATGGTCTGCCAGAACGATTGATACACTAAATCAGCCTGATCCAGCTTCGGGGCTACACAAAACACCTTTGCTCCATACTCTCCGTCAAGGAATAAGCAGTAAGCGATAATCCCGGATGCAAACAGTGTTTTTCCGTTTTTTCTTCCGATGACAATTAGAAACTCTCTGAAAATTCGTATTCCCGCCTCGTCAACGATACCGAACATAATTGACACAGTGGATTTTTGCCATGTCTCCAGTTTCAGAAGATCATCCCTGCCTTCGCAATGATGGCAAAAAGTTTCAATGAATTTTATAGCCCTGTTTGCCTTTTTCTGGTCAAATATAAACTGCTGGCTTTCCAGCCCTTTTATGATGTATTCGTAAAATAATCGAATCCATTTCCCAACAACTGCGGAGCCGTCCTGAATTGATTGATAATATTTCAGTATGTAATTATCCATCCTTCATCAGCTCCTTCAGCTTTCCCTCATTACTGCTGGGCGGTGTAAGTTCGTTTAGCTGTTTGATGATCGCCTGATAATTTTTATCCGTCGAAGTAAACAGTCTGGCCGCCGGTCTTTCCCGTTCGTATGGCTCCGTCTTTTCAGACTGTGTAAAGCGTTCCGTCTCTCCGTTCTCCTGAATGTCTTCCCATAGTTGATTTAGCCTTACCCGGAGTCTTGCCGCTTGCACAATCAACCCTTGTGCCACCGCAAATTTATTCGGCGGCAAGTTCTTATAAATCTTTGTAAGTCTCGCTATCTCTGATTTTTCTGTCACTATTTTTGCTGCCATTTTCCTCCTTCCTGGGTAGGGGTCCTTCGCGCATGGGAGCGGAATATCATTCTAGGGGACTCGGTGAAATTTTCTTTCACAAATTATTTTGAATAGGGGGGAGTCGTTGTCACATTTCCAAACTCATCCACAAAATATCTCTTCTTCCTTCCGTGTAGCTTCGCGTGACAATCCATACACACCAGTTCGAGATTGTTAAATGACATCGTGACCTCCGGCTTTGTAATGTTCTCCGGTGTTATCTCCGTTTTGTGATGCACAATCTTTCCCGGCTTATATATTCCCTGCCTCAAACATTCTTCGCATAGTCTCCCAACGCTCTTAGCATATCTATCCCTGCATAGTTTCCATTCAGTGCTGTCGTAAAATTCACGTGCGAACTCTCTCGCCATGCTCCACCTCCAGTTCTTCTTTCAATGTTGTTTCTTTTCCCGATACGCAAAAGGCACCTGCACATTATGCGCAAGCGCCTTTCGAAAAGGAGGTTCATCGTGAACTATTACATAGTATCATTATATCATTTTCTTACGGGCATTGTGGGCAAGTTTACGTATCTGTAAAATATCCTGGACGCAGTCCGTCTATCCATTCCTATCAAATCTCCAATCTTTTCCCAATTCATTCCATTTATCACCCTGTATTGTATTATATCGCATTCGGGAAACGGCGCCGTACTTATGTATTCGTCCAGCTCCCTTCTGTCTACTTGCAATTTCTCCTTGTAATATTCGACCTCTCTGTCAATACGCTCTTTTTCTTCGATGTACCATTCCCCAAAGCTTTTCCTTCCTGCTCCCTTTGGCATATCAGAGGCTATATTCTTTTTATATGGATTAAAGCTTTCGTGGGCAGCCATTTCCTGATAAAGTGACTTTAACTTATTCATGTCTTTTTGAACCGAGAAGAGCTTTTCTAATTCCATTTTTCCTCCTTCGATATTTCCGGCGGTTCTTTTTGAACGATTGGTATATTTCTTATGATATCCTTATGTTTGCGCAGCTCGTTAGTCGCCTGCTGCCATCTGGCCGCAAACGTCCTCTTCCTTTCTTTTTGAACTTCTCTTATGAATCCAATCGCCCATTCTAAGGCGGCAACATCCTTGTCCCAAATGTCGCCCTCTTCCTGGCTCATCTCCTGGTGATGCGCCTTTATCTCTTTCAATTTTTCTATTCTATTCATTTTCCACCTCAAGGAACGGCCGGCCGAACCGTCCCTGTATGCACGCCATAGGCGTTTATGATTGATTTGTTATCCTGCTACTCCATAGCGGCGTTCCGCGTCTCTGGCCGCCTCCTGGCTAATCTTTGCATAACACTGTAAAGTTGTATCCACTTTGGTGTGTCCTAACTTCTTCTGTACCATTTCCGCAGGCGCGCCGCGATTAATCATATCGGTTCCGCACGTACGCCGGAATGTGTGTGGTGATATCTGCAAACCCTTCAGCCTGATATCGCGGCTCTGTATGGCTTTTAAAATATATCGCACTCCATCGGCGCTAAGTCGTTTGTGCGGTGCTTTCTGGCTGACAAACAATGCCTGGCTATCATCTTTCCTTGACCGCAAATATCCTTCGATATGTACTTTGGCTTGCGCAGAGAACCGGATCTCCCGTTCTTTCCGTCCTTTTCCGACGATGTTTACTCTCCGGTTTGATAGGTCAATACTATCCCGGTTAAGCTGTATAATCTCTGATACCCGGCCGCCGGAGCTGTAAAGGAGATCGACCAGCGCAAGTTCCCGTTCATTCTTACAACAGCACCGGAATATCTCGCGCTGCTCCGGCGTCAGAATGGAACCCATGCGATATTCTTCTTTTGTTTCTTTTATTCTTTTCATTGGGTCAGTAGTAATTACATCATATTCGTAAGCCCATTTGAAGAAAGCCCTGAGGGAACGCACCTTTGAATTGTACGTTTTATCTTTCCATTTCTTCTGCACCTTCCCACGCGTCAGATATCCGATGACATGCTTTTCCCGGATATCCCTTATTCCGGTTCCGGCATAGAGAAGCAGATTTTTAATCTCGTACCCATACTGCTTTATGGTTGACCTGGTTTTTCCGTCTATGATAAGCTGATTCTGCCAATCGTGCAGAATCTCAAACGTATCATCGTCGCTTTTTACAATTGCTGTCGAGTCTTCGTTCTTGATAAACGTATAATCGCAAAGATTCATATAGAGGATTAATTTTAATTGCTCCATACGGTCAGGTATTATAAACTCACTCGCTGCTACAAGGATATTGTTGATTACCATACTTGCACTCATCGTTCCGCTCATCATAGACTTGTCCTCCTATTTTTATTTGATTTTTCGGAGGATAACTGTTATAATATAGTTATCCAGTTTTAGAGTCGGCCGCATCCGCCAAGATAGCCCGGCTCTTTTTCTATGCTTCCTGTACTGCTTTCTCTGTTTTCTTACGCTCCACTTTTATGCATCCTTTTGATGTTATCGACAACTTAGCTTTTAATCCGTTTCCGATATCCAGTGATGCAGAATCAAGCTTTTCCTCCACAATTAGCTCAGCAATGTGTTTCAGTAAATTTCTTATGGGTTCATCTGCCTCTTCTGTATCCGCCTGCTGCCCGAACTGCTCTTCGATTGCTTTGCACGCACGTTCTTTCTGTCCTTTTTTTCTGGCGTATTCTTTTGCTCCGTAGCAATCGCATAATTCTGTGACCGCTTCATTTACTTTTTCCTGGTCCCACGGAATAAGCGTTTCTATTTGTCCCATCTGGCCGCAAAACGAACAAGCTCCTGTCTGTATTTCAAGTCCGTCTGGCATTTCTCGCTTTATTTCTTTCAAATCATCCTTCAGCATTTTATTCTTCCTCTCCTGCTTCCCTGAAGTAATAACAGGGTTTGCACACTATCATTCCGCGTTCGTTCCTCTCCGGCTCTTCGTCTTCCTCCTGGTGTCCCCACCCTAACGGATGTACTCCGTCCAGTTCGGCGGTGCAGCCTGGGCCGAAGTGGTTCCCCCAATATCTTTTACCCTGCTGCCGGTTTGCGCACTCGGAACATGTTCCATACATTCTTCCCATTGCTCTTTCTCCTTTAAATGTCAATAGCGCCTACGCCTAATTGGCGGTAATCCATGGAGCCGTCTGTAATTATTTTTAGTCCTGCCGTTATCCAGGCGTTCAATAAATTTTTCGAGTTTATAAAAACCTTTTGACATTATATTTTTTTCATAATCCCTCCTTCTGGAAATTTCAGTTTAAAACATATAGAGTTATATTTTCTTTTAAAAGTACATATTGATTTTGTAGTTTATATTCTTTATTATCGATTACAACTCTAAATGCTCTTGCATCAGTGTAGTCTAATCTTTCACAGTCAATTGCATTTGCTAACATTTCTTTGTAATTTGGATTATGGTAACTTAATGTCACTTCCTTAGCATCTATCAGCATTTTATATTTCATTTTCTGTTCACCTCCAAAATGTCAATTTACTATTTCGTATTCCACGTCCTCTGCCCCTCTGATAAATGTTTCCACTTGATATCCCTGTTTTTTTATTGCACATAAAATATCATCCGGATGTATTGCATCATTAACATCGTCTTCTAGCGAATTTAGAAGCATTTCTCCTTCTCCCTCGTCTTCCACTTCAACAAAATAACTGTTTCTGCGCGTTATCTGTTCTTCAATTTCAATTTCAAACCTCATAAATTTCTCTCCTCTATATCCTCATACAAAATTTTTATTCTTCGAAAAGTCTAAGAAGGTTTTCATAATAAGCAACTTCATCCTCCAACGCTTCTCGAATCCTATCCTCCACCTCTTCTTTAGCTTCCTCAACAGTTTTCACATCCAGAATGTCATATTCAATGTTTAAGGGTTCTGAAACAATTATCCAATCGCCATCTTTATCTTGTGTAATCGCGGCATATTCTATATCTTTGTCGTATGGCCTGAAAAGTAGTTTATATACTCCCGCATGTTCAACCCATTTTCTATTCACTTTTCATCTCCTCTAAATCTTCAGTTCAGCCAGTTTGCCACTTCATCCGCCGGAAACGTAAATTGTATTTCCCCGTCATTCACAGAAACTGTTTTCCCTATTGTGTCGTTGGTAACAATAATTTCCAGGCAACATCTTTTAAATCCATTTCTGCTATCAAATTTCATTCCTGATAACTTAATGTGTTTATTCTTACATTTCATTTTTCTCCTCCTTCCGAAAATCTTCAGTTTTCTATACACTTTAATTCTTCTAAAACCCTGGACGGTGACGTGTTATCTGTACAAAACTGATTGCAGCTATCGCAATAAGCGCAGTATTCAATCCTACTGTGTTCCATCCTATACACTTCGGCTTTTAACTTGCTGCCGCAGATTGGGCACGTTCTATTTATTTCCCCATCCATTTACTGTTCCTCCTCTAAATCTTCATTTTGATTAACTAATCTATTACATGTTGTCCACACCACGGACAGTAATCCCATATCGGATCAAGAACTTCTCCGCATTCCGGACAGCAATATACGTTAGGGTTGGGCTTATGCATTTTCTGTGTTGTGCCTTTTTCTTTTAGCTCCTCTATCTCCTCCGGCTCCAGGCCTGTATCCTCATAGGCTGCCAGACGATGCATTGCAATATCAATAGGGCATGCATCGCACCGTACATAATTTTCGCACACTTCTTTGCACGTCCAGTTATCGGCCCCTTTCACCTGGCAACTTTCTTTTTCGCTAGTAAAATATGTTAATCGTTCCATGTTTCTCACCTCCAAATCTTCAGGTTTGTTTTTTTTTAGAGAGAGGCCAGTTAACCTCTCTCAAGGGTTCGCTTAAGTGGCATTTTGTGATATATTAACCAAAAAGAGCGAACAGTCAACGGGTTGCTATGTAAAGGGCGAGTGCCCGATACAGTGTTTTAAAATTCTTTTTCTGCTGTCCGGTGTTCTTCCTGGCGTTTTTCCTCGATGTCCGGCTCCCAGTTCTCGCAGCAGGCCCTATCTCCGGCCACATGCCAGTCACAGCTATCTTCTCTGTTGCAATTTGTGCATGTCCTATTCATTCTTCCTCCGGCAGCCAGATAAAACCGGGTTCTATCGGCTGTTTCTTTTCTGTGATATAGTTTTTCTGAAAAACTTTCATAAATAATTCATGACTGTACTTTTCTTCAAATAGCTCCTGGGCCTCTTGTTTTAACTCGGCGTCCAGTTCTTTGTTTCCTCCGTGTACGCCTGTTTTTGCGTACCGGTGGCACCCGGGGCAGAGATGGACTTTTAATCCATAATGCTCTGACAGTTTCCGGTGCTTTGTGCCGTAAAAGATGTGATGTTCTTCCAGGTTCCGGGTATCTCCGCAGTGATAACATTCATAGGCGCCGCGTGGTTCCATAATGCTTCTTGACATTATTCACCTTTCATGACCCGGTGTGGATACGGCTGTAGCAAATCCCATAATTCTTTCCATTGGTCGGCGTTTCGGATCGTGTTTCCATGGGAGTTTTTCCAGTTATTCTTTTTCCAATTTTTAAACCATCCCTGCTGGAATGCGCTGATAATATAGTCTTCGGTGGAATAAACGCTGAGCATGCAGGGTTTATTTAAGGCTTTCAGACAGCATATTAACGCCTCGAGGGTATTGCTTTGCTTTGATGCACTTCGTTCCCCTTCGATTTCTTTTTTATGTATCTGATTTTTGGCCTCGAACTGCATTTTGCCCCAATATTTACTGGCGTTCGCGCCGATTCTTATCTCGACCTCGTACATATCTAATCCTTCAGTGGGAGTGCGAGAGTCCCGTACAATAAAGAGGGCTTTGTATAGTGCATCACTTTGTTCCTTTCCTCAAATCCCTTCAATTTACCCAGCCTTTTCCACAATGCTTCTGATTTTTTACTTCTTTTTACCGGGACAAGGTGGACAATGGCTCCGCCGGATGTAATTCCGAATGCCGATGTGTCAACTTGCAGTTCTTCAGAGTATGTGGCGAGAATTTCTCTCGCCTGCTGCCAATAAGGCTCTCTAAACTCTTTTGTCGTCCAGTCAGGTTTCGTCATGTTCCTTTTCCTCCATCGCTTCTTTGTATTTTCTTCTTATCATTGCTTTTCTCTCCGGGCCAATTCCCTTTATATCAATGGCCTTCTCAAGTGCCTCCTGGGATTCCTTTAAAAGCTCTGCCCTTATTTCCTCTCGTTCATCTTCGATTGCCATGTCATAGATTCCGCTTAACAGAGCCTCCATGTCATTTTTCTTATATCCCTTGATTTTCCGGTATTCATCCCGGTTTAGGTTTATCGTTCGGTTTGATTTTATTACCATTTTGCCTCCTTCTGGGTTTGATATAATTTTCTTCATCCGCCATCGTCTCCGGATTGTATTGGACGCATGTGTAATACCGGTATGGATATCCCGTCACTTTTGATATGCCTGTGATGATGCTGTCTTTTGGTATCCAGTAGCCTTGCGGTGGAACCGGCTCCTTGGCCCAGGTATTCGCTGATACAATTTTTACTTTTTCTATCGGCATGATAAGGTTTCGGCTGCACGAATAACTTAATTTACTTGGTGTGTCCGGGTCCTTAAAGCTGTTTTTTGATTCTTTAATCAGATAAAAGGCAAGGTCTTTCACGTCTCCATCTTCGTAAATCGTATTCATAAATGCAATTCCACGCCCCCAGGTCTTTTGTACCAGCTTTGCAGTCATTCCGATTTCGTTTACAATCAGATGGTGATGGATTGCTTTATCTTTGTATTCGGTAGTGATGATGTATTTTAATGCCTGTCCCCTGCTCTTGTAGACTTTTCGAAGCTGCCGGAGAAATTCCCTAATCACCTCCCTTGCTTCCTCCGGCATCGGCCGCTCGTTCTTCCGGTATGTTAACTGCATGTGGAAATCTCCATAATCAAAATTCATTGCAATTTTCCGGTACAGCCGCTTTATCCGGTTTCGCTCGTTTGTCTTCTTTACTTCCTCCGGGGTTTTCTTCTGCCGGGGCATGGGCTTTATTCCTTTGCATCCATAACGGCTGCTATGTACTTCTTCCACCTCTATTCGGTGGGGCAATTTACATATCTTTTTTAAATACGGCATGTCCTACTCCTGTCCTATGTTTAATGGGTATAACAAGTATTAAAACGGCCCTGTTTGTCTCTTTTTCTTGACTTTCAGGGCCGTTTGCCGTATACTTTAAGCAGGTGATTGCTGTGTATACAGCTCGGCTCAGTGCTTTTCAGGGTGCTGGGCCTTTTTCTTTTTCGGCTCTTGTTAAATTTTGTCTACCACCATTCATAACCTTCTTTTGTTCCTTTATAGTGCCACCATTTGACACTGCTGTATCTGATGCATAGATTTCCATCGTTATCAAACCAAAAACATTCCATAGTACCATCAGTCCAATTCTCCGTGGCCTCTTTGTGTGCCTTTTCTGCTAATTTTGCCATCTCGGCTTTATTTTTTTCGTCCACTCTGTTCCTCCTCTAAATGCTCTGACATTGGAGATGTCAATGACTTATAACAAAATGGCTTAACAATTACTCCCTGCTCTTTATATGCTTTCATATTCTTTCCCCTTTCTTTTTTAAACAATATGCCAATTTTATGGCACTTTCTTTGCTACTATATTTCTTTTTCCATCTAGTGGAGCATTTTTTATTTACAAATCTCCACATGTTGGAAAATGTGTGGAAGGATATCTGATAACTTTCCCCTTCCATTTTGAAATTAAAGTAAACAATAAAAACGTGTACTCCGTTATACAATGTTCTGTCTACTTTAACATGATACTTAAACCCGCTTTGTGGGTTGCGTTGTATTGCCTTAATTGCCTTGATAATACAACCGTCTTTCGCGTCATAACCTTTTTTGCAATATATTTCCCCGATGGGGAGAAAGGAGGAAATGCGTGATAATACATCATCTTGTCCTTTTCCTCCATCGGAGGCAACTTGGGCCAATACTATTTGCTTCGCTATGTATTTATCCATATCTCCGCCTTTCTGGCTATCTGTTGCCACCATGTCATTTTAGCGCCGAGTGACAAACCTCGGAGTAGTCTCTCAACCACCAAAATCCGATATCTTAATGCAGATATCACCTTTAGCTTCCGCGCATACGCCCAGAATGCGGAAACACTCGTTAATCGCTAACGATAGAGGCGGCGTTCAGGGTTCGCCGCAACCTCCCCGTGTTGCCGTTAGGTCAGCAAATTTTATTTCCTCATTTTTCAACTTCTGGCAACGGAAGCGTTCGCCCACATAACCGACTCTTCCAGTTTTGTCATGGCAAGGGATTTCTCCCGGCTACCTGGACACATATCATCAATCAGATACGCCAGTTCCTTCGCTTTACTCCTGATTGCCTCGTACTTCTCCTGCTGTCCCTCCTTTGGACTATGATACATAAAATTGTTCTCGATTTGGTTATTCATACCATCCTCTTTTCTCCGACACTCAGCAGTCGGCTTCTAAATCTTCAATATTTTCATATGCATTTCCAGGCCAGTATGGCCGCCTGGAATATGACAACGCTGCACATTGCAAGTGTGATTATTTCAAGTATCTTTATGTACCTGTATTCGTTTAAGTGCTTGTCCTGCTGCCGCGCCCGGCGTACTGTCTCTGGACCATTCTTATAGTGTACGTGCATCTTTTCCCCTCCCTTAACCGGTGCGGCGCCGCTTGTAGTCTTTGCAGGGATATTTCCTGCTCCGTTCCAGGCAGCGGCCGTAATACCGGCAGTTATTGCAATGATTTCGTTCCTGTTTCATGGCTTGTCCACCCGAACCGGCTTTAGCCGGTATTCTCCTCCCTCTTCATGGCTGCTTTCATATGCGGCAATGTAATTTTTGCTATATGCCGCATTATGGTTTCTATCTCTTCTTTTGTGGTGTCCTTACAATAATCATCGTGGAATATGATTGTTGTCTCACCGTCTTTTATGATTTCGACTACTGCCATGTGGTGCCCTCCTTCCCTATGGTAGAGTTTATGTTTGACTGGTTGTACTTGTTTCCATGCTTTTTTCTTTTATACCTCCTAGTTTTTAATGTGCGTTGGCTGGTTTATTTTTTCTTTCAAAAAATCTTGAGCGGTTTCAATGGTTCCCCTGAAGCGTCCCTGAAGTCCTTCTGGTAATTCGTCCCAGTGTTCCATGATGTAACGGATCTGTTCAAGGCGTTTCGCCTCAATGTTTTTGGTGTCATCTCTGTTGGTTTTCATCTTTTCACCTCGCTTTCTTGTTGCTTACAACATCATTATAAGTGCTAATAGGACTATTGTCAATAGCATTTTGTTGATTTCGACACTTTTTTGTTGACATCAGCACATTTTTATACTATAATTAATCCAGAAAGCGAGGTGATAAATTTGAAAGAACGTATTAAGGCGTTACGTAAAACATTGGGATTGACTCAGCAAGAATTTGCTGATAGGGTTGGCTTGAAAAGAAATTCTCTCGCAAATTATGAAACTGGCCGAAATACGCCGATGGATGCTGTTATGAAATCTATCTGCCGCGAATTTAATGTAAACGAAACCTGGCTTAGAACTGGTAATGGGGAAATGTTTAACGAAATGGATTCGATGGATATAGCTTTTAATCGCTTCGGCCATATCATGGGGAATGCTTCAAATCAAAAAAAAGCCGTTTTAGCGGCCCTTGTTGAAATGATGTATTATTTTCCTGACGATAAATGGGATTACGTATATAAACAGTTTGAGAATTGCTTAAATGAAGCGCATAATAAGCCTGGGAAGGGCTAATCCCTCCCCAATAGGCCTAAAATCAGATGATAAATCTTTTTGCAAGTATTTTCATCAAGAGAGTCAATAAGTTCATGCAGTGTTTGTTTGTAATTCATATGTACGCCCCCATTTCTCGAACGTTTGTTCTCATATCATAATATCATACTTTTTAGAAATACTCAACAACTTTTACAGAACATTCGTTCGTCTCCCTGTATGGATATTGTTGTATCTATAACTTAAAACGTCTGTCGATAAATAGATATAACTTGATTTAATGATTTGTCCGAGAACCCGGACACTATTTGTAAGGGGAGTCAAAAAGCTCTATGATGCTGATGTTTAGACCTTTTGCGATGGCCTCTAAAGTGTCTAACCTAGGGCTTGTTCGTCCACAAATTATATCAGATATCGTAGAACGCGGTATACCAGTCATGTAGCTAACCTGTCGTACAGATAAATTTCGATTGTACATTATTTTATCAAGCAGTATCTCCATAATTAATATTTTACTGCTATTATTATACAAATTATCTTCCAAAATTTGGAAAATTCGGAGGGAATTTTATGAGTATTAAAGGTGTTTTTCAGGAGCTTTATGTTGGTAAAGCCGAAGCTAATCTGATTACAGGCTTCGGTAGCAGAAAGAATATCCCATACGAAGAACTTAAACAAATTAATTACGCATTTTCAAAACAAGGAGAGAGAGGATATCTTGATTTTAAAACTTTATCTGGCGCTACCATCCGCTTTTCATTTACTCAAAAAGTTAATATCAAAATAAAAAAAACAATTGAACTTATTAAGGAAAATTTCCCCCACTTGGATATCATCGAAGAAGATCTGTCGAGTTTAAAATTTTATCAACGCAATTGGTTTATAATAATTTTGATGTTTCTATGTTGTTTTCCAATTGGCCTTTTTTTACTGTGGTATTGCAAAAAGGGGACACGTGGTAGCCGAGCGATGCTAACCACCGCGGCAGTCTTTTTATGGGTTGCAGGGCTTTTTTCATCGTACAGAACTTTTGCCAATTCCTTTGATGAAGTAAACAGTGCTTACAATGATATAATGACTTCTGCTTCTGAAGCTGGTAACTTATTCCTTCCGGAAACAGAAAGTACGACTGAATCGACTTTAGATACCGAAGCATACTCCACCACATTAACGGCAGGCCATTATATTGTTGGTATAGACATACCGGAAGGAACGTATGATTTTTTCAGTAAAAAGGGTTCGGGTAATCTCTTTTCTGACGATGGCACATTAAACGAAATATTTACCGCTGATGACAGTCTGACCAAACGGCAATTTGAAGATTATGGAATAACAGATACTTGGAGCAAAGACGAGCTTCACAACATCGTCCTTGTCAGTGGAACCATTATTTCCGTCACCGGTACGCAACAAATTTCCGCAGGATGCAGTGATGCGAATATATCTGGCATGTCCAAGCGAGAGAAAAACGAAACACGTCCTATAGAATTAGGCTACGGTCTGTATGCTGCCGGCGATGATTTGCCAGCCGGTACGTATGATGTCGTGTGGATTGAAGGAAATGGCAATATAATGACCGAACCATATGAAATGGATTATGGTATAAACGAAATAATGGGCGATCCTTCTGACGTCAATGACGAATTATTGCAATCATTAAACAAGATAACGGAGGCACTTTATATCAAGCAATATACTAATTTGATGCTTAAAGAAAATGATATATTAAGTATCAAGGATATAAAAATTAAATTAATACCTAAATAAAAACCGCCCCTGCGCCAACAGGAACGGCTTTTATAGATTCTCTCCTGACATTTCAGGAAGATATGTTCTATCTATATAGTTGAATTATATCATTCCTGGAACGCCGTGGCAAGAGGCGTTATTTTTATGCACATTTTTTCATACAATGAATTAGCAGGGAGACCAGCTATGAAAAGTCAAGTATAAATTAGGCGAAAATTCATTTTTCTAATCGATGGTAAAGAAGGGTAACTCTAATAAAGCTCCCTAACGGTGCTTTTTCAAAATCTATCGATATTGGTATGCAGACCTCTTATTCGAGGTTAAATTCCACTTCGTCAGTGAGCATCTTCCATATGACCCTGACAAGTTTGCCGGCACAGTGCCCAAGGGCATTATAGTGAGTCCGGCCTTCGGCTCTCTTGGCATCGTAGTAAGCTTTGAAAGTCGCATTGTTCTTTACGACATTATGTGCTGCATTTACGAGAGCGTAACGAAGAACACGCGAGCCTCGTTTGGACATCCGGGTCTTCTTGGCCTGGAAGTTACCAGACTGATAAACAGACGGATCCAATCCGGCAAATGCAAGCAATTTGCCCGGTGTAGGGAAGCGATGGATATCGCCAATCTCACCAAGTATCATCCCGCCATTGGTAGTCCCAATGCCCGGGATGGTCATGATCACAGAGTGGAGGCAGGTGACAAGGTTTGCCATTTCAAGCTCTGTATGGAATAACTGGCTATCCAATAACTCAATCTGTTCAATGGTCTGAGTTATTTGAATAGATAAGGAACTGTCATGGATACCGACAGACTTCTGTGCGAGAATTCTTAATCCTCTGGCCGTATCTTTACCAAAATGACCGTGGGAAGCCGTTTGGAGAAGATGAGTGAGATGAGTCATATGCATAGAAGCAATATCATTCGGTGTCGGCGCTTCTTTAAGGAGCGTATAGACAGAATTCTGATGCACACCGGACTTAAAGAAGTGCTGTAGTTCCGGGAAGACCTGATCCATGTAGGAAGTCAGCTGTATTTTTAAACGGGTGCGCTGCTTCACGGTTTTCTGTCGGAATCTGCCGAGTTCCTTGAGTTCGATGTAATCCAGATCCTTTAAGGAGATGAACCTTAAAGGATCCTGCAACATAAGGGTTTTAGCAATAACAAATGTGTCGACTTTGTCGGTCTTCGTCTTGCGTACATTATTTTTACGCATAGCCGAAGTCGATAAGGGATTGAGAACACACACTTTAAAATCCTTGCTTATCAAAAAACGGACAAGGTTGTCACCGTAGTGTGCCGTTGATTCAAGACCAATGATGATGCTGTCCTGGTCAAGTGGTGCCAGTTTAGAAAGCAGCAGATAGAAGCCATCATAGTCATTTGAGAATTTGAACGGCTCGATGAGTATCCCGCCCTCCGAAGAAATGGCAGCGGCGAAATGGTTGAGTTTGGCAATATCAATGCCTACGTAAATCATGAGGTTGTACCTCCCTTTCATAAAGTCCGATACCGTGATATCCACCAACGATTATCATCGTAGACTTGATTGAAATAAGTACTCAGAGCGAAACACTCCGGCAACATCCAGCTATAAACAATTCAGATAAAAGTAGCGGCAATACACTCCTGTTGAGTAGTCAAGCTACAGGATAAAATCAAAAGTCCACAGTATCTGAATGTATTAAACCACAGTTCAAGAAAAATGAAAGGAATATGTTGTTTTTGCTTCTATAAACATCATACAAGTGATATAATGTATGCAATTTATCTAAGAAAGAGTCGAGCGGACCAGGAAGCAGAGGCCCGTGGAGAAGGAGAAACCCTGGCCCGGCATGAACAGGAATTAACTAAGCTGTCAATCAAAATGAAGCTTCCTATCGGTGCAGTCTATAAAGAAATTGTCTCCGGAGAAACCATATCGGCCCGTCCATGGATGCAACAGCTTTTACTTGAGGTTATGCAGGGTAAATGGGAAGGTGTTTTGGTGATGGAGGTGGAACGATTGGCCCGTGGCGACACAAAGGATCAGGGTACAGTCGCTGAAGCATTTAAGTTTAGTCACACAAAAATCATTACACCGTCAAAAACTTATGACCCTGACAACGAATTTGATGAAGAGTATTTTGAATTTAACCTTTTCATGTCCCGACGAGAATACAAGACCATTAACCGGCGGATTCAGCGCGGCCGGGTATCTGCATTTGACGAGGGGTGGTATATTGCCGGAACGGCACCGTATGGATATGAGAAGGTCAAGAAGAAGGAAAACAAAGGGTACGTATTAGAAATAGTTCCAGATGAAGCGAAAATTGTTCAATTAATATATGAACTTTACACTGCTTCACAGGAAGACGGTGCTTCTTTGGGTTCTTATCAGATTTGCGAACGCCTTAATTTGATGCAAGTGCCATCGCGTACCGGGCGCAAATGGTCAGCTTCTTCCGTTATAGATATTTTGCGCAATCCCGTATATGCCGGCTATCAGCGTTGGGGGTGGAGAAAGCCAGAAAAGCAGTTAATCGACGGAAGGATCATAGAGAGCCGCCCCAAAAACGACGACTGCAAAAAGGTACGAGGAAAATTTAAGCCAATTATAAGCGAAGTATTATATGAACAGGCCCAACTTATACGAAAATGTAAGCCCATCCCCAAAACTGGTATTACAATGCTCCAAAATCCACTATCTGGTCTTATTTATTGCGCGAAATGTGGAACCATGATGGCAAGGGCCGGAAGTAATACCAAAACAAATTACCCGGTTCTTCGCTGCCCTAATAGCCGATGTAATAATATATCAGCTCCCCTGCTTCTTGTGGAACAAAAATTACTGACCAGTCTTTCCGACTGGTTGAGAAAGTATGAACTGGATTGGCCCGAAAAAGAAAAGGACGAATACGCCTCGATTATCTCTTTTAAGGAAGCTGCTTATAAAAGTGTGCAGTCTGCCTATGGTCAAACCGAAAAGCAATTATCCAATACCTATGATCTGCTTGAACAGGGTATTTATGATATCGAAACCTTCCAGGAGCGCCGAAGGGTGCTTGAAGAAAAAAGATGTACTCTCCGGGTCGAACTTGATAAGCTAAAGAGGGACTATGATAATGCCATAGAAAGTGATAGCGCCCAGCGTGATTATATTCCGAAGGTCAAAAATATTATATCTGTCTATTGGACCATTGATGACGTTTCCGTCCGCAATGAAATGTTAAAAAGTGTGTTAATCAAAGCAGACTACCTAAAAACCGAGCGAAACCGAAAAGGGCAGGGTTCCACTGCAAATTTCACGCTTAATATATATCCTAAAACCCCAAAAGAGCCGTAAATATACGGTTTTCATTTTACCATAAAGCTATCGGCCCATATACATATAAGCCGATAACTTTATGGTAAATTTGCTTTTATCTGAT
>OGFR01000499.1_pt1 | contig 30183 bp, 27 predicted proteins | sample 1571001 | NCBI WGS metagenome assembly OGFR01 (sample SAMEA2582064, study PRJEB24529) | metagenome | biome: Human gut stool | place: China | collected 2011 | reverse complement strand
TGAATATCATGGATCGGGTCTTTCAATTCGGGCTCAAACCCGAAGATGAAGACCGGCTGCGCGCATGCGGCGAGGAGCTTGACCGCCAGATGCGCTCGATCAGAGAATCTGGCCGCGTCCTCGGTTACGATCAGGTCGCAGTCATGGTTGCCCTGGATCTCATCTGGGGGCGCCTTGACTACGAGGATGCAGCAAAGCGCAGCAAAGCCATGGAAAGTGAAGCTACCGCCCGTCTCTCGGAGCTCCGGGAACAGTGTGAGGCCGCTGTGGCTCGCATTGGGAGCGACGATAGTCCTGCCGAAAAGCAGCCTCCTCAGCCCGAGAGTTGAGGCATAGAATAGAAGTCATCAAGCCTTTCCCCGCGGGCTCCGGAACCATGGGATCCAATGTTCCAGAACCAATGCACACTGTGCTAGGCCGCTGATCTCATTGACCGATTGCGTTAACGAACACGCGTTTGTTCGAACCATTTCCGCCTTGGAGGCGACCGCCCTGAACCCTCGGTTCAGGATACGTATCCCACCGGAATCTGCGGGGATCCAATCAAAAGGGCCGAAGCATCAGATGCTTCGGCCCTTTCCTTTTATGCTGCGCCGCAGCCCGTCAGCGGCGTACCCGGTAAGCCCGGACAATCAGGAAGATACCGAGAAGAATCAGCGGCAGCGACAGCCACTGTCCCTGGGAAAGGCCAAGCGCCCTGAGCCCCAGGAAGGAATCCGGCTCACGGACAAACTCCACGCAGAAGCGAATGATGCCGTAACCAAGGCAGAAAAGCCCCGTCACTGCGCCTTCAGGCTTCTGGCGCCGGGAGAAGAACCACATCACGCAGAAAAGCACGATACCTTCGAGACCGGCTTCGTAAAGCTGGGAAGGATGGCGGGGCTGCATCGTCCCGGATTCCGGAAAAATCATGGCGAACGGGAAATCCGGCGTCGTCACGCGTCCCCAGAGTTCTCCATTGATGAAGTTGCCGATACGGCCAAAGAAAAGCCCCACCGGAACCAGCGGCGTCACGAAGTCCGCGGTCTTCAGAAGGCCGACACCGTGCCTGTGCTTGAAGTACAGCATCGCAAGCAGGCAGCCGATCATGCCGCCGTGAACGCTCATGCCGCCCTGCCAGATTGCGAAGATCTCGAGCGGGTGCTGAATGAAGTAAGACGGCTGATAAAGGAAACAGTATCCGATACGGCCGCCCAGCACGACACCCAGAATGCCATAGAAAAGCAGATCCTCAAGCGCGTCTTCCCCCGACAGACCGCGCCACTTCTCCTTCTCGCGAATACGGCCAAGAAGATAGAAAAACGCGAAACCGACCAGGTACATGAGGCCGTACCAATGCACGGACAGCGGCCCTACGGAAAAAGCGATCGGATTGAACTGAGGATGCACCCACATGGAAGTTATCCCGAAAAAAAAAGGAACTGCCCATTCTAAATAAAAAGACGCAGAGTCATTTCTGACTCTGCGTCCCGTGTTTTGTGACTTTTTGTGACGCGCCTCAGGATCAGCTGAGAACCGCGCCCTTCATGCCGGAGCTCACAAGCTTCGCGTAGCGGACCAGATAGCCCGTCGTGATCTTCGGCTTACGCGGCTTCCACTCAGCCTTGCGGCGGGCAAGCTCTTCATCGGAGACGAGTACGTTCAGCGTATTGCCATTGATGTCGATCGCGATCTGATCACCTTCATGCACAAGAGCGATCGGGCCGCCTTCAGCGGCTTCAGGAGACACGTGGCCGATCGAGGCGCCGCGGCTCGCGCCGGAGAAGCGGCCATCAGTGATCAGGGCCACCGTGCTGCCGAGTCCCGCGCCGATAATGGCGGAAGTCGGGTTCAGCATCTCACGCATGCCGGGACCGCCCTTCGGACCTTCGTAGCGGATCACCACGACGTCGCCCGGATTGATCTTGCCGCCGTAAATAGCCGCAATGGCATCATCCTCGCAGTCGAAGACACGGGCCGGACCCTGATGAACCATCATCCCGGGGTCAACCGCGGAGCGCTTCACAACGGAGCCGTCCGGAGCCAGATTGCCCTTCAGAACAGCAATGCCGCCTTCCTTCATAAAGGGATTCGTGACAGGACGGATCACTTCATTATTCAGGACTTCATGGCCCTTGATGTTTTCGCCGACCGTCTTTCCGGTCACTGTCATGCAGTCAAGATTCAGATGGCCGAGTTTTGCGAGCTCATGCATGACAGCAGGGATACCGCCCGCGCGGTCCAGATCCATCATGGTGTCTTCGCCAGCCGGTGACAGATGGCAGAGATTCGGGGTGCGCTTGGAAATCTCGTTGGCTTCCGCGAGATCAATCTCGATTCCGCACTCGTGGGCAATAGCCGGGAGATGGAGCATGGAATTCGTGGAGCAGCCAAGCGCCATATCCAGCATCAGGGCATTTTCAAATGCCTTGCGGGTCATGATGTCGCGGGGAAGAACATTGTCGCGGACCAGATCCATGATGCGCATGCCGGTCTTCTTCGCGAGACGGATACGCTCAGACATCACGGCCGGAATCGTCCCGTTCCCCGGAAGCGCAATACCGAGCACTTCCGTCATGCAGTTCATCGAATTCGCGGTGAACATGCCGGCACACGAACCGCAGGTCGGACAGGCTTCATTCACGAGACCGCCGAGTTCCTCCGCGGACATCTTTCCGGCGTGGAATGTGCCGACCGCTTCAAAGACGGAAGAGACCGTAACCTTATGCCCCTTGAAGTAGCCGCCAAGCATCGGTCCGCCGGAAACGATAATCGTCGGAATATTGATGCGGGCTGCTGCCATCATGAGGCCCGGAACATTCTTATCGCAGGCCGCCACCATCACGAGACCGTCAAACGGATGGGCAATGGCCATGGATTCCGTAGAGTCCGCAATCAGCTCACGGGAAACGAGCGAGTACTTCATGCCCTCATGCCCCATCGCGAGGCCGTCGCACACCGCGATGGCCGGGAAGACGAGCGGCACACCGCCGGCAAGGGCAACCCCCTGCTTCACGGCATCCACAACCTTATCCAGGTTCATGTGCCCCGGAACGATGTCGTTCTTCGAGCTGACGATGCCGATCAGCGGACGATCGATTTCTTCATCAGTCAGGCCGAGGGCCTTCATGAGTGCAAGCCTCGGAGCGGCGGAGGGGCCCTTGGTCATCTTGTCACTGCGCATATGTTTCTCCACTTTTTCTTTTTCTGGCAGGCTGTCGGCTCACGGAAGAGTCGGCTCGTTAACGGTCATAAACCTGTCGTCTGCCAATTGTCATTTCTCAATTGTATATATTTTCCGACATTGTGAATGGCATAAAAAGGGTAAACGCAAAAAAATATCCCGGATGCTGTAGGCACACGGGATTTCACGCTTTTTGGGAGAATCTCAGCCCGCCAGACTGTTTTTACCGGGAACTTCCTGGCTGTTTCCTGAGAAGGAATCTGAGATAAAAAAGTGCAGAGATGAAAATTGAGAGGTCTGCTCAACAGTCTTCTGTTCAGACAATAAAAAACCCGCACTGCTTTCATCAGTACGGGTCAATTGAATGGTGCCGGTGAAGAGAGTCGAACTCCCGACCTTCGCATTACGAATGCGCTGCTCTACCAACTGAGCTACACCGGCAACCAAGCCAAGCCGACAACTCGGCTTCGCAAACAGAGTTCGTATTTTAGCGGAGAAAATTTAAAAACGCAAGAAAAATTGTTTCAATTCCGGATCCGCCTCTTTCGATGCCCTAAAATAAAAGTTCGACTAGAAATACCCGGCACGTGACTGCCGGAAAGAGCTGAACATGCCGGAATCCACTCAGAAAGAAATTCTTTCGTTCGTGCTGCCTGATGAGGCCTCAACGGAGCTGCTCGGGAAGCGCCTGGCGGAAGCCGTTCTGAAACACAGCAAGGAAATCACAGACCGGGGACTCAATATCCGGCTGCAGGGGACTCTGGGTGCTGGAAAAACCACGCTGACCCGGGCGCTGCTGCGCGCGCTCGGTTTCACGGGCCGGGTCCGGAGCCCGACCTTTACGCTGGTGGAAACGTATTCTGTTCAGGGGCTCGCCATCAATCACTTTGACTTCTACCGGTTTGAATCCCCGGAAGAATTTGAGGAAGCCGGCTTCAGGGATCTGTTCGGCGCCGGACGCATGACGCTCTGCGAGTGGCCGGATAAGGCGGAACCCTTTCTGCCGCCAGCCGATCTTCTGATCCTCATTGATCTGAAAGGTGATGGGCGCGAAGCGAAACTCTGCCCTGAGAATGAGTGGGGAGGCATTGTCGCAAAAGAGGTTGAGGAATCATGGCAATGAAGCGACGGAATCTTTTACTGGGCAGCGGCGGCACGCTGCTGCTCTCCCTTTTTCCCTGGGAAATCGCCTACGGGGCCGGCATCGTTGATGTCCGGATCTGGCCTGCGGACGAATACACCCGAATCACGATTGAGCATGACGGAAAACTGAAATTCCGTTCCTTTGTCGTCCGGGAGAATCCGCCGATCCGCATGGTCGTTGATATTGAAGGACTCGCTCTTTCGGATCATCTGAAGAAGCTCGTGCAGGAAGTGTCCCCGAACGACCCCAACATCCGCAATATCCGTCTGGGTCAGTACCAGCCGAATGTTGTCCGCATGGTGGTGGAGCTGAAGGAGGACGTCAAGCCTCAGATTTTCGAGCTTCCTCCTGTCGCATCCTATAAAGAGCGCCTGGTGGTTGACCTTTACCCGAAGAATCCGACCCGCAGCATCGCGGCTTCAGATGATCCGCTCGCGGTTGCCATCAATCAGCAGAATGCGGCGAGAAACGGCCAGGGAAATTCCTCGCCGCGCTCGAAGTCCGGCAAGGAAAAACTTCTCGTCATGATTGATCCGGGGCACGGCGGAGAGGATCCGGGCGCGAGCGGTCAGATGGGAACGCACGAGAAGGACATCGTGCTTTCCATCGCTGGAAAGCTGAATGACCTTATTGCCCAGGATGATGAAATTGATGCCCGCATGACCCGTCGGAGCGACTTCTTCGTGCCGCTGGGAGAGCGTGTAAACCTTGCTCAGAAAGCCGGTGCGAAGCTTTTCGTCAGCATCCATGCCGACGGCTGGATCTCGCCGAACGCCAAAGGATCCTCGGTCTTTGCACTCTCTGAAAAAGGAGCCTCGTCCGCCGCAGCCCGCTGGCTCGCGAAGCAGCAGAATGATGCCGACAAGATCGGCGGCATCAACCTTCAGGGGGTTGAGCGCTCCGTGCAGAACGTTCTGGTTGATATGTCGAATACCTGGAAGATCAACTACAGCCTTGCTCTCGGCCACTCAGTGCTGCAGGAGATCGGCAAGCTGAATGATCTGCATAAGTCTCAGGTGGAGCAGGCCGGATTTGCTGTTCTGAAAGGACAGGGGATTCCGTCCATTCTGGTTGAAACCGCCTTCATCTCCAATCCCGGGGAGGAGCAGAAGCTCCGGAACGACGATTACCAGCTCAGCATGGCCAAGGGAATTCTCGCCGGCATCAAGCGCCAGGTGAGAAAAGATAAGACCGTTATTCAGGGTTGATACTCCTAGGGTTGGGGATATGAAAGGCACCCTCCTTTGTTAAAATATCCCCACCTTTTAGGCGATATCTTCCCCAAAAAACCATTTTTCGGAGTCTTAATAGATGGCTCTTGTTGCAATGCGCCAGCTTCTCGACCACGCGGCCGAGAACGGCTACGGTATTCCTGCGTTTAACGTCAATAACCTCGAACAGGTTCAGGCCATCATGGAAGCAGCCAAGGAAACCGGTGCCCCGGTTATCCTTCAGGCCTCCGCAGGCGCCCGCAAGTACGCGGGTGAGCTCTTCCTCGAACACCTCATCCGCGCCGCTGTTGAGTCCTACCCGGACATCCCGGTTGCCATGCATCTTGATCACGGCCGCAGCAAGGCGTCCTGTGTCAGCGCCATGCGCCACGGCTTTACCTCCGTGATGATGGACGGCTCCCTGATGCCTGACGGCAAGACGGTGTCCACTTACGAGTACAACGTCGAAACCACCCGCTGCATCGTTGAAACGGCTCACTGCATCGGTGTGTCCGTCGAAGGCGAGCTCGGCTGCATCGGCTCTCTCGAAACACTGACCAGTGAAAAAGAAGACGGTCAGGGCGCTGAAGGCACGCTGACCCGTGAGCAGCTGCTCACCGATCCGGATCAGGCAGTTGACTTCGTCCGCGAGACCCAGCTTGATGCCCTCGCTATCGCGATCGGCACGAGCCACGGTGCTTATAAGTTCACCCGCGAACCCACGGGCGAAATTCTGTCGATTGACCGCGTGAAGGAAATTCACGCCCGTCTCCCGAATACGCACCTCGTCATGCACGGTTCCTCCTCCGTTCCTCAGGAGTTCCTCGCCGAGATCCGTAAGTTCGGCGGTGAAATGCGCGAAACCTATGGCGTTCCGGTCAAGGAAATCCAGACCGCCATCAAGCACGGTGTCCGCAAGGTGAACGTTGACACGGATATCCGTCTCGCCATGACGGCTGCCATCCGCCGGTTCATCTTCGAGAACCCGAGCGAATTCGATCCCCGCGCCTTCATGAAGGCCGCCCGCAAGGCAGAGAAGGAAATGTGCAAGTCCCGTTACCTCGCCTTCGGCTGCGAAGGTCAGGGCGCGAAGATCCACCCGATTCCTCTGGATGCTTTCGCCCGCGGCTACTCAGACGGCACGATCACGCAAAAGACTCTCTAAAGTTTTTCTGCAGACAAGCGGCGCGGATGCAATCCGTGCCGCTTCCTTTTTCTCTGAGACCGTAATTCATGCCACAGCAAGACGCAGCCGACCTCAAAGGCCGCACCGGGTTCACCCGGCTTTTCAATGCATTTCACTACTCGTGCGACGGGTTTCGTGCCATCTGGGCAACTGAACAGGCTTTCCGTCAGGAAGCCATTCTCGCCGTCATTCTGATTCCTGTTGCCATTCTCCTTCCCGTCAGCTGGACCCAGTCAGCGCTCCTCGTGCTTTCTGTTTTTCTCCTTCTGATCGTGGAAACACTGAACTCCGCAGTTGAAGCCGCCATCGACCGGATCGGCCCCGAACTTCACCCTCTCTCCAAGAAGGCGAAAGATCTGGGAAGCCTCGCCGTGCTGCTCACCATTTTTGCTGATGCCTGTATCTGGATCGGCGTACTGCTTGACTACTTTTTATCCTAGGCGCAAAACGCCGCAAAATAACCCTGCGGGCAACAATCACTGTTTTCTGCAGCAGTAAAATAAAGAATCGCAGGTTATTTTGTCACTTCCTCTGGAGATCACCCATGCAGGGTCTATTGAAAACCAGCCTGAAGTCACTGCCCCTCGTATACAGTGGCAAGGTTCGGGACAGCTATGCGGTTGGCGACGACAAGCTGCTCATCGTTGCAACCGACCGCATTTCCGCGTTCGATTTCATCCTGTCGGTTCCGATTCCTTACAAGGGACAGGTACTGACCCAACTCACGAACTTCTGGTTTGAACAGCTGAAGGGCGTGCTGCCGAATCATCTGACCGGCATCGATCCGCTGTCCGTTGTCGCTCCGGAAGAAGCTGACCAGGTCCGCGGCCGTTCTGTCGTGGCGATGAAACTGAAGCCGATCATGATCGAATGCGTGGCCCGCGGCTATCTGACCGGCGGCGGCTGGAAGGAATACCTGGCTGACGGGTCGGTTTCCGGTGTCAAGCTCCCGGCCGGGCTGCAGATGTCCCAGAAGCTCGACGAGCCGATCTTCACCCCGTCCGCCAAGTCCCCGATCGGCACGCATGACGAACCGATCAGCTATGAAGAATGCGTGAAGCGCTACGGCGGCGATGTCGCGAAGACAATCCGCGACGCTACCCTGACGCTCTACAAGAAGGCGGCTGAATACGCTGCCACGAAGGGCATCATTATTTCCGACACCAAGTTTGAGTTCGGCATTGATGAAGCGGGCAATATCCGCCTGATGGACGAAGTGCTGACGCCGGATTCCTCCCGGTTCTGGCCTGCCGATCAGTACAATGTGGGCATTTCGCCGCCCTCCTATGACAAGCAGTACATCCGCGACTGGCTTGAATCGACCGGCTGGGATAAGAAGTCTGAGCCGCCGGTTCCGCCGGAAGAGGTTATTCAGCGGACGAGCGAGAAATATTGCGAAGCTCTGTTCCGCCTCGCCGGCATCAAGCTCGGCTGAGATAGCAGTCTGCAGCTGACTCGCTCACAACGGAGGTCGGGACACTATCCCTTCCTCCGTCAAATTTTTTTACCGCATGTCTTCAGAATCACAAATGACCAGCAAAATCGATAAAAAGCCGTTGATTGGCATCGTTATGGGTTCGTCCTCCGACTGGGATGTCATGAGCAACGCCTGCAAGATCCTTGAGCAGTTCGGCATTCCGTTTGAGGCTAAGGTCGTCTCCGCGCACCGCATGCCGGACGAAATGTTCGCCTACGCAGAAACAGCCCGCTCCAGAGGGCTGAAGGCAATCATCGCCGGTGCCGGCGGAGCTGCCCACCTGCCCGGAATGCTGGCCGCCAAGACCACGCTCCCGGTTCTGGGTGTTCCCTGTGTCTCCAAGTACCTCCGGGGGCAGGACTCGCTCTACTCCATCGTTCAGATGCCGAAGGGGGTTCCGGTCGCCACTTTCGCTATCGGTGAGGCCGGCGCCGCGAACGCCGCCATTTACGCGGTCCGAATGCTCTCGATGACGGACGACACGCTCGCTGAAAAGCTTGAGCAGTTCCGCGCCTCTCAGAACCAGGCCGCCCGCGACATGGTGCTTCCGACCGACGATTTCTCCGAGGCCTGCTGATGAAAAACACGAAAGCGCTTCCGCCCGGCTCCTGGCTTGGAATGATGGGCGGCGGTCAGCTCGGCCGTATGTTCAGTTCGGCCGCCTCGCGCCTCGGGTATCACGTTCTGGTTCTGGATCCGGGTGAAGTCAGCCCCGCGGGAGAAGTTTCCGCGCGCCGTATTCAGAGAAGCTATAAAGACCGGGAAGCACTGGACGAAATTGCCTCCATCTGCCCCGCTGTCAGCACCGAATTTGAAAATGTTCCGTCGCCTTCTCTCGCGTATCTCGCAGAGAAGGGCTGCCGTACGGCTCCGCTCGCTGAAGCGGTGGCGATCTCCCAGGACCGCAACGCGGAAAAGGCGTTTATCGCCTCTACCGGCGTGCCGGTGGCTCCTCACCTCGCCATTCTGTCTGATGAAGACTGCGTTGACGCTGATCCGGATCTTTTCCCCGGCATTCTGAAGACCGCGCGTCTCGGCTATGACGGCAAGGGTCAGGTTTCGGTCGACACTCCCGCAGACCTTCTTCAGGCCTATCACTCACTCGGTTCCGTCGACTGCATTCTCGAGAAGAAGCTGCAGCTGAAGACCGAATGCTCCGTGATCGTCTGCCGCGGATTTGATGGCGAAAGCGCCACTTTCCCGGTGTTCGAAAACCATCATAAAAACGGCATCCTCGCGGAAACCGTGCTTCCGGCCCGTATTCCTGAAGACGCCGAAGCGGAAGCCCGCCTTTACGCCATTCGCATCGCGAACGGCCTGAAGTATATCGGTGTGCTCTGCATCGAATTCTTCATTCTGGAAGACGGCTCTGTTGTCGCCAATGAGACCGCTCCGCGTCCGCATAACTCCGGTCACGCGACGATCGAGGCCTGCATGACGAGCCAGTTTGAGCAGCAGGTCCGCACGATGGCGGGACTCCCGCTCGGCAATACCACGCTGCTTTCCCCGGCCGTTATGCTGAATATCCTCGGTGATTCCTGGGAAACGGCTGATGGGCTGAAGGAACCGGACTGGGATGCGGTGCTCGCTATTCCGGGTGTGAAACTTCACCTTTACGGCAAGGCGGAAGCCCGTCACGGCCGCAAGATGGGGCACGTCACCTGCCTTGGGAAGACCCCCGAAGAGGCTCTTGAGCGCGCGAAAAAGGTAGCTGTCATCCTGAGGCTGCCGACCCCGGTATAATTTTGGAAAAGTAGGAAAAATGGAGCTGACAAAAGAGCAGGAGCGCGAGATCGAACGCGCAGTCGCCATACTGGAGTCCGGCGGTATCGTCGCTTTCCCGACAGAGACCGTGTATGGACTCGGAGCTGATGCCGATAATGAAGCGGCTGTCGGCAAGGTCTTTGCCGCCAAGCAGAGACCGACTTGGCACCCGCTGATTGTTCATCTGCCGGATGCGGAAAGCATCAGCTGGTGGGCGGATCCAATGCCGCCTGCTGCTCAGCTCCTCGCGGAAAAATTCTGGCCGGGCCCTCTCACCATGGTGGTTCCCCGGGCAGAACGCTGCGGCTCATGGGTCACAGGAGGTCAGAGAAGCGTCGGCCTCCGGTGCCCTTCCCATCCGCTTGGACATGCCCTCTTTGAGGCATTTTCCGGTCCCCGCCATCGCGGAATCGTCGGTCCCTCCGCGAACAGTTTTGGAAGAATTTCTCCCACCACGGCTGAGCACGTGCTGCATGACCTCGGTGTCAAGCCGAATGGCAAAGTTGACATGATTCTGGACGGCGGCCCCTGCACAGTCGGCGTTGAATCGACCATCATCAATCTCGCGAGTGACGAGCCCGAACTGCTCCGGTACGGTGCCGTGACCCGTGAAATGCTGGAAGAAGCACTGGGCCGCCCGGTCGTCAATCCGAAACCCTCGTCTCCCAAGGTTTCCGGTCAGCTGAAGAGTCATTACGCCCCGGTCACACCTGTGACTCTGGCGGACGAAGATGCGATTCCTGAAATCGCCGCATCTCTCGCTCCCGAAACCTGTGCCGTACTGGCGCCCGAAAGCATTCTTGCCCGGTGTCCGGCGAACGCGGTTTTCCGTCTGCAGTCCGCTGAATCCGAGCCTGAGTATGCGGCCAGGCTGTATGCCAACCTCCATGCGCTCGATGAAGCCGGCACCTCTCACATCCTCATTGCCCGCCCGCCGAAGGGCTCACTCTGGAACGCTGTGAATGACCGTCTTTCAAGAGCCAGCGCACCAAAGCCTGCCGCCTCCGGACAACACTGAAAATGGCTTCACTCAATTATGACTGGCGGGATCCATCGCTTCCGATCGGAGCCCTGGATTCCGGTCTCGGCGGTCTGTCTGTCCTGAGGGAAATCCGTAAGGCCCTTCCGCTTGAGGACCTCCTTTTTGCCTGTGACTGCGGCAAAGCTCCCTGGGGCGACCGCCCTGGAAGCTGGATTGAAGACCGCGTTATGAAGATCGCGGGATTTCTCACAGCCCACCGCGTGAAGGCGATTGTCGTGGCCTGCAACACCGCGACATCCGCAGCCATTGACCGGCTGAGAGCAGAGTTCCCATTCCCCGTGATCGGTATCGAGCCCGCCGTCAAACCTGCTGTACGGATGACGAAAGACGGAGTTGTCGGGGTGCTCGCCACAACACGAACCATTACATCAAATCGTCTCGAGAGCCTGATCGAGCGCTTCGCCGGAAATGACCGGGTGATCCCGGTCGCGTGCCCTGGACTGATGGAGCAGGTCGAAGCAGGTGAATTTCACACACCGAAGACCCGCCGCATTATTGAGAAGTACGTGGGCCCCCTGATTGATCAGGGCGCCGATACGCTCGTTCTTGGCTGCACGCACTACCCTTTCCTTGCGGACGAAATACAGGCGGTGGCCGGAAAAGATGTTGTCATCATTGACCCGAGCCCCGCTGTTGCCCGATTCCTCGCTCAGAGACTGACTGAGGAAGGATCCATCCGGAAAACTGCCGGTGCCTCAGCCATTTCCAGGTTCTGGTGCACGGGGAATCCGGATGCCCGTACGGAAACACTTCAGAAGCTCTGGTCTCCTGAAGTCCGTATGGAAAGCCTTGAAGAAGCCTGGCCGCCTCTCAGGGATGAGCTTTAGGGGGAGTCGGCAGGAGTTTCTCCTGCTCGTCTCTGTCGCGCTCCTCTGTCAGCCGCTCTGAGAGCCGTTCAGCCAGCGCTACCATGCCGAGCGGCGCGCACCCCTCCGCCTTGTTATTCGCCACCACATAGGCCGGCTGTCCGCCGCGGATCGCGGCAAGAATGAGAGTCGCAATACCTTCTCGTGTGACCGGGTCCGGCCTCTGGATCTTTGAGAACGGCTCGTAACGCCTTTTCGCGTCATCAAAGCGGTCTCCCATGGCGAGTGTCCACCGCACAACCAGCGGCCCCGCAAGCCGAAAATCCTCCGGGGACTCCGCCTCCGGACAATCCATCATATGAAGGGCATTGGTCTGCCGCGCGACGTCCGGCATTGTCGGGTGAAGCCCCGTGACAAGCCTCGCACCGGCGCCTCGAAGCATTGAAACAAACCTCGGCGTATAGATAATCGGGGTACGGATTTCCACCGCGTAAAAGGCATTCTCCGCCTCTTCGCCGATCTTCGGCAGCCGATTCAGAAACTCCCCGATCCTTTCCACCAGACGGATTCTTTTCTCGGCACTTGAAATCAGTTCACGAGGCACCTGAGCCATTTCGAAAACAAGAGGCCCGGCCTTCTTTCCAAGTCCCTCAATGACCGGATGAACAAATTCCTGCGCTGCTTTCTCAGGATTCAGAAAGAACGCGTTCTCGCGCAGAGGTCTTCCGTTTGCCCCCCGCACCATGCAGTCCGTAACAGCCGCCGGCGCTTTTACCAGGAAACGGAAGTCATCAGGCACCTGCTCAGCGAAATGCCAGTACTGTCCAACGGTGAGCGGTCTGTAGTAAGCGCGATCCACACCGACCGTCCGAAGCAAAGGATGACTGCTGTAGGCTCTCAGTCCTTCGTTTGCCAGGTCCTGAACGCCGCTGTAACGGCTCCAGACAATTCCCTTCCAGCCAGGGAAAGCCCATGAACACGAGCCCAGCCTCACCGAGCGGGGAATAATCCTCGCGAGGCGCCGGATTTCTTCAGTCTGGGGCTGAGGCATAACCGGACCGTCATCCGGCCTGTCACCGAAAAGATCCTCACTCCAACCTCCCGGCAACCCCACTGATACATCAAGCGGAGAACCTGCGGCAGCTGTCATCTGTGTCCTTTGAGGAAAAAATAGGAATCTTCCTTCTCGCGGGAGCCCCGAAAACTGGCTCCCTTCTTCTTCATCTTATCGGTTTCAGAGCTTTCCGGTTATGCCTCGCCTATACACGGCACAGACTCTCTGTGTTGCGCCCTTATCAACGCCAAAGTCATACGGCGACTGTTAAAATTGATCGGCTAACGACTTTTTCTTTCAATTCTGGATCATATCGAAATGGATCTTTCCTCTCTTACAGCCCTCAGCCCCCTCGACGGACGTTATGCCCGGCAGACTGACGCGCTGCGTGAAATCTTCTCTGAATACGCCTTCATGAAAGCCCGTGTTCAGGTTGAAACGGAATGGCTCATCGCCCTTTCTGAATTCGGTCTGCCTGAACTCAGCGAAATTTCCGAGCACGGCAAGGCTTTCCTGCGCGGCCTCGTGACGAACTTCACGGTTGAAAGCTGCCAGCAGATCAAGGACATCGAAAAGACCACCAATCACGACGTGAAGGCGGTCGAATACTGGATCAAGGCTCAGGTGGCTCACGACGCCGAGCTCGCCAAGGCTTCCGAATTTGTGCACTTCTCCTGCACGTCCGAGGACATCAACAACACGAGCCACGCGCTCATGCTGACTGAAGGCCGCAAGGAACTCCTCGACTTCCTGAAGAAGCTTCACGACACGGTCGCCGGCTTTGCCCACGAGTGGGCTGAAGTCCCGATGCTCGCCCGTACCCATGGCCAGCACGCTTCCCCGACGACAGTCGGCAAGGAATTCGCGGTCTTTGCTGTGCGTCTGCAGCGCGTGATGGACGCCATCGCGAACGTGCAGATCCTCGCCAAGATGAACGGCGCTGTCGGCAACTTCAACGCTCACATCATTGCCTACCCCGAGAAGGACTGGGAAGCTTTCTCCCGGAACGTGATCGAAAACCGCCTGCACCTCAGCTTCGATACGCACACGATCCAGATCCAGCCGCACGACTACATGGCTGAACTCTTCCAGGAAATCACCCGCGCGAACACGATCCTGATCGATATGGACCGTGACATCTGGGGCTACATCTCGCTCGGCTACTTCCACCAGAAGCTGAAGGCCGGTGAAGTCGGCTCCTCCACGATGCCGCACAAGGTGAACCCGATCGACTTTGAGAACTCCGAAGGCAATCTCGGCATGGCCAACGCCTTCCTGAATCACCTGGCCGGCAAGCTTCCGATTTCCCGCTGGCAGCGTGACCTCACGGACTCCACCGTGCTCCGCAACATGGGCGTCGCTTTCGGCTACTGCTTCGTCGGCTACAACGCCCTCGAGCGCGGTCTTGGCAAACTCCAGATCAACCTCCCCGCGATCGCTGCTGATATCGACAGCGCCTGGGAAGTGCTGGCAGAAGCCATTCAGACCGTGATGCGCCGTTATGGTGTCCCGAAGCCCTACGAGCAGCTGAAAGCTCTGACCCGCGGCAAGGATGGCATCACGGAAGCCGTGCTCGCTGACTTCATCCAGAAGCTCGAGATCCCAGCCGAGGCGAAGGACCGTCTCCTGAAACTCAAGCCTTCGACCTATATCGGCAAGGCGGTTGAGCTCGCGAAGCGCGCCTGAGATCAGCGTCTCTAAATAAGAAAGGGCAGGCTTTTCAATAGGCCTGCCCTTTTTCTGTCTGCTGTTTTGAAACGAATGAATCCAATTATCCTGCGGTAACTCAGGACTTGATCACCACCGATTTGATCTGGGCCCAGAGCCGGCACCCAGGCGCGATACCCAGATGATCACAGGATCTGGCGGTGATTCTGGCTGCCAGCTGCTGACTGCCGACAGAGAGCAGTACACCGACCTGCGCGTCTCCCGGTTTCCGGTCGACTGACTTCACAACAACCGGAATGACATTCTGAATACTGGTGTCCGTGTGAGGCGTCAGTGCGAGAGAAATATCCCGCTCGAAGAGCCCTATCCGGATGCGGCTCCCCAGACTCAGCCCTGAATCGGGAATCCAGAGCGACGCGTCGGAATCGGACAGCGCGACACGGACGAGTCCGTACTTCTCATCCCGCTCAGCCGTCTGGCCTTCCAGAATGGATTCCCGGGCCTCACCCACTTCTGCCTGCGTTTTGAACCGACTCAGAATATCCTGAGCGCTGCCCTGAGCCTTGATGCGTCCCCGCTCCATCAGCACGACGTTATCCGCGAGACGCGCCATCTCATCCGCCGAATGCGTGACATACAGCATCGGAAGATGCTGCTCGTCGCGGATTCTCGAAATCCACGGCATGATCTCCTGGCGGCGCTCCCAGTCCAATGCCGAGAGCGGTTCATCGAGAAGCAGAATCTTTGGGTTCAGCACAAGAGCCCGGGCAATAGCGACTCGCTGCTGCTCGCCGCCGGAGAGCTGCGCGGGCTTATGATCCAGCAGCTTCTCAAGTCCCAGAAGCTTCACAGCTTCACTGATACGCTCTTCCGTCGTACCCCGTCCCCGGGGATAGCGAAGACCGAAACGGATATTCTGTCCGGCTGTCATGTGAGGGAAGAGACTCGCTCCCTGAAACACATAGCCAAGCGGTCTCTTCCATGTCGGAACGAAAATCTTCTTTTCATCGTCCTGCCAGACCTCGTCCCCAATGACAACCCTGCCCCTGGCATGCTCAAGACCCGCAACCGATCGGAGGATCGTGGTCTTTCCGCATCCGGAGGGCCCGAAAAGCACAGTAATGCCGGACTGGTTCAGCTCAAATTCAACATCGAGGGAGAAATCTTTCCCCCGTTTCAGGTGCAGCCGGATGCTGCCGCCTGTTCTTTTCTCTTCGCTCATGCCTTGGACCTCCCGGAGCGGTGATTCAGAATCGAAAGCACGAAGAGCACGATGAAGGAGAAGATCAGCATGCCGCCCGCCAGAACATGCGCTTTGTCATACTCCATCGCTTCCACGAAAGTGTAGATCTCGGTCGACACAACCTGGGTTTTCCCAGGCACATTGCCGCCGATCATCAGTACGACACCGAATTCGCCGATGGTGTGCGCGAAGGTGAGAACAATACCGGTAAGGAATCCAGGTTTGCAGAGCGGAACAATGACTCTGAAGAACGCGCCGAGCGGCGTTGCGCCCAGCGTTGCGGCCACTTCCCCCGGGACAGGTCCCAGAGCCTCAAAAGAATTCTGGAGCGGCTGGATCATGAAGGGAAGTGAATAAACCATAGAGCCGATCAGAAGGCCCGGGAAAGTAAAGGTGAGAAGCCCGATGCCGAGCGACTCCGTAAGTTTCCCGAGCGGTCCGTTCGGTCCCATGAAGACCAGCATGTAGAAACCCAGAACAGTAGGCGGCAGAACCAGAGGCAGCGTAACGATAGAGCTGATCACGGAACGCGCCGTTGTTTTCTTCCTCGAAAGCCACCACGCCAGAGGCGTGACGAGAATCACGAGAAATATGGTCGTGAGGACTGCAAGCTGAATACTGACAAACACCGGCTGCAGTTCTTCCCACGTGAATTCAATGCCGTTGAACATTCTGGGAATCTACCTGAGGTTTAATGCGGTTCGCCCGATCAGTGCGTGGCGTAGCCGTAGGACTGCTTCAGCTTATTCGCTTCAGCGGACTGCAGGAACTTGAGGAAGCTCTTGGCAGCGGCACTCTTTTCGCCGTGCTTCAGGAGCACCGCGTCCTGACGGATCGGCTGATAGTACTTGGACGGAACAATCCAGCCGGAGCCTTCCGTGATCTTGCCGTTCTTGTAAACCTGGGACAGTGCAACGAAACCAACCTCAGCGTTGCCGGTCTTCACGAACTGGAAGGTCTTGCCGATGTTGTTACCGGTCACGAACTTCGGCTGATACTTGTCGAGGAGCTTCAGGGACTTCAGGGTTTCATAAGCGGCTTCGCCATACGGAGCGAGCTTCGGGTCGGCAACAGCGCACTTATTGAACTTCATTTCCTTCACAGCCTTGCCATCCTTATCCACGAGCTTCGGATCGGCGGACCAGAACACGAGCTTGCCCTGAGCATAGGTGAAAGCGGAGCCCTTCACACCGTTGCCGTTGGCAAGGAGCTTGGCGGGAGTCGTATCATCAGCTGCGAGCAGGATGTCGAACGGAGCGCCGTTATTGATCTGAGCGAAGAAAGCACCGGTGCTGCCGAAAGACAGCTTCACCTTGTTGCCGGTCTGCTTCTCGAAAATCGGGGCGAGTTCCTGAGCAGGCGCCGTGAAGTTGGCAGCAACTGCAACCTGGATTTCTTCAGCTCCGGCCGGAAGAGCGACGGAAAAGACGGCGGCAACAGCGCCGGCGACAACAGCAGTAGAAAGTTTCATATTCTTACCTGTCTAGGAAGTGGATAAAACATAGAGTTATAAAATACAGCTAACTCAACAGCGCTATTCTAAATTAGAATAATCGCGTCTGAATAGCGAATCTTACCCTCATTTATTGCCATCTGTCATGCAAAACAATTCGGAAAAAACGACCACTACTTCTGACTCTGGCCATAAGGCTGACCCGATCGAATTCACCCGCTCTCTTGCGGCTTTATCCGATAAGCGGATCGACATCCTCCGCCGAATCAAGGAAACCGGCTCAATTTCTGAAGCTGCCCGTGCGTCTGGCGTCTCTTACAAAGCGGCCTGGCAGGCGCTTGAAACGCTTGAGAATCTGGCTGGCGGAAAGCTGGTCGAGAAGCTGGTCGGTGGAAACCGCGGCGGCGGAACCACGCTCACCGTAACGGGGGAGCAGATTCTGAAGATTGCGGACCGCATCGCTCAGGCCCGAAGCGAGGTGCTCCGGAGCTTTACTGATGCCGAACAGCCTCTGGCGAACCACCTCACCACATCCGGCATTCTTTCCAGCATGAGAAACAATCTTCCTTGCGTGGTGGAAAACGTGAAACACGGCTCAGCGCTGGTCCGTGTTTTCCTTCGGCTTGATGAAGAGAACATTATTAAGGCGTCTGTTACTGCGGAAAGCGCCCAGCTTCTGGGGCTTAAGCCTGGTGTGCCGCGGCGAAGGCCACAGCGGTTGAAATCGCGAAGAGCTTTCCTGATGCCAATCTGGATAACCGTCTGACCGGGCGTGTTGTGCGCTGCACGCGGTCCGAAAAAGGCGGCGAAGTGGCGCTCCGACTGCCTTCCGGACTCATTGTCATCGGGTTCGCGAAGCATAACCACCACCTTGCCCCGGGTATGGAAGCCCAGGCAACGGTTGCGTCGAACGCTGTTGTTATCGCGCGAATGGACTAGTTCTTAAGTTGAGGTTTCTTTAGGTTTCTTAAGTGACTCTTAAGAAGTTTGACCACAGTCAAACCTCTGCAGCCCCCTTTTCTAACTCTTCGGCATATTATGGCGCCTGAGCCGGATATGGAGAGGTCCGCCTCAGTTCTATTTTTCTAAAAAATACAAAAGTGACAGTCTTTAGAGTCCCGATACTTCTAAGGCTGTACGCACAGTAGGGTACTGAGTTATGAAAAACTGCAAACGTGGCGCCATCCTGATCGGTCTCGTCGGCGCTGTCATCGGCCTCGTCGCTTTCGGTGTGTTCAATTCCGTGATTCACTGGGCCGGTTCGACTGAATTCTGCGGCTCCTTCTGCCACTCCATGGATTATGTCTATGCGGCCTATCATCAGGGCCAGCACGCCAAGACCCCGTCTGGCGTGACCGCCGGCTGCTCTGACTGCCACCTGAAGTATGGTTCCACCCACGAGATCAACGGCTTCCAGTACATCGGCATGCTGATCCACAAGGGCACTTCCGGTTCCAAGTCCTTCTTTGGTCAGGTTGCTGGTCACATGAACACCTATGACAAGCAGAAGGCCATGGCTCCTGAACTCAGCAAGGACGTTCAGGAATACATGAAGTCCACCGGCTTCTCCAACTGCCGTGGCTGCCATAACCTCGCCAAGATGAAGAACGACAAGAACCCGGATGTGGCTGCTTTCCACGCTGAGTTCGTGAAGGATACGTCCGTCAACTGCATCGAATGCCACAAGACGGCCGGCCATGATTACACGGGCCTCAACACCCAGGCTGACGCTGACGCCGTGAACGCTGGCAAGCCGCGTCCCAGCGTTGCTGCTGAAGCCGCCGCTGCTGCCGCTGCCTCCGCCGCCGCTTCCTCCGAAGCTGCTGCTTCTGATGCTGCCGCCTCCAGCGCTGCTGCCGCCCAGTAATCAGTCCTAAGCACTGATCCAAAAACCCGACAGTTTCTGACTGTCGGGTTTTTTCTTGCCTATAGCGCTGACTGGCCTTTCAAGCGTCTGCATCCCATTTACAATGTGGCTCATTGGCTTTTCTGATGGAGTTTGTTGATATGAGTTCTGCCGTCATTAACCGGCTTGATTACCAGGAACCCGCCTTCCGCGTGGAAAACATCAACTTGGTTTTCAATCTGGACCCCGTCACCACGACGGTTTACAACACGATGCGCATTGAGCCGCTCACGGATTCAGACCACGATCTGGTGCTGAACGGAAGCGAACTCGAGCTTGCTTCCGTTTTTGAGAACGGCAGCCCGCTCTCCACGGAACGCTATACGGTTACACCCGAGGCTCTCATCATCCGTGGTATCCGCCAGAAGACCACGATCACTATCTATAACAAGTTCCATCCGCAGGCCAACACACTGCTCTCGGGCATCTATATGTCCAACGGGAACTTCATGTCCCAGTGCGAATCGGAAGGCTTCCGCCGGATCACCTATTTCCCGGATCACCCGGACATGCTGACCCGATTCCATGTTGAAATCCGGGCTGACAAAGAGCAGTATCCGATCCTTCTCTCAAACGGCAACCTCATTGAGCAGGGAGATCTGGATAACGGACGGCACTTCGCCATCTGGGAAGATCCCTCTCTCAAGCCCTGCTACCTCTTCGCGCTTGTCGCCGGAAAGCTGGTGAAGCGTGAGGAAGTCTATAAGCTCGCAAACGGCAAGGACTGCCTGCTTCAGGTCTGGGTTGAGCCTCAGAATGCTGATAAGACTGAGCACACGATGGAGTGCATCAAGCGAGCCATCCACTGGGATGAAACCCGCTGGGGACTCGAGTATGACCTGGACCGCTTCATGCTTGTCGCCACCGACGACTTCAATTTCGGAGCCATGGAGAATAAGGGCCTGAACATCTTCAATACGCGCTATGTGCTCGCGACACCGAAGATGGCGACGGACCTCGATTACTTCAATATTGAATCCGTTGTCGGTCACGAATACTTCCATAACTGGACGGGCGACCGGGTCACTCTGAGAGACTGGTTCCAGCTCACGCTGAAGGAAGGCCTCACCGTCTTCCGCGATCAGGAGTTCTCGCGCGATATGCTCGGTAAGTCCGCTGTCATCAAGCGCATTATGGATGTCCGCGCCCTCCGCTCGCGTCAGTTCCCTGAAGATGCGGGGCCGATGGCTCATCCGATCCGGCCGGAAAGCTACCGTCAGATCAACAATTTCTACACGATGACCGTGTATGAGAAGGGTGCGGAAATCTACCGCATGCTTCAGACCATGCTCGGGAAAGAGGGCTTTAAGAAGGGCCTGTCTCTCTACATTGAGCGGAACGACGGCCGTGCAGCCACCTGCGAAGACTTCATCAACGCCATGGCCGAAGCGAATGGCCGCGATCTGAAACAGTTCTTCCTCTGGTACAGCCAGGCCGGTACGCCCCGGGTTCAGGTAAAGACCTACTGGGATCCGGAAGCGAGCACCTATACGATTGTTGCGAGCCAGAGCACTCCTGCCACACCGGGGCAGCCTGTGAAGCATCCGTTTGTCATTCCGATCGCGGTCGGGCTCGTGGATTCCGAAGGGCATGACATTCCTCTGCAGCTTGAGGGTGAAACCGCGCCTCTCGGCACAACACGTGTCCTTGAACTGAAGGATGAGGAGAACGAGTGGACGTTTGTGAACGTCGGATCCCGCCCGGTGCCTTCACTTCTCCGCGATTTCTCTGCGCCAGTGATCCTCGACTACGCCTATACGCGCGATGAACTGGCGTTCCTCGCCCGCAATGACGCGGATCCGTTCAACCGCTGGGATGCCATGAATCGCCTGATGCTCGGCGTTCTTGAGGACATGACAGATGTGATCGAAATGGGCGGAAAGCCTGAAGCCGATCACAATCTGCTCTCCTCGTTTGAGCAGATCCTGACCGATGAGACGTTCACCCCGGCCTTCCGTGCCATCACGCTGCAGCTTCCCGCCGAAAACCTCATCGGCGAGCCCCGCGCGGTTATTGATCCGGATGCGATCCGCAAAGCCCGTACTGAGCTGAAGGCCGCGATCGGCCGCCGCTATTCCTCGCTTCTCTTCAAGCTGGCTGAATCCTACGAGACCCCCGGTGACTACTCTCCGGACTCTGAGTCCGCCGGCCGCCGTTCGCTGAAGAACCTGGCCTATGACTACCTGATCACGGGCGGCAATCCGAAGGCGCTGATCGCGCTCCGCGGCCAGTTTGAGAAGGCCAACAATCTGACGGATAAGCTTGCCGCTCTCACCAGTGTTGTGAATTCGGCAAGCCCCGCAAAGACCAACATGCTGGTTGAGGCCGCCAAAGAGTGGCAGGGCAACCCGATCCTTATCAACAAGTGGCTTACGGTCCAGGCCTCTGCCGGCACACAGCCTGGCGAAGCCGACACGCTTACCCGTGTCCGCCAGCTGATGGACTGCGGAGCGTTCTCCATCAAGAACCCGAATAACGTCTATGCGCTTATTCTTGCCTTCTGCAACAACGAGCCGGAGTTCCACCGCAAAGACGGCAAAGGCTACGAGTTCTGGCTGCAGATTCTGAGGGAGCTTTGCTCTGTCAACGAGTATGTCGCTGCACGTGTTGCCCGGACACTTGATCACTGGAAGCGCTACACCCCGGACCGCGCTCAAATGATGTACAGGGTTCTTAACGAAGCGAAGCATATTCCCGGACTTCCGGTCGGCGTCCAGGAAATCCTCGACAAGTCTCTTGGTCTCACCGATTGATACCGTCTTTTTCAGAACTGATTACTTAAGGAGTAGTTCAAACATGGCTCTGATGACTCTTCATCAGTATCTCGCCCGCGAAGAGCGCGAGAACAGCGTTCCCCACGAGCTCACCACGCTGCTGCTCTCCGTCGCTGACGCGGCGAAGAATATCCGCGGGAAAGTCTCCCAGGGAGCGCTTGCCGGCGTTCTGGGTCTGGCCGGAACGGAAAACGTTCAGGGTGAGGACCAGAAAAAACTCGACGTGATCAGCAACGAGATCATGTGCACGGCGAATGAGCCCTGCGGCATGCTTTCCGGCCTCGCGAGCGAGGAGATGACGGAAGTCCTCCGCGTCTCAGACGAATATGCTGTTGGTCCCTACCTGATCCTTTTCGATCCGCTCGATGGCTCGAGCAACATTGATATCGATGCCCCGATCGGCACTATTTTCTCGGTTCTTCCCTGCCCGGGCGGCAAGAAGCGCGACATCACGGAGGCTGACTTCATGCAGCCTGGCATCAATCAGGCTGCCGCTGGTTACGCGCTCTACGGCACGCAGACCCAGCTCGTTTTCACACTGGGTCACGGTGTTTCTGCCTTTACGCTTGATCCTTCGACCGGTGTTTTCTACCTCACGAAAGAAAACATCCGCATCGCCGCCGAAACAGCGGAATTCGCTATCAACTGCTCCAATCAGCGTCACTGGCTGAAGCCCGTGCAGCAGTACGTCGGCGAACTGCTTGATGGCAAGAAGGGCCCCCGCGGCAAGAACTACAACATGCGCTGGATTGCCTGCTTTGTGGCCGAAGTCCACCGTATTCTTTGCCGCGGCGGTTTCTTCACCTACCCGAAGGACGATAAGAATCCGGATCGCCCCGGCAAGCTCCGTCTGATGTACGAAGCGAACCCGATGTCTTTCCTGATTGAACAGGCTGGCGGCAAGGCTACCAACGGTTTCCGCCGCATCATGGAAATTCAGCCTGAGAAGATCCACCAGCGTGTCGCCGTGTTCCTTGGCGCCGCTGAAGAAGTGGATTACATCACCCGTCTGCATCAGGAATCCGGTCTCACGGAGTAATTCCGGAAACCACATTCCCTGACGAGCAAAAGCCCCGCGGAATCAAAAGATTCTGCGGGGCTTTCAGTTTTCCGAATCCAACCGTGTCAGATCAGTCTCTGATTGGTCTGTTCCTCGACTTCCTTCAGAGCCTTCACTGAAGCATCAAGACTCTGCTTCATCTGCTCGATTGTCTGCTGCAGATCCTTCTTCACGGCTTCGTCTGACTCACGGCTCGCCTTCAGCTCACCGGCCACCTTTTCAAGCAGATCTTTTTCAAACCGGACAAAGCGCTCATCAAGCCCCTCTTCAAACTTCACGATCCGGGAGCCTTCAGCGGTCTCAGCCGCGGCGCGGGCGGTTCTCGCTTCGCGGTTTGCCTTCTGCAGGTCGACCAGCGTTGTCGCCTGTTTCCAGAGCATCCAGAGGAGACAAACCACGAAAACCAGTGCTCCGCCCACGATCAGGAAGAGCCCCAGCGGCGCATTGACGGTGAAGAGAATGAAGCTGATAGGCATCGGCGTCATGATCGGGCCCCAGTTGACCACGACGAACAGCAGCGACACCAGGAAAACGATCAGAACACCCATGGATCGAAATGTCATTTTTTTCTCCTTTCACCGCGGATTTGCTCACGAATTCCGCGCTTTGAGACAGCTCATAATTCAATCCTATAGCAAAGCCACATCTGTTGCCGAAAACTTATGCAGATTCCGAATTCATGCATGGTATTAAAATTACCCGGTTAATCATCGTTTTTATCTGGAGTCTCCCTTGAAAACCGATCCCCGCTATCCCCACCTCCACATTGTTGATCATCCGCTCGTGCAGCATAAGCTCACCCTTATGCGGGAAAAATCGTGTTCTACCAAGGATTTCCGTATCCTTCTGAAGGAAATCACGATGCTGATGGGCTATGAGCTCACCCGCAACACCCCCCTCACGACCCGCCGTATCGAAACTCCTGTCGCTCCGATGCGCGCCCCCGTGATCGCCGGCAAGAAGGATGTGATTGTTCCCGTGCTCCGCGCCGGCCTCGGCATGTCTGACGGTCTCCTCGCTCTGATGCCTTCCGCCCGTGTCGGCCATATCGGTCTCTACCGCGACGAAAACAAGCAGCCGGTCGAGTACCTGGTCCGTATGCCTCCGGAACTGAAGAACCGCCGCTGCATCATTGTGGATCCGATGCTCGCCACCGGAAACTCCTCCGTGCACGCTGTCAATGTGCTTCTGAAGCGCGGTGCCATGGAAGATAACATCAAGTTCCTCGCTCTCGTTGCTGCTCCTGAAGGCGTTGAAGTTTTCTTCAAGGCTCACCCGAATATCGACCTCTACGTCGCGTCGGTGGATGAAAAGCTGGATAAGAATGCCTATATCGTTCCGGGCCTTGGCGATGCCGGCGACAGAATTTTCGGCACGCTCTGATCTTTAAGTTTTTCGCTAAATTTAAGGGTTAACCTCTATAAAACCTGATAAATCAGGTTTTATTTAAGGGTTAGCCCTTATTTTTTAACCTTTTATCTTCCTTAATAGGTCTTATTTATTGATATAGGTTAAATTCACTTCCAGTGGCGGAGAGCACAATGTAGGCCATCAGACAAAAGTAGTATGGTCTGCTAGAAAAAATACTTACGCCGGTCAATAAACGGCGACACACTGCAATTTTGGAGACCTGTTCCATGCAACTCCCAGACAATATCCTCCGCGCCCATACGCCGACGCTGGATGAAAACATCAAGGGTGCCATCAACGATAAGGACATGCCCCGCCGCTCCAAGTGGACGGCCTGGTGCGATGTCGCCCAGTCTGTGACCGGCGGTCTGCTGGCCATTTTCCTTTTCTGCCACATGGCATTCACGAGCTCCATCCAGATCTCCAAGGATCTGTTCTGGAACCTGGTGGCGACCTCCGGCCTCACCTTTATCGGCGGCCATCCCCATGAATGGGCTCACGTGATCTTTGTCGGTCTGATCACGCTCCTCATCTGCATCCACGGTCTCTGCGCTCTGCTTCCCGAGCAGCTATCATCAGTGCCGCGACATGAAGAACCATGTCCGCCTGATCCACCACACCGACACCACCCTCTGGGCTATCCAGATCGTGACCGCCGTCGTGCTGCTGATCTGCGTCTTCCCGCACGTGATCTCCATGCTGACCAATCCGTCCGGCATCGGCCCCAACCTTTCCGGCGTGCATGCCTATCATGACGGCCTGCTCTACACCTTCATCTTCCTCGTTGCCGCTGAAACGCACGGCCTGATCGGTCTGTACCGCGTGCTCGTGAAGTGGGGCATCTGGAGCGGCGAACGTGAAGGTCTCCGCAAGGCCATGATCGTGATCACGGTTCTGATGATCCTCTGCGGTGCCGCCACCGCCCTGAAGTACTACAGCATCGGCGCTGACCAGGTGAAGCTTGGAACTCCGGCTGAACGCTATGTGCCTCAGCATCCCTGGTACGATGTGAACGAGTAATTCCGCTCACTCCGGTCTGACGACCGGAACCAGAGAAAAGCCCCGCAGAAATGCGGGGCTTTTTTTATGCCGGGAATGAAAAATGGGGCTGAACCACGGCTTCAGACCGCTCTTTGAAATGCGCCCGAAATGTTTACTCTTTATAGGTACTCATCCGGGAAAGCCTCTGACCATCTCCTCCATCAGGTGAATACACCGGGGGAAACAGCGTATTCCGCCGGATTCTTTGCAATCAGAGCTTCATGAATTCAAGACATCACCCTCCGACATACCCAATTTCCGGGTTTCTTTATATGTTCGGATATATAAAATCTATCTAAGCATTTTTCCTGAATTCATTAGTACCAAGTCAACCCGATAAAAAATAGCTATCTTTACATATCGTCCTAAATCAAGAATTAGTCCTTTTTTCCTACCTAGTACTACCTCCTTATGAGAAACTAACACCGTCTTATTCTTCTCGGAGTAGAGAGAGAAAAATGATTCCAACAATATTCTGGATTGAACTTCTAGTCGTACTGATCTGCTTGTTCTACGGTGCAAGAAAGGGCGGTATGGCTCTCGGCCTGGTCTCCGGTATCGGCTTGATGGTACTGGTGTTCTGCTTCCATGTGAAGCCTGGCAAGCCCCCGGTTGACGTGATTCTGACCATTCTGGCAGTGATCATGGGTTCCGCTACGCTGCAGGCTTCCGGCGGTCTCGACTGCCTGCTGCAGATCGCTGAAAAGGCTCTTCGTTCCCATCCGCGTCTCGTGGTGTACATCGCCCCGTACTGCGCCTGGATCCTCACGATTCTGTGCGGCACCGGTCACACGGTTTACACCCTGCTGCCGATTATTTATGACGTGGCTATCAAGACCGGCATCCGTCCGGAACGCCCGATGGCTGCTTCGACGATCGCCGCTCAGATGGGCATCATCTGCTCTCCTGCTTCCGTCGCTCTGGTGTCCGCCGTCGCCCTTCTTGACGGTCACACCCTGCCGAACGGCCAGGCTGTCAGCCTTCTGACGATTCTGTCCGTCACGATCCCGGCTGGTTTCATCGGTGTGTTCGCTGAAGCTACCTACTCCGTGTTCCGCGGCAAGGATCTGGACAAGGATCCGGAATTCCAGAAGCTGATCTCCGACCCGGAGCAGAAAGAGTACGTCTACGGCGATTCCACCACGCTGCTCGGCAAGAAGTTCGAGAAGTCTCAGTGGGCTGCCCTCTGGATCTTCCTCGGGTGCGTGGCAATCGTGGCTTGCTTCGGTGCTGTCAAGGGTCTCCGCCCGGTGTTCGGTGGCAAGGCTATGTCCATGACGCTCATCATTCAGATGATGATGCTGACTGCCGGTGCTCTGATGGTGATCTTCTGCCGCACCCGCGCTGCTGACGTTGGCAAGAGCTCTGTGTTCCGCGCTGGCGCTATTGCAATCGCTGCCGTGTACGGTGTGGCGTGGATGGCTGACTCCCTCTTCCAGGCTCACCTGCCTGAACTGAAGGTTGCTCTGACGGGCGCTGTCACGTCCTACCCCTGGCTCTACGCCGTGGTGCTGCTGGTCGTGTCCAAGTTCGTGAACTCTCAGGCTGCAGCTGTGGCTATCATTCTGCCTGTCGCTATCCAGGTCGGTGTTCCGACCGGTATCGTGGTCTCCATGATCTCCGCCTGCTACGGCTACTACATCCTGCCGACCTACCCGTCTGACCTGGCTGCTCTGCAGTTTGACCGCTCCGGTACGACCCACATCGGCAAGTTCGTGATCAATCACTCCTTCATCATCCCGGGTCTGATTGGCGTGATCACCGCTACTGTTGTCGGTGCCATCCTTGGTTACTTCTACGGCTGGCTCTAATTCACAGCGGCTCATCTTGCTGCATCAAAACATAAAAACTGAGAGAAATTAAGACACAGTAGGGCTCTTAAGACACAGTAGGGCTCCTTCGGGAGCCCTATTTGTTTACCCGGTGTCAGCTGTTTTTCTGATTCAGCTGATAATGAATCATCCATAAAACCGAATATCCTGCTGTCTATGAAAATCCTCTATCTGCAGTGCAACATGGGAGCGGCGGGCGATATGCTGACCGCAAGCCTCGCATCACTCCTCCCGGATCCGAATGCTTATCTGGATACCATCAACGGAATGGGGCTTGAAGGTGTAAAAACAACGCTCGCCAGAGCAACCTCAAAGGGAATGGCGGGGCTTCACGCCCATGTCGTGATCAACGGAGTTGAGGAGGAAACACTTCTTGCTCACCCGCCGGTTCATCACGCTGAAGAGGATCACCACCATCATCACCATCACAGCCATTCGTCGCTTGCTGATGTGCTGTCGATTATTGGTAAGCTGCGTATTCCGGAGGACGTACGGAAGGACGCCGCCGCGGTCTATCAGAGGATCGCCGAGGCAGAAGCCTCGGCTCACGGTGCCGCTCCGGGAGAAATTCACTTTCACGAAGTCGGTATGAAGGACGCGATCAGTGACATCGTGTCCGTCTGTCTCCTGATCCGGATGCTGGGGGCTGACAAAATCGTCTGTTCCCCGGTCTGTGTGGGAAGCGGTCTGACGTACACCAGTCACGGTTTCCTCCCCATCCCGACACCTGCCACCGCGAAGTTGCTTGAAGGGATCCCGTCTTATGGGAGCAAGTTCCCCGGGGAGCTCTGCACTCCTACCGGTGCCGCCCTGATCTCCTATTTCGCGGATGAATTCGGCGCTATGCCGGCGATGACTCCGATTGCAAGCGGATGCGGCATTGGAGCGAAAGAGTTCCCGGAACCTAACTGCCTGCGATCCCTTCTTGGAGAATCCTCCGAAACGGGAAACGCTGTCACGGACGACGTCGCTGAGCTGTCCGCCAATATTGATGACATGACGGCTGACAGTCCTTCAAACCGATGCGCTTTTGTACTGTCATACGGCGCGCTTGACGCCTGGCTCACTCCGATCATCATGAAGAAAGGGAGGGCTGCCACAATGCTCTCCTGCCTTTGCCACGCGGAGGATCTCGACCGGATCCAGTCACTCTTCTTCCGTCACACATCCACGCTCGGGATCCGCTTTGAGATCCGTCACCGTGTCATGCTGAAACGAAGTTTCTCAGAGGTGTCCACCCCGGCTGGAGCGATCCGCCTGAAGCAGGCTTCCGGCATGGGGGTTTCCAGAGCGAAGCCTGAGTTTGACGATCTTGCGGCGGCCGCCCAGCGCCTGGGGGTTTCGCTTCGGGAAGTCCGCGAACTCCTGAAGGCGGATAAAGAAAAGTAATCCGCCTCATCATCGCAAAGATAAACCCCGCAGTTCAACCAGAGCTGCGGGGTTTTGATCGGTTAAGCGCGGGAATTCAGAATCCGGACCGCCGCGCAGGCTGCGCCATAGCCGTTATCAATATTCATCACGGCCACGCCCGGCGCGCAGGAGCAGAGCATTGAGTGAAGCGCCGTTTCACCGCCTCTCGCAGCTCCGTATCCGACGGATGTGGGAACCGCGATCAGAGGTCTGCCTGTCAGGCCGCCGAGAACGCTCGCGATCGCAGCGTCCAGCCCCGCGCAGACAATCACGACGCTATGGCGGTTGATCTCGGGAAGCCGCTTTTCGAGCCTCCAGAGCCCTGCCACGCCGCAGTCCTCAAAGTATTCATGCCTCACCCCAAGATACTCGAGCGTGCGGCCAGCTTCATGCGAGACGAAAGCGTCAGAGGTCCCTGCCGTGACAATAGCAACCGAGCCGTATTCCTCCCCCCGATCCGGCAGCTTTTCGCCATACGCCGTACGGGAAATCGGATCGTAGCTGTATCCTTCACGGACATCTTCGGGAAGAGCTTCCAGGGCTTTGACGCTCAGTCTCGTAAAAAGAATCGGATGCCCGCATCCGCGCCTGAACCTCAGCAGCAGTTCCTTCAGACTCTCGGGATCCTTCCCCTCACTGAACACCGCCTCCGGCAGACCTATCCGCGCGTCACGCGCTTCATCAAACAGAATTCTTTCACTCATCGCTTAAAAATAAGACCCCATGGCGGAGCACCGACATGGGGTCAGAGCAGGTTTTATGCCTGGTTAATTATGCTTCCTGAAGACGGGGCACCGTGAGGCTGCCTTCCGGCATCAGAATGATCTTCGGATGATCGCCCACGTAGGTCTTCGCCATTTCGAGCGCTTCCTCAACAGTGTCGACTGCGCCCGTGAAGAGCATTTCCTTCGCCATCTTGCGATCCAGGCTCGTCACCAGAATGAACTTCGCATGCTTCATATTCCGGGTCACGGCATAGGCTTTGTTCGCGCCGATCACAAAGTTATGCTCCAGCTCCGCTTCAATCGCGTCCGGGGAGCCCAAACGGCGGCAGGTTTCTTCCAGCACCTGAGAGCCGCTGCCTTCCTCGCAGTCAGCAAGCAGAACCACAACGCCGCCGTCCCGCACCGCGAGAGAGGCGTTATCCATCGTCTTCTGCATCTGGTAGACGTTGATATCTTTCGGCCAGCCGCCGCAGGAGGCAATCACAAGATCCGCCTTCTGATTGATCACTTCGCCGTAAACCTTGTCAACGAACTCACAGGCCACCTGATGGGCTTTCACATAGTCACCGGCAAACATCTTCAGGAACTGATGTTTGGCGTTCAGCACCGCGTTGAAGAGGAAGAGCGAGCGGCCCTTTGCAAAGCGAGCCACACCTTCCATCTGGTCTTCGTAAACAGGGTTGCCCACCGTCTTGCCGAGGCCCGCATGGGGATCCAGCATGAAGCTGTGATTCTTGCGCACGGTTTCCATCGCGGCGCAGCCCGGAAGAACGGCCTTGCGTCCTCCGCCGTAACCAGAGAAATAGTGATAGAC